>Ga0180215_1000598_pt1 | contig 44310 bp, 40 predicted proteins | sample eDN3rd37CBELigBY_FD_128871 | JGI IMG/M metagenome (GOLD analysis project Ga0180215, IMG submission 128871) | Enriched backyard soil microbial communities from Emeryville, California, USA - eDNA 3rd pass 37_C BE-Lig BY (version 2) (version 2) | ecosystem: Environmental > Terrestrial > Soil >...
GGAGGCGCCAGCGGCGACGAACCGGAGGACCGCACCGGCGTCGAGGAGGACATCGCCGAGATGCTTGCCGAAGGGGCCGATAGCCGCACGATCCTCGAACACATCATGACCGAGCATGGGTTGAAGCGGCGGGAGGCATACGAGTTGATCCTGCGAGCAAAACCCCACCCCCCGGCCCCCTCCCCTACAGGGAGGGGCAATAGATGACCGGGCGTTTAACGCCCCCTCCTGGTGGAGAGGTGGAGTCCGTCACTACCCGCGTGCTTGCCTCCCGCCGTTACCGGCATGTCGATCCGGCGCTGGTCGAGCGGTTGGCGGCTGAGGAGACCCCGAAGGCGAAGAACCTGGCCGACGTCGAGAAGCGCACCAAGCGACGGTTGCATCAGATCTTTGGTGCCTACACCGGCCAGCCGGACTACACGAAATTGCTGCTGAACCTGACCGCAGCCTGGCAGACCGGTGACGAGGCCGAGATACGCGCCGCCTGCCGCGAAGCGATGGCCGCCCACGCATCGACCCGCGAGCGGCTGGCTGTGCTGGACGAGTTCTACGAGCGCGTCTTCGCCATCACCGGCATCCCAACGTCGATCGTCGACATCGCCGCTGGCCTGAACCCGCTGGCCGTACCGTGGATGCAACTAGGAACGGACACACGTTATGTCGCCTACGATATCGACAGCCAGATGTTGGGGTTCGTCGACGGCGCGCTGGAGTTGTTCGGGGTACCCCACCGCGCCGAGACGCGCGACATCGTCAGCGACCCGCCGCAGGACACCTGCGACGTGGCACTTCTGCTGAAGTCTGTCCCCTGCCTCGACCAGCAGGATCCGGCTGCCTCGGCCCGGATCATCCACACCATCCGCGCCCGGCAGGTCGTCGTCACCTTCCCAACCCGCTCGCTTGGCGGACACGCCAAAGGGATGGCACAGAACTACCGCACCCGCTTCGAATCGCTGCTCGCCGAACTTGGCTCAGGATTCGCATTGGCCGGGGAGGTCGAGTTGGCGAACGAGTTGGTGTTTGTGATTGATCGGGACGCGGGACGGGAGATGCGGGACGCGAATGAGATGGCACACTGATCCTGTTCGTGTCCTACGTCCCGAAAGGAACCCAATGACTGCCGACCGTCCAACCCAAATGACCACCCGCCACGGCGATGTCGCGATGCCGGCGTTTCTGCCGGATGCGACGCGGGCCGGGGTACGGAGCGTGACGGCAGATGACCTGCGGACGGTCGGGATCGAGGCGATTGTCGTCAACGCCTTCCACCTCATGCGGCGGCCAGGAGTACGAGTGATCCAGGCGGCTGGCGGGGTCCACCGCTTCATGGACTGGGACGGTCCGATCCTGAGCGATTCCGGCGGGTTCCAGGTCTACTCGCTGATCCGGCAGAACCCCGACTACGGTGTCATCCGCGCCAACGAGGTGATCTTCCGCGAGCCGGGGACACGCGAGAAGTGGACACTGACACCCGAGAAGGTGGTCCAGATTCAGTTTCAACTCGGCTCGGACATCATCGTCTGCCTCGACGACTGCACCGACGTCGGCGACGATCTGAGCGAGCAGGCGCGTTCCGTCGAGCGGACGATCCGCTGGGCACGACGCTGCAAGCAGGAGTTCGAACGGCTCGTCGGCCAGCAGCGGGACGGTAAACGGCCACTGATCTTCGCCGTCGTCCAGGGCGGCGCCAGCGAAGATCTTCGTCGTGAATGTGCGCAGGCACTGGTCGAGATCGGCTTCGACGGCTTCGGCTTCGGTGGCTGGCCGCTCAATGAGGATGGCGAACTGCTGACCGATGTCCTCGGCTGGGTTGTCGATGCCCTTCCGGCCTCGGCGCCGAAGCACGCGCTTGGGATCGGTAGCCCGGAGCACGTCGTGACGGCGCATGGACTGGGCTATACGACGTTCGACACCAGCCTGCCGACACGCGATGCACGCCACAACCGGCTCTACGTCTACCGCCCCGGCTTCCCGGACAACGGCCTGCGCCCCGGCGATGACTTCCGCTCGACCGTCTATATCTTCGACACCAAGTACCACAGCGACCGCGAGCCAATCGACCCCACCTGCGACTGCCCGGCCTGCCGCAAGTACAGCCGTGCCTACCTCCACCACCTCTTCAAGATCGGCGACGGCAGCGCCGAGCGGCTGGCGACGCTGCACAACCTGCGCTTCTACACCCGGATGATCGCCGCCCTCCAGTCACCGGACAAGCGAACGCCCTCGTTGGGGACGAGGGCGTTCACGGAGGGTGGGGAAGGAGGAGAGTAGGAATAAGCTGGATTGTCTGGACAGATCGAGTATCCATCGTTCACCCGATTTGCACATCCTGATAATTCGCCAATCGCGAGTGGTTGAGTCACTAGTGATTTATCACTAGTGGGGAGTGGGGATTGGGGAATGGGGATTGGGGATTGGGGAATGGGGATTGGGGATTGGGGACTCGGGGGTCTTTAATGCCGATCGACCTTATCTAGAGACACGGCTGTTCGACTCCCCCCAATCCCCACTCCCCACTCCCCACTCCCCACTCCCAACCCCACGTATACAATTCCACCAGCATCGATCTCGTTGGCAGGGGGATGACATTGGCACGCGTGACACTGGTTTCCGAGGATGAACTGACGGCTGGAGTGCAGTGCTACATCGGGCAGACGGCTGATGGGGTATTGCGGGGACTCGGCGGTCACCGGCCCGAGGTCGCGGAGCGCTGGTTGGCGCTCTACCTGCCGTTGGTCCGTGAGGATGGCGCGCTGCCGATCGAGCTGAAAGAACTGGTCCGCTTCCAGATCGCCGGTTACTACGGCTGCGACCACTGCCAGGGGTTCATCGCACCGCTGGCGCAGGAGCGCGGCGTTACCTACGACAAACTGGCCGGGGTCCTGACGCCGGACGACCCCAACGCCATGCTGACCGACTGCGAGCGCGCCATGCTGCGCTTTACCCTCAAGATGGCGACTGGCAAGGGCGAACTGGACGACGCTGACTTCAGCGATGTCCGCCAGTACTTCGACGAGCCACAACTGGTCGAGCTTGGATTCCTGGCCGCGCTACTGATCGGCTACGGACGCTTCACGATCACTGGCTTCGGGCTGGTCGAGTAACGCGCCCGGCTCAGATCCCGTGACGGACGGCCCAGGTCGCGGCGGCAGTCCGAGAATCAACGCCGAGCTTGTTCATGATGTTGATGACGTGGTTGGCGGCCGTGTGGGGGGAGATGGAGAGCGCAACGCCGATCTCCTGATTCGAGCGGCCATCGACCAGTAGCCGCAGGACGTCCAGTTCGCGGGGTGAAAGACCGGCACGCGAAGCGGGCTCTCGCTCGTCAGTCGTGCCACGTTCGAGGGCCAGCGCCTCAGCGAGCGCGTCATCGAGCGACATCGCCCGACCCGCTTGCCAGGCGTCGTCCCAGGCGAGCGCCGTCACCTGTGCCTTGGCCTGCGGCACGTATTCATCGTAGTAGACCTGTGTCATCGGCGGCACCCGCACGCCGATCTCTTCACGAAGTGCGCTGACTGCACCAAGCAAGCGGGCCGTCAGCAGCGCCTGCCTCCGTAACGTCGCGATCCAGGCTGCGACCTCGATCGCCTGCGATGCGTAGCGCGGGTCATGCAGTTGCTGCTGAATTTCCAGTGCTGCCCGGAGCCGGGCGCTTGCTTCGGTCAGATCGCCCTGCCGGATCGCCAGCAGCGCATACTCCGGGATGATGAACCCGAGTCCGACGACGTGGTGTGCTGCCTCGGCCAGGGCAATCGACTCTCGCAGGCAGCGATCGGCCAGGTCCGTCTGGCGTTGCAGGACGTAGACAGCGCCGAGGTTGCCGAGCGCAGCCCGCAGCAACCGCTCGTCAACGTCGCGGGCCGCTGTGACGGCTGCCTCGTAGAGCTCCGCAGCACGGTCGAGGTCAGCCGCCCACATCGCTGCCCTGCCCATGCCGTACAGGCACCAGGCCGCGCCGCGCGCATCGCCGATCGACTCGTAGAGCGCCTTCCCGGCTTCCGAGAACTGGCGACCCGCCGTGTAGTCGCCCTGGGTCGTTGCCAGAAAGCCGGCTTCAAACAGCGTGTAGGCACGCAGGGCCGGTGAGGCCGGCTGAGAACTAGCCAGCGCCAGTTCGCACCAGCGGCGCGCTTCACTGTAGTGGCCGAGCGTCTCCCAACAGCCGCCGATCGCCTGAATGAAGCGCAGCGCGATGTCGGCGTCGTGCTCGACCGCCCAGGTCAGCGCGCTCCGCAGGTTGCCAAGCTCAACCCGGCTCCGGGCGACCCAGCTAGCCGCATCCGGCCCGGACCACTCAACACCAGCATCCTCGAATGTCCGCAGGAAATATTCGGCGTGCCGCCTCCGGACAGCATCGAGTTCGCCTGCAGCTACCAGTTGCTCCAGCCCGTATTCGCGGATCGTCTCCAGCATCGCGTAGCGCTGGGAGCCATCAAGGGCATCGGCCTGACTGACGAGGCTATGGTCGATCAGGACGCTCAACCCATCCAGCAGGTCGAGTGGCCGGTCGTAGACGGCCTCGACTGCCTCCAGCGACCAGCCGCTGACGAAGACCGAGAGTTGGCGGAAGAGCCGTTGTGCGTCCGGCGAGAGCAGGTCGTAACTCCAGGCGATGGCCGCCCGCATCGTCTGCTGCCGCGACGGGACATCGCGCGGGCCGGCCGTCAGCACCTGCAGTCGCTGCTCCAACCGAGCCAGCAGGGCCGGTGGCGAGAGTATCCGCACCCGTGCCGCCGCCAGTTCAATTGCCAGCGGAAGGCCGTCGAGTTTCGTACAGATCGCCGCAACGGCTGGCGCGTTCTGCGGCCCGAGCGCGAAGCCGGAGCGTGCGTGCCGGGCATGACTGACGAACAGCCGGACGGAATCAACCTGCTCCAGTTCATCAATCGACGGCAGGTGCTGCAGGTCCGGCAACTCCAGCGGGTCGACGTCAACCCCACGTTCGCCGGAAAGGTGCAGCCGCGCGCGGCTGGTGACAAGCACCGTCATCGCCGGGCAGGTCGCCAGCAGGTTGGCCACGACGATCGCCGCCGGTAACACCTGCTCGAAGTTGTCGAGCACCACGAGCAACTCGTCATCACGGCAGGCAGAAGCGATGCTATCGACCAGCGACTGGTCGGCCGTTTCGCGGATCGTGAGGGCCTGAGCAATAGCTGAGCTGACGAGGTTGGGATCGCTGACGGACTGTAGCGGGACGAAGCAGACACCGTCGCGGAACTCCCGCTGGAGACGCTCGGCAGCGGCCAGCGCCAGCCGCGTCTTACCGACACCGCCCGGACCAGTCAGCGTTACCAGTCTCACAGCCGGTTGGCGCAGGAGGTCACAGAGCGCGGTAATCTCGCGCTCACGACCGATGAGCGGCGTCAGCGGTGCCGGCAGCGGAAACTGCCGCTCCGACGACGGTGCGACGAGCATCGAATTGTCTCACTTCCCCACACCGAGCGGGGCGGCCCGCCCGTGTCTAACCATCTTCGCGACGATGTCGGCGTGTGTCAAGACTTCACCGATACGGAACGACGAAATGCGTAACCTTTGCCTGCGAACACGGCGCGGGCCCATCTATCGCTCGCATGTTCGCCCTTTCCAGGCTGTCCAGTCGCGGAATAGGCGCACAGCCTCATCGGTTCGGAATGTCATGCAATGATCGCGAGAACTCTTTTTCAAACGCGCCGGATGCTACTGGAATCCGGCAGGTATCATCTGGGTGGAATGAGGGAGGAAGCAGATTGTCTGAAGAAACACCGTTGCAGGACCCAAGTCGTGATCAGGCACAGGCGCAAGCCGAACTGGAAACGACCGAACAACGCCCCGAAATCACCCCACCAGTTATCGAGAAGCGCGCGCTGGTGATCGTCGCCCACCCGGACGACGCCGAGTTCTCCTGCGGCGCAACCGCCGCCAAGTGGGCGCGCGACGGCTGGGAGGTCTCGTTCCTGATCGTGACCGACGCAACCGGCGGCGGCGACGACCACGCGACCGACGTCGGCCCGGCTGCCCGCAAGGTCATCGCCGACACGCGCAAAGCCGAGCAGCGGGCCGCAGCCGAGGTCCTCGGCGTCAATAACGTGGAGTTCCTCGATTACCCCGATGGCCGGATCGAACCGACGCTGGAGTTGCGCCGCGACCTCGTCCGTGTCATGCGGCGGCTGCGCCCGTGGATCGTCGTTTGCCCCAGCCCGGAGCGCCGCTGGGACCCGTTCTTCATTGGCCGGCATCACCCCGACCATCTGGCCGTCGGCGTGGCTGCCTCGGCTGCCGTCTACCCGGCTGTCCGCAACGCCTGGGACTTCCCGGAATTGCTGGACGAAGGTCTGCGCGAGTGGCGCGTCCACGAACTCTGGGTGGTCGGCGCGCCGATCTCCAACCACTACGTTGACGTGACGGAGACGGTCGACGCCAAGATTGACGCCCTGCGCTGCCACGATTCGCAACTCGGTAAGCACTTCCCCGAGGTCGAACGCTCGGTCCGCCGCGGTCTGGCGATGATCGGCGCCCGCCACGGCGTCGGCTCCGCCGAGGAGTTCCACCGCGTTGTGATGTAGGTTTCAGGTGACAGGTTTCAGGTGTCAGGAGAGCGCGGGCAAAAAAGCCCCCTCTCCGAAACGGAGAGGGGGCCGGGTACCCTATGGGTGGCGGTGAGATGTCCGATCTCGACAAGGTCATGTCCGCGCAAAGCATCCTGATCGTCGGGGCCCATCCGGATGACCCGGATGCGTTCGCGGCCGGGAGCGTCGCTCGCTGGACGGCGGCTGGTGCGCAGGTGCGCTACGTCGTCGTGACATCGGGCGACAAGGGCGTCCCGAACGACGAGATCAACGACCCGAGCCGCTTCATCTCGATGCGCGAGGAGGAGCAGCGCCGCTCGGCAGCCCTGCTCGGCGCCGACGAGGTGGTCTTCCTGCGGCATCGCGATGGCGAGGTGATGGACTCACTGGAACTTCGCGGCCAGATCGTCCGCGAGATTCGCCGCGCAAAGGCCGATCTGATCGTCACCCACGACCCGCTGACCCGGATGCTCCGCCAGCACCCCGACCACCGCGCGGTCGGCTTCGCGACGTTGGCAGCTGCCTTCCCGTCCTGCCGGTTAGCCAGTTTCTACCCCGAACAGATCGCCGAAGGCCTCGAGCCACACAGCGTCCACATGCTACTGCTCGGCGGAGGCGACCCGCACGACTGGAACATTCACATCGACATCAGCGAGACGTTCGAGCGGAAGATCGAAGCCCTTAATCTCCACGAGAGCCAGGCCACCGCTTTCGTCGGCGGTGTCCGCCAGCGGATGACACAACGGGCCCGCGACATGGGTGCGCCAGCCGGGCTGGAACTGGCCGAGGCGTTCACATTCGCCTGGCTCGACTGACGGGCTCAACCTCACCAGATTTGACCTTGCACAGGGGCTGCGTCTGAATTTCAGACGCGGTACACTACCAGTACGCAAAAGTTAACCCTTCAGCCCATGCGCAAGCCGTTGCCTGGATCGAACGTCTCCTGGAAGTTGGCGTGATGGTGGTGTGCCTGCGAGTCACCGGCGGGAACCACCCTCTTCCCACTCACCAGTCAGTATGGGTTGCGGTATAGCAGGAACCCAGCCCGAAAGAGGTGAGCGATGTCCGACGATGACGAAACGTTTCCGATTGATGTCATCAGGCAAAGTCTGGTAACGACCTTTGAATCGACCGCACGTGAGGTTCCCTCCCCAGCAGGGCGGGTGCTATTGGGCAACGTCGCCCTGCGCAAGTTGATGGACACCCACCTGGACGATCACTCGCGTGACTCGATGAGCGTGTCCGAACTACTGCTCACGATCACCGACGGCGAGCCACGCGTCCTCGTCCACCACGCCGTCCGCAACCCCGGCCCACCCGACTGGGACTGGTCACTCGATAGCTTCCGGATCGACGATCGTGGTTACATCGCGCTGATTCTGGAGGACGAGCACGACGAACCGTTCCAGCCAGTCTATGGTTGCTGGGAACCGTACGATAGCCAGATTGCCTTCGAAACCTGTTTCGTCGCCGTCTACGAGGCCCATCTCGACCCAATCCTGTTCGGCACCCACCTCTGGATTGGCAACGGTGTCAACCGACGGCTACTGCGCCGTGCGCTCTGGGCCGGACTCGAACGCGCCGACCCGGTCCGCTGGGAACAACTGCGCGACTACATCCTCCCGCTCGATACCCCGCAGCACCGCCGCGCCATCCTGGACTACTACCTGCGGAACGCGCCGGAACCGTAGATTAGGTATTAGGTGCTAGGTGTTAGGCATTAGGAGATACATAACGAGCCCCTAATGCCTAACACCTAGCACCTAATACCTCGTCACAACACCCAGCCACGCGACCGCTCCCACTCGGCGAGGGCACGTTCCTGGCTGGGACTACCGATGGCGCCGGGCGAGAGGGTGCGAAGTTCGGCGAGGGCGTCGGCCAGCGGGACACCATCGCGGATCAGGCGGGCGGCCAGGACCGTGCCGGTTCGGCCCTGCCCGACGAGGCAGTGAACGGCCACCGGGCGACCCTGGCTCAGTTGGAAATCGATAAACGCGAGTGCGTCCTGCAGTTGATCTGGAGTGGGTGGAGTGAGATCTTCGACCGGCAGATGCAACGAATGGAACCCATGCCGCTCCAGCGCACCATCCGGCAACGCCGTCTCGGTCAGTGACAGCAGCGCGCCAATCCCCTGCTCGCGCAGGAAGGCAAGATCGCGCTCCAGCAACTCGGCGTCATCACGCCGTCCACCCGGCCGCCCGCAGCCAGCCAACTCACCCTCGACCAGCCAGTAGAACCCGCTCATCCGCCCGTCGCCCGCCATCCACTCCATCCGCAACCACGCCCCGATCCTGCTCAGGAGCGTACGCCGTTGCGGTTCAGCAGACATCAGGCATCCTGGCAGGGTAGACGCCTGCCCGATTGGAGAGGATCCACCGCCCACTGGCAGGGTCGACATCGAAATATCGACCCTGCCGGGAAGTGGCCGTTCATCCGTCGTTCGAGAACCGCACGTACTTCATGCGCTTCTTGCCGGCGCGGAGGAGGACGATGTCGGACGATGGCTCGAACTGGGCGTCGGCGTCGGCGACGCGAGCGTCGTCGAGCGAGAGGCCGCCCTGCTGGGCGAGGCGGCGGGCTTCGTTGCGGCTGGTCGCGAGACCGGCCTGGACGAACAGTTCGGCGATCGTCACCGGGCCGTCGAGCGTCAGGTCAATCGTCGCGTCGCTGGCGAGGATGGCGGCGTCCGGAGCAGCGCCACGGTCGCGGGAGAAGAGCGCACGCGAGGCAGTTGCGGCCTCGTCGGCGGCTTCGGCGCCGTGGGTCATCGCCGTCACCTCCCAGGCAAGGACCTGCTTCGCCTCACGCAGGGCGGCACCTTCGACCGACGTGAGATCGACGATCCGGTCCTCCGGCAGGAAGGTGTAGATCCGCAGGAAGCGGGCGATGTCGTCGTCGGTCGTGTTGACCCACCATTGGTAGAAGTCGAGCGGGCTGGTCCGCTCCCGGTCGAGCCAGACAGCGCCGGTCTCACTCTTGCCCATCTTGCGGCCATCGCTGGTCGAGATCAGCGGCGTGACGAGGCCAAACGCCTTGCCACCCTCGACGCGCCGGATGAGGTCGACACCGGCCGTGATGTTGCCCCACTGGTCCGACCCACCGGCCTGCATGATGCAGCCATGCGTCTGGAACAGGTGCAGGAAGTCGTAGGCCTGCAGCACCCGGTAGTTGAACTCCAGGAACGAGAGGCCGGTCGTCTCCAGCCGGACCTTGTACGTCTCAGCCGCCAGCATCTCGTTAACAGAGAAGTGCCGCCCGATATCGCGCAGGAACGGAACCAGTTCCAGTTTCAGCAACCAGTCGGCGTTGTTGATCAGCATCGCGGCGGGGTTGTCGCCGAACCGCCCACCCTCGTAGTCGATGTAGCGGCCGAACTGCGGCATGATGTGTCGCAGGTTCTCCTCGATCGTCTCGATCGTCAGCAACTGGCGCATCTCGGTCTTGCCGGACGGGTCGCCGAGCATGACCGTTCCACCACCACCGAGCGTGATCGGCCGGTGGCCGAGCCGCTGGAGGTTGGCCATCAGCATGATGCCGACCAGATTGCCGATGTGGAGACTGGTCGCTGTCGGGTCAAAGCCAATGTACATCGTCACCGGCCCGTTCGCGAACGCATCGCGCAGGCCCTGTTCGTCGGTGACATCGTGGACGAAGCCGCGCGAGCGCAGATAATCGAGCGCGTTCATCCCGGTCCTCAATGCCTGTTCCGGCCCGGTGATCGTCGCGGTCATCTCGCTCATGGTCTCTTCCTTACTTCCGCAATGCGCGGCTGGTGTTCAATCCACGAATGGTAACAGTCCGGGGCGGGATTCGGGAATCGGGCCCCAGGGGAATCGCAGCACGAGAGGTGGAGGCAGACGTTGAGTGACTCGCAGACAGCATTCGCAACCGTTCAATTACCGGTTGCCCACGATGTCCTCGCGCCGGACGGCTCCGAGATCCGGGTGCTGGCCGGGACGGAGCGCGCCAGCATGGCCCACGGACTCCTGCCACCCGGCGGCGTCTCCCGCGCGATCCGTCACCGGACGGTCGAGGAAATCTGGTACGTCCTCTCCGGCCAGGCCGAAATCTGGCGTAGCTACGGAGACCCCGAGGAGATCATCACCGCAATCGCCGGAACCTCACTAACGATCCCGGTCGGCACCTACTTCCAGTTCCGGACAACCGGCGACGAACCCTTCCAGTTCATCATGCTCACGCTCCCACCCTGGCCGGGGGAAGCGGAGGCGGAGTTCGTGGAGGGAGTGTGGGATGTAGGGACGTAGGGACTGGGGATTAGGGATTAGGGACGAGGGGTTAGCCCTGTCATCCTGAGCCGCAGCGAAGGATCTCTCCTGGCGGTCATAGCGTGAATGGATCGGGAGCAAGAACGACCGGCTACCGACCGACGCCCTGTTTTCGCTAGCGCGGGGAGATCCTTCGCTGCGGCTCAGGATGACAGGGCTAACCCCTCGTCCCTAATCCCTAATTCCCAGTCCCTCAGCCCCTACATCCCTCAACCCCTCGCCACCCGCATCCGCACCGCCATCACAGGCGGGATGTTGCTGAAGCGGAACCAGCTCAGGGCGCGGGGACTGGGGGTGTCGGGCGGGAACGATGGTTCCTCGATGCCGTCCATGACGAGACCGGCGTTGAAGGCCATCGGCAGCAGGACCGAGAGCGGGCGGTGGAAGTACCAGTGCGGGGCCGGCTCGCCGGGCATTCCGGCGCCCTTGCCTGGCGGGATGTTGAGATAGTCAGTGACCTTGATGGATGCCGTCTCGACGATGTCTCCGCTGCGGTCTTCCTCTTCGAGGATGAAGCTGACGCTGTTCGAGTTGTAGCAGGGGTGCGGGATCGTGAAGACGAAGCGACCGCCGGGAGCCAGCAGCCGCGACACGGCGCGGAAGAGCGGCTCAACGTCGGTCATATCCATCAACGCCATGTTGCAGACGACCGCGTCATAGCGACTCTCGCCGAGCGCGAGTAACGTAGCCTCGTCGGTCGCATCTGCCTGCTGGAACGTCACCCGGTCGGAGAGTCCGGACTCCTCGGTCCGAGCCGTCGCCAGTTCGACGAAACGCTGGCTGAAATCGGTCGCGACTACGGTTGCGCCGAGTTGGGCCATCCGGCGCGCCATCTGGCCGTTGCCGCAGGCGATCTCCAGCACCTGCTCGCCCTCGCGGAGTTCCAGCAACCGCTCGGTCGCGGGACCGACGAGCACGCGCTGGAAGGCGTTCCCCTCGCCCATCCGCTCGTCCCAGAAGTCGGCCTTGGCGTCCCAGATTTCGCGTGTCTCTTCCGTCAGATCGCGGAATGAACCAACCGCCGTCGTCCCGTCCTGCATCCGCGCCATTCCCTTCCTGTCACTCGAAGCGGCTGACGATGATACATGGGGCGTCGGGAATCGGGAAACGGGGAAGTCGGACGCCGCCATTCATGGCAACGGCTGTGACGTTCGATGCCCCCGATTCCCGTTTCCCGTTTCCCGCGCAAACCGTCCTGCCCCCGAAGTACCGAGAGTCATGGGAAGAAAGCCCCTTTCTCCCGCGGCAATTGGGGACTAGCGGCGCAGTGATGCCAGTGCGTCACACGACTACTATCAGTAGAAGGACATCCATGCGGGAGCAACATACCAATGCACGACCAAATCGAAGCCGACTTCACCGTTCTGGCCGTCGACGACAGCGCGAGCATTCGCAAGCTGGTGGAACTCACGCTGCGTCGCGAGGGCTATAACGTTGTCACCGCAGATTCCGGCCTGACGGCGCTGGCGGCACTGGCGCGCAAGCGGCCAAACCTCCTGCTGCTGGATGTCATGCTGGTCGCGCTGGATGGCTTCCAGCTCTGCCGCGTCATTCGCGACCATCCGCTGTACGGTGATCTCCCGATCATCATCCTCTCCGGCCGCGAGACTGAGGCCGACCGTGAGGCCGGCATGCGTGCCGGTGTCAGCGCCTACCTGACCAAACCATTCCGGCCCGATCAGCTCCTGAGCGCGGTTCGCGAGCAACTGGCCGCCCAACCGGCAGGAGTTACCTGATGGCTGCCGTCCTCGACGATCTCATGATCACCCCGCCACCGCCGACGCTGGTGCAGGTTGTCCTGCCTGAACCGGCGGCTAATCGAACCGAGCCGGTCGCGACAGGTGATCTGAGCGCATGGCTGGCACAGGTGATCCAGGACGACCGCGACGGATACGTGCTGCTCTCCAGCGCCGGCCAGACGATGGTCGTCGTCTACGCCGATGGCCGGCTGATCGAAGCCGCCCAGACACGCGGCGGGGAACTGACCGGAACACGGGCGCTGCACGAACTCCTCGAATCCGACCGCGGCGAGTGGTTCGCCGTCAACCATCCGCTCGCAGCAGGGATCGCCCGCAGCCTGGCCGGGCTCTTTTCGCCACCGGCAAGCCTGAGCCCACTGACACTGGCCGGCGGCTCGCTCGGGACTGTCCTCGACCGGCTGGGCCGGGAGCAGTTCAGCGGCGCACTACGGCTGACGGTGACGGAGGGGCTGGCAGTCATCGTTCTCATCACGGACGGAAGGGCGCGGGCCTCCTACAGCACCGACGAGCGAATCCTGAAGACCGATCTCTCCGACATCACCTTCCTGGCGGCCTTCAATGATCTCTCGGTCGCGATGCACCCTGCACCGGTGCGAGACCTTGGGTCCGCGCTCGATGCCGCCCGGCTGTCCGAGCCACCGAAGGCGAACGCGCGCGATGGCCGCGACGCCATGATCGTCGAGTCACTGCTGATCGAAGCCTTTGCCAACCTCGAATACGAGATCAGCATCGCCGAGATCGGGAATCCCTCGCTGGAACATCTCTCACTGGCGTTGGCGGGTGCCTACGGCCTGCTGGCCGACGCCCAGATCGTGATCGGCCGTCCCAGTGCCGAACGACGCCCGACCGACCCGCTGGTCGCACCGTTCTGGAACGAGACACAGCGCCAGCTCGACACCAACCGATTACTCACGACCTTCCGGCGCGTCGGTGTCCCGCATGTCTGGTGGGTCTCGGCCAAAGCCCTGATCGACGTCATCCAGCAGCGCGTTGTTCAGCAACTCGGCTGGCTGGCGGAATCCGATCCGGCTGCTGCGAACACGCTGGCCGAAGCCGCCGAGGACATCTTCCAGCGGGCGCAAGCCCTGACGGGGAGGTGAGAGGCGCGCGGGACTCGGGAGTTGGGATTCGGGGTGATCCCCGGTTTCCTGATCCGATCCCAAGCTCAACGAATGCAGACAACGCATGACATACCCGAATGCCGAGTCCCGAATCCCGACCAATATGGAGGTACCAATGCCACGCAAGATTCTGGTTGTTGACGATAGCGCGACGGAAATGGCGGTCATGTCCAGTTCGCTGAAGGCCGAGGGCTTTGATGTCCTGACGGCCACGAACGGCGAGGAGGCGTTGACGCAACTCGAGCAGACGACGCCGGACGCGATCGTCCTCGATGTCATCATGCCGGGCCGCAATGGTTTCCAGCTTTGCCGTCAGATCCGCAATGACGAGCGCTGGTCGAAGGTGCCGATCGTCCTCGTCACCTCGAAGGACCAGGAGTCGGACCGCTTCTGGGGCATGAAGCAGGGCGCCAGCGACTACATCACCAAGCCATTCGCCCCGGCAAGCCTCGTCGAAGCCGTTCGGCGCTTCGTCTAAAGCAGCAGCGCAGCGAAGGGGCCAAGGATGGCGAACCTGGCACAGATCGAACTCGCGCCGGAGATCATCAAACGCGAGCCAACCTGGATCGGCGAGCAGTACATCGTCCTGACGGTTGCCGGGACGGATATCGCCGTCCCACTCGGGCATGTGCTGGAAGTCGAGCGCGTCCCAGCGCTCGTGCCGGTCCCCGGTGGACCCGGCTGGGTGCGTGGGATCGCTAACCTGCGCGGCACGATCCTGACGATCGCCGATCTGGCCGCGATGCTGGGGCTCGGCGTCTGGTCGCAGCGGCCCGACGCTCGCATCATCGTCGTCCGCTCGACCGAGCCACTGGCGCTCGGCGTCGATGCCGTCCGTGGCATGCGGCGGCTCGCGCCCAACTCGCTGCTCAACCTCGACGGGGCATTGCCCGACCAACTCACGCGTTTCGTCACCGGCATCCATCGCGATGGCGGCGACCTGATCCATACCATCGACCTGCCGCGGCTGCTGGACGACGCCGACGAGAGCGCTCGACGCTCCGGCGCGGAACGGATTACCGGCCTGCTCAGCGACCGTCTTTAGCATCCAGCCGGACCGCCTCGGAGGGCATCGGCGAATAGAAGGGGGACTCTGGTGGAAGATCAACGGACCCAGATACTTGACCGAGCAAAGGAGATGCTCAGGCTTGGCGACTGGAGCGTCAGCCGCAAGATCATCACGCTTGTCGCTGTCCTGACGCTCGTTCCGCTCGTCGCGATGACGACGATGACGTATGTCCAGTCGTCCTCGGCGCTGAACTCCGAGATCGACCAGTCGCTTGAGCAACAGGCACTCACCTCGGCCGAAGCGCTGGACAACGCGATTCAGAAGGCCGCGCAGGATACGTTGCTGCTGACGACCAACGAGTTCCTCTTCTCCCAGTCGGTCGGTATCGGCACCAAGCAGGACTTCCTGAACAAGCACGACGGTGTCTGGGGTTACGGCGACCTGGCTGTCTTCACAACCGACGGCCGACTCTTCGCCGGGACCGGTGAGAACTACACCGACCAGACGACCGAGGCCTACTGGGATGATGTCGTCACCCTGCCACCGGGCCAGGTCTACTTCTCCGACATCGCCGTCGACTCCGGATCCGGCAAGATGGCCGTCCAGGTCGCCGCACCGGCCTACAACGAAGCCGGCATCCTGCGCGGCGTCGTCCGCATGCTCTGGACCGCCGACAACCTCCAGGACGTTATGACCGGCCTCGGTATCGAGTCCGACGTCCAGATCGATCTGATCAACACCCGCCACGCCGTTGTCGCCAGCACGCTCGGCGGCCAGATCGGCCGCGTCTATCCGGATTCCGCCGCGGCCACCGCCGCGCTGGCCGGCGAGCAGGACACCGTCAGCGAGTCGATCGTCGCGACGATTGACGGCGTCGATGTCACCAAGGATGTCATCACCGGCTACGCACCGATCCGTGGTGACGAGCGGCTGGCTGGTCTCGGCTGGGGCGTGCTCGTCCACAAGGACGCCGACGCCGCACTCTCGCCAATCGCCACGATCCGCAACTTCGCGATCGTCCTGCTGATCGTCGTCAGCATCCTCGCCCTCGCTGCCGCCTGGTACTTCGGCCGCAAGCTGGTCGAGCCGATTCGGAACCTTGCCGACGTCGCCGGTCGCGTTCGCGAGGGTGATATGACCGCCCGCGCGACGGTCGGGACCCACGACGAAGTCGGTCAGACGGCTGCCTCGGTCAACCAGATGCTCGACGAGATTACCGCCCTCGTTCAGACGAGAGAAGAGCGCGACAACCTGCAGCGTCAGATCACTAACCTTCTGATGGAAGTGTCGGACGTCGCCGAAGGTGACCTGACCGTTGAAGCGCAGGTGACGGCTGACACACTCGGCTCGGTCGCTGACGCCTTCAACTACATGATTGGTGAGCTGCGGCAGATTATTTCCAACGTCAACGAGACGACGGTCGCCGTCAGCAGTTCCTCGGCCGACATTCTCCAGACGTCCGCCTCGCTGGCCCGCGCCTCCGAGACGCAGGCCCAGCAGATCGCCGAAACCTCACAGGCCGTGAATGCGATCGCCCGCTCGATTCAGCAGGTGTCCCAGAACGCATCGGTCTCCGCAGAAGTCGCCCGCGAAGCCCGGACGAACGCACAGGCCGGTTCCAAGGCCGTGCATGCGACGATCGAAGGTATGCAGCGGATCCGAAATGAGGTGCAGGAGACATCCCGCACGATTAAGCGACTCGGCGAGAGCTCTCAGGAGATTGGACAGATCGTCCAGCTCATTGAGGAAATCGCGAACCAGACGAACCTCCTTGCCCTCAACGCCGCCATCCAGGCCGCGATGGCCGGCGAGCACGGACGCGGCTTCGCCGTCGTCGCTGAGGAAGTCCGCCGCCTGGCCGAGCGCGCCGCAACAGCGACTCGCCAGATTAACGGCCTGGTGACCAGCATTCAGACCGAGACGGCGGAAGCGGTCGTCTCGATGGACAACAGCACCCGCGAGGTCGTCGCCGGGTCGCGACTGGCTGACGAGGCCGGTGGCGCCCTGGTTCAGATCGACGGCGTCGTTGGCCGCCTGTCCGAGCTGATCGACGCGATTTCCGACGCAGCCGAGCAGCAGGCGCAGGCATCGGTTGAAATCACCCAGGCGATGAGCAACATCTCCGAGATTACCCAGACGACGACGACCGGCACGCTGCAGGCAGCCGAGTCCGTCAACCACCTGGCCTCGCTCGCGGAGCGGCTGCGCCAGTCGGTCGCGACCTTCAAGCTCAACCGCGACAGCCAGCCACGCCCGGTCAACCCGGAGTGGAACTACAACGTCGGCATCGCGGCGGACGGAGATTAGTCGGGATTGGAGATTGGGGATTCGGGGGTCTTGAACACCCGTGTCCTTGGATAAGGATGAACGGCGTTCAAGACCCCTGAATCCCCAATCCCCAATCCCGACCACACGACCAACATCAAGGGAGCCACGCCCATGGCCATCCACGGCGAAAGCGAACTGATCGACAACTTCATCATCGAGCTACAGCCATACCTGGTGTTGATCGATCAGGCGGTTGCGGCGCTGTCCCAGCCGGAGCCAGAGGCACGCATCGTCAAGCGGGCCTTCGAAGCGCTCGGGACGATCCGCGATGCCAGCAGCGTCCTCGGCTTCGCCGGGCTCGTCGCGCTCAGCAGCGCGCTCGAGACGACGATGGAAGAGTTGCTCGCCCGTGGCTCCGCCGATCCCACCCAGCAGGTTGCTCGTGCACACTCGCTGGCCGCCGGGATCAGCCGCTATATGGACGCCCTCGCCGATGGCCATGACACCGACGAACTTGTCACGACGGTTCTTCAACCGGAAGCAGCGACAATCGACGACGAACCGACCGGCTACAAGCGGACCGGGCCACTCGATCCGGGCCTGCTGCCCGACGACACGGACCCCGAACTGCGCGACATCTTCATCGAAGAAGCAACCGAACTGGTCGCATCGTTCACCCGTGGCGCATTGATGCTCGTCAGCGCGCCGGATCGAACCACCCTGCTGACCGGTCTGCGCCGCGACGCCCACACACTCAAGGGCGCCGCCAACATGACCGGTTTCCCGCTGATCGGCTCCGTCGGTGGAGCGGTCGAATCGCTGCTGGATGCCCATATCGATGACCATCTGCCAGTCGAGCGCGAGACACTCGGCATCGTGCTCAGCGCCCGCAAACTGCTGACCGGGATGCTGGCCAGCCTCGACGACCTGAGCGCCTTTACCGAGCCGGCGCAATCGCTCACTGAACGAGCCACCGCCGTCCTCGACCGGATCGCTCCACTCCGCCCGACGACAATCGACGCCAGTGTCGAACCGGTGGACGAACTGGTTGCAAAGCCGGTCGCCGAAGCCACGCCGGAACCAGCCGTCGAGCCAATCGCCGTAGCCGTTGAGACGCCGATCATTGCGGAGGTCATCGAACCAGCCGAGGAGCCGGTTGAGGAGCCAATCGCTGAGATTGAGGAATATGCCGCCGATCCGGTTACTAACGCGGATGTCACGCTGATCGATGCGATCGTCTCCGAACCCAGCGACGAGATGGTTCAGGAAGCGACTGTCGACACATTGACCAGCGAGTTGCCGGTCGAGATTGTCAGCGACGATGTCACTGACGATGAGCCAGTTGCGAGCGAGGTGGATGTTGTTGTGGCCGACGAGCCAGGCGGCTATGACCTGCTGCGGCCCGTCATCGACGCCGACCTTGTCCCGTTCTCGCTCGACAGCACTGGCACCGGCGACCTCCCCCATGCCGATCTCGATGGACACGACCTCGACGGGCTGTGGGAACCACTCGCTGACATCGTTCCAACCGAGGCTGATTACACGCCAGTGACTTCAGCGGAAGACCCCGAGCCGTCTATCTCGTTCAACGGCCTCTTCACGACCGAAGCGGCCATGACCAGCGACGAGACGGCTGACGATGAGCCGGATGACGACGAACTTGACGTCTACGAGATGGCCGCCGAAATCGCCCAACTGGCGCGGCTGCGCACGTCGCTGCTGCCACAGAACGCGATGTTCATCCCAACCGAACCGACCGGGCTGACCGACGACATCAACGCCCTGACAGCCGAGATCATCGACGGCGGGACGAACGATGTCGCCATTCCCGTCGTCGACGAGCCTGTTGCAGATGAACCCACCGGCATTGCCGAACCCGTCGCCGACCTGCCCGAGCCGTCCATTGAGCCACTCTCGATCGATGGCATCACCCATGACGGCACGACACTCGGCCACGCCCTGCTCGACCTGGCCTTCGATAGCCTGGAAACGGCTCCGGGCGACGCATCACATATCACGCATCATGCGTCACGCATCACCGACGCCGAGATGCAGCAGGAACTTCGCGAGACCTTCGCGATCGAAGCCGCCGACTACGCCGACAGCCTGACGCTGGCGGCGATGGCGCTCGAACGCGATCCCGACAGCGACGACGCGATGCGCGAACTCACCCGCGTCCTCCACACGCTCAAGGGCGCGGCGGCCGCGGCCGGATTCGACGCGATCGGCGAGCGCTGCCACGCCATCGAGGATGACCTGGCGACTGGCGCCGATATCAACCGCGTCTTTACGAATCAGGTGCTGGAACTCGCCTCCTGGGTCGAACGGACAACCACCGGCGACGAACCGGTCGACGGCGTCGACATCGAGATTGAGATGCCGTCCGCCGACACTCCGCTGCCGGAGCCAGCCCAGCCAGCGACACGGGCCGCCGGAGACCTTCGTGTCGACATGCGCCGCCTCGACGGCCTGCTCAATCTGGTCGGTGAACTGGTCATCAACCGCGCCACATTCGATCAGCGATTGCAGCGGCTGAGTGCCTCGCTCGATGAACTGAGCCACATGACCGACCGGCTCCGTCGCTCCGGTCAGACGCTGGAGCGTGTGGCGGGCGAGGCCAGCCTGTTCGGACCGCTCCCGGCCCCCGGCGACGACCGGATCGTCCCGTTCGTCGGCCACGACCTGCGGCACGAGTTCGACACGCTGGAACTGGACCGCTATACCGACCTCGACGTGCTGGCCCGCGAACTGGGTGAGGTCGCCTCCGACATCGGCGCGATTGCCGGCGAAGTGCGCAACCTGCGCGGCGACTTCGAGACCGTCTCGACCCACCAGCGACGACTGACCAACGAGGTCCAGGACGAACTGATGAGCATCCGCATGGTGCCGCTGGCGACCCTTTCGCCGCTGCTGCACCGTGTCGTCCGCCGTGTCGCCAACGAGTGCGGCAAGGAAGTCGAGCTATTCATCGAGGGCAGCGAGATCGCCTTCGACAAGGCGCTTGTTGACGCACTCGGTGATGCGCTACTCCACCTGCTACGCAACGCCGTCGACCACGGCATCGAGCCGGTTGCTGTCCGGCAGGCCAGCAACAAGCCCGACCATGGCCGGATCATCGTCCGCGCCTGGCAGGATCGCGGCAATGCCGTCGTTGAGGTTATCGACGATGGCGGTGGCATCGACACTGCCCGGCTGATCGAGCGTGGCCGCAACTACGGCTTCATCACCGCCGAGACCGTCTCCGAGGCCGAAGCGCTCCAACTCATGTTCCTGCCCGGCTTCTCGACCCGCGACAGCGCCAGCAGCGTCTCCGGCCGTGGTATCGGCCTCGACGCCGTCCGCGAAGCCGTCGAACGTGTCAAGGGCCGTGTGACGGTCGATACGAAGCCCGGCGCAGGGACGATCTTCCAGCTCCGGCTGCCGGTCATGCTGGCCGTCGCCCAGGCGTTCCTCGTCGAGGCTGGTGGCCGCCGCTACGCTGTCCCGCTGGCCGATGTCGACTTCGTTGCCGACCGACGTCAGGCATCGCTCAGTCGTGTGGGCAACGCTGCGCTGGTCGAAATCAACGAGAGCGTCATTCCCGCCATCGACCTCGCCCACCGGCTGGCAGGCGACGCCGACCGGCTCGACGAGGAAACCGGCTGGCTGCTTGTCACCCGCAGCGGCGGCGAGCCGAAGGCGATGCGCGTCGATGCGTTGTTCGGCCAACAGGAAATCGTCGTCAAACCGCTCGGGCGCTACCTGAGCGCTGCCCCCGGAGTGACCGGTGCGACGATCCTTGGAGATGGCGAAATCGCTCTCATCATCGACGTCACCGAAGTGACCGGCAAGCGCCTGCTGGCCGAGCCAGTCGCCCAGGTAACCGAGCCAACGCCGATCGACAGCCTCCGCACCGGCCCCGGCACGGCCCTGATCGTCGACGACTCGCTCTCCGTCCGCCGTGTTCTGTCGCGCACCCTCGAACGCCACGGCTGGACAACCATCCAGGCCCACGACGGCGTCGAAGCGCTGGAGGCGGTCCAGGCTGGTGGAATCGACATCGTTGTCACCGACATCGAGATGCCGCGAATGGACGGCTTCGAACTGATCAACTCGCTCCGGCGTGGTGGCTGGCAGTCACTGCCGGTCGTCGTCCTGACCTCACGTTCGAGCAGCAAGCACCGCGACAAGGCCATCGAACTGGGTGCCAACGCCTACATCGTCAAGCCATTCCAGGAGCAGGAGCTGCTCCAGACGCTCGAGCGCGAGACGACCGCGATCCGTGTTGCAGGGTGAGGTGCCGATGAAGCGACTCTTCGAGGACGACGCGATCCCACCAGCCGTCATCCAGCCGCGCGGCACCGGCTTTCTGCTGGCGCACCTGATCCCCCGGACACCGGAGGACAAGTCCGACGAGGATCCCTGCTGGAACCTGACCCTGCTGGACGTCCGCACGACGCAACCAACTGAGGACGATGAGTAGATGATCGCGACCGCTCCCATCCGTCAGGCGTCAGTTGCCGGTAGCTCCGATGCCGACACGCTCGAAGTCGTCCGCGTCGACATCGGCGACACTGGCTTCGCGCTGCCACTCTCCGCGATCGCAACGATCCTCTCGCCACTCGCGATGACACCAGGCAGCAGTGACACCCACTGGACCGGAACCGTCCCGAGCCGCAGCGGAGAGATCCCGATCGCGAACGGCAGAACCATCTTCGGCATTGACGGCCCCGCATCAAACCAGCAACGCCTGCTGGTTCTACGTGGCGCACCCGCCACCGGCCTGCTGGTCGATGCCATCCACGGCACGACCACGGTTCCGACCAGCGATATCGCCTGGCTCTCGCCCCTCTTCGGCCCGGTCGAGCATCTGCTCGTCCAGTCGATCGCCTGGGGGCACGATGGCACGCTGGACCTCGTCATCGACGTCCCCGCCCTGCGTCGCCACCTCCATATCGGCCCGAACGACATACCGCACAGCGCAACCGACGCCATCACCAGCCTCTTCGCCCACACCCCGCCCGGCGACCGCCTCGAACTCCAGATTGACGACAGCGCCACTCGCTACCAACTCCCGATCGCCTACGTCCGCCACATCAGCGACCCACGCCCGCCAGCCCACCTCCCGCGTACCACCGACACGATCCTTGGCCTGCTCTCCTGGCGCCGCGAACCGATCCCCCTGATCGACACGGCCCGCGCCCTCGGCCTGCCTCAGACTGCACCATCCACCCTCATCGTCATCGGCCCCGACTCCCGACCGGACGAAGCCCTCTTCGCCCTCACCATCGCCAACGTCGCCGGCGTCGCCCCATCAGGCGCGACGTCAGCGCTACTCGACCTCGGAGAGATCGTTCGCCGACTTGGATGAGATGAACCGGTTGAGCGTTGTGGCGACGGGATCGTGGCTTCGTGCGAGATATACTCAGGTCTCCGCTGATCGTCGCAGGGGCCGAAGGACAAGGCAATGCAGGTTCATTACGACAAAACCAACGATGCCATCTTCCTGAAGATCGCGGATGAACCCATCACCGACTCTGAAGAAGTGCACCCGGGCGTTGTCCTTGATTTCGATGCGCACGGAAACCTGGTTGCCGTCGAGGTCTATCGTTCAGGAGGAAAACGCGCTCAGATCGGTGTGATGCCAAATGATGAGGTAGCAGCACATACCGGCGATCTTGGGTCTGACCTCCGCTCGCTACGCGATCAGTTGCACTCCCAGGGAGTTACTCCACTAACGATCGATGAGTTCGATCGCGAACTTGCCGAGCGACACGGTGAGTGAGGACCAACCGGGCCTCCCGATCCGAACCTACATTGATGCGAGTGTCCTCCTTGCTGTGATCCGAGGACCAATCCCACTGTCTGAACGGGCGCTCGCACTACTCAGCGAACGGCATCGCGTCTTTCTGTCAAGCGACATCGTTCGGCTGGAGACACAACCAAAGGCGATTTTCCACCGGCAGCAGGCAGAAGTCGCGTTCTACCAACGCTTCTTCGATGCAGTAACGGCGTCAACCGAGACGACACCGGCACTCGTGAATGCGGCATTTAGATATGCCACCCAATGGAACCTCAACGGTCTGGATGCGCTGCACGTTGCGGCCGCCATCGAGCTCGACGCCGACGAACTGGTGACGGCTGAACGGCCAACATCAACGCTGGCCCGAGTCCATACACCAACATTGCGTATCATCTCGATTCGAGAGATCGTCGAAACATAGGCCCTGGAGACATCACATTGGAGCATGGGACGGGCAAAGAAAATGCCCGTCCCAATTGCCGTTAGCTGACCACCCCGTCGCGGCGGTCGAGCATGGCGAAGGCGGCGGAGGCGATGTGTTCGGCGTCGATGCCGTAGTGGCGGTAGAGGTCCTGGCGCGAGCCGGACTGGCCGAAGTCGTCGACGCCCAACGAGACACACGGAGCGCCGTAGACCGAGCCGAGCCATGCCAGCGCGTGGCTGGCGCCGTCCTGGACGGTCACGATCGGAGCGCGACGCTCGGACTCGTGAATGATCTCGTCGAGGTGGATGGTCGGCCGTGGGCCGTCGGTCAGTCCCATCAGCCAGCGCTGGCGATCCTGCCATTCGTCAAACAGCAACTGCGGCGAGGTCAGGTTGAGAACCGACGCGGCGACACCCTCGGCGTGCAGCAGCCGGGCGGCGTCGATCGCCTCAGGGACCATCACACCGGCCGTCGCGATGATGACGGTGTCGGCGGGGTCGGTATCCGGGGCATCGGTTGGCGCGTCAACGATCCGGTAGCCACCAGCCAGCACCTTCCGGCGCAGTTCGTCGAGGCCGAGTCGGTCGATGGCCGGTTGCAAAAGCGACTGGTCGATCGGCTTGGTCGAGAGGCGCAGGTAGCTGGACAGGCCATCCTCCCGGTCGCAGCACTGGCGCAGCCCTTCGAGTAGCGTCCACTCCAGTTCCTGGGCGAAGGCCGGCTCGTAGTAGCGCAGGTTCGGCAGTTCCATCCCGATCGACGGCGTGATCGTCGACTGGTGCGCGCCACCTTCCGGCGAGAGCGAGAGGCCCGAGGGCGTCCCGGCCACGATGAAGCGCGAGTTGGAGTAAGTGCCGTAGATGAACGCGTCCAGCCCGCGGCAGACGAACGGGTCGTAGACCGTCCCGATCGGGAAGAGTAGTTGGCCGGAGAGTTCGTGCGAGAGGCCGAACATCGCCAGCCACATGAACAGGTTCATCTCGGAGATGCCAAGTTCGATGTGCTGGCCGCTCGGCTTCGGCTCCCAGCGCAGCAGACGCGGGCTCTCGTCGTAGATGCGCTGCTCGCTGGCGGAGTAGACGCCGGCCTTGTTGATCCAGCCGCCTAGGTTGGTCGAGACTGAGACATCCGGCGCGGCCGTCACGATCCGCTCGCCAACCTGCGGCAGGTCGGCCAGTTGCGTCAGCAGGCGGCCCAACGCCTCCTGGGTGCTGGTCTCCTTCGTCCGGTTGTGGCCGACGTGCGCAGGAATCGCGTCCGCTGAGACGGCCACAGTCGGAACAGACGTCCCGCCGTAGATGCGCTCCCATGATTCGGCCGCGCACTTGCCTTCTGGCGAGTCGGGGTCGAACCGCGCCCATTCCTCACCAGCAGGGATACCCAGCGCCTCACGGACGGGTTCGAGCTGGTTGGGGTTCAGCAGCGCCGAGTGGTTCAGCGCGTCACCGGCGAACGGCAGCCCCCAGCCCTTGATCGTGTAGGCGAACAGAACGGTCGGCCGGTCAGTGGTCGAGAGTCCCTCCTCGATCGCTGCGATCAGGTCTTCGAGGTCGTGGCCGCCGAGATTGGCCAGCAGCCCTGGCAACTCCTCGTCCGGAACTTCGGCAATCGCCGCTTCAAGCGCCTTCGCGTCGATGTTTGTGCGATCCAGCAGGCGAGGCCGCAGCGTCGCGCCATCGAGGCGGATGAGCGTCTGATACTCCTCGTTGCTCATGTCGTCGATCGCCTGGCGAAGGTGTTCGCCGCCCGGCTTCTCGAAGATGGCCCGCAACCGGCGACCGTACTTCGTCTCGATCACGCGCCAACCGGATTCCGCGAAGAGCTGTTTAATCCGGGCCGCACGGATGCCGGGGATGACACGGTCGAGCGACTGGCGGTTGAGGTCGACGATCCAGAGGACGTTGCCGACGCTGGCCAGGGCCTCCTCGATCAGCGCCTCCCAGATGTTGCCCTCGTCCAGTTCCGCGTCGCCGATCAGGGCGATGAAACGGTTGCTGGTGACGGAATCGAAGTGCGCCTCGGCGTAGCGATGCGCCAGCGCGGCGAACAGCGGAGCGACGGCACCGAGTCCGACCGAGCCAGTTGAGAAGTCAACCGGGTCCGGATCCTTCGTCCGTGAGGGATACGACTGGAGTCCCTTGTACTCGCGCAGCGTCGTCAGGTACTTCGGGTCGAGCTGGCCGAGCAGGTACTGGACTGAGTGCCAGGCCGGGGACGCATGCGGCTTGATCGAGACGCGGTCGCCTGCCTTCAGCGAGTGGAAATAGAGCGCCGTCAGGATCGAAACGACCGAGGCGGACGACGCCTGGTGCCCGCCGACCTTGACACCATCGGTGTTCGGGCGGACGTGATTCGCGTGGTGGATGATGTTGGTCGAGAGCCAGAGGATGCGCTTCTGGATCGCATCGAGGACGGCAAGCTGCTCCGACGAGAGACGCTGCTCATCGCCGAGCAGCTGACTAATATCGGTAATGTCCGACGTTCGTGCCGTCAGGCTCATGGGATCCCCCTCCGTGACGCGTGATGCGTGATGCGTGACACGTGATCCATGGAACGTGTCGCAGTCTTGTCGTGGATTGTCCGTTATTCAGATGGCACCGGCAACCCGCTTCATGGCACATACGTCACACATCATGCGCTACCCACCTTTGACGGGAAGTCACGTCTTCCCATTCCCCCACTACGGTGGAACCAGACAGGTCTGGAACCGTGAAACACGAGGGGGTGCGCAGATGCGTATGAGACTGATCCTGACGATCCTGCTGGCGATCCTGCTGGTCGCCTGTGAAGCCGAGAGCGAAGGCGAGGCGACCTCGACGGCAGAGAGCGAGCAAGCGGCTCAGGTGACGGCAACGGCCGCCGATCCCGAGCCAAGCCCGACCGCAACCGACGAACCGGAGGAGCCAACCGCCACCAGCGAGCCAACCAGCACGCCGGAGCCGACGGCAACAGCGACCCTGACGCCGACTCCCGAGCCGACCAACACACCCGCGCCGACGGCGACACCGGAACCCACCAGCACGCCAACGCCGGAGCCAACCGCGACGCCAACTCCACAGCCAGTCGTCTACAGTGGCAACGGCGACAACGTGATCGACATCCAGAAGCCAGGCAACGTCGTCCTGGCCTACATTCGTGGAAATGCCGAGTCACGGTACTTCGGGGTAGAGAGCTACGACGATGCAGGGAAGCAAGTGGACCTGCTGGTCAACACGACCGATCCATACGAGGGTATCGTGCTAATGGATGTGCGCGATGGCGAGAACTCGACCCGTCTGCAAGTAACGGCCCAGGGCGAGTGGTACATCGAGTTGCGTCCGCTGAATACGGCGCGACGAGTCACTGCTCCTGGGACAATCGAAAGCACTGGGGATGATGTCTTCATCATCGACGGCGAGCCAGACACCGCTCAGATCAGCGGGAACGCGGACGGTCGCTACTTCGGTGTCATCGGTTATGGCGACCGCTCGAACCTGCTGGTCAACACGACCGATCCGTACGATGGTCGCGTTATCGTCGGTCGTGACACGATCGTGGTCAAAGTCAAGGCAATTGGTGGCTGGCGGATCATCTTCGAATGAGTTAGCCCAGGGACACGGCGAATCCAAATCAACGCCGCAACCTTGGACAGCGTCACCGTGATCAAGTCTCGAGGTCTGACTGCTTCCGCTCCACACTCTCCCACAGGTGGATCCAACGTCTGAACCGGGCAGCCTGGGTGGGGTTCGAAGCTAATCGGGGGGCGATGTCGTGAAGCATCGCCCGGCCTGCCCAGGCGTGGAAGATCGCCATGTCGGCCTGCGGTCCGGCTGCCTGAAGGTAGCCGGTTCGCAGGCCGCGTTCGTAAGCACAGAGGATCGGTCGAGCCGCTGGTGGAAGGTCAACGGTGTCGAGCCGCAGGATCGCAATGGCACGGGCAATGTCGGCGCGGCTGTCACCGGCTCGGGCGTTGGCCCAATCGAGGACAGCCGTCACCTGCTCACCATCGGTCATGATGTTGAGCGGGTGAAAGTCGAGATGTAGCAGGCGTTTGGGGCGGGCATGAGCGACGATCCGTGCATGGAACGGATCGTCGGGGTTGATCCCACTCCAGCGCAGCCAGCCGTCTTCGTGAAAGGCAACCGGAGCCTCGATCGTATGGATCTGCGCCAGCGTCACGCCGCAGGCGACTCCAAGCGGGTAGGCCCGGTCCGGATCGCGCAGGAGCAGGCTGGCGACCATCTCACCGGAGCACCAGTCGAGCAGCAACGCCGCCCGATCGACATGGATCCCTTCGGCGTGAATCCGCGGAACAGGCACACCGGCCGCTGCCGCCGCCCGCATCGCCTGCATCTCCATCTGGGCGACCTGCCGCTGCTCGGGACGGAAGACGCGCAGCGCGTAGGTCGCAGCCCCGCGCTCGACGCGAAAGATGGCCGTGTCACGCCCGCCACTGACTGGAGCAATCGCAGCCGCGTCCGTAACACCGAGCGCGGCAAGGATCGCCTGTGGATCGAGGTCGAAAGGTGTCATCGATGCTCCTGCCGGTACCGGGATCGATATCCGGCACCGGCGTCATTCTAAACAGTCGCGCAGGCGAGCACTTCCTGGATGAAGTCGAGGACAACCGGTTCGGATGGGGTGATCAGATGCCCGCCCTCGACCAACTCCAGCCGCGCGTTCGGCAACAACGTCGACAGCATCATCATCCCTTCCCGGAACGGTTCGGGCGACGCCTTCGCGGCGATGACCAGCGTTGGGCAGGAGACATCACGCAGCCGTGAGAGATCGAACAGATCGTCGCGATACCCCTCGATCTCAGCGACGATTGCCGGACCATTGGCCTGAAAGCGAATGCGCTTGTCAACCGGCAGGCCAGCATAGCCATCGTCGCCCAGAACCGTACGCAGGAGCGCTTCGGCAGCAGCCGGTGGTCCGTCAGCGGCAACGGCAGTCCGGATATCGTCCGTCACTTCATCGAGAAAGGTACCCAACTCCGGAATCGCCTCGGATACGTAGACGTCGCCACCTTCGAGCAGCACCAGCCCACGGACATGCCGGGGATAGCGCAGCGCGAGGTTCAGCATCGTGTCGCCGCCGTAACTGCGACCGATGACCAGCGCGGGCGTGGCGTCGAGCGCATCGAGCAACGCCGCCGCATCGTCAGCGTGCTCGGTCGGGGTCGTCCGATCGTACGGGACAGGGCGCTCGCTACGGCTGCAGCCGCGTCGATCGTAGGCAATGACCCGACCGAACCGGCCCAGTACGTCGATCGCCGCTCCCCAGTTGCCGGCGTCACTGCTGGTCCCGTGGCACAGCAGGATCGGCGCGCCTGTTCCAGTCTCCTCGTAGTACAGCCGAATTCCCGGTAACTGAACCTGAGGCATCACGAACCTCCTTTGTCCTGCCGAACCTGCGTCGAGGTACGAGCAGCCTATGGCAGCGCGGAGCGTTGGCGCATCGGGTGATCGCCCCATTTTCTGAGCCGGTTCAGATGTCGAGGAGGTGATGCCGGGTCGCGAACAACGTCGCGGCGGCGCGGCTGGAGACTCCGATCTTGTTGTAGAGGTTCTCGATGTGCCGCCCAACCGTCTTCGGCGAGATGCTCAGTTGGGCAGCGACGATGCGGTTCGACTCACCCCGGCAGATCAGGCGCAGCACCTCGACCTCACGGTCGGTCAACCCAGCCGGCCACGAGCGGCGGCTAGCGGCTCTCGCGAACCCTGCCGCTTCGAGGACGGCGTTGGCCGCGTCCCGGTCGAGCCGTCCGGATTCCACTTCCTGCCGGAGTTCAGTTGCCGCCATCGCAGCACGCATGGCTGGCCGATGAGGGCGTGGCTGGGTCATCGCCTGGTAGCAGTCGGCGGCGGCCAGGATACGTTGTGCGATCGAGAGTTGTGCTGCAGGACTGCCCCGATGGTAGCCGCTGCCATCCAGTCGCTCGTGGTGCGCGCCCGCCAGTGGAGCGAGGCACCGCAACGGCCTGGAGCGGTGCAGCATCCGCTCGGAGAAATACGGATGCAGCCGAACCCGCTCCCAGGCGACATCTGACAGCGGCCCGGGCTGCTCCCAGATCCCATTCGGGACACCGACCCGGCCCAGATCGTGAACGAGCGCTGCATGGCGAATGTCCGTAATGTCCTGCCCGGGCAAGCCACAGATCCGCGCGGCCTGCGCGGCCAGGTCCGCGACACCACGCGAATGACCGGCAGTGAACGGCGTCTTGATATCGGCGAAGTCAGCGAAGGCACCGAGAACCCCATCGAGGTCGGATTCCGGCACCGTCAGTTGAGCGGCAGGCTCAGACTCCAGCACTGCGTCCCAGGTCGTCCCGCTGTCGAGGTCCGCAACCCACTGCTGACCTTCGATGAGCGCAACATCGACCAGATCGGGATCGTATGCCTTCGCCCGTCGTTTGTGGAGCCGCTCGACAACCAGCGGCCAGCCACCAATCCGGTACAGGATGTCGATATCGCGAGCGATGACAGCGATCCGGACCTGAATCGGGATCGCCTCGCCAGCCAGTCCCACCGGCAGACCCGTGCCGTCCCAGCGCTCGTAGAGGTGCCTGATCCCATCCGCGATCGTTGGGCGCAGGCCAAGTTGTCCCGCCAGCATCTGCGCGACCTCGCAGTGGATCGCGATCATCCGGAGCATGTCGCGTTTGCCACCCGCCAGCGCGGAAGTGACAAGTCGAGCACGAACAGGAAGCGGCTGATCCTCGGCCAGATGACGCAGGAAGTACCCGAGCGCTTCGGAGGTATCGCCCATCAGGATCGGAGCCACACCAGCAAAGAAGGCGATCTCATCACCACCGACGCCGAGCGATTGCTCGTGGGCGTCCGACGTACAGCCGATGAAGCGCAGGAGGGCGAGATAGTAGGTGTCGGAGAGGCAGTCGTCTGCAAGTCCGATCTGCCGGCCAAGTGCGACGGACAGCAGGCAGGTCCGCAACGCCTGCTCCATCGGTTGCCCGAGTCCGAGATCAGTCGCTAGCGACAGTGGGGCGATCAGTTCTGCCAGCCTGAGCTGACGCCGGTTCCCGTTGTCCATCGAAGCAACGATTCTGCTGGGAACGTACCGTCTGCGCCGTCAGTGTGGAGTCGTGGTTCCCACTATGCGGACCTCCGACCACCCCGTCAAGCAGGCACAGCGCAGCGACCTACGGAGTCCGACCTGCTTCGACCAGACCGACGATCGCCTCGGCAACCGTTTCGGGGTCGATCAACATCAGGAAGTGGCCTCCTTCGATTTCCCGTACCGGCCAATTCAACTGACGGGCCGTAGCAGACGGAACTGCATACGCTGGGGAGAACTGAAGGTAGGCGCACGGCGCATCCGGCCAGTCTGCCGGAACGAGTATCGGCTCGCTGAAGAAGTCGAGGCCGCGCGGGCGCAACTCAGCGAGAACCGCAGCCCGGCGCGCGTCGTCCGGGATCGCATCCTGAAGTTGCTCGTCAGTCCACTCGGGATAGCGCCCACCCGCTTCGAGATGCGCCCGTAGATCGGCGGCAAAGGGCGCATCCTCGGCAACCATCATCTCCAGCCGGCTCAGGCCATCCCGGTGAATGCCTGCGTCGACGAAGACATAGGCGGCAATCGGACGCTGTAGCGCCTCTCCCAGCGAAGGCAACAACGCACCCGCCCCGCTATGCCCAACCAGCACCAACGGTTGCTCGGCAGGTGCCCCACGCATCGTCGCCACAACCGACGCGACCTGCTGGCGCCAGTACGGCTCGTCGCGCGCCGGATCATCGCGCAACGCCGGAACTGCAGCTTGCACACCCCGCCGCCGCAGTTCCGCCCGAACCGGCTCCCAGGTCGCTGGCCCAACCAGCGGGCTATGGATCAGCACAAAGATCGGGCGCAACGATCCATCCTATTCGTAGAAGTCGCCCAGGCCGAGCATCAGGAAGGTGAGCCAGAGGGCGAGGATGCCGGGGAGCAGGCTGCCGGACTTCGCGCGTAGCCAGGTGGCGATACTCCCGAAGATGACGCCGACGATTACTCCCGCAATGATCGCCAATGTGTAATCTCCACCGCCGGACGACGCCTGCTCGGCAGCGACGACGACTGAGGCGCGGATCGCAAAGGCCGCTGCGTAGAGGCCAATCGCGGCCAGGTTCGCACGGCTATCTTCCAGAACGATGTCGAACGCCGCGTGCAGATAACCCGAGGTCAGAATCTGGATCGCTAGTGCCTCCGCCAGCGTCAGCAACGCGAGTTTGATCCCGCCGGCCGGGTCCTCGACGATCAGGAAGGCAGTCAGGACGAGTGGTGTCCCAGCCAGAAACAGCATCGCCTGTGGCCAGATGCGGCCCTGAGTGAACAGCGCCAGCATCCGTGATCGCGCGATTGTGGCGGCCGGTGCCGGGGAGAGTTGCCAGAGCCAGGTCGCCAGCGCGGCAATCGCTACCGGAGCCAGTAGCCGCAACTGATACCAGTCCACCGGTGTCTCATGCGGCGCAACGCCTGGCGCGTCGAGATAGATCACCATCAGCGGCCAGGTGAACAGGTAGAGCATCGACATCGTCAGCCAGGTGTAGAGCGTTCGCAAGGTAAACGAACGCACGCTGCCGTAGCGTGGCTCAATTGCCTCACGCCCCTTCAGCCGCCCGCCACGCTCCGCCGTCTCAACCGGTTCTCGTATCATGCCGAGAGGATACATCGGGAGTGGCATGCGATCTATGCTGCGCTAGCGACGCTGAAGGAGGGTTCGATGCCAGGCCTCAAGGAGATGCGTATTCAGCACGGCGACGCCACACTGGTGGGAACCCTGCACCTGCCTGACGGCGACGGACCATTACCGGCCATCATCATGCTGCAAGGCTCAGGCGCGACCAACCGCGATGCCGAGGGTTACTTCCTGCCAATCCGCGAGACATTTCTCGGGCGAGGCGTCGCAGTCCTCTCGTGGGACAAGCCCGGCATTGGAGCATCGACCGGAGACTGGCGTACGAGGACGCTGCATGACCGCGCCGACGAAGCCCTCACGGCAATCGAGTGGCTCTCCGAGCAGCAGGAGATCGACCCCGCCCGAGTCGGCATCTGGGGTCATAGCCAGGGCGGCTGGGTTGGGCCGCTGGCGACCTCCCAATCGTCGAAGGTCGCATTTCTAATCATCAACTCCGGTCCTGGCGTCGGCCCGCACGAGCAGGACTTCTTCGGTGTTGAGCACACGCTCCGGCGCGATGGCGCGACTGAGGAGGAGATCGAACAGGCGCTGGCGTTCATGGAGGCGCTCCACGACGCATCCAACCGGCAGTTGCCGTATGCGGAAACCTTCGCAACCGTCCTCGAACCAGCCCGTGGCACACGCGGAGCAACCTACTTCGGCGAACTCTCCGAGCAGGACTGGCAGTTCTTCCTTCGCAACGCCCAGCATCCGTTCGACCCGCCCCCAGCACTTGAGCGGATCACCTGTCCGGTCCTGGCGATCTTCGGCGAGCACGATTCACTGGTGCCGGTCGAGCAGAGCGTCGAGATTTTCAAGCGGACACTCGCCGGTAACGACGATGTCACGATCCGCATCTTCTCCGGTGCCGATCACCGGATCCAAGTTGGAGGACCGCTCACGTTCGCGCCCGGCTACCTCGATCTGCTCGGCGACTGGCTCCAGCAACAGACACAACCGCGCTAACCACCACTGATCGCCGCCACGCACCAGACGAATGGAGTTCGCTATGCAGCCCCCCGTCAACACCTTCTCGATCGTCGCCAGAGATGCGGAGACCGGCGACCTTGGTGTAGCCGTCGCGTCCAAGTTCCTGGCCGTGGGCGCCGTCGTGCCGTGGTTGCGGGCAGGCGTTGGAGCGGTCGCGACGCAGGCGCACGCCAATGTCACCTACGGTCCCGATGGGTTGGCGATGATCGAGTCCGGCCTGACGGCGCAGGAGACACTGGATCGGCTGGTGGCGGCAGACGCCGAGCGCGATCTGCGTCAGGCTGGGCTTGTCGACACCCACGGCAACGCGGCGACGTGGACTGGCACCGGTTGCTCCGACTGGGCCGGAGGCCGGACAGGGGAGGGCTTCTGCTGTCAGGGCAACATCCTGACCGGACCAGAGGTTGTCGATGCGATGGCAGAGACCTACCCGACCGCAACCGGCACGTTCGCCGAACAGCTGCTGGCAGCACTCGACGCCGGGCAGGCTGCCGGTGGCGACAGCCGTGGCCAGCAGTCGGCGGCGCTCGTCATCGTCCGCGCCGCTGGCGGCTACGGGGGCGGCAATGACCGCTGGATCGACCTGCGCGTCGACGATCACACCGCGCCGCTGGCTGAACTACGCCGCCTCGTCAGCCTCCACCGCGTCTACTTCGACATCGACAACGCGGACCTGCTGCCGCTGGACGACGAACGGCTGGCAACGATTGCGGGACACCTCCATCGCCTCGGCGTTCTGACCGATCTGGAGACCGAACCCGCTCCTATTCTGACCGCACTCGAGCGCTGGGCAGGCCGTGAGAACCTCGAAGAACGCCTGCGCAGCGACAACCAGATCGACCGCGTCGTGCTGGAGATGCTCGGCGATGCGGTCACAAACGCGGAGAGCCGCTAGCGTAGACACGAACGAGCCGCCGGGTAGTGACCCCCGGCGGCTCGCATTGGTACGCAGATCGGTTATTCGAGCGTCTGGATGAAGGCGATGATGTCGGCGATCTGCTGGTCATCGAGATCGAACGGCGGCATCAGATTGCCAAAACCGGCGTGGATCTTCGCGCCCGGCTCGCGAATCGATTCGGCGATGTATTCATCATCAGCCGTGACCGTCTCGCCGCCTTCCAACTCGACTTCGCTGCCATACAGCCCCTGCCAGGTCGGGCCGACAACGGTCGAGCCGTCGGTCGAGTGGCAGGCCATGCAGCCATTTGAGTTGGCGAGTTCTTCGCCAGCGGCAGCATCACCCTCGCCACCACCGGTGGCCGGTGTCTCACCGCCGTCGTCACCAGACGTCGCCGTCGGGTCGCCACCTGTACCAGTTCCGGTTGTCAATGTTGGTGTGGGACCATCGCCACCGTTATCCCCGTCGTCATCATCGCTGTCATCTCCACACGCGACGGTAAACGCCAGCAGCATGACGAGCAGGATTCCCAGTAACCGTTGCATCTCCCGGTTTCTCCTTCACTCCGTGTCGTCCACTCGGGATAGGGTGCGAGTACTGTTCCTTCACCCGAGAAAGACATCAGCGCACGTTCCGTTCCGTGACTTCCGCAGTTGCGTCAGTCCGACCGGCATCTGCTACGAGGCTGATCCATCATACGGCAGCGTCACCGTGAATGTGCTGCCCTGCCCCGGACACGACTCGACCTCGATCCGGCCACCGTGGGCCGTCACGAGCATCCGCGAGATATAGAGTCCCAGCCCCAGCCCCTCCCCGGCCGTCATCGACGCTTCGACTCGGTAGAACCGTTTGAACAACCGTGGCACGAATTCCGGCGCGATACCCAGTCCCTGATCGCGAACGCTCAACCGCACCTGCGACTGCGCGGGATCCTCCTCGACGCGAACGACGATCTCACCGCCGTCCGGCGAGTACTTGATGGCGTTCACCAGCAGATTCTGAACGACCTGGCGAATGCGGTCACCGTCCCATTCAGCGACGACCGGCTGTTCGGGGAGTTCGGCGCGGATCGTGTGTCGCAGCGTCGTTGCCTGCGCCTCGCGGGCAACGTCTGCAGCGAGTTGGCCGAGATCGACCGGCGCAAACTGCAGGTCAAGCCGGCCTGCTTCCATCTGGGCAACATCCAGCAGATCGTTGATGAGTCGTTCGAGGTGGTTGGATTGCCCAACGATCGTCTCCAGTGAGGCATGGTTGTACTGCTCGCGACGCAGCATCAGTTGCGCCAGCCCTTTGATCGAGGTCAGTGGCGTCTTGAGGTCATGCGTGACCATCACGATGAACTCCTGCTGCATCCGCTCGAGCGCGCGCCGTTCGGTAATGTCGCGCCAGGCCGCAAACGTCACGACGCCATCAGGCAACTCGATCCGCGCCATCCGTGACTCGATCGGCACGAGATGGCCGTCCTTATGACGCAACTCCGCCTCGCCGCGCCAACTGCCTTCCCGCTCGAAGATCGGCCTGGCATTCGCGAGCCAGAGGTCACGCCGGTGCAGGAGATCACCGGCCTTCTTCGCCAGCATCTCTTCGCGGGTATAGCCCAGGAGGCGCTCCGTTGCGGGGCTGATATCGATGTAGTGACCGTCGGGACCGATCAGGACGATAGCGTCCTCCGAGCCCTCGAACAGGCTGCGATAGCGCGCTTCGGATGCCTGCGCCTCCTGGTAGAACCGCGCGTTGTCGATCGCGAGTGCTGCCCGCCGTGTGAGGACGCTCGCCAGCCGCAGGTCATCCTCGGTGTAGCTGTCCCCTCCAGAGCGGGCAAAGATGATCGCCCCCAGTACGCCCCGGCGTCCATGCATTGGAACGACGATGACCGAACTGGTCCGCAACTGCGCAACCAGACGCCGGTGCTCTTCGTCCTCCGTCCAGTCCATCTGGTTGTCGGGCGAAACCTGGGCGTACAGCACCGGTTCGCCACCGTCGATCGCCTCGGCCAGAGGGTGACGACTCCCCAGCCGAACCGGCCAGCGTTGCTGGATTTTCGCCAGAACGGCCTCACTGGCGGGGTCCCGATGTTTGAGTGCCTGACGAACGATGTCGCCGTCCGGCTCGACAATGCTGACCGAACACCAGTCAGCGAAATCCGGCACCACCAGTTCGGTGACGTGCGCGAGTGTCCGCTCGTAATCGAGTGATGAGGCAAGGAGCGCGCTGGCGTCGGAGAGCAGCCGGACACGCCGCTCGGCGTCCGCCGCCCGGCGGATTGCCCGGCGCGACGCCTCGGTGAGCATGCTGATGACCCCGCCGACGAGCAGCAACGCCAGCGTCGACACCAGCGACGGTGGAAACTTGAGCGCCAGCGTATAGGTCGGCTCCATGAACGCCCAGATGCTGACGACCGCCGATAGTGTCGCTGCCAGCAGACCGGCCCGCCAGCCGCCGTACCACGCGGCGATTGCGACTGCGACGTAGAATCCCGCCAGGCGGGGCTCGACAACCCAGATGTTGACAAACAGGGTCGCCAGGAACGCGGCCAGCACAAATGCGACCGCGATCGCGTAGGCACGGCGGCTCCCCGCCTCGATGCGCGAGGGGTCGAGGCGGTTCAGGATCACAGCCATTCTGCCGTTATCCATCGTTGTCCTATCCCCCGACTGGCGAAACGGTCCCGGAGTTGCTGTCGGTCGACGCTATCTGGCTCTGACATACAGTATCACCAAGAAGGAAGGAACTCGTCGATGACTGGCAGGATCACCGATGGTTGACCAGAATCTGCAACCAGCCTCGGCGCCCTTCCCCTGGTCGCTCGTACCTGAACCTGCCCCAGGCGAGAAGCGGAATGGCTACATCACCTGGCCCGATACCGTCCTGCTCGGGCAACGCTGGCCATATATCGCCATTCGGGGCAGGCAGCCGGGGCGGGCCGTCGCGATTGTCGCGGCTATCCACGGCGGCGAGTATCCCGGCATCCTCGGCGCGCTCCGGCTGGGACGACTGCTGAACGCCGATCGCGTCAACGGCTCGCTGCTGATTCTGCCGATCGTGAACCTGCCGGCCTTCCGCGATCGAACAGCCTTCATCACCCCGCACGATGGCCGCGACCTCAACCGCGCCTTCCCCGGCCAGCCGACCGGCACCTTCACCGAGGTCCTCGCCTACCGCCTGCTCCATGAGGTCGTCGCCCCGGCCGATGCACTGATCGACCTGCATAGCGGCGACGTCTTCGAGACGCTCTCGCCCTACGCCGGCTATCACGCCAGCGGCGATAGCGCGCAGGACGCCCTCGCCCGCGCGATGACCGACGCGTTCAGCCTGCCCGACTCGGTCACCTATCCACAGCCATCACACCCGCACGGCCTGACCGGCAATGCGACCCTGCTCGGCGTCCCCAGCATCTTCGTCGAAGTCGGCGGCAACGCCCTTGCCAGCGACGATGACACCTTGACTGTCTACCAGGGTCTCGCAAACACCCTCCGCAGCCTCGGCGTCCTCGGCGGCCTCCAGGTCCCAACCACCACCCGCTGGCTCACTGCCGGGATTGAGATCACCGCCCCCACCGACGGCCTCTGGCGCCCTTCAATCGCACTACGACAACCGGTTACCGAGAACACATCAATCGGCACGCTACTCGATCCCCTCGGCAACGAGATCGCAACCATCACGACACCCGAAAGCGGCGTCGTCCTGTACTACCTCAGCGCCCTGTCAGCCCGGCGCGGCGATGTGCTCGCGTACGTTGCGCGGGAATCGGGACTTGGGAACCGGGAATCGGGGTTAGATAGAGGTGTGTAGAAAACCAGCCATTACCGTTGAAGGGTTGTGATCCAGATGACAACAACCGGTGCCGTCACATCACACCGTGATCTTCGAGTGTGGCAGATGGGCGTGAACCTGTCCGTCATGATCTACGACATGGTGAAGCAATTTCCACCTCACGAGCGATATGGACTCACCAGTCAGATTACTCGTGCTGCTGTTGCCGTACCTGCGAACATTGCTGAAGGTAACGCTCGAAGCAGCCTGAGGGAATACGCGCAGTTCGTCTCGGTGGCAAGGGGATCATTGATGGAAGTGGAAACCTTCGTCACCATCGCAGCGCGAATTGGGTACGTCAATGAATCTGACGCCGCATCACTGCAAATCTATATCAATGATCTCAGCAAGATGCTTCGTTCACTCCGCGAGCGCCTCATCGCTCAAGCGAAATAAACCGACGATTCCCGATTCCCAAGTCCCGATTCCCGTGTGAAAGAGGCTTCGGCCTGGCTCCCGTGTGCAGGGGAAGGAGCCAGGCCTGTTGGTCGGGGTGTGGGACTGGCGTTGGTCAGCCGCCGTCCGCCGGGAGGAGGTCAGGGGTGTACGAGAGCGGGGTTAGACTCTCGCGCGCTAGCCATTCTTCCTTGGGCCACCATCGGGAGCGTCATTGCTCGACCGTTAACCATGTGTCCTGTCGGTTCCTGGCCATCGCCCCGGGTACCACCGGGATGCTTCAATATTAGTGGTGGCATGGCGATTCCGTAATCCATCGACGGGACAGTTCGCTAACACCAGCCGGACGGCCCATTACCTGTACCAACGGACAGGCGAAACCTCCGTCGTATGTCGCGCATGGGCAGCACGGCGAACCGTTACGTAGACGAAGGATGACTCGACGTGCTGATCTTCGACCGACTCGTACTGGATGTTTCCGACCTCGACCGGGCTATCGAGTTCTATGCCCGCATCCTCGACTTCCAGACCGTCACCCGCTCCGAGTTCATGGGCCACCGGACTGGCCTGCTCCAACTCGGTCTGCTCCACCTCCTCCTGCTGGAACAGCCCGGCAGCGCCAACCCGCTCAACCTGCCCAAGTCCGGCCCGATCATGACCCTCTCCGACTCCCGCATCGAAGACCGCTACCACGACATCGAACGCGCAGGCATCGAAATCCTGGCCCCCCTCGCCGAATCCCCATGGGGCGGCCGCTCCTTCCTCCTCCGCGACCCGGACAACTATCTGATCGTGATTCAGGAGCCGAATAGTGATTAGTCATCAGCCGGTCAGCCCATCCGTGCGTATCGACAGCATCGACCCGCCCGATACAGACCAGCAAGCCGACAAACTGATCGACTGACTAACTGACAGGCTAGAGCATGCGCTTCCATGTCGTAGGGGCCGGAGCAATAGGCGGGGTGACAGGTGCGTTCCTGAATAAGGATCGTGAGGACGTCACGTTCGTCGATGTCGTGCCGGAGCACGTGGCGGAGATCAACGCGCACGGGCTGCGGGTCGACGGCGTTCGGCATGTCTGGGCAGGGGCACCGGCGATTCTGGCCGAGGATCTGACCGGGCCGATTGATGTCGCGATCCTGGCTGTGAAGTCGCAGGACACCGACGCGGCCCTCGATTTGATCGAGCAGCATCTGACGGAGGAATCGACAGTCGTCTCGCTCCAGAACGGACTGAACCCGGACCGGATCGCCGCCCGGATCGGTGCCGAGCGCGTCATCGGTGGATTCGTCAACTTCGCTGCTGACTACATCGAGCCCGGATTGGTGCGCTACAGCGGCGCTGGTGAGTACTACCTCGGCCGGCTCGATGGCTCGACCGACGCCACGCTGGTCGGTCTCGTCACTCGCTTCTCACGCATCATGGATACGACGCTGACGACAAACGTGATGGGCTACCTCTGGTCGAAGGAGTGCTACGGCTCGCTACTGGTTGGCACCGCCCTGGTCGATGCGCCCGTCCACGAGATCCTCGCCCGATCCGACGCTCGCGCCGCGCTGACGGCCGCCGTTGCAGAAGCCATCACCATCGCTGATGGCTGCGGCGCGACGCTGGAACCATTCGACCCGTTCGATCCGGACCTCTTTCGCTCCCCTCTCGACACGACTGCACTCGACGCGCTCTACGACGAGATCGCCGCCCGCTTCCGAGGCCGCCCGAAGCAGCACACCGGCATCTGGCGCGACCTTGCAGTCCGCAAGCGTCCCACCGAAGTCCCCTGGCTGACCGGCGAACTGGTCCGTCGCGCCGAGGCAGCCGGCATCCCCGCGCCAATCAACACCCGTCTCATCCAGATGATCGCTGACATCGAACGGGGCGAGCGTACGATGAACTGGGACAACCTGCAGCAACTGGCAACCACAACCTCGTAGGGACAGGTCTCAGACCTGTCCGCGGCCGTGAGGCCGACGGCAAGACACAGGAGCGCTTGAGACACGAGCGCAGACGTTTGCGCCCTGCTCCAGGTCCCGGTTATCGACGCGACGGCCTCACGGCCGCGGACAGGTCTGAGACCTGTCCCTACGAGAAGCGGGGCAGGTTAAGGCACGAGGCCCGTTGCCTCGTGCCTTAACCTGCCCTACAGTGTCGCGACAACTGAGCCACCACTGGAATGCGAAAGAGGGCTGGATACATGGCGAACCACCTGCAGGAGTCGGTCCAGCAGATCATCGAGCGCTTCATCGCCGACGGCGAGGAAGTCGGGCTACAGGTCGCCGCCTACGTGGGCGGCCAACTGGTCGTCGACACTTGGGTAGGCATCGCCGACGAGGCGACCGGCAGGCCGGTCGATGGCGACACACTGTTCACATCGTGGTCAACGACCAAGGGCTTCGTCGCTACCTGCATCCACATCCTCGCCGACCGGGGCAAGTTGGATTATGACGAGCCGATCGCGACCTGGTGGCCCGAGTTCGCCACCAACGGCAAGGAAACCGCGACGGTCCGCCACGCGCTGGCCCATATGGTCGGCATCCCACAGATGCCCGACGACGTCACGCCGGAGATGATGACCGACTGGGACGCGATGTGCGCCGCAGTCGCCGCCCTGCCAGCACTCTGGGAACCGGGGACGAAGACCGGCTACCACGCCTGGACCTTCGGCTGGATCAATGGCGAGATCATCCGGCGCGTCGATGGCCGCCCAATCGCGCAGTTTGCCCGCGAGGAACTCTGCGAGCCGCTTGGTATCACGGATTTCTACCTTGGTATTCCCGACGAGGTCGAGCCACGTGTTGCGCCGCTGCGGCAGGCCGACGACCACCGCGAAGGCACTGAGGCATTTGCCGAACTGATCGACTGGGCGATGCCCCTCAGTGTGTCGACCGCAGAGGTCGTCAACCGCCCGGATATCCGCCGCGCGTCGATCCCCGGAGGTGGTGGCATCATGAATGCCCGCGCCATCGCCCGCCACTACGCAATGCTGGCCAACCATGGCGAACTGGACGGTATCCGCATCCTCTCGCCCGAGCGGGTCGATGTCATCCGCGCACTCCAGACCGACGCAGCCGACGAACTCTTCGGAGGGCCAGAGCGCAAAGGACTCGGCTACTTCCTCGGCGGACCCGAGGATAAAGGCGGCAGCTTGACTGCTGGCTCGAACCCTGGTGCATTCGGACACGGCGGCAACGGTGGTTCCTGCGGATTCGCCGATCCCAAACTCGGCCTCGCGTTCGGCTTGACCAAGAACCTGATGCGGCTGGGAGCAGATCCGCGCAAGACGATCGCCTACCAGGTCGCAGAAGCGATTCGGACGGCGATGCAATAGGGGGAAATCAGAGTCCCGTCAGCGCGTGATGAACAGATGTAGATGAACAGATGTAGAAGTATGGGGATGAGTGATGGCTGATCTCGCGATTGTGAATGGAAACCTGATCACGCTCGATGCGGACCTCCCTGCCGCCGAAGCCGCACTGGTGCGACATGGCCGGATCGCACGAGTCGGGACGACGAAGGACGTTCTGGCCGCAGCCGGTGACGCCCCGGTCTACGACGCTGGTGGCCGAACGATCGTTCCGGGCTTCATCGACGGCCACGCCCACTTCGAGATGACCTGTTGCGCGTTGACCCACTGCCTCTCGATCACAACCCCGCCGCACAACAGCCTCGCCAGCATCGCCGACACGATCCACGAGGGCGTCAGCAGCATCCCGGAGGGCGAGTGGGTGCTCGTCCGTGGTTCGTTCAACCTCTACGCCCGCGTCGACGAGCGCCGCCTGTTCACCCGCCAGGAACTCGACGCTATCTCGGACCGCCACCCGATCATGGTGATGTCCTCGCTGCACGTCAGCATGCTCAACACCCGCGCGCTGGAAGAACTCAACCTGCTGACCGGCGAGCCACCGATGGGCGTCGTCCTCCACCGCGCCGAGGACGGCACTCCGACCGGCGTCGTCACTGAAGTCTGGGATATGGTGCCTGGCTTCACGGTCGAGCAGGTCAAGGCCGCCATTCGCGCCAAAGGTCGCGACCTCTTCCTCGCCAAGGGCATCACGACGATCCACAACCTGCCCTACGGCACCGAAGATGTCCTCGCCGTCCAGGAGTTGCAAGCATCCGGCGAACTCCCGATCCGCTTCCGGATGTACTATCACGTCCCGCACCAGATCGATCTCGACGGCCTGCTGGCGATGGGTCTCAAGCCCGGCTTCGGCGACGACCGGATGCGCTTCGGTGGCGTCAAGATCTTCGTCGATGGTGTCGGTCACGATGGATACGGCAACCGCGTCTTCGACGTGAAGTGGGAAGCCGATGAACTGACCGAGTTCATCTGCCGCGCTCACGCCGGTGGGCAGCAACTCTGGATGCATGTCTGCTCGCAGCCCGCTATCCGGATGATCTGCGACGGGATCGAGGAGGCCCTTCGCCGCCACCCCGCCCCACACCGCCACCGGATCGAGCATGCCGCCGACTACCTGATCGAGGACGACGATATCGAGCGCGTCCAGCGGCTTGGCCTGCGTATCATTACCACCCCGGCCTTCATCTACGCCCAGGGGGATGTCCTCGCGCTGCCCAACTCGCAGCGCTGGCCGCGTCAGTTCAAACTCCGCTCGCTGGTCGAACGCGGCTTCGAGATCATCGGCTCCTCCGACTCGACCGGCTCGATCCCCGATGGCATCCCACCGCTCTACAATATCGCCTGCGCCGTCACCCGCCGCACGCTCTCCGGCAACCGCTACATTCCTGAAGAAGGTCTCGACGTCGAAGATGCCCTGCGCCTCTTTACGATCTGGCCGGCCCTTGGCACCTTCGAGGAACGCGACAAAGGCACGATTACGCCCGGCAAGCTCGGCGACTTCACCATCATCTCCGCCGACCCACGCACCGTCGAACCCGACGCCCTCTTCGACCTGCGCGCCGAAGCCACCATCATCGGCGGCGACGTCGTCTGGGAGGGATGACGCGACTCTCTATCTATGACGTCGTCCAATGTGACGTATACTACTTTGACATCATGTTCGGAGGTGTCACATGTCGTCAACAAAGTCCAACACGATTCAGATTCAGTTCCGCCCCGAACAGCTTCGCGCACTACGCCATCTCGCAGCACTGCGCGAGGTTTCGATTGCACACCTTGTGCGTGAAAGCGTTGACCGTCTACTGGAAGAGCTTCCCGTTGAGGAGGATCCACTTTGGGATATCGTCGGAATGGTCGAAGGAGCACCAAAGGATCTATCTGAACAGCATGACAAGTATCTGTCCGAGTGGGTTGCTGAGGAGAACCGTCCGTGAGAGGCGAGATCTTCGTTGATGCGGGAGCTTGGATTGCTCTAGCGTCTGTCGAAGATCAGTATCACGCTACTGCCAGACAGCAATACCGACGCTTGCTAACTGAAGCGCGCCCTCTCGTCACCACGAATCTCGTTATCTCCGAGGCGTTTACTGCAATTCGACGCACGGGTGGACATGCGCTTGCCATGCGTTATCTTCAGTCGATGGGAACATCAGTACGCTTACGCCGAATCTACTCAGACGCAACCATCGAAGACCTGGCCGAACGCATTCTGAATCGATATGCAGACCAGGGTTTCAGTTTCGTCGACGCCGTAAGCTTCGTGGTTATGCAGGAGCGGAGCATCACCGAGGCGTTCGCATTCGATCACCACTTCCTGATCGCTGGGTTTACGCTCCTGCCATTAGAACGCTAGATGGTCCATCAAGATGTCTAACGCGTTCGATGATATGCCTTGCGACGATTGTTCCGGGGACAGATCCGTTGATACATTCAACGCCGAGATACGGGAGCTACGCCGTCAGGACGAGTATGCTGGCTAACGATTTCGTTGACTCCAAACGCGAACTAGCACCTGTACCAGTCAAGGATGCAAGTCGAGATGTATAGCGGTAGTCACCATGTCTGAACGGCGACGGCGAAGCAACCTCGCGAGTACGCTCTTCGCGGCGCTGGCCTACCGGGATAACCGGGTCTTCTGGATTGGGACAACGATCTCCAGCATCGCGCAGGCGTCGTTCCTTGTCTCAGCCGGCTGGCTGGCGTACGAGCAGGGCGGCGGGGCGGCGACCGGGATGGTCACCTTCGCGACGATGTTCCCGTTCCTGCTCTCGACGCCGATCGGTGGTGTCCTGGCCGACCGCTACGATCGGCGCTCGATCGTGCTAGCGACGCAGGTCTTCCAGGGTATTCTGGCGCTGCTGCTTGGGGCGTTGGAGTTAGCCGGGTTACTGCCGTTGCCGTTGCTGATCGCGCTCGTCTTCGTCTCCAGCGCTGCCCGGACGGTTGAGTTACCGACGGTCGGGGCCGTCCTGCCGAACCTCGTCCCCGAGCGGGTGCTGCTCAACAA
>Ga0180215_1000600_pt1 | contig 44127 bp, 48 predicted proteins | sample eDN3rd37CBELigBY_FD_128871 | JGI IMG/M metagenome (GOLD analysis project Ga0180215, IMG submission 128871) | Enriched backyard soil microbial communities from Emeryville, California, USA - eDNA 3rd pass 37_C BE-Lig BY (version 2) (version 2) | ecosystem: Environmental > Terrestrial > Soil >...
ATCGGATTATTTCTTTTCGGATTCTCTGAATTATTGTTTGGGTTAGGGAAAGAAATTGAGGTATTGTTTGTATCACGTATTCTAGGGGGAATTAGTGCGGCATTCATTATGCCAGCGGTCACGGCCTTTATTGCGGATATTACGACAAGAGAGACGCGTCCGAAAGCACTAGGTTACATGTCAGCTGCAATTAGTACAGGATTTATCATTGGTCCGGGCATCGGTGGGTTTTTAGCAGAATTTGGCACAAGGGTTCCGTTCTTCTTTGCTGGTGGGCTCGGCACCGTTGCGGGGATCTTATCGATTCTGTTATTAACAGAACCACAACGATTAGAAGAGGAAGAGGAAACGTCTGTTTCCATGGAGAAAGCGGGGATGAGGCGAATTTTTACTCCGTTATACTTTATTCCGTTGGTGTTGATTTTTATTGCTTCGTTTGGGTTGGCAGCTTTTGAATCGTTTTTTAGTTTATTTGTTGATCATAAATTTCAATTTACACCTACTGATATTGCCATTGTCATCACAGGTGGGGCCCTTTTTGGTGCGATTGCGCAGGTTATTTTGTTTGATCGGCTCACCCGAATTTGGGGCGAAATCAAGCTGATTCGGTATTGCTTGATTTTATCAGCTGTCCTTGTTTTTATGATGACAGTGGTTCATTCCTATTTTGCGATTTTACTAGTGACGTTCATCGTATTTGTTGGTTTTGACTTATTTCGTCCAGCAGTCACATCTTATCTTTCCAATATTGCCGGGAACGAACAAGGTTTTGTCGGAGGAATGAATTCCATGTTTACGAGTTTAGCTAACATCTTTGGCCCGATTATCGGAGGAATGTTGTTCGATATCAATGTAAACTTTCCATATTATTTTGCGACGGTGATCTTAATCGTAGGGATTGGATTAACGATGCTTTGGAAGAAACCTGTCCCTGTTAAGCAGAGAGCGGCCGTATAAGAAATTTGAGTTAAGCGTGAATTCCATTGTGAATTCACGCTTTTCTTTTTGGGGCCACTTTTTCCATTCCTGAAGTTTCCACATTGTATATTTTTTGAAAATATAAGGAAATTTAAGAGTGTATGTGATGGGAGAGGGGGATATTGTGGTGATTCGTATAAGAAGGCGTCCTTTGAGAAAAAAAGCAAAAGAGTCAGAAGTACATCAACAGAGTGCTACTAAGGATATTCCTTTATCAAAGAATCTTAAAGAAAATATCCGGTTTATCTCCTCTTTATACCAAGATAGTTCAGACGTGATTTTACGGTCTTTTGCGATTGGGAACAAACCTGCAGCATTTTTTATATCGAAGGATTAAGTGACACTCAAAAGTTGGACGAACAAGTGCTTGAAACGTTAATGAAAGAAAAAGAGTTTGATGAAAGTGATTTCTTGTGTTCAATCAAAAATCATTTACCTGTTTCAAATATAAAAAGGGTTTCTACGTTTTCTGCATGTATTGATGCCGTTGCCAATGGAAACCCCGTTTTGCTTTTTGATGGCTATGAAGAAGCGTTCTCTTTGGGATTAGTGAAATTTGAAAAACGCTCGATTGAAGAGCCACAGGCTGAAACCTCCATCCGAGGACCGAGAGAAGGGTTTACAGAATCTTTAGGGGTCAATACCTCTTTATTGCGACGGATTATTAAAGACCCGGCCTTGAAAATGAAAAGCATTCATGTTGGCAAATATACAAAAACCAAGGTTGTGATTTCTTATATTGAGGGATTAGTAGACAAAGCATTGATTGTGGAAATTGAAAACCGACTAAACCGGATTAACATTGACGGAGTGTTAGAAAGTGGGTATATTGAGCAATTTATCGAGGATCAGCCTTATTCCCCGTTTCCACAGTTGTTGTATACAGAGCGTCCAGATGTGGTTAGTGCAAATTTACTTGAGGGTAGAGCAGTTTTAATGATTGAAGGGACCCCTTTTTCCTTGGTTGCGCCTGTGAGTTTTTTTAGTTTATTTCAATCTCAGGAAGATTATTATGAACGATTTTGGGTCGGAACTTTCATCCGAGCTTTGCGGTTTCTGTTTTTAGTCATTGCCTTGTTCCTCCCGTCTACCTATGTGGCGATAACCACGTTTCATCAAGAGATGGTTCCAACAGATTTACTCTTAAGTATTGCTTCTTCCAGAGAAACTGTTCCTTTTCCTGCATTTGTGGAAGTAATTATCATGGAGGTTGCTTTTGAAGCATTAAGAGAGGCTGGAATTCGTCTTCCAAAGCAAGTTGGTTCCGCTGTTAGCATTGTTGGAGCACTTGTCATTGGACAGGCAGCTGTTCAGGCGGGGATCGTGTCTGCACCTATGCTCATTGTTGTAAGTATCACAGGAATCGCTTCGTTCATGGTTCCACGCTATTCAGTGGGTCTTGCCATCCGATTGCTAAGGTTTCCAATCATTCTGTTAGGAGCCTCCTTGGGGTTAATCGGTGTAATGCTTGCACTGATTATGATCATAATCCATCTATCCACGTTAAGGTCATTTGGAATTCCTTACTTAAGTCCAATTAATACGCTGCAAAAACATCCGTTTAAGGATACAATCTTCCGCTCACCTTTATGGAAGATGAAATCACGGCCGCATTTCACTGGTAATTATCAAGAGAAGCGGCAAGGAACGAACATTAAGCCAGGGTCAAAATAAAGCCGGCGACTAAGTGAGATGGGGGGACATGCTTATCTTAGAAAAAGGAAGAATTTCAAACATTCAAATGGAGTTTATCATGGTTCCAACCATTATTGCTACCGGGGTGTTGTCTATTCCTTCCATAGCTGGAAGGTTCGCTAGGCATGACATGTGGATGACTCCCATCATTGGCTCTGTCATCGGTTTTATCACTGTTTTTATTGTTTGGAAACTGCATCAATTGTATCCGAAGATGACTCCCATTCAATATAGTGAAAAAATTCTTGGAAAAGCTGGCGGAAAGCTTTTTAGTTTTCTAATTGTTTTCTTTTATATCCATAATACAGGAATCGTTATTAGACAGTATTCAGATTTCATCACGGGGAATGTGCTCCAGCAAACTCCATCCATTATTTTTTCCATAACCATCTTGTTTGTCAGTGCATTAGCCGTGCGAGGGGGAATTGAGGTCATCGCAAGGTCTGCCGTTATCTGCACAACCATATTTATGATTACGTCTCTGGCGCTCCTATTATTAATCAAAGATCTTGAATTGGGCTACATGCTTCCTTTATTAGAGAATGGGTGGCTTCCTGTTTTGAAGGGGAGTTTCATTCATAATGCGTGGTTCAGTGAATTTTTCCTCCTAGCTTTCATCTTTCCTTTTGTCCACCATTCTGGTAAAAAAGGGTTAAAGTCTGGGATGAAAACTTGTCTTTACGTGATGCTCATTCTTTTCTATGTTCATTTTTTTGTACTCACTATGCTTGGCGTTTCATCGGTCAATCAATTTTATCCTGTTTACTCGATTGTCCGTGCAATTCGTGTGTTTGGATTTTTTGAGAATTTCGAAGTCATTATTACCGCGTCTTGGGTTCTCGGAAATTTTGTAAAGGTTTCCGTTTTTCTATTTGTGGCTAGTTTAGGTCTTGCACAGCTATTAAATCTTTCTGATTATCGGCTTATCGTGTTTCCATTAAGTCTTCTTCTTCTTCTTTTTAGTTATTGGGATATCCCGAATATCGTCGTCCTAACAGATTATATGACCAAAATTCAGCCGTTTTATTTTGTAAGTGTTCAGACTGTTCTCCCCCTAGTTTTACTGTTAATTGCTTTAGCACGTAAAAAAAGGAGTGAGCATGTTTGAAGAAGAAGCTTCTTATTGTCTGCCTTTGTTCTACCATTCTTACTGGGTGTTGGGACCGTGTGGAAATGCAAGATCTCGCGATTATTACATCAGCTGCCATTGATGTTTTAGAAGATGGGAAAACAAAAATATCGGTTCAGTTATTTATTCCCCGCTCCATTTCCTCTGGAGAAACAGGAGAAGATGTAAGTGCGGCTTCAACGTTTGTTCGGGAGGGAATAGGGAGTAGTCTTGCGGATGCAATTTCTATTTTACAAAACAATGTACCGCGAAGATTGTTTTGGGGACAGTGTAAGATTTTTATTTTTGGAGAGGAACAGGCTAAAAACGGAATCCGCAAGGAGATTGATTTGTTGGCTCGCCAATCGGGCCCAAGGGGGAATTCCTACCTTTATGTAAGTAAAGGAAAAGCAGCGGAAATCTTAACATTAATCCCTCCTCTGGAAAGGTATTCAGGAGAGGCGTTACGAAAATTATCAGAGGATGAGCTTGGAACGAGTACGACATTAAAAGATGTTGATATTGGCTTAATGGGAGAAGGTGAAAGTGTGTCTATGCCCTTTATCAAACCATTAATTTCAGAAGAACATTCAAGGAAACCATATGAAACTGTTCCCATTATTGATGGTGCAGCTGTGTTTAAAAAAGATCAAATGGTTGGGACCTTAAACAAAAAGGAAACTCGAGGCTTACTGTGGTTTAAGGACGAGGTCAAGAGGAGCACCCTGTCCATTCAAGTTGAGGGTGAAGAGGGCGAGATTACGATGACACCGACGTTAGGTAACATCAAATTCAAACCAAACCTAAAATCAAAGGTAACCAATGGATTATGAACTTAGATTTGGCTATACAGGGAGACATTGTCCAAAACGAGACTCATTTAAATCTGTTGAATGAAGATGTTCTTGAGAAAATGAAGGGGAAATTTGAAAAAGCTTTACAGGAAAGAGTGGCCGTAACAGTGGAAAAACTTCAACAAGAATACAAGGCAGATGTCATCGGATTTGGAAGGAGATTTCATCAAAAATATCCAAAGCAATGGAAGAAAATAAAAGCAGATTGGGATGAAAAGTTCCCAGAGGTTGAGGTCAAGATTCATGTTGATGCGAAAATTAGAAGACCTGGATATATCGGCCCGCCGGCAGCACTTCCAAGAGACGAGGTGAAGCAATCATGATAGGTGAGTGGAGTATCATCTTGTTGGTCCAAGTCCTTATTTGGATGATTGTCCTTTTTGAATGGAAGAATCTCAAGAAAGTCTCGAAAGCGAATAAAATCACATTTGCTTCAATCCTAACGTTGTCTATGTTTTTATCGTTTATTAAATTAGAAAATATCCCTGGGCCAATTACACTTCTTCATTACATGTTTGGACCATTGGGATGGTTTATGGAGTGAGGTTTATGGGGTGACGTTTATGGGGTGACAGGCACCTTCCATTTTTCTGGATGGTGCCTGTCACCCGTTGCTGTGACCCGTTGCTCTCAATGCCTCAAACATTCCGTTGACTTTTCCAAAGCTCGATTTTATAATTAGACTATATTTTTACATAGAGGAGGATTATAAACATGCAATCTGTCAGACTTCGTTTCGTAGCTTTGAACCAGTAATTGAATACGGTCAAAGACTCTGTTTGTGTAAACAGAGGAAACGGGATTAGTCTGTCCTTTTATAATCTTCATTACGTATACAGCTGATTAGATGAAGAAAGGTGGATTGCTCTGCCTTTCTTTATTTATGTAGAAAAAGTCACCTGTAAGGTTTTTTCTTTCTCGTTTGCTCAAAACCACAAATCGATGTCTAAGGAGAGCGTATTTAGATTTACTGGGGAAATCATGTAGTAAAAAAATGAATTTTAAAAGAAGGTCGTGAACTAGATGAACTCAGTAAATGAAAATCGATTTGAACATTGGAAAAAGAATATTATTTTGTTTTTAAGTAGCCAAAGTATCTCTCTTTTTGGCTCCGCCTTGGTTCAATATGCCATGATGTGGCATATCACGCTTAGTACAGAATCAGGAATGATGATGACATTATTTATTATCTGTGGATTCATTCCAACTTTTATTTTATCTCCATTTGCCGGAGTGTGGGCAGATCGGTACAACCGAAAAGTCTTGATTATTTTAGCAGATGGATTAATTGCAACGGCTACATTGATTCTTGCGATTGTATTTATGCTAGGATATGATGCGGTATGGTTGCTCTTCCTAATGGCAGCGATTCGTGCAATTGGAGCCGGTATTCAAACACCTGCAGTAGGGGCGATTTTGCCGCAAATTGTACCAAAGGATAAGCTAACGAAAGTAAATGGTGTCAACGGTAGTCTTCAAGCTGTTATTATGTTTGTTGCTCCGATTGTAAGTGCTGGACTTTTATCATTTGCTACACTCGAAGCCATTTTCTTTATTGATGTAATAACAGCAGCGATTGCCATTGTCACCTTGCTTGGTTTTCTAAAAATTGCTGCTCATCAAAAAGCAGAAAATCAACAAGCACTAAGCTATATTAATGATTTTAAGCAAGGGGTTACGTATATTAAAAATCACCCTTTTTTAAAACAGTTATTTTTATTCTTTGGTGTGTTTTTCGTCTTAATGGCACCAGCAGCCTTCCTGACACCCCTTCAGGTAGCAAGAAGTTTCGGCGACGATGTTTGGCGTTTGACCGCGATTGAGATTGCTTTCTCCGTTGGCATGATGGTTGGTGGGGGAGTGATTGCTTCTTGGGGTGGATTTAAAAATAAAATTCACACCATGACCCTCGCAAGTCTCCTTATGGGAGTATGTACGCTTGCACTTGGTGTCGTGCCGGTATTCTGGATTTATTTACTTTTCATGGCGGTCTTTGGAATTGCCATGCCTGTATTTAATACGCCGACAACGGTTTTGCTTCAGGAAAAAGTCGATGAAAGCTATTTAGGAAGAATTTTCGGTGTGTTTGGAATGATTTCCACTTCGATGATGCCAATCGGCATGCTGATTTTCGGTCCATTGGCCGATATCGTCAAAGTCGAGTGGCTGCTAGTTGGAACGGGTGTATTGATTCTCATCCTTTCCCTCTTCTTAGGAGGAAATAAAGCATTGCTGGAAACAGGAAAACCGGTGGTTGAAGAACCGGCTAAATAACGTATCTTTTGCGAAAAGCCTTAGGGTAAAAGGGGTATCCAATATGGATACCTCTTTTTTTGATGTTTACTTAGGTGACAGGCACCTTCCAGGATATGGTCATTCTTCAGTTTCCACATACTCACAATAATTCATGCTATTTTGTTCATTTGTTGATAGGAAGTGGATTGGGAGATCGTTTAGGTTAATAAATGGATAAGGGGAAGGGATGTTCTTTTTGTAGTGTTGATAACTGCTATAACGATAATCTTCCATTTTTACTACTATCGGTGTTTTGGTATTGATTGGGTTTCGGTGAATGTATTTACTAACTTGGAGGACATCCATCGGGGACAAAGTTGGAGAGCTATTAAACCGTTGTTGGAAAACATGGCCTACGTGATTGTATTTTTGATTAAAGTAGGCAGAGTACCGCTTATTAAAGATGCTCATGATTTTAGATAGGCTGACATGTTCCGATTTTAATAAAAAATGATAATGGTTGGTCATTATGCAATAGGCGCTAATAGAAAAAGGATAATCCAAATGAATCATATTCAATAACCGAAAAACCTCTATCATATCCAAATCATCCTGAAAAAGATTCTGTCGGTTATTCCCTCTAGAATAAATATGGTGGTAGGCATACGGGACCCAAATTCTAGGTTTTCTTCCCATTTATATTCTCCTTTCAAGTGGGGGTTATGCTTGATACTTTTTAACTTTGTGGAATGGCTTGATTCTAGGTTATAGAGGTACCAGGGGGGATGTATGTAGATTAATAGGAGGTTATTAGGTTCCTATATTTACTTTTATCATACCTACATGTAGGGGATATATCAATTGTATTTTTTAAGGATTTCCAAGCTTCATTTCCTTAAGCGTCAATGATAATCGAGATATTTACCAAATTTCTGGATGGTGCCTGTCACCATTTTCTGTCACCATTTTCTGAAAATATGTTGACAAATTACTTGGTTAGTTGTATGGTTAGTTACATAAGTAATTAACCATTTGACGAAGGAGCCTAACATGAAAAATACCTTGGATGATAATAAGCCAATTTTCCTTCAAATTAAAGAACAAATTGAGGATTCCATCATTAATGGGGAATTCAATCCAGAAGACAAGGTACCATCCACCAATGAATTTGCTAGTTTTTATAAAATCAATCCGGCAACTGCCGGAAAAGGAATCAATGAACTTGTTGCCGAGGGGATCCTTTACAAACGAAGGGGTGTTGGAATGTTTGTGACAGAAGAGGCAAGAGACATTTTAATTGAAGGCAGAAGGAAACTGTTTTACGAGAAATTTATGCTTCCTTTAAAAAAAGAAGCAGAGAAACTTGGAATGAACCGAGATGATCTAATACAAATGATGAAGAGGGATGATAACCATGAGGATTGAAGTGAAAAATCTCTCCAAAAGGTATAAAGACCAAGAGGCATTAAAGAATGTTTCTTTTACGTTGGATGAACCGAAAATTTATGGCCTGCTTGGAAGAAATGGGGCAGGGAAAACAACCTTTATGAACATTCTTTCCGGTCAGATTCTGGCGAGTGGTGGAGAAATAGTAATTGATGGAGAGAACCCGTTTGATAACCAGAGGTTAACCGAATCTATTTGCTTAATTAAAGAAGGCGATAATTTTAAGAAAGACTTAAAAGTAAAAAATGTCTTGAAAATCTATTCGTATTTTTATCCGAAATGGGATCAAGAGTTAGCGGATGAATTGATAAAAGAATATAACCTTAATGTAAATGCAAAGGTCAAAGCACTCTCTAAAGGGATGGAATCAGCACTTGGCATTATTGTTGGCTTAGCGAGCAAAGCACCGATTACGATTTTTGATGAACCTTATATCGGTTTGGACGCACCATCAAGAAAAAGATTTTATGAGATTCTTCTCAATGAATATCAGATGGAAAAGAGAACAATTATTTTTTCGACACATCTTATTGATGAAGTAAGTTTATTGTTTGAAGAGGTTTTAATCTTAAGCGAGGGTTCACTGTTGCTAAAAGAAGAGGCAGAGGCCATACGAGATAAAGCATGTGCCGTTTCCGGCAAAAAAGGGGAAGTAGAGAAGTTTATTCAAGACAAAGACGTCTTAGAAAGAAAACAATTTGCAGGGATGATGACGGCGTATATATTTGGAGATGGGGAAGAGGCAAGAGCGAATGGGCTTTCGGTGGAAGGTGTACCGATACAGGAACTAATGATTGCCTTAACTTCACGGAAGGAAGGTGCTTAAAGGAATGGGCAGACAAGTAAAAGGGTTATTGTATTTCTTTCTCACGGATATTCGATATTCTTTAATGATTTTTTGGAGCATATTATTAAGTATTCTCGTCCTATCTTTATGCATTGCTTATTTTTTAATTGGCGTTGAAAATGGAAACTATTATCTATCGGTTGATATTCCCATTTATGTGTATTGTGCGATTTTTGGATTTTTGACGGTTAAGGAGACGATTCCGTTTGCTATTAAAATAGGAGCGACGAGGAAAAACTTATTTGTTGCCCTTGGTGTGTTCTTTCTAGGATTAGCTGTTGTTAAATCAGTAATAAGCAGCACGCTGCAATTGGTGACCTTGGCTTTTACAAAAGCGACAGGTGTTTCTACTTTCAACTTTTTGTATCTGTCTCCTTTAATGGAAGGTTCATGGCTTACGCGAGTGATCATTGACACAGCTGTCATGTTTTTCTTAATCTCCATCATGTATATCTTTGGTTTGCTGTTTTATAAAGCGGGGTTAGCTGGTGGAGGCATTGCGGCAGGAATTCTTATCCTGATTCTGTTATATGGAATTGCAGAAGGCTGGCTCATTGAATTCTTTATCAATCAATTTATGGAACCCCATCTTTCATTCTTTTACCAGTTGTTAGGTGTTGGATTGGTTCTTTATGGTTTAACTTACTTTTTTGTCCGAAATATAACGATTATTAAAACGAAATAATTTATTGGAAGGGAGAGGTTTTATAGTTGAAAGAGATTAAATGGGGAAGTCCACTCGGGATCGCATGTGTTGGCATATTTCTTGGTGGCTTAGGAATCTTCTTCAATGCAGTTTGGAGCAACTTTCTTTAAGTGACTATTTAAGTGACCACTATTTAAGTGACAGGCACCTTCCAGTAACTGTAAACACTAGCGTATAAGAAAAACTTACGAGCAGTGCCTCAAGGCACTGTTCGCTTTTTCCATTTATCTGGATGGTGCCTGTCACCCCTTGAGGTTATACCCACGTTCCCCATAGGGTTGTACCGTTTCGAGCCATTTTTCTTCAAGCGCTAGTAATGCTTCTTTTTCGTTGAAGTAAGGGTCATCTGTCTTTTTCAATTTTTCAAGTATTTCAATCGTGAATGCATCTTTCCCGTATTGGTTCCATTCTTCCTGTAGCTCTTTGTTGGTTGTATATGAATGGGTTGCTAGCATAAATTTTATGCCGTTTAGTGTTTTAAAGTTTTTCGTACTGCCAATCAATCGTTTTTGGTTGATTGTATTCATAATTTGATAAACTCCTGCTTCTACAGTTGTTTCTTTAAATTGTTGTTTTAACTCTTTTTTGCGTTCCATGTTTTTCACCTACTGTTCTTTATTTACTGTGTTACCCAATAACGACTTCCATCCGATTGCCGGTCTAAAAATCCGTAATCCACTAAATATCTTCTTATTAAAATATAATCCTCATAAAAACCTTTTAAGATTTGATTTAATTCTCGCTCATTATAGATGTAATCCTTTTTTAAATGGCTGGAGATTTCTCTAAGAATCACAAGTCTTTGTTTTTCTTTTGGTGGAAACTGAGTTAATGCTCCATTAGAGAAGTATTTCATCACAATTTTTTCTTGTTCTTCTAGAGTAATGTTATATCGGTCATCTACCATTGTCGCCGTTTGATGCACGGGTACAAAAGCGGGGGCGTACTCATCCTTTTCTTTCAACAACTCCATCATAGCTAAAAAAGTCTTCGCCTGACGTTCTTTTTCTTTTAAAGCAAAACGATGATGACGGATTGTGGAGGCACTTCCGATATCTAGTTCTTTTTGAATTTCTTTGTCATTTTTGCCCTGATAAAAAAGAGAGAGTAATTTCTTTTGGTGGTCCGTAAGACCTGTGAGTTTCTTGTCCATAGCAAGTAAATAGTCAAATACAGATTGATGGGTCATTTCAATATGAATGCGCATATACCTTTCGGCTTCGTAGAATTGATTCTCAAGAGGGTAAACAATTCCTTTTTCAATTCTTTCTCCACATAATAGACAAGTAAAGAAACCATTTTCTTCAATATATCCGGTTTTCAGTTCTTCCAAGGAGGCACTCCAAAAGGCATCTGAAAGTTCCATTAGATCATCACTTCCTAATAAAATTAAACAAACATAAATAAAATTTGTTTGTGTTTATATAAACATAGTACAATAATGTCTAGGTAATATCAATAAAAAACCAACGGACAGTTTGTATATAGTGTATATTTGTAAACAAACTAATAATATGTTTATAAAATTTAATATGGTAGAGAGTGAGGAATGTCCATTGCATGTGAGAAAGATTAAACTTTATTACCAATAAAAAATCGTTGAATTTCCTGTTTGTAGCGTGATAAAAAATTAAAATCAGTGTGTAGAGATATTGGGTTCTTTTTTAACCAAGTATATATGTCGCATGATACGTCTGCCATCTGAAATATATTTTGGAGATGACAGGATGCATAGCGAAACAAGAATACCTAGAAACGGGAAGGAATTTATTGTATTTTTAGCAATCGTTTCAATTCTTTCAGTTCATACGATTGCGCCTCTTATTATGGGATTAAAATTTGGATTCAGTAAAGAGGTCTATCTAAATACGATGAAGGTGATTCCGTTTGTCTGGCTTTGTGTGATTGTATTGGTTCCATTTGTTGTAAACCCGCTTGTGACAAAGTTGGTTGCGAAGTTTACGGCCTCAACAGATGGATTTAATGCTCGAGTACTCTTCACCATCTTGTTCAGTGTAACCATCCTATCCGTACTCTTAACGATTATTGGGTCGTGGATAGGAATGAGAGAAATTAGTTTGGAGCCATTCCGAACATTCTTCTACGACTGGCCACGTAACTTTTTCATCGCCTTTTGGATTGAAGCATTGGTAGCACAGCCAATCGCCCGATACGCCATGGTAAAGTTGCATGCAGCCCAGGAGCGTAGTGCAGTGAGTGCTTAATATAGGCAGGTTTCAAACAAAAGCCGACTGATTAGAGTAAAATCGGTCGGCTTTTTCATATTCATTTATTTTCAGTTAGGGTGTAAAACCTCTTGTTTTAGGGAACAATGTGGTTGAAAACAAATTCTTTTTTTATAAGCTATTTGCATTCAGGAAAAGAATTTGGTATTATTTGGAAGAATTATTTTTGTTTGTTCGAAAGGCACGATAAAGTGTTAAAAACTTTCGCCCGTAGACCTAAACAAGGATAGTACACAACACAATGCGTGCAAAGCACCAAGGAGGAAATAGTTTAATGGAACAAGGTACAGTAAAATGGTTTAATGCAGAAAAAGGGTTCGGATTCATCGAGCGTGAGGACGGAGATGACGTATTCGTTCATTTCTCAGCTATCCAAAGCGAAGGCTTCAAGTCTCTAGACGAAGGCCAAAAAGTTACGTTTGAAGTAGAACAAGGTCAACGTGGACCACAAGCTACCAATGTCCAAAAGGTATAATGACCCAAATAGATAAAAAAGACTCTCATGGGAGTCTTTTTTTATGTTAATAACCACAAAAAACCCCGCTTAAAAAAAGAGCGGGGTTTTTTGCAAACAAATAAAGCAAATGGTAGACAAAGTATAACACAAGTTGTTCTGTATTCCAAATTTTACCTTATGCTTTCGATTCAGCATGAGCCAAAGGAAGTACTTTACTCAGAGGGACAGAGGCATAAGTAAAAAACGAAACATGTGCGGGACCCTAGAATTGAAAAGGCAGTTTAATAAAGAAGGGGACTCACCCCAAAGTCCTTCCATATGGATGGTCCGACATTTTATAGCGGGGGAGCCGTTAATTGTTTTGTGTTCCAAAGAAGTCATTGACCATGTCATTAAAATCTTCAAAAAGTCCCTCATTGTTCTGGCCAGTATTAATATTATTTGCAAAAGTAGTCACCTGATCGTACAAATCAGGATTGGCTGAAACGTAAACTTCATGAATTTTATTATCAGCTTCCCTTACTAGGTCCGCAACCTTTTGCTCGTATTTAGTAGAGACTTTGCTATACCTGGATTTTGTGTTGTTATCGTCAGTCTTATTTCCAGCATCCTCATTGTTTGTATTTTGATCAGCACCTTGTCCATTCATATCGCCAGTATCGCTTTCGTTTCCTTCGTCTTTATTGACGCTAGCAAGCTTAAGAGCAACATAGGCATCATTGTTTGAGATAATCACATGAGCGTCTTCCACACCATCCATCTTTTCAACCTGTTGCTCCGCACGATCTGAGATCGTAAGGGTTTTATCATTACGATTTGAATCTAAAGTCCTTGGTGATGCATCGTTCGTTTGTATCTGTTGATTCCCATTGTTGTTTCCACCGGTTGATTGATCGTTTCCAGCACAGGCTGTTAATGATAGGGTCAAAACTGCTGTACCTAAGATAACCCAACTTCTTTTCATATGTTCCACTCCTTTTCTTTACTCTGTTCTTATGGTGACAAAATTGGGTAAAACTATGCGTAATGGAAGTGCAATAACAGGAGGAAATGTTATAGTAGCCATGATTTTCTGTATGAGCGAATTGCATTCGATATTATATTAGTTCAATGGGCTTTCGATCTTGTTTGATTAGGATTCATTGATTATCGTTATTAAAATTTGTTTGCCCACTTAGTTTTTTTTCTGCAATAACCGTTTGTTGAATCGGGGGCCTTGGTACATAAAAGAATTTTTAATGTACTGTTCTCGGTATATCAAAGGGGGCCATGCCTCCTATTGGACCATTTGGAACTGAGAGTTTAGGTGAGTAGGGGAGTGGATGGTATATATTATTGATTCCGTAATGGTGAAAATTATCTTCTAGGGCTTTTATTTTTCAGGAAATCGGGAGGAATTACGAATATTTGACAAAGTTTGTTTCACCATTCGATACATTTCGGGACGAAGGAGACGTTAAGGTGACAGGCACCATCCAGTTTCTGGATGGTGCCTGTCACCTTGTTTTTATGTAAAGAAGAAAAGCATAGCTTTTTCTTCTTGTGATTAATTAGGAAAATGGAATATTTTTGGTTTACTTGCCCTTGAAGTGGATTTGTTGTTTTTTCTATTTTTATCTCTTTCCATTAATGCATCAAACTTTCGAACAGCTTTATCAAGTTGAATTTCATCTAGTTCTCCCTTAGCAAATAAACTACACAACATTCCATAAGCAATTGCTTTCGTTTCGATTTCGATATTTACCGTTAAATCAACATCTGAATTACCACTATTTCGAATAAGAGTTTTCGCTTGATTTTCTATGGATTTTTCCATACTAAAATCTCCTTATCTTTAAACAAGGAATACTATACACATAGTATTCCTTGTTTTTCAGTCTAGTTATAGATTAATCGAAGAAGCGCTGTCTTTGTTCTTGATCTTGATCTTGTTCTTGATCTTGATCAGATTCAGCATCAGCTTCGGATCTAGAGCGTACTCTTGCACGGGAATCACTATCTACCCGAATATCAATGTCTAAATTAGAGTTTCCGCTTTTGAATACTCTTGCTTTTGCCACATTAGTGTTTTTGTCTTTTAGATTGATATCATTTTCATTATCTAGTCTAGCATCCAAATCCGCATCGAAATCTACATCATTTCGAACTTCTGTATCAGAATCATTTCTAGAACGTTGATTGTTGTTACGGTTTCTAGAATCATCTCGATTCCACCAAACTCTACTCATTCGTTTTCCCTCCTTTTCGCTTTAGTTATGATACCTTATGCCAAATCGGAAAATCGGTATGGACAAGTGTAAAAAACAACCGAATAACTACTTAAATTGATAACTTTACCTATAAATTTCAAACTTTTTCGAGACGGGGGCTGTCTGATGGATCCATACAAAAAAGCACGTGGAGAAAACAATTCGTTTTTCCCACGTGCTTCTTTGTATGTTTTTTAAGGCGAAGGTGACAGGCACTATCCAAATTCTGGATGGTGCCTGTCACCTAAGGTGTCACCGTCACCTAAGATGTGCACCTAAGGAGTTGCGCTCTTTTCCACACTCGCATGAATCATAGATTCTTTCCGTCCATACACAAAGTAATAGAACCCAGCCATAAAGATTGCGAAAACAGCTAGTGCTAGGTACATGTGTTGAAAGCCAAGGAATGGAATAACAAGTCCTAATACAGCTGGACTTAAGCCATTCGCAGCATCCATCCCGATATAATAGGTCGATGTCGCTAATCCAATTTGACCAGGAGGAACCATTTTTATCGCTACAGCTTGCGCGGTTGACTGTATATTTCCGTAACCCAGTCCAATAAGGCCTGCTGCGAGTAATAATAGAAAGTTTGTACTTGCGATACTCAAGACAAACATTCCTAATGACAGGATCAAGATACAAGGATACATAACATAGTTGGCACCCTTTGAATCGACTAATTTACCCGTTATCGGGCGTGAAAACAGAATCGCAAGGGCATAGACGAGGAAAAAGAAACTCGCGGCTTCCACCAGATTGACTTCGGAAGCATAAAGATTAATAAAAGCCAAGACACTTCCATAACAAAAGGAGATGCCCATAATCACTATGGCGATTGGGATCGCTTTTGGTTCCAAAAATTGGTTCAAACTCAGCTTTTGCTTTCCAGGCTTTTTCTTCAGCCTTAAAGATGGAATATTGGAGAATAGAATGAATGCTAGTGAAATGGTGCCGAAAATGAGGCAGAGTAAGAATATCCCAAAGTGATTGGCATGTTTGGACATTAAAACGCCGATGAACGGACCAATAGCAGCTGCTAAGGTCATGCTCATCGTAAAATAGCCAATTCCTTCTCCTTTACGAGAAGGTGGAAGAACGACTGCTATAATGGTGGCCAATGTATTAGCTGCGATCCCAAAGGTGAACCCATGAATCAATCTGGTTAAGATTAAAAAGGATATATTCCATTGGATAAAATAAAGAAAGATGCTCGCTACTATGGCAATTCCGCTTATAACGAGGATGAGCTTTGTATTAAAATCATTATATTTACGCCCGATATACAAACGCCCAATCAGCAGACCGACAATGAAAATCCCTGAAGCAATGCCAGCTTGACCTGTGGAAGCATCGAATGTTTCCACTGAATACACCGCAATCGTGACCATCAATAAATAAAAAACCATCGAAATGAAGAAGCTGGCAGAGGATAGCATGATAAAATCTTTCGTCCAGAGCTTTTCTTTTAACGTACTATTCAAGGTGAAAACTCCAATCCATTCATCATTAATTGCGAAATGATTCACAAAGCACTTTCATATATATACGTCTCCTTAAAAGGGTTTATTCCAATTACACTAGTCGGAATAAAAGGGTATACCCATAGTATTGATGGTTTCGTTCCCTTTGTCAAACATTAGGAGGGGGGAGGGTACTTTTGATAATAAAAAAACAATCTTTTTTGTAAGTAAAAGACGGTTAATTGGTCACATATTGTTTGTTTGGTTGATAGACCTTCGGTTTCGCAACAGGTTTGTTTTCTACGAAACTTGTTTGTGCTCTTTTGCTTCGATCATTGCCAATACCATATTGAGAAATGGAGAGCATCGCCAAACTTTCTTTATAGATTCAATCAATTTTTTCATCATATTATTTGTCTCCCTTTGATTTTTGCCTTTTTTTATGGTAGGGGATCCAAATTTTAACAATGTTGGCGGAAACGGAAACATTAGATACAAAAACGTAAGCATCTCCTGTTTTCTTATGATTTAAGCATTTTTTGCTATAGATGAACTAGCATTTTTACACATTTAAAACAAAGTAAAAGCACAATTCTTCGGCAATAAGAATTTTAGTAATAAAGGGTTAAACTTACTGTTCGGAGGCTTTTTGCCTCTACAGTATTCGTCTTTCATTTATAGAATCAGCGCAAGCGGTGTTGATAAAACGTATTGTACGATTCTCTTGATGACTTTGCTATAATGACCATGATGCAGTTATTTATAGGAGAGTGAAAGATGGATAATAACGTTTTTGAAGAGCTCGCAAAAAGGTATGATACAGAAGAAAGAATGGCTTTAGCGAACGTAATTGTGGGGGAAGTAAAGGCTGAATTACAAGATAGTAAAACAAAATCTCTAATTGACTATGGAAGTGGTACGGGACTAGTTAGTTTAGAACTATCTGCCCTCGTAGAATCTATTTTGTTGGTGGACTCTTCCAAACAAATGTTGGAGGTTGCAAAAGCAAAAATTTTGCACAGAGGGATTCCCAATGCAAAAGTACTTTATTCAGATTTCACTCAAGAAACTCCTGAACTTAAGGCAGACATCGTTTTACTGTCACTAGTCCTTCTGCATATTCCTGATACAAATAAAATTTTACAAGAATTGTTCAACATCTTAAATGATGGTGGCAAGCTGATCATTGTTGATTTTGATAAAAACGAGAACATCCATCACCCAAAAGTTCATAACGGTTTTAAGCATGAAGAGCTGAAGCGAAAACTAGCGCAAGTTGGATTTACATTGATTGAAATGAAGACATTTTATCATGGTGAGGGTATTTTTATAAAACAAGATGCCTCCATGTTTAAATCTACTAGTAAAAAATGATTCGACTCCCAAATAAAACCTCCCCTTGATCTTTCAAGGAGGAGGTTTTTCATTAAGGCTGTAACAAAGCTTCATAAAGAATGCTATTTGATTTTAGAATGATATACAACTGCCTTCCCGTAAAAATCAATCCCATACCCGATTATGGCTGCTAAAAGCGACGGCACCGTCCACCCAAGGCCATTGCTGTGCAAGGGGAGGAAGGCAAAGAAAGGATTTAATAGGTTCACCTGGAGACCAATCGAATTTAGCGCCTCGAAAAAAGCAAATACTGTTGCGATTGAAACAGAGAAGATATACATTCTTTTACTTTCCCCAAAAAAGTGCTGGAAGAGCGAAAGTGTAATGAGCACAATCGAGATCGGATAGATGAAAACGAGCAAGGGTGTTGCAAACTGTAAAATTAAATCTAGACCGAAGTTTGTCAAAAGCCAGCCAATAACAATAAAGATGAATACGTAGGTTTGATAGGATAACTTCGGGAAAACCTCATGAAAAAATCGCCCACAGGCATTAATAAGACCGACACAAGTAGTTAAGCATGCTAGAATCACAATCATGCCGAACAACACATTCCCGCCATAGCCAAAGAGCTGTTGTGAGGCGAATACTAATATTTCGGCTCCATTTTTAAATGGTTCGTCATATGGGAGAACGCGCCCAATCCAGCTAAGGGATACATAAACGATGGTTAAGCCACCAGCTGCAATGAGTCCAGCAAAGAGTGTTCCTTGTATTAAATCCTTTTTCCTTGTCACGCCTTTGTCTTTTAACCCATTGATAATGACAATCCCAAAGGCAAGCGCTGCAATTGCATCCATTGTGAAGTATCCTTCTAAAAATCCTTTGAGAAATGGAGTGGATTGGAACTTTTCAGAGGCAGGTACTTCACTATAGGTAAAGGTAAAAAAGGCGCGAACAACTAAGATGGCCAGAACGCCGAGTAATGCAGGCGTCAGAATCTGACCAACGAGGTCAATAATTTTTTTCGGATTTAAACTAAGGAAATAGGTTAATCCAAAGAATAGGATTGAGAATAAGAACAAAGACAGCCGACCTTGAACATCATACACTTGCATGAAGCCTAATTCATACGCTACATTCGAAGCGCGAGGGATGCCATAAAGGGCCCCAATAGACAGATAAATCACGATGGCAAACGCAAGACCGAAGACTGGGTGCACACGTTGACCAATCGAGATTAGTCCATTATTGGATAGAGAAACAGAAATAATGGCTAATAAAGGCAAGAAGACTGCCGTTAAAATAAACCCAGCAATGGCGGCAATAAAATGGTTGCCTGATTCCATGCCAAGAAATGGAGGGAAAATTAAATTTCCTGCTCCAAAAAATAAAGAAAAAAGCATAAATCCTGAAAACAATATATTTTTGCGACTCCGACTCAAGTTGAACCCTCCTAAATACTACCCAAAACACCTTCTATATCCACTGTCAGAAATCAAGTAATAAACAATAATCTTGTCATGAGTTCGGACTTTGCTCATTGCTTCATTAAGGTATGTGTCACAATTATCAGTATATTGTCCGATTACTGAAGTAGTACAATCTCCCGAACCCCTTCGTGATTGTAACCCCTCGATTGTTTGATTTCAATGATTCTTCTGAAATGGTTTCTCCTGTTATGTGTCATTTCATTGTGAGTTCATCTGATACTCTTCTATTTTTACGCAATAAAAAACTCGACCCTTAAATAGGGACGAGTTTGAACTCGCGACACACCTATATTCTGTAAGTATCTTAAAAAACAAACATGCTCTCAGCAACGTACAATCATACGTGATCCATCTAACGGTGGAAGTCCGTCAAAGCTTACTAGTTTCAGCTTTGCACCTTGGAGAAGAATTTTTTTGATAAGGTTTGACCACAGACTTTTACCAACGTTGACTCTCTGTAGACCAAGTTCTTTTCTGATTCCTTCTCTTTCTCGTCATTAACTTTACATGATGTACTCTTAATCTAGTAGAAAAAAATTGCTGTGTCAAGAATATGTGTAAGTTTAAGAATGTTAAAATAATTCGGGTTCTTAGACTTTATCAGTATCTTGAAGTGTACACCACTCGGACAAGCGAACTTGGCTTCACTATTGGACATCAAATGGAACCTCTAATCGAAAGTCGTGCGTGCCAGGCACCTGGAAAGGATTGTATATATGAGCGAATGTAGGTGGTTAAAAGTACGATCAAGGAATGGTTGATGTATTGATTTTTGTTGCAAATACAATAAATTTTGAATATAGTTAAAGGTGCTAAGTTTGTTGCATTTACAATATAAATTACGCTAAGGAGATAGTGATGACAGAAATTCTTCGTGAAATTGGAATGATCGCAAGGGCGTTGGATTCGATTAGCAATATCGAATTTAAAGAATATGACCTAACAAAAGGGCAGTATTTGTACCTGGTGCGGATATGTGAGCATCCAGGTATTATTCAAGAAAAGGTAGCTGAGCTGATCAAAGTTGACCGAACAACAGCATCTCGCGCGATACACAAACTTGAAAGTAATGGTTTTATTGAAAAGAAAGACGATGACCATAACAGGAAAATTAAAAAACTCTTTCCTACTGAGAAAGGAAAAAAGGTTTATCCTTTTATCATAATAGAACATGAGTATTCTAATAGGGTTGCATTGGCGGGATTTACCGAGAATGAACAAGAAGTCATTCAGACTCTTCTACAAAGAGTAAGGAAAAATATTGAAAAAGACTGGGAATCTATTAAAAAAGGACACAAGCGAAGTTATTGAAAAACGAAATGGAGCGGCTTATGACAATCAGTATTAAAAAGTGTACGCATGAAGATGTACAGATCCTTCAAAAAATTAGTTATGACACATTTAATGAGACCTTTAAGCATCAGAATTCGCCCGAAAATATGAATGCATATTTGGAAAAAGCTTTTAACATCGATCAGTTAGAAAAAGAGTTAGCAAATGGGTCTTCGCAATTCTTCTTTCTTTATTTTCATAATGATGTTGCTGGATATTTAAAAGTCAATACTGAGGATGCTCAGAGTGAAAAGATGGGGAAGGAATCACTTGAAGTTGAGCGGATTTATATTAAGTCACACTTTCAAAAGCTTGGGCTTGGCAAATATCTCCTAAATAAAGCGCAGGACATTGCGAGAGCCCATGGCAAAACGAACATCTGGCTAGGCGTATGGGAAAAAAATGAAAATGCGATTGCGTTCTATAAAAAATTGGGATTTGTTCAAACGGGAGCCCACTCTTTTTATATGGGTGACGAAGAACAAACTGACTTTATCATGACGAAAACACTCATCTAATCTGTATAAACATGGAAGGTGCCAGGCACCTTCCAATTCTTGGTATGCGTTGCCAGGCAGATGCTCAGAAAATTAATCTAGTTGCAATTAATCTAAAAATTTAATCTCGTTGAGAAAGTAAATCCAGTTGGAACTGCAACTCCAAGTGGATTTTTTTTGTTTTATTCCCCTTCTGTGATATTTATTCTCTATCGATTGTTCCTTAACCAAGTAGGAGTATGTGGAACATACCTATGAAACAAGATTACTAGGATTATGTTTGGCACCATGAAAATATCTATTCAAATAGCGAATAGTGGCTTTCTAACCTGCCTTGGCGTCATCCGTGTAGATGGTTCATTGTGCTAAGAGGAGTGGTGGTGGAAAATGTTGGGAGGTGCCTGTGGATTGCGCCCACAAGAGTAGACACGATTATTTCGGTGAATCTATGACCATAATGATTAAAAAGGAGTGATTCTTGTGTCTACTCAGAAAAAATATAATTCTTATTCATTTGATCTAAAACTAAATGCAGTTACCAGAGTTCAAGCAGGAGAAAGTGTAAAAATTGTAGCTAAACAGCTTGGAGTAGTGGATCCAGATTATATATATGTTTGGATTGATAGATATGAAACCTACGGAGATGTTGGGTTAAAACGTAAAAAAAGAAACAGTTTAATGAACGATAAAGATAAAATTAAAGAGTTGGAGATGGAGAACCAAATACTAAAAAAGTATCTTCAGATTCTAAGAAAGGAGGAAAAAGAGCAAAATTTAAGGTAATAGATCAGTTAAAGTCTAAATATCCTATAGCTAAAATTTGTAAAAAACTTAATGTATCAAGAGCTGGGTACTATAAATATTTGAAGAATAAATGTAAAAAGAAAAAAGAATCTAATAGAGATAAGGAATTAAAAGAATATATTACAATAGTTTATCATGAACACCATAAGAACTTTGGCTATCGGAAAATACATGGTGAGTTACAAGATACTTATAACCTTCCGGTTAGTGAAAAAGTAGTCAGACGCTTAATGAAAGAGTTAGGTATAAAGAGTCAAGCACGAAAAAAGAGAGCAAAATCAGTCAATGGTAATAAGGTAACGTCGGCTGGTCATATCTATCAAAACCTGTTAAAAAGAGACTTTTCCACTACTAAATTAAGCGAAAAGTGGGTTACGGATGTAACAGAAATTCCTGTAGGGAATAAAAAGCTATATCTATCAGCCTTAATGGATCTACATGATAATCATATATTAGGATACCAGTTGTCAGAAGTTCATGATGTTAAACTGGTAGAAGACACACTTACAGCAGCATTAAAAACTAGAAAGATACAAAAGGGAATGGTTCTTCACTCTGATCAGGGAATGCCTTATCGTTCAAATAGATGGAAAGAGTTAATAGATGAATACGAGATTACCCCTAGTATGTCTAGGAAGGCAAATGCCCTTGATAATGCATGCATAGAAAGCTTTTTTTCTTTTCTAAAGGCAGAAAGAAAAGAATTAAAGACAGTTAAAGTAATTGAAAGAGCTACACAGATTATTCATGAATATATGAACTATTATAATCATAAGCGAATCCAAGGGGTTCTAAATTATATGACTCCCGCAAATTATGCTAAAGCGAGTTAATAACAGGGCAAATGCCACATTTTCTCCTTCTCATCTTGAACAACCAAACTCAGATAGGTGGAAGGTTGTCAAGTGCTTTCCTTGACGGCCTTCCACCTATCTGAGACACTTCAGGATGATGAGAAGAAAAAAGCTACCAGGCCTTGTCAGACCTGGTTTCTCGAGAGACAACCGAATTTATACTGTCTACTTTTGGGATCGCAACGCACTGTCACCAAACGTGGTCGTCACCAAACGTGGTCACCAAACGCATTAGAGGAGTGGTATTGGAAAAACATTGGAAGGTGCCTGTCACCAAAAGCAACCAAACGCAGTCAAAAGCAAAGCAGGAGGAAAACAACAATAACGAGAATAATAGTAGGTATATAGAGTGGAATGAATTCTGGTTAAGGAAAGTATATACAAGGAGGAGGGGTTTGGATGCCAAGTCCATTGAAAGGGATAAAGGTGTTAGAGCTATCACGAACATTAGCGGGTCCGTTTTGTAGTATGCAATTGGCGGACATGGGAGCAGACGTTATAAAAGTTGAACAACCTGATATTGGGGATGAAACGCGAAGTTATATTCCACCAGCCATAAATGGAGAATCGACTTATTTTATGAGCTTGAATAAAAATAAAAAAGCGATGACCTTGAACCTTAAAAGTGAGGAAGGCCAGGAGATTGTAAAAAAACTAGTGGCTGAAGCCGATGTGGTCATTGAAAACTTTCGAAACGGGACAATGGAAAAATTCGGATTAGGTTATGAAGTTCTGAAGGAGATCAACCCACGACTTGTTTATTGTGCAGTAAGTGGGTTTGGAAGAACAGGACCAATGAAGAATGAACCAGCCTATGATTTACTTATGCAAGGCTTCGGTGGATTAATGAGCGTCACCGGAGAAGAAGATGGGGCACCGGTGAAGGTTGGCTTTTCAGTTGTAGACTTGGCAACGGGGCTATATGCATCACTTGGGGTAGTGTTAGCCTTGTTTGCGAGACAAACAACAGGAAAAGGTCAATATGTGGAATCCTCTCTTTTGGATACTATCGTGTCTTTGTCTAATTACTTAGGACAAAGTGTGTTAAGTACAGGGAATGTACCAAAACGAATGGGGTCGGCACATCCGAACCTGGTTCCATACCAGGCGTTTGAATCAAAGGATGGGCACGTAATTATTGCAGTACCGAATGATGGGTTATGGAGAAAAATGTGTGACGCGCTAGATCTTCCTCATTTAAAGGATCATCACAAATATGCATTGAACGTGAACCGTGTTGCCCATCGGGACGAACTAGTCGAAATCCTAACAGACTTTACGAAAAAGAGAGAATCAGCGGAAATCATCCAAAAATTAAAGGATGCAGGTGTGCCTAGTGGGCCAATCAATGACCTTTCGCAACTGTTTGCTCACCCACAAGTCCAAAGCCGCGAGCTGATCCAAGAAGTCGAACATCCAACGATTGGGTTGCTGAAGATGATAGGGGTGCCAATTAAACTTTCAGAAACACCTGGATCAGTTCGCAAGGCACCACCCTTACTAGGAGAAAACACAGAAACCGTTTTAGCTGATTTAGGCTATAGTCCGGAAGAGATTGCTACTTTTAAAGAAAAAGGGATTGTTTAAAAGAGGACGAACCCTATGCAACCAACATCCGTTTTCCCCTTGGTGCTATTCCAATGATCGCCTTAACGATACATAGGCAATATGAGAGGAACCACTATGGTGTAAATGAATAGCTATTTTGCTTTGAGCGTGATTTTGAATCCTGTTGTGTTTTCGGTTGAGTAAATGTGCTCATTTTATGAAAAATAGAACAGTAATAATTGAGCAAGCCATGATCAAAAATGAAAAAAGCTGAAATATACACTTGGTGTTACAGTCACCAATGTATACTTCAGCTCTTATAAATAATTCATTTATCACGCGCGTACTTCTCTTAATGATTGCAGCGCACTGCCCTCACCAGATTACTGCCAGTTCGTATGGAAAACTCCCTCAACATCTCTGCGTTCATACGTATGAGCACCAAAATAATCACGTTGTGCTTGTAATAGGTTAGCATTGGAGATGCCTTTACGGTAACTATCAAAATAAGTGAGGGAAGCACTTAAACATGGGAATGTGATTCCTGATTGAATTCCTTCAATAACCACTTTACGTAAGCCTTCTTGATAGCTTTGAATTTTCTCAGCGAAGTACGGAGAAATTAATAAATTCGCTAGATCAGGTTGCTCTTGGTACGCTTCGCTGATCACGTTTAGAAATTCTGCTCGGATAATACAACCGCCGCGGAAAATCAGGGCGATATCCTTTAGTGGCAGATTCCATTCAAATAGCTCAGAAGTCATTTTATATTGAGTAAATCCTTGTGCATAGGCACAAACCTTTCCCATATATAATGCTTGTCTAATGTGATCAATCCACTCATTTTTATCCAAATTAGATTGTTCCCCAGTTGGACCAGTTAGGATTTTTTCTGCAACGACTCGTTCTTCTTTTAATGCGGAAATGTAACGAGCGAACAATGACTCTGTAATAATGGATGTAGGAATTCCGTTATCAATGGCTTGAATGCTTGTCCATTTTCCTGTGCCTTTTTGTCCTGCTTTGTCTAAGATGACGTCAATTAAAGGCAAGCCTGTTTTATCATCTTTTTTACGTAAAATCTCGGCTGTGATTTCGATTAAATAGCTTTTAAGCTCGCCTTGATTCCATGTTTCAAAGATGTCAGCAATTTCATCAACAGGTAACTGAAGCTTTTCTCTTAAAAAAGTATAGGCTTCAGCAATTAGCTGCATGTCCGCATACTCAATGCCGTTATGTACCATTTTGACAAAATGACCTGAACCTTTTGGACCGATATACGTACAACAAGGCGCACCATTTACTTGGGCAGCGATTTTTGTAAGAATAGGTGCAACTTGATCGTAGACATCCTTATCTCCACCAGGCATAATGGAAGGTCCGTTTAATGCCCCAACTTCACCACCAGAAATCCCAATTCCTAAATACCCAATTCCATTTTCCTTTAATTCATGGTATCTACGTTCTGTATCTTCATAATGAGAATTCCCACCGTCCATGATGATATCACCATTTTCTAAATGAGGAATTAATGAAGAGATAACCGAGTCAACGGCTTTACCTGCTGTAACCATAAGGAAGATCTTCCTTGGAGTTGCCAAAGACTGAACAAAATCCTTTATTTCATAGTAGGGGGAGATGGTCTGCCCATCCAATTTCTCGACAAGTTGATCGGTTAAATCTCTTGTGTAATTATAAACAGCTACATTTTCACCTTTATTCGCCATATTTAAGGCAATATTTCTGCCCATTACGCCTAGTCCAATAACACCAATTGAATGATTCATTTATACTTCCTCCAATAAAAATAAGTTGAATGGAGCAGAAAAACCATCACCAAAAGTGATGATTTACTGCTCCTTATATAATTTATACAAATAAGCTTAGCAATAAAATAAATCCTAATCCAGCAACGGAAATAATTGTCTCAAGTAAAGTCCATGTTGCAAAGGTTTCTTTCATGCTTAACCCAAAATACTCTTTGAACATCCAGAATCCTGCATCGTTTACGTGAGAAGCGATTAAACTACCTGCACCAGTTGAAAGGACAACTAAAGCAAGATTTACGTCAGATTGTCCCAACATCGGAATGACTAAACCAGCAGTTGTTAAAGCGGCAACCGTTGCAGAACCTAAGGAAATACGTAGGATTGCGGCAATAATCCAAGCAAGTAGGATAGGAGATAAAGAAGTTCCTTCGAATAAATTCGCTACATAGTCACCTACACCGCCATCAATTAATACTTGTTTGAAGGCTCCGCCTCCACCAATGATTAATAGCATCATTCCAATATGTGTGATAGCCGTTGTACAAGATGCCATCACAGTGTTGATTGGAATTTTTCTAGCGATACCCATTGTATAAATAGCCACTAATAAGGAGATTAACATAGCTGTTCCAGCTTCACCAATAAAGCGAATCGCCGCTAGAAAGGCATTATCGTCAAATCCCATCGTTTTTTGCAATAATGTAATAATCGTTGCGATTGACATTAAAATAACAGGAAGTAATGCGGTAAAAACACTGATACCAAAACCAGGGGTGTCTTCAAGTTTAAATGATTTTTGTTCACCTAAAGAAGCAATACTCCCAGTTTTCGTAAAGGAAGCGGGCACTAATTTTTTAGCGATTTTTGTGAAAACTGGCCCTGCTAAAAATACCGTTGGAATGGAAACAATAAAACCGTAAAGAAGCACTTCACCAATGTTTGCTCCGAATTCACCAGCAATTACGGTAGGTCCTGGATGTGGTGGCAAGAACCCGTGTGTAACGGATAAAGCTGCCGTCATAGGAATACCGAGATAAAGGACAGAAACCTTTAATTCTTTTGAAATCGCGAAAACGATTGGAATTAATAACACTAAACCTACTTCAAAAAAGAGAGCGATCCCGATAATGAATGAAGCAGCAACGACTGCCCACTGAATATTTTTTTCACCAAATTTGTTCACAAGTGTCATAGCGATACGCTGCGCGCCGCCTGAATCTGCGATTAACTTTCCTAGCATTGCCCCAAGACCGAAGATTAATGCTAAGTGACCAAGTGTTCCACCTAATCCGGCTTCAATTGTTTTCACAATTCCATCCAGTGGCATGCCAAGTGCTAAAGCTACACCGAATGAAACGACGATTAAGGAAATAAACGTGTTTAACTTAAGGCCCATGATTAAAAGTAATAAAGCTAGAATACCAATTGCTACAATGATTAATGGCATTGTAATTCCCCCAATATTTGTCTAGTTGTCTTTGTTAATGATGCTTCTTTGATAATGCGCAATCTGGCTATATTCGTTTTCTAATACTCTAGATAGGTTAATAAAGATAGGAAGGAGTTCCCGATAAGCGGTTACTGCCTTTTCATTCGGTGTGTGTCTGTACGTACTACCAATCATTTCAGAAACGACTTCAAAAGAATCGATTTTTCCAGTGGCATATAACCCTAAAATACAAGCACCGAGACATGAACTCTCATAGCTTTCTGGAACGATGACATCTGATTCGAATATATCGGACATCATTTGTCGCCAAACATCTGAGCGTGCGAAACCTCCAGTCGCTTGAATCCGGGTTACAGGGCCGTCCATGCATTCAGTCAAGGCTAAAAATACGGTGTATAAATTGTAGATAACGCCTTCTAAAGCAGCACGAATCATATGCTCTTTTTTATGAGATAATGTTAAACCGAAAAAGGAGCCACGGACGTCTGGATTCCATAATGGTGCTCGTTCCCCTGAGAGATAAGGGTGGAATAACAATCCATCAGAACCAGGTTTTACCTGATCCGCAATCTTCGTTAATACTTCATAAGGGTCAATTCCAAGCCTTTTAGCTGTCTCAACCTCAGAGGAAGCAAATTCATCACGAATCCAACGGAGAATCATTCCTCCATTGTTTACCGGACCACCAATAACCCAGTGATTTTCTGTTAACGCGTAGCAGAAGATTCTTCCTTTTTCATCGGTTTGCGGCTGGTCAATAATGGTACGAATGGCACCGCTTGTCCCAATTGTGACGGCAACTTCACCTTTGCGGATCGCGTTCACACCTAAATTTGAGAGGACACCATCACTAGCTCCAATCACAAAAGGAGTTTCAGGGCTAATGCCAATCTGTTTGGCGATAACAGGGTCACAATTGGTGAAAATCTTAGTTGTTGGGACGAGCTCAGATAATTGATCTCGTGTGACACCCGCAACTTTTAGGGCTTCTTCATCCCAGTCTAAGTTCTTTAAGTTCATCATCCCCATGCATGAGGCAAGGGAATAATCGACAACATATTGATTAAAGAGCTTTTTAAAAATATATTCTTTAATCCCGATATATTTTTTAGCGTGAGTAGCAATCTCAGGGCGATCATTCACAATCCAGGCAATCTTACATAATGGAGACATAGGGTGAAGAGGCGTGCCCGTTCTTTTGTAGATTTCGTGCCCGTTCAATTCATTCTTAATTTTATGAGCCCATGCTTCACTGCGATTATCTGCCCAAGTAATACAATTTGTCAGCGGCTGGTCATTTTCATCCATGGCAATTACGCTATGCATTGCACTACTAAAGGAAACAAACGATATGGTCTTATCCGAATGATGTTTTGTAATTGATGAAACGGCTTGTAAGACAGCCTGGAAAATCTCTTCAGGGTCTTGTTCAGCTGTGGTTACATCCGGGGTATACAGAGGGTAACCAATATTCTCTGTATGGATGACATCCCCCTTTTCCGAAAATAACACCGCTTTCGTACTGGTTGTACCAATGTCTATGCCTAACATATAGTTATTCATTTTCTTGCACGACTCCTTTTGTTAGCACTTGTTGTGACCTCCAAAGGTCATCTACTTGACCTTGAACATCGTCAAAGTTTTTGTGTAGAGACTCAATCATGAGGTTTCGATCTTTTTGTTCAATGGCTTCAATATATAGCTTGTGATTATTCAAAATACGTGTAAAGTCTTCATACTTTTCTTTGAAGCGCACACGCATTGATAGGAGAATAAGGCTTTCCATTACTGGTTTTAAATTGTTCCAGATCATCAGAATATAAGAATGCTGACTTGTACGAATAATCGTTTCATGAAATAAAACATCTTGAAAGGAAAACTCATCGGCATCATGATATTTCATTGCGATTTCCATGAATTCAAGTCTTTTATTAAGGTCATGTACTAACTCATTTGTATCCATGGATACAAGACGTTCAAAGACAAACGTTTCAATCAGCAATCGCACATCATATAGTTCTGTTATTTCTTTTTCGGTTAAGCCCGTAACCACTGCACCCATTCTTTCCAAGCGAATCATATTCTCAGAAGCCAATATTTTGATTGCTTCACGAACGGGAGAGCGACTCACATTAAAGTCTGCAGCCAATTTGTTTTCAGAAAGGGTGGCACCGCTTTCAATTAGACCAGAGATTATGCGCATTCTAATCTCGGAAGCAATACGCTCCCCAGTTGAAGCTTTTGAAAGCCACTTTTCAGGATAAAGAAATTCCATTATTACAATCAAACCACCTTTTAAAAAAAGTTAGGTATACTTGTATACAGGTATTATAGTATACACGTTAAAAGGTTTGCAACCGTTTAAATAAAACTTATCTGGATTTATGTCGATATTTGTCGGTGATTTTTTGGGGTTTAACCTTGTAATGATGCAGGATAAAGAAGCCTTCCAAATAAAAATTGTTAGGTAAAAATTAAACATGGAGTTGCCGATAGGGTAATTTCTTTTTCCATTGTGAGAGTAAGGAAGGTGCAAATAATAAGAGAATAGAGAATCTCGAACTAAAATTACGGCAAGAATGCTAATTCGTAAAACATTCGTCCCTTACGTTCATTAGTAAAGCCACTAGAATCAATTTACTCTTTTTTTATATGGATTCTTATTATAGCTGGCCTATTAGGAACTTTCAGATTCTCTCATGGTTTTCGGACCATCGACCAAATGAAGTGGGTTTGTGCCAGAAACCCTCCATGATTATGGTTTCATTGACCGGGTTTGTACCAGATTCCTTCTACGATTACTGGTTTCATCGACCTTATGAAGGGAACCTTTCTAACAGCCTGAACGGATTAAGAAATTGGGGGAAAAGATCGATTCATAATAGACAAGACATATTATTAATTGCATAATATTGAAAGAAAAAGTTTCATGAATAAAAGCGATTTCATGCAGCAGGCTAGATGCTAAATGAAGAAAACGTTCCGAATCATCTTATTTAATCTATCATCGTGAAATATACAATTTGAGGGAGTATTATGTTAAATTTTATCAATCGTTTTGAGCAGGCCTTTTTTTATTCACCTATTGGGATGGCTTTAGTTTCTTTAGAAGGAAAGTGGCTTAAGGTAAACCCGGCGTTAACCAAGATTACAGGCTATACTGAAGAGGAAATTCTATCGATGACGTTTCAGGATATTACATATCCAGATGATCTGGAAGCTGATATCAGTCAGGTTCAGCAATTGGTTGAAGGGAAAAACGATTTTTATGAGATGGAGAAACGGTATATTCATAAAAGTGGAAACCTTGTTTGGGCTTTGCTTTCTGTCTCCATTGTCAGAGAAGGTGATAAATCCGTCTATCTTATTGCCCAAATTCAAGATATAACGGAAAGGAAGCGATTGAAGGTCCATTTAACCGAAAGTGAAGAGCGCTATCGACGCTTAGTAGAACATTCGCCATTAGGGATCTTGGTACACCAAAATGGCATGATTCAATATGCCAACTCTACAGCTCTAGAATTATTAGGGGCACAAGAAACAAAAGATATTTTAGGGGTACACATTCAAACATTTGTTCATTTCGAGGATAGAAGGATTGTTTCAAAACGAATTGAAAGCATAGAAAAAAATAAACAGATTGCTCCATCGATGTATCTTAAGCTAATTCGGTTTGATGGTCAGGAAATCGATGCTGAAGTGACTGGTTTACCGATTCAATTGAATGGTCAAAGTGCTGTTCAAGTCGTGTTTCGGGATGTTACAGAGAGAAAGAGAGAAGAGGATTTAATTCGCTATCGAGCTTATCATGATACCTTGACGGATTTGCCTAACCGACTGAGATTCCAAATCGACTTAGAAGAGGAAATCAACAAAGACACCACTTTTACGATTATGTATTTAGATTTGCATGGGCTAAAAACAGTGAATGATTCATATGGCCATCAAGCTGGTGATGTTGCCCTTATAAAAGTTACAGCTCGACTAAGTGGAGTCATCGGTTCGAACGGTTTAGTCTACCGACTAGGTGGAGATGAATTTGCGATTGTTCTGCCAGGACAAATTAAAAACCAAGAAATTGCAGAACTAGCAAATAATATTGCGGAGGTCATTAAGCAACCGATTTATGTCGCCAATACCATCGTTCAAATAACGACAAGTATTGGAGTTGTCTTTTATCCGGATCACGGAGTAGAGATGGATCTACTCCTTCGACATGCGGATATAGCCATGTACCATGCCAAAAAAATCAACACTGTCTTTAAGATTTATGATCAATAGGGAACACGGGGACAAGGCCATTTGCCCTGACGATAAAAATAAAATAAATCCCTCTAATCTGATTGCCCAACAGGGGCCAGTCTCCTACCATAAACCCATAAAAAATGAGTGCCAAAATTCAATATCATTTTGGCACTCATTTTAATTTGGTTGGAAACCATTTAGATGGTCTTACATTCTTATCCCTTAAGATATTGCTAGACTAATGAAAAAATGAACAACACCCTTAAGTTTAGAGTGTTGGGTAACCAAATTAGTTGTTAAGATCATAGAGACCAGAGGCATGCTCATTTGGCATATCAGGCAGTTCCGGAACTGGAAAACCTTCTGGTGGGGCGATGACCGCTAATTCTCCACCGTTTCTGCTTGGAGTTGTGCCCTGGAAAATTTCACCGATTCGCGTATTATCTAAGCGGAAATTGAATTGTGCATTATGGTAGCCTAATTCTACATATTTTCGGCATTCTGGGTATTTGGTTAAATCATAATTTGGAACCGGAAACAGTTGCCCCCAATTAACACCCAGTGTTTCTAAAGCTTTAGCGAATGCATTTTGATGGGCATTATCTCGTACCATCAAGAAAGCGATCGTTTCTCTTAGTGTTTTATTGCTGCTCATCTCGTAAATTCTGGACTTCTGAAGAACCCCAGTGGATTCTAGTACCACATTATCAAGTAGGTTAGCTACAAGGTTACCGTGGTCATATACCCATGAACCGTTCCATGGGTTGTCGCCGGCATCAACCGGTAGGGAAGCTTTTGCACCCTTAATATAGTGATGAGGGTTAGCGCCAGATTGGATAACATCATCTAATGGAGCACCATCAGAAGCCTGATTTCCTGGCATCTCTGCGCCGGATTCATTTAAAAGTTGGTTAATCGTTGTTTGCACGAGCTCTACGTGGCTAAGTTCTTCAAGGAATACCCCTCTGATTAGGTCACGATATTGTTTCGCTTTTCCTCTGAAATTGGCACTTTGGAATGAGAATTGCATCATCGTTCTCATTTCGCCAAATTGACCACCAAGTGCCTCTTGGAGAACTTTTGCAGCATGAGGATCTGGTTTATCAGGCACAATCATATTAATCAAGTCTTCTTTATAAAAATACATATTACTATCCACCTCCAAGTTCATTTCTTATTTAGATTGCCAAAATGACAGGATTAATATTCCATTGAAAAATAAGAAAATATTAATAGAACTTTGTGTTTTTTTTAATTCCTGATCGTAGTAGCGGTCTTTTTTTATTGAAGGAATGTTGCAGGTTCATGCATGATAGAAAAGGGGGGATAAAATTGACACAGGTTAAAGAAATTGGGCGTATTTGTCCGACCGATTCAAATGGATATCTAGTAAATGAATCAAAAATAACGAATATTGATTGTGAGTTTAGCAAGGTGATTGAAAAGACGGTAGAAAAGTACCAAATCCATTTAAGAGAAAACTTACATAGTATCTATATAAGAGGGTCAATTCCCCGTGGATTAGGGATAAAAAGTGTTTCAGATTTAGATACAATTGCCATCACGAATAAACATCCCAATGAGATCGAGTTAAAATGGGTAGACGAAGCTGAGCAAGTAATAAACAATGAGTACATTTGTATAAATGGAGTGGAATTAAGTTTCTATTTCATTGAAGATATATTAGATACAACTCACTTTTCAATCATCCCTTTTATGATTAAAACTCATAGTGTATGTGTATATGGAGAAGATATCAGTGGTCTTTTGCCTATGTATAAACCAGATCAAACACTAGCGAATGAACATCTTGTAAACCTAAAAAAACAGATCCAACAAGCAAAAGAGGATCTTGTTGACAATGACGATCCTGAGGACATCTTGGATTGCTGTGGATGGATCATGAAAATCATCGTTCGGGCGGGACTTGCACTTGTAATAGAGGAAGAAGGCAAATATACAAGAGACTTATACCCCGCATATAGGATCTTTTCTCAACATTTTCCTGAAAAAGAATCTGAAATGAAACAAGCAATTACCTTTGCGATAAACCCGATTAATAATCCGAAGGAAATACTTAAGTTTTTAGATGAGATGGGCAATTGGATGATTCATCAGTCTGAAAAGTGGTTACAGATGTATAATCCTAAAAAAGTTAAGAATATGGAAATGTAGCTATAAGAGGTTTCTTTTAGAAAAAGGGTTGTTTCCTAAAGGGTGGGGTAAGGTAAATAGTTGCTTGGGTGTAATTTTGATGGTTGTCCAAGTAAAAAACCTGTCTTGAATTAAATTTTTCTAGAATGGTTAACCTAAGCGAAATGCGGGAAAAGGAGATTCGTTATGACGACCGATAAAGATTTAAATCCAATGAATGTGCTGAAACCTCTAAATATAACTCCGAAGATTTTAGATGAGTCCCAGCCTTTTACGGCTTTTGAAATGGGGAAACTTTGGGCTACTTATATGGGAAACAGTATGTCGATTCAGATTTTAAGTTATTTCCTTGAGCATTGTGAAGATGAAGATGTTAAGCATCTTCTGGAAAATGGTTTAGCTTTATCAAAGGACTTTACCAAAAGGATAGAAGGATTCTTTAAAAAAGAAAATTTTCCTATTCCAATTGGATTTACAAAGGATGATGTAAATCTTGGTGCACCCCGTTTATATGCAGATGAATTTTATGTGCACTATTTAAAATATGTGGCGAAGGCAGGGATGAGTCTTTACGCTGTAGCTGTTCCCTTGATGATGCGAGAGGATGTAAGGGAGTTCTTCATTTACTGTAATGAATGTACGACCGTCTTTTTAGGACAAATTAATAGCGTTCTGGCGGAAAAAAAATACATTAACCTTCCCCCTAGCATCCCAATCCCAGATGGAATCGATAAAGTAGAGCAACAAAGTTACTTAAATGGGTTTATAGGTGAAGTGCGACCAATGCAGGCAATGGAAATCATCCATCTTTGGGATAATATTGAGAATAACGTAACAAGTATGGCCTTATTATTGGGATTTCATCAGAGCGTTCAAGATCAAAAGATAAAGGCATTGTTTAAACGAGGTTTAGACATGACGGATAAAGCATTGAAGCAGTATAAAGAAAAATTGCATTCCGAACACATACAATCACCGTCATATCTAGACCATTTGGTTCAACCATCTACATTTGCGCCTTTTTCTGATAAAATCATGCTATTCCACAAAGTGGACATGTTTGCCATGAAGATAAGGTCATTCGGAAACTCAATGGCTGTTACGGCGAGGAGAGATTTAAATTTCTTATATGGCAGAACACTTATGAGCATTGGCTTATTTGTTGACGATGGAATGAATATTTTAATTGATAAAGGGTGGGTGGAATCACCTCCGACAGCGTATGATAGGGATTAGACAGAACCCGGGCAACCGTGGAGGGTTATGGAAACTGGGGATGCTGCAAAGGATGCAGGTAGAGGGAAGGAACTGTATCCTTTCGATCCATTTATTTCTTTAGCCCTTACGATAAACATCTTTTTGAAACACAAAAAAGCACTGTAACCATGGTGGAGCAGTGGAATGATTGGTACTATGACACTGATAAATGGTGCTTTGGCTCATTTTAGGCTGTTGTAGCGTTTCAACATCGAAATCTGTTCCAACTCAGCCTGAAGGACTGGGTTTATTTTTGTTGGTTTTATATGGAAAGTACTTTGGAAGATCTGCAAGTGTTAATCATTCTATTGGTATGAAAGCTACTATTAATAAAGCATGAAATGTTCAATCATTTTCATGGATAAAATCCTTCTACCATGATGCCCCAAATGTCCATTTGTGGACAAAAACCCCCTTCAAGATAGTTTAAGGAACTTTATTAAAACACTTATACTATTCCAATGTCTTTTATGTAGAGGAAGACCATTTCCGGTGAGAAATGAAACATCAGTTTGTAAAGGTCTGAGGGGCATAAATGCGTTGAAATCCTCAGAAAGGGTGCAACTCTTTGTTTTTCTTTGATTTGTAAAAAATATGGAAATTAATCGGAGAAAGGGGGCAAGCTACAGGTAGCAATACTATCATCTTTTCATAGAAAATGAGCATAAAGAGAACTGGAGGAACTTAAAGTGAAGAATGGCCAACTGGAACGGATAGATCAGATTGTAAAAGCGGAAGTTGAGCAAAACCATAGATTATTTGACTATTGGCATGAGTTCTCTAATTTCTCACATTGGCAGGTTTGGATTGTCCTTGCCATGTTGATTATTCCACTTTTGATCCTGTTTCTCTTTATTGATCGAAGAAAAGCTTTTCATTTGGGATTTTATGGGTATAGTGTGCACGTATTTTTTGCGTACACCGATATCATCGGGACGGAAAAAGGAATATGGTTTTATCCATATAAACTTCTCGCGATCCTTCCTTCTAATTTTACGCTAGATGCTTCATTAGTACCGGTCATTTATATGCTCTATTACCAATTCATATTGAACAGAGGGAAGAATTATTATTTATGGATGCTTCCTCTATGTTTCCTGCTAGCTTTTTTCATGAAACCACTTATGGTTGGGATAGGGTTGTTCCATTTTCCGGAAAAGGAGAACTTTTTATTGCTGTTTGCGGGATATGTATTTGTCGCCTTAGTTGCGAAATGGTTAACGGACTTTTTTCTCTTTTTATGTAAATCATCAAAATGGAGTTTACATGCTAAAACGGAATAGGGGACTGACCCTAGCCAAGTGCTATTTGAGGGAGAGCCCCCTTTACAAGCCTTCTTGTAGTTTTAGGTGCCTAGTTAGCTAGCATAGGAGATGATTGTGTAATTCACGTTGCTTTTAATAGTTGGATTGACACATTTCTGACAAGATGTTTTTAACAAAATGTGAACTATTTCACATTACCAGCATTTTTACTTTGGAAACTGATATAGTATGAGTGTAATCAATACAACATCTTATTTAAAAAGGGGAGCGTTCATTATGTTCGCAAATATGTTAAGAGAAAATAAAATTGCAGCTGCGATTCTAGCAGTCATTCGAATCTGGCTTGGGTATAACTGGATGACAGCAGGTTGGGGAAAGTTAACAGGCGGTGGCTTTGATGCATCTGGATACATTAAAGGAGCGATTGCCAATCCTGTTACAGGTCCTGACGGAGCACCTGTGTATAGCTGGTATGTAAACTTCCTAGAAACCTTTGCACTGCCAAACATCGAATTGTTCAACTTTATTGTTCCGCTTGGTGAGTTTTTAGTAGGGTTAGGCTTACTTCTTGGTTGTTTAACAACTGCTGCAATGTTCTTTGGACTTGTGATGAACTTCAGCTTTTTCTTAGCTGGTACGGTATCTCATAACCCAACTGATATCTTCTTTGGAGCCATCATCCTATTTGCGGGTTACAACGCAGCACATTATGGTTTAGACCGCTGGGTGGTTCCGTTCCTTCGTAAAACAGTTAACAAAAAGGGTGAAGCTAACGTCAAAGCAACAGCTTAACCTTAAGAATAAAAATCCTGTAGAGACCCTTCTCTACAGGATTTTTTTGGATAGTTTGGGGACGAAGTGCCTGTCCCTATGTCCCAGCTGCAGCCGTTTTGTATCGTCTTTCCTGCATCCATTGGTAGATCCAAATGACTGTAAACAACCAAAATCCACTTGCAGCATAGGCTGCGATGACGTCTGATGGGTAATGGACGCCTAGATAAATTCGACTCAACCCAATCAATAGAATCATCAAACTATTGAAAATAAGTAATGTTCCACGGCCACTTCTAGTTTTGATATGCCGCCAAAGAAGGAAAGTTAATATTCCATATAAAGAAAAAGCGGCCATGGAATGTCCACTCGGAAAACTAAAGCCTTCTTCGAAAACGATTTGGTTGATATCTGGGCGAGTTCTTTGGAAGATATACTTCAGTAATACATTTAAGAGCGTTGAGCCTATCATTGTACTTAACAGAAGAAGAACTTCCCTTCGGTGTCGGAGGACACGATAGAGAAAGAAGGCCGATAATAAGGTGATGACAATGACTGGGACAGTATCACCGATAAAACTAAAAAAGATCATAATTGCCGTTAGAAAATCTGCTTCAAAACCCTGTACAAACGAAATAATGTGATGATCAAAATAGATGAGTTTTTCCATTTCAACTAAATAGGCAATAAAGCTAAAACTTGCAATGAAAATCATAAACACAACAACGAACCATGTTCGAATCATACATCCCTCCTAGCAGAATCTTATCTGTAGTTTTTACAGTTAGGCAAGAAATAAGACTTTTTACAAGAAAAAATCAAAGGTCCTGGGAAAACTCGGTCTATTCAAAACAACAGTGCTTGGTGCTATGCGCATTTTCCTTATAGAATTGAAGGAACTTCATGTGTGAAACAGATTCTCGAGCAGTGCCTAGCATGGTTCCTTAGGGATGTGGCTGGGATGCGATGCCCTCATTTGTAGTTTTTATGGGTGATTTTTGTTAAAATTTCAGGACACACATGACGAACGGGAGGCTAATTAAGTGGCGACTAGTAAAAATACGGAAGGCTGGAAAGAGGCGAAAAAGCGCTGTCGGCTAAACGAAGCTGATATTCAAATGGCGAAGGAACTGGGATTAACACCTAAGAGTCTACTTAAAAATATTCCTACACCTGATCAGAAATGGAAAGCGCCAGTACATTTGTGGCTTCGAGATTTGTATGAAAGTAAGTTTGGAAAAAGAGTAACTGTAAAACCAACGCCTAATAAAGAAACAATGAAAAAGAAAAAGGTAGACAAATCGTCATTCATTTCTTTGGAGGATTTACCGTTCTGAAGAATAGATTGAGGGAGGAAATTTTCAATAGGTATAGAACGGTTAAGTAAGGAAAAAGGGGTCAGGTACATCGTCGCAGATTAGGTAGGTCTGTCAAACAATGAGCCTGTTCCGCTGACTTTTAAGGAGGGGCTGTTTTGACAGAAAAGAGTCTAAGGGTCTGTGAAAAAGGACATCGGTATTATAAAAGTAGTGATTGTAGGAGTTGCCCTACTTGTGATAGAGAGAATAAACCTAAGAGTGGCTTTCTATCAAAGCTAAGTTCGCCGGCCAGAAATGCCTTAGTTCAAGAAGGGATTGATACTTTGGAAAAACTCTCGCAGTACACCGAAAAAGAAATTCTCAAAATCCATGGCATTGGACCCGCTTCCTTGCCACCTTTGAGAACTTCCTTAGGAGAAGCAGGATTAGCATTTAAAGAGTAATGTTGTAGACTGTAAATAGTGAACAAAGCAAACCAGCTAATTGTTTGTCAGGATGATTGAATAGATCAGGGCCAAGTAGGCGCTTAATCGATAGGAGGATGACATGATCAATACATATGGAACGCTGCATAAAGGAAACGGTCGTTTTGCTTTAAGGTTCGAACGATCTTTTACTCTTCCCCGTGAAGAGGTTTTCCAAGCCATAACGAATCCTAGTATTTTCTCCCAATGGTATCCTTTCGCAACAGGTGAGATGGACCTAAGAACTGGAGGAAGAATTTTCTTTGATGACGGTGAAGGCTCCACATATGAAGGGATCATAATAGATTTCAATAGCCCTCATACCTTTGCGTTTCGTGAGGTTGAGGATTTGGTCCAAATTTCATTACAAGATGAGAATGAAGGATGTACAATGGTTTTTACTCATACATTTGACGAAGGCGATATGGTGGTGTCTGTTGCGGCCGGATGGCATCGATGTCTGGATGTCCTTCATCAGTTGGTCTACAAACAACCTGTTGAATGGAAGGAGAATAGAGCTGAGTTAAGGGAGTATTATCGAGAAGTATTTCATTTAAACTAGGGTCGAATTTATGTAACAAAATAAAGCAGGGGTGTATCGTGACCGAACATAGGATTTACACAATGAGTTTTGGAAAAGTCTATCCTCTTTATGTTGCAGAGGCGGAGAAAAAAGGGAGGACGAAGGAAGAAGTGGATGACATCATCACTTGGTTAACAGGGTATAGTCATCAAGCGATAGAAGCTCAGCTAGAAAAACAAATTGACTTTGAGACGTTCTTTGCAGAAGCTCCCCAACTGAATCTTTCTCGAGCATTGATCAAAGGTGTAATCTGTGGTGTCAGGGGTGGAAGACATCGAAGAACCAACCATACAGGCCATTCGTTACTTAGATAAACTAATCGACGAGTTAGCGAAAGGAAAAGCGATGGAGAAGATTTTACGAGCATAATCATTCTGGATAAAAAACCTCGCCAATGCTAACTCCTAATGAAATTAGAGGAGATAGTTGGCGAGTTTTCGTTTTAGTAAACTTTATGCCTTTTAGTTCGAATCTATCTTCGTTCCATTACCGCAAAATAATTTTCTTCATTATCTGCAAAATTAAATACTCTGCCAGATGGCATATTGGTGATTTCTCCAACGGTGATGTTCTTATTTGAAAGGTCTTGGTGCAATTGTTCGAGGTTTTCTGCAAAAAACATTAGAGAAGGTGTCTCAAGATTTAAACCAGGAGACATTTTCGCCACAAATTCCTTATCGTGCAGAATAATACTAGTTTCGGTGCCTTTTTGTGGGGCAATTTCTATCCACCTAACTCCTTGGTCAAGCTCTTCTTCAGCAATCACAACAAAGCCTAATTTGTCCGTCCAAAACTGAACGGCCTCAGCTTGATCATTCACATACAACATAATCTGGCCCACTCTACTAAACACTTCTCTCAACTCCCTTATATGAGAAACGATTTCTCCCTCTGTTACTATTCCTAGCTTAGAGAAAAACTTCTTCTTTTATTCCTATTTTTTTACCCTAATGAAATTAAGTTATTGGCTACTTCAACTGGGGAAATGAATACATTTGTTTATTCTATCGGAAGGAATCAGCCATGATTCTAGTATATATCACTGTTTATTATTCTCGAAGTGAAGAAGCAGCACCTATGCTCTTGATAACGACTCTACAAAAACACCAGTTATGGAACATGATTGACACAATTCAGACAAGATGTTTTTAACAAATTGTGAACTAATTCACATTTACAACATTCTTACCTTGGAAACTGATATATTATGAATGTAATCAATTAAATCAATTAAACAAATATTTTATTCAAAAGGGGGGCGTTCTATATGTTCGCCAATATGTTAAGAGAAAATAAAATTGTAGCTGGGATTCTAGCAGTCATTCGAATCTGGCTTGGGTATAACTGGATGACAGCAGGTTGGGGGAAACTAACTGGTGGTGGATTTGATGCATCTGGATTCATTAAAGGGGCGATTGCTAATCCTGTCACAGGTCCCGACGGTGCACCTGTATACAGCTGGTATGTAAACTTCCTAGAAACCTTTGCATTGCCAAACATCGAGTTGTTCAATATTATTGTCCCGCTTGGTGAGTTTCTAGTAGGTTTAGGCTTACTTCTTGGCTGCTTAACTACTGCTGCGATGTTCTTTGGACTTGTGATGAACTTCAGCTTCTTCTTAGCTGGAACGGTATCTCATAACCCAACAGATATCTTCTTTGGATTTATTATCCTGTTTGCAGGGTACAATGCAGCACATTATGGTTTAGACCGCTGGGTGGTACCGTTCATTCGCAAAACAATCAACAAAAAGGCGGAAGGGAACGTAAAAACAGCTGCCTAACATGATCTATACAAAATCAATCCTGTAGGGAATAATCTCTACGGGATTTTTTTTGGTTAAAATTAGGTGGGACTGTGTTACTTGTCCGAGTGAAAAAACGAATATAATAAACGTAAATTAAAATAGTTATTAAGATATGGTGCCTCTTTGTTTTGTTTATCCTGAAGAAGGGATCTCTAGTGATAGTAGATACTGTGTTAAGATTTATAAAGATTACGAAAGAAACATAATTTGTAGGTTTAATAATGGTTTTGATTCGTAAAGGAAGGTACTTCGGAGAATAAGATTAATAGAAGGTGTGGAGGTGGAAGTCTGGTTCGCTATTGTTAGAATTTTGGCATACAACAAAGAGCTCCTATTTTGAGAAAGAATGTTTCAAAAGTGAATCTGGTGCCTTTTCATTTAAAGCAACTAAACGCTTCTATACTTTAAGATTAGAAGGATGTAACACAAAGGGAGGATGTAGGGTCGAGTTGGAGAGAAGAAATGAGGTTCGTTAAACAGATGGAACCAAATCATGTAGATATGCGTAGTGAATAGGGTAATTCATATTTTAAAAAAAGTTGGAGGTGGAATTATTCGGAATTCATCCTCTTATTTAATGTTTGTTGGCATATTTGTGGTTGCGCTTAGTGGCAACTGGATCTTGGACAATTATGATAGGGTGTCTGTTTATCCTCCTACTTCATACATCGCCTTTGGTGTCGGATTAGGTATGGTTGTTCTTGCCTATGTGGTGAATAAACTATCGACCTACAAAGAAGTTCAAAGTGTAGAAAAACGCGATAACAGAGAGTTTATTAATCTATGGGAACAACAAAGGATGCCAGTTGACAAAGTGCTAGTTGGGGTTGCGATTTTAGCATTGGTTCTTGCTGCCTTTCATAGTTGGACCCTAGTGTTTCGTTTAGTTGAACTATTTCTTTTTATAGGGATTGTTTTCATCGGTTTTCTTTTTGTGATGAAAGGAGAAAGAGTGGAAGAGCCAGATGATCTGGATTTTAAAGGAAAAGTAAAAATGTTCCACGACATGATTGATTATCGGCGGCATCCGTTTACGATTTCGTTGATTATTTATGTTCTAGTGATCGGGAGCTTTTTGTTAAGTAAGCAGTGGGATATTCAACTATATATGGAAGTGAGTGGAAACCCAAGATATGTTACTTCTCTGCCAAATATAACCTTTATCATGTCAGGTTTGATGGTCATTAGTGCGTATATTTACATCATCAACAACGGCGATCTTTTTGGTATTCGTAAAGCCCAGCAAAATGGATTAAAAGTGCTGCAACTTCATTTTGCTGAGATTATTATTTGTGGTCCTACCTTTTTTATCTGGATTGTGGTTGTCATTGAGGCGCTGATCGTACATTTTTAGTGATAGAATGAACAGAAAAGGCTACTTGTTTTAAAACCAACGAAAGAAGAACCGAGGGAAATCAATTGAAAAAAAGAGCAAAATCAAAATCAAAAAAGAGAAAAGCAGTCGACCTTTTTGAGGTAGAAACTGACGAGACCTTTTATTTTATTGCGGGGTACACAGAGGGGGGTGCACCTTTTGGAATTACATGGGAAGAAATAATTGCCGAAGAATTGAAGCTAAGAGGTGCTGTGAAGAGTGATGCCAAGAAAGCTGTGGAACTGATTCATATCGCCATTAGCGATATTGCAGAGCAACTAACTGGAGAAACGAAAAAAGAAAAAATCCGTGAAACACTTTCTCAATTCTTTCGAGAAGAAAACAATCGACTTAGTTTTCAAAATATGTTGGTAGCCGATGTATTAGGCGAAGTAGCGGGAGTCATCATTTTCTATCCAGGAGAAGAGGCTGCTTTATTGGATGAGCCAATCTTGAAACTAGTCAGAAGGAAAAGAAACGATGAAGAAATCCTGTTCGATAAAGAAGCGGATAAACAGGATTTTTATATAGACACCCTATGTGTTGATGACAGGTTCAGGGGGCATGGAATTGGTTCAATGCTTTTAAAAGAAGCAGAAAAAATCGCACTTCAAAAAGGGTATTACAGAATTTCTTTAAATGTTGCGCATGATAATCCAATCGCAAGAAAACTATACGAAGGAATAGGTTACATGAAAGAGAAAGTCATTCAAATTAATCACCATCCTTATGATTATATGGTGAAGACTCTTAAATGTAATGAAGAATAATAGGTGATGGTTAAAAGTTTAAGCAATTTATAAAGAATCAGTGGGAAAAACGACGTTACGATTAGTGACGTCGTTTTTTGTGATGTAGGACTATTTCTTTCTTGTTGGAGTAAAAGGTAAAGTCATTTTTGAGCTGCAAAATAAGAACATAATTTAGGATATATGATCATGATTCTACACTACTAGCATCCCTTATAACCTTATGGTCTAAACCTTCTGAAAGCCTGTCGACACATTTCCGACAAGACTTTGTTAATATATTGTGAATTAATTCACATTCGCAACATTTTCACCTTTAAAACTGATATATTATGAGTGTAATCAATCAACCAAATAAACATTTTATTAAAAAGGGGAGCGTTCATTATGTTCGCAAATATGTTAAGAGAAAATAAAATTGCAGCTGGGATTCTAGCAGTCATTCGAATCTGGCTTGGGTATAACTGGATGACAGCAGGTTGGGGGAAACTAACTGGTGGGGGTTTTGATGCATCTGGATTCATTAAAGGAGCAATTGCTAATCCTGTCACAGGTCCAGACGGAGCGCCTGTGTATAGCTGGTATGTAAACTTCCTAGAAACCTTTGCACTGCCAAACATCGAATTGTTCAACTTTATTGTACCGCTTGGTGAGTTTTTAGTAGGTTTAGGCTTACTTCTTGGTTGTTTAACAACTGCTGCAATGTTCTTTGGACTTGTGATGAACTTCAGCTTTTTCTTAGCTGGTACGGTATCTCATAACCCAACTGATA
>Ga0180215_1000601_pt1 | contig 44107 bp, 23 predicted proteins | sample eDN3rd37CBELigBY_FD_128871 | JGI IMG/M metagenome (GOLD analysis project Ga0180215, IMG submission 128871) | Enriched backyard soil microbial communities from Emeryville, California, USA - eDNA 3rd pass 37_C BE-Lig BY (version 2) (version 2) | ecosystem: Environmental > Terrestrial > Soil >...
CATCTGCTCGTGCGCACCGCGGTACGTCTGCACCGCCGGGCGCGCACGGTCCGTGGGAAGCTCCAGCAGCGCGGGCGCGCCCGCCAGACGCTCCCGCCAGTACGCCATCTGCCGCTCCAGCGCTTCGCCCTGGAGCACCCCGCGCTGCCACACGGCGTAGTCGGCGTACTGCACTGCCAGCTCCGGCAGCGGCGAGGATTCGCCGCGGAGGAAAGCGCCATAGAGCGTCGACAGCTCGCGGAAGAGCACGCCCACGCTCCACTCGTCGCAGACGACGTGGTGCATGCACGCCAGCAGCACGTGCTCCGCCTCTCCCAGCCGCAGCAGCTTCAGCCGGAAGAGCGGCCCCGACGACAGGTCGAAGGGCTGCGCCCCATCCTCCGCCACGCGGCGACGCACCTCTGCCTCGCGCTCCACCTCGTCCAGTCCTGACAGGTCTTCGGCCGGTAGCACGAACCCGTTGAAGGGGACGATCACCTGCACGGGGGCGCCGTCCCGCTCCGGGAAGGCCGTCCGCAGCGATTCGTGGCGACGGACGATCTCGCCCAGCGCACGCTCCAGCGCCCCGGTGTCCAGCGCGCCCCGGAGCCGCAGCGCGGCGGGAACGTTGTAGGCGGCGCTCGCCGGCTGCAGACGGTCCAGGAACCAGAGCCGCTCCTGCGCGAAGGAGAGCGGCAGCGCCCCCGAGCGCCCGGTCGGCAAAACCGGCGGAAGCACGGGCAGCTCCGCCCTCCTCAGCGCCTCCACCCGCTCCGCCAGCTCCTCCACGCTGGGCGCCTCGAACAGCGCGCGCACCGGCAGATCGACCCCGAACACCGTGCGGACGCGGGAGATCGCCCGCATCACCAGCAGCGAGTGCCCGCCCAGCTCGAAGAAGCCGTCGTGCGCGCCCACGCGCTCCAGGCCCAGCACCTCCGCCCAGATCCCCGCCAGCACCTCCTCCACGGGCGTGCTCGGGGCGACGTAGCCGTCGTCGGCCTGGCGCACGGGCGTCGGGAGCGCCCGCCGGTCCAGCTTGCCGCTGGCCGTGAGGGGGAGCGCGTCCACGACGGCGAACGCGCCGGGAACCATGTACTCCGGGAGCGTACGCCGCAGGTGAGCCTTCAGCGCTTCCGCGTCCACGTCCCCCTCCGCCGGCACCACCCAGCCCACCAGCCGCCCGTTGCGCCCGTCGACCGCCGCGTCGCGCACCGAGGGGTGCGCGCGCAGCGCGGCCTCCACCTCGCCGGGCTCGATGCGGAAGCCGCGTACCTTGATCTGCTGGTCCGTCCGGCCCAGGAACTCCAGCGCGCCGTTCGGCAGCCAGCGCGCCCGGTCGCCCGTGCGGTACATCCGCGCGCCCGCCTCCGCGGCGAACGGATCCGGTACGAACTTCCCGGCCGTGAGGTCCGGCCGCCCCAGGTAGCCGCGCGCCAGCACGGGGCCGCCCAGGTGCAGCTCGCCCGGGACGCCCGCGGGGGCGAGGCCGCCCGCGGCGTCCAGCACGTACGCCGTCCGCCCCCCCACCGGCCTGCCGATGGGCACCACGGCGCCGGAGAAGTCGCCCGGGAAACCCGCGGGGACGTCCCACTGTGTGGCGGTGACCACCGTCTCCGTGGGACCGTAGCCGTTCAGGAGCCGCCCGCGGGCCCCTGCGCTCTCCCGCCAGCGCAGGACCCCTTCCACCGGGACCGCTTCGCCGCCCACCATCACCATCCGCAGCCCGGCAGGCGCCCCGCCCCGCCCCGCAGCCTCCTCGGACGCCGCGCGCCAGTACGCCGGCGGAAGGTTCGCGACGGTGACGCCCAGCTCCGCCAGCCGCGGAAGGAACTCCGCCGGGCTCGGCGGCTCCGCTCCGGCCACCACCAGCGCCGCGCCGGCGAAGAGCGTGGGGAAGAGCTCGTCCAGCGACACGTCGAATCCGGTCGAGGCGAACGCCACCACCCGGTCCGCCGGCTCCAGCCCCGCCAGCTCACGGAAGGCCAGGAAGTGAGCCGCCGCCGCCCGGTGCTCCACGGCGACGCCCCGCGGACGGCCGGTGGAGCCGGAGGTGTAGATGACGTAGGCGAGGTTGGAGGGAGACGTACGGACCCCGGCGTGCGAAGTCCGCGACGACGTGCCGGCCTCCCGCGGTTCCGTACCGCGGGCTTCGTACTCCGAGCTGCCGTCCATCGCCACGACCCGGCCGCCGAACGAGCCGAACCGCTCCGGCGGTCCCTCGCGGGTCAGCAGCACCCGCGCCCCGGCGTCCTCCAGCATGTACGCCAGGCGCTCCGGCGGATACGCCGGGTCCAGGGGGAGGTAGGCGCCGCCGGCACGCATCACCCCCAGCGCGGCCGTGACCAGCTCCGGGCTCCACTCCAGGCAGACGCCCACCGGCGCCTCGGGCCCCACGCCGAGGCCGCGCAGGACGGCGGCGAGCCGCCCGGAGCGGCGCTCCAGCTCCGCGTAGCTCAGGGTCCCGGCGCCGTGCAGCACGGCGGGGGCGTCCGGGGTGGCCGCGGCCTGGCGAAGGAACAGCTCGTGGAGGCACGCCTCCGCGGTAGGCACGGCGGCGGCGGAGCGCCCCACGGCCAGGAGCTGTCCCCGTTCGGCGGGGGCGAGCAGCTCCACCTCGGCGGGGCGGCGCCCCGGGTCCGCGGCCACGGCCTCCAGCAAACGGCCCAGGTGCGCGAGCATCCGTTCGGCGGTCGCCGCGTCGAACAGCTCGGTGCGGTACACCAGCGTCCCGGTCAGGGAGTCGCCCTCTTCCCGCAGCTCCAGCTCCAGGTCGAACTTGGCGGCGCCGGGGCCGGCGGCGAGCGGTTCCACCTTCACCTCGCCCAGGCGCAGGGCATCCTCGTCCGCCTCCTCCAGGGCGAACATCACCTGGAAGAGCGGCGTGTGGCGCAGGCTGCGCTCCGGGGCCAGCTCCTCCACCAGCCGCTCGAAGGGGACCTCCTGGTGCGAGTAGGCGCCGAGCGCCGCATCGCGCACGCGGCCCAGCAGCGCGCGGAAGGTCGGACCGCCCGAGAGGTCGGCGCGCAGCACCAGCGTGTTGGCGAAGAAGCCGATCAGCCCCTCCAGCTCGGCGCGCGTGCGGCCCGCCACCGGCGTACCGACGCTCACGTCGTCCTGCCCGGACCAGCGCCCCAGCAGCGCGTGCCACCCGGCCAGCAGCGCCATGAACAGCGTCGCACCCTCCCTCCGCGCGAGCTGCCGCAGCCCCCGTGACACCACGGACGGAAGGACGACGGAGTGGCGGGCCGCGCGCGGGCTCTCCTCCTCGGCGCGGGGCAGGTCGGTGGGGATCTCCAGCAGCGGCGGTGCCCCGGCCAGGCGCTCGCGCCAGTACGCCAGCTGCGACTCCAGGGCCTCGCCGTCGAGCCGGCCGCGCTGCCAGACGGCGTAGTCGGCGTACTGCACCGGCAGCTCCGGCAGGAGCGCATTCTCGCCCCGCAGCTCCGCCGCGTAGAGCGTGGAGACCTCGCGGACCAGCACCTCCATGCTCCAGCCGTCCGTGACGACGTGGTGCATCGCGAAGAGCACCGCCGCTTCCTCGTCTCCCGTACGCAGCAGCGTCGTGCGCAGTAGCGGCCCGCGCGCCAGGTCGAACGGCCGCAACGCTTCCGCCTCCGCCAGGCGCAGCGTCTCCTGCTCCCGCGCTCCGGCGGAGAGGCCGCGCAGCTCGACCGTCCGCACCTCCACCGGGGCGGGCGGATGGATCACCTGAACCGGCTCGCCGCCGCGCTCCTCCAGCGTGGTGCGCAGCGCCTCGTGCCGGCGCACCACCGCCGCCAGCACCCGTCGCAGCGCCCCCACGTCCAGCCTGCCCGAGAGGCGCAGCGGGTACGACATGTTGTAGGCGCTGCTCTCCGGCTCCATCTGCTGAAGGAACCAGAGCCGCCGCTGCGCGAACGACGCCGGCAGCGGCGCACCGTCGCGCGGGAGCGCCGCCAGCGGCGGCCCCTGTGCCGCTACGCCCGCCGCGCGGATCGCCACCACGCGTTCGGCCAGCCCGGCCACCGTCGGCGCCTCGAACACGGCGCTCAGGGAGAGGTCCGTATGGAACGTGGCCCGCACGCGCGCGACCAGCTGCATGGCCATCAGCGAGTGGCCGCCGAGCGAGAAGAAGTCGTCGTGCGCCCCGATCGTCTCGAACCCCAGAAGGTCCCGCCAGAGCGCCGCTAGCCGCTCCTCCACCTCCCCGGCCGGCGCGACGTAGCGGGTGCCGGTCTCCGGCCTGGGCTGAAGCGCCGGCAGCTCCGCCCCGCGGTGTTCGACCGGTCCGGGCTCCGGCCGCCCCGACGGGAGGAGGTCCGCCCCCGCGTTCGCCACGCGGCGCCGGACGCCCCTGTCCTTCCGGCGCTTGCGGCGGCTCGGCTCGACCCAGTACGCCTGCCGCTCGAACGGGTACGTGGGCAGCAGCGTCCGCCGCCGCCGCTCCCCCGCCACGAAGCCGTCCCAGTCCACCCGCACGCCCGCCATCCACAGCCGCCCCAGCGTCTCCAGCAGGTATGCCGGGTCCGACTGGCGCGTGTACGCGTGGCGCAGCGAGGCGAACACGGCCGCTTCCGGAGCGCCCCCGTGCAGCGCGAAGGTCCCCAGCGTCCGCCCCGGCCCCACCTCCAGCAGCACCCGGCTCCCGTCGAGCAGCAGCTCCGCCATCCCCTCCGCGAAGCACACCGTGCCGCACAGGTGACGCGTCCAGTACGCAGGGTCGGTCGCCTCCTCCGCGCGGATCCACGTGCCCGTCACGTTGGAGACGAACGGCACCCCGGGCGCGGCCAGGCGCATGGCGCGCAGCCGCTCCGCCAGGCGCGAGGCCACCGGCTCCATCGCCGCGGAGTGGAAGGCGTGCTCCGCGTTCAGCCGCCGGCACGCGACGCCTTCCGCGACCAGCGCCGCCTCCAGCGCCGCCACCTCGTCGGCGGGGCCGGATACGGTGCACAGCCCCGGCGCGTTGTGCGCGGCGAGCGCCAGGGCGCCGCGCAGCCGCGGGCGGACGTCCGCGGGGTCCATCGGCACGGCCAGCATGGCGCCGGCCGGGAGCGACGAGATCAGCCGGGCGCGCTCGGCCAGGAGCGCCAGCGCGTCCTCCAGCGAGAAGACGCCGGCCACCGTCGCGGCCACGTATTCGCCGAGGGAGTGACCGATCATGGCGTCCGGGCGCACCCCCCAGCTCATCCACAGCCGCGCCAGGGCGTACTCCACCACGAACACCGCCGGGTGCGCCGTCTCCGTCCGGCCGAGCGGTTCGTCCCCGGCGGACGCGCCGCGGCCCAGCATGCCGCGCAGGTCGACGGACGCGGCGCCTCCGACCCCACCGTCCGGGGTCTGCTCCGGGGCGGGATCGCCGGAGAAGAGGGCGTCACACAGGTCGGCGCCGGTGTGGGCGCGCAGCAGCCCGGCGCAGCGGTCCACCTCCGCGCGGAACACCGGCTCGGCCTCGTAGAGCCCGCGCGCCATCTGCGCGTAGTGGTCGCCGACGCCGGGGAAGAGGAAGGCGACCGGACGCTCGTCGCGCTCCTGGTGGGTCTCCAACAGGCGCCGCGCGTCGCGCGACTCCAGCGCGGACACGGCCTCCTCCCCGTCGCGGCAGACCAGCACGCGCCGGTGCTCGAAGCGCCGCCGGCCCACGCGCAGCGTGTGCGCCACGTCGGCGAGCGGCTGCCCCGGGTGCGCCTTCAGGTGGTCGGCCAGGCGGGCGGTGGCGGCCTCCAGCGCGGCGGGGGTGCGGGCGCTCAGCACCAGGAGCTTCCAGGGGCGCGAGGGTCCGGACGGCGCCGGCGCGGGCGCCTCCTCCAGCACCACGTGCGCATTGGTACCGCCCAGACCGAACGAACTCACTCCCGCCCGCCGCGGCGTCCCGTTGCGCGGCCAGGGGCGCAGCTCGGGGTCGACGTAGAAGGGGGAGCGGCCGAAGTCGATCCGCGGGTTCGGCTCGCGGAAATAGGGCGAGGGCGGGATCTCCTCGTTCTGGAGCGCCAGCACCGTCTTGATGAGCCCCACCACCCCGGCCGCCGCGTCCAGGTGCCCGACGCTGGACTTCACCGCCCCCAGGGCGCAGCTCCCGGCGGGCACCTCTCCGAAGGCGGAGGCCAGCGCCGCCACCTCGATGGGGTCGCCCACCTCGGTCCCGGAGCCGTGCGCCTCCACGTACGAGATCTCCGCCGGCTCCACCCCGGCCGCCTCCAGCGCCTCGGCGACCGCCGCAGCCTGCCCCTCCCGCCGCGGAGCCGTGTACCCCACCTTGCGGCCGCCGTCGTTGGTGACGGCGGAGCCGCGGATCACCGCGAGCACCGTGTCCCCGTCGGCGAGCGCGTCGTCCAGCCGCTTCAGCACCACGATCCCCACCCCGCTCCCCCCCACCGTGCCGCGCGCCGCCGCGTCGAAGGGGCTGCACTCGCCGGTGGGCGACAGGATCCCGCCCTCCTGGTGGTGGTAGCCCCGGTTCCTCGGCACCTCGATGCGGACTCCGCCGGCCAGTGCCACGTCCGATACGCCGTCCAGCAGGCTCCGGCAGGCCATGTCGACGGCGACGAGGGACGAGGAGCACGCCGTCTGCACGTTCATGCTGGGGCCCTCCAGGTCCAGCTTGAACGACGTCAGCGTCGCCACGGACGCGGAGTTCGACAGGAACACCTGCATGGTGCCCAGCGCCCGCACCAGCTCCGGCCGCGAGAGCACGTCCAGCAGGTAGCGGTTCTGCCCCTCGGCGGCGTACACCCCGATGCGTCCGCGGTACGTGCCGGACGCGTAGCCCGCCCGCTCCAGGGCCTCCCACGCACATTCCAGGAACACGCGGTGCTGCGGGTTCATCGCCGCGGCTTCCCGCGGGGTGATGCCGAAGAAGGCGGCGTCGAACAGCTCCGCGCCCTCCAGCACCCCGGCGGCGGGCACGTAGCCCGGGGCGCCGCGCTCGCGGCGCGAGACTCCGGCGGCCCGGAGTTCTTCGTCGCTGAAGCGGCGGATGGAGCGGACGCCCGCGCGGAGGTTGCTCCAGAACTCGTCCAGGTCGTTCGCGCCGGGGAAGCGCCCCGCCATCCCCACGATCGCCACCTCGCGTCCCCTGGGGCGTCCCTCCGGGCGATCGGCCCTCGCTTCCCGCCGCCCGGCCGACGCCGCCGACATCCCCTTCCGGTCCAGGTGGGCGGCGAGCGCGCCCAGCGTCCGGTGCTCGAACAGGTCGATCAGCGCGGCGCGGCCCGCGAAGCGCTCCTCCAGGCGGGAGTGGACCTGGACCAGCAGCAGGGAGTGCCCGCCCAGGTCGAAGAAGTTGTCGCCGACGCCGACGCGCGGCACGCCCAGGACCTCCTCCCAGATCGCCGCCACCTCGCGCTCGGTCCTGGTGAGCGGAGCGCCCCGCTCCCGCGCGCCGCCGCTCCGCCCGGGTGCGGGGAGCGCCCGGCGGTCCACCTTGCCGTTGGGCGTGAGCGGCAGGGCGTCCAGGACGACGAAGGCGGCGGGCACCATGTGCTCCGGCAGGCACGCACGGAGCATGGACCGCAGTTCGGCCTGCGCGTCGCCCGCGTCCGCGGAGGCGCCCGGCTCCGGGACCACGTAGGCGACCAGGCGCCGGTCGCCCGGAGCGTCCTCCCGCACCAGGACGGCGGCCTCCCGCACCCGCGGAAGGGCCGTCAGCGCGGCTTCGATCTCGCCCGGCTCGATGCGGAAGCCCCGCACCTTCACCTGCGCGTCCAGGCGACCCAGGTACTCCAGCGTCCCGTCGGAGAGCCAGCGCACGCGGTCTCCCGTCCTGTACAGCCGCGCCCCCGGCTCGCCGCCGAAGGGATCCGGCACGAAACGGCTCCCCGTCAGCTCGGGACGCCCGAAGTAGCCCCGCGCCACCCCGGCTCCGCCCAGGTACAGCTCGCCCGGCACCCCCACCGGGGCCGGGCCGCCCCGCGCGTCCAGCACGTAGGCCCGGCCGTTCGAGATCGGCCGCCCGATCGTCGCCGGGCCGCCCGCCCGGCGCAGCGCGTACGTGCTGTACGTGGTGTCTTCAGACGGGCCGTACAGGTCGTAGACCCGCTCGATCCCGTCCCGGGCGTACAGCGCGTCCACCAGCTCCGCCCGCAGCGGCTCGCCGGCCAGGTTGACCGTCCTCACTCCCGCCGGCAGGCCGCCGTTCTTCAGCAGCGTCGCGACCGCCGAAGGCACCGTGTTGACCAGCCGCACCTCGCCCGCGGCCTCCGATCGCGCCAAGGCCAGCGCGTTCTCCACCACGACGACGCGCCCGCCCCGGCAGAGCGGCAGGAACAGCTCGTAGACCGAGAGGTCGAAGCAGATGGAGGTGGACGCCAGCACGCCCGAAAGCTCCTCCGCCGAGTAGACGCCGGCCGCCCAGGAGATCAGCGCCACCGTGCTCCCGTGCTCGATGGCCACGCCCTTGGGTACGCCCGTGCTCCCGGAGGTGTAGATCAGGTAGGCCAGGCTCCGCGGGGTCGCTCCGCCGTCCGGGTTCCCGGCGCGCTCTCCGGCGACCTGCGCCGCCGCCACCTCGACGCTCACCACCTGAACGCCGGCCGGCACCGGCAGGAGCGCGCTGAACCGCTCCTGCGTCAGGAGCACCGCCACGCCCGAGTCCGCGAGCGTGAAGGCCAGGCGAGCGGCGGGATAGGCCGGGTCCAGCGGCACGTAGGCGCCGCCGGCCTTGAGCACGGCCAGCATGGAGACCACCATCTCCGGCCCGCGCGCCTGGCAGATCCCCACCCGCACCTCCGGCCCCACGCCGAGACGGACGAGGTGGTGGGCCAGCCGGTTGGCGCGCTCGTTAAGCTCGCGGTACGTGAGCGATTCCCGCTCGAAGATCACCGCGGCGGCGTCCGGCGTGCGCTCCACCTGCGCTTCGAAGAGATGGTGGACGCACACGTCCTCCGGGTACCCGGCCTCCGTGCGGTTCCACTCCTCCACCACCTGGCGCCGCTCCGCCTCTCCCAGCAGCGTCAGCTCCGACAGGCGCGCCCCCGGCGCCGCCGCCACGCCCGCCAGCACGGCCCGGTAGTGCCCCGCCATGCGCTCCATCGTCGCGGGCTCCCACAGCTCGTTCCGGAACTCCAGCTCGCCCCGGATCCCCTCTCCCGCCTCCCACAGGTTCAGCGTCAGGTCGAACTTCGCCGCCGGCCCACCCGCATCCAGCGCTTCCACTCCCGCACCGCCCAGGCGCAGCTCGCCCTGCTCGTTGTTCTGCAGCACGAACATCACCTGGAACAGCGGCGTGTAAGCCAGGCTGCGCTCCACCCCCAGCTCCTCCACCAGCTTCTCGAACGGGAGATCCTGGTGCTCGTACGCCCCCAGCGTCCGCTCCCGCACCTGGCGCAGCAGATCGCCGAAGGTGGGATCGCCGGAGAGGTCCGCGCGCAGCACCAGCGTGTTGACGAAGAAACCGATCAGCCCCTCCGTCTCCAGCCGGCTGCGCCCCGCGGTCGGCGTCCCCACCCGCACGTCCTCCTGCCCCGCGTACCGAGACAGCAGGAGCTGCCAGGCCGCCAGCAGCGTCATGAACGGCGTCGCCCCCTCCCGACGGGAGAGCGCCCGCAGCCCCGACGCGGTCTCCGCCCCCACCGGAAACGAGAGGCGGGCCCCCGCGGTGCCGGCCAGGGCGGGCCGCGGCCGGTCGGTGGGCAGCTCCAGCAGCGCGGGGGCACCCGCCAGCTCGGCGCGCCACCAGCCGACGTGCGCCTCCAGCGTCTCACCCGAGAGCCAGGCCCGCTGCCAGACGGCGAAATCGGCGTACTGCACCGGCAGCTCCGGCAGGCACGCGTCCTCCCCGCGCAGCTTCGCCTCGTAGAGCGCGGAGACCTCGCGCACGAAGACCTGCCAGCTCCAGCCGTCGCTCACGACGTGGTGCACGGTGAAGAGCACCGTCGCTTCGTCGTCACCCGTGCGCAGCAGCGTCGTCCGCAGCAGCGGCCCGCGCGCCAGGTCGAACGGGCGCCGCGCCTCCGCTTCCGCCAGCCGCACGACCTCCCCCGCGGCGCCCCGCACGCCGCGCAGGTCGACGACCCACAGCGCCACCGGCGCGGGCTCGCGGATCACCTGCACCGGCAGGCCGCCGTGCCCGGCGAACGTGGTGCGCAGCGTCTCGTGGCGCCGCGCCAGCGCGTCCAGGCTGGCCCGCAGGGCCGCGGCGTCCAGCGGACCGCGCACCCGCAGCGCGACCGGCATGTTGTAGGCGGGGCTGTTCGGCTCGATCCGGTCCAGCACCCAGAGCCGCTGCTGCGCGAACGACAGCGGGAGCGGCCCCTCGCGGGACACCCGCTCGATGGAAGGCGCGGCTCCCGCCCCCGCGTTCCGCAACGCCTCGATGCGCCTCGCCAGCGCGGCCAGAATGGGTGCCCCGAAGATCGCCGGCAGCGGCAGCTCCACCCCGAACGCCTGCCGTACCCGGGAGACCACCTGCATCGCGAGCAGCGAGTGCCCCCCCAGCTCGAAGAAGCTCTCCCCGGAGCCGACCCGCTCCACGCCCAGCACCTCCGACCAGATCCCGGCCAGCACCTCCTCGGTCGGCGTGCGCGGCGCCACGTAGGCCGCGCTCTCCCGCTCCGGCATAGGAAGGGCCCGCCGGTCCAGCTTGCCGCTGGGCGAGAGCGGCAGCCGGTCCAGGCTCACGAACGCGGCCGGCACCATGTGCTCCGGCAGACACTCACGCAGGTGCGACCGCAGCTCCGCCGCCGTGACGTCCTCGCCGGCCCGCGGCACCACGTAGGCGGCCAGCCGCAGGTCTCCCGGCGCGTCCTCCCGCGCGACCACCACCGCCTCGCGCACCCGCGCGTGCTCCAGCAGCGCCGCCTCGATCTCTCCCGGCTCGATGCGGAAGCCCCGCACCTTCACCTGGAAGTCCATCCGCCCCAGGTACTCCAGCTCCCCGGCGGCCGTCCACCTCACCCGGTCACCCGTGCGGTAGAGCCGCGCGCCCGCCTCTCCCGAGATCCCGTCCGGCACCCACCGCTCCGCCGTCTGCCCCGGCCGGCCGAGGTAGCCGCGCCCCAGCTGCACTCCGCCCAGGTACAGCTCACCCGGCACCCCCACCGGCACCGGCTCGCTCCCGCCGTCCAGCACGTACAGGCGCGTGTTCGCCACCGGCCGCCCGATGGGCACCACGCGCCGCGCCCGCGGCTCGCACGCCCAGTGCGTCACGTCCACCGCGGCCTCGGTCGGCCCGTACAGGTTGTGCAGCTCCGCGCCCGGGAGCGCCTCGCGGAAGCGCTCCGTCAGCTCGTACGCCAGCGCCTCCCCGCTGCACGCCACCCGCCGCACCGACGCGCACCGGGCCGGCTCCCCCGCCTCCAGGAAGGCATGGAGCATGGAGGGGACGAAGTGCAGCGTCGTGACCCCCTCGCGCTCGATCAGCTCCGACAGGTACGCCGGGTCCTGGTGCCCCCCCGGCCTCGCCAGCACCAGGCGGGCGCCCGTCATCAGCGGCCAGAAGAACTCCCAGACCGAGACGTCGAAGCTGAACGGAGTCTTCTGCAGCACCACGTCGCCGGACGTCAGGCCGTACTCCTCCTGCATCCACGACAGCCGGTTGGCGATGCCGCCATGAGAATTCATGGCGCCTTTGGGGCGCCCGGTGGAGCCGGAGGTGTAGATGACGTAGGCGAGCGATTCCGGCTCGACCCGCAGCGACAGGGGCTCCGCGCTCTCCGCCTCCACCCGGGCGGCGTCGCGGTCCAGGCAGAGGAGGCGCGCCGTGTGGGGGGGGAGGCGCTCCAGCAGGCGTTCCTGGGTCAGCAGCACCGGGACGCCGGAGTCCTCCAGCATGTAGGCCAGACGCTCGGCCGGGTAGGTAGGATCCAGAGGCACGTAGGCGCCGCCGGCCTTGAGGACCGCCAGGAGGGCGACGACGAGTTCGGGAGAGCGCTCGGCGCAGACGCCGACGCGGGTCTCCGGGCCCACGCCCAGGCGGCGCAGGTGGCGGGCGAGGCGGTTGGAGCGCGCCTCCAGCTCCGCGAAGCTCGTCCGCACGCCCTCGAAGACGACGGCCACGGCCTGCGGGGTGCGCGCCGCCCGGGCGGAGACCCGCTCGTGCACGCAGGCGGGGGGGAAATCGGCCGCCGTGGCGTTCCAGGTCTCCAGCACCTGCGTGCGCTCCGCTCCGCGGAGGAGCGACACCCCGGAGAGAGGCCGCTCGGGACCGGCGGCCAGGGCCTCCAGGACCGCCTCCAGGTGCCCCGCCATCCTCTCCGCCGCGTCCGGTTCGATGCGTCCCGCGTCGTGCTCCACCCGCAGGCCGAGCCGGTCTCCCGGGAGCGCCATCAGCTCCAGCGGGTAATGGCTCCACCCCACCCGTTCCCAGCGCCCCACCCCGAAGCTCCGCCCTCCCGCCCCGGCCATCTCCTCCACGGGGTGGTTCTCGAAGGCCACGATGCTCTCGAAGAGCGGCTGTCCCGCCGGGATCCCGCTCCACCGCTGGACCTCGGAGAGCGGGGTGTGGTCGTACGCCCGCGCCGCCAGCTGCTCCCGCTGCAGGGACTGCAGCCACTCGTCCACCCGTACGTGCCCGTCCACCCGCACGCGGACCGGGAGCGTGTTGATGAACAGGCCGATCATCTCCTCCATCCCCGCCAGCTCCGGCGGCCGTCCGGCCACCACCCCCCCGAAGACCACGTCGTCCTCTCCCGACCCGCGCCCCAGCAGCAGCGCCCACGCACCCTGCACCAGCGTGTTCAGCGTGATCCGGTGCTGCCTCGCGAACGCCTGCAGCGCGCCGGTCGCGGCAGCGCTCAGCTCACGGCCCGCCGTGCCACGGGGTCCCCGCGCATCCGGTTCCGCGGACGTGGGCCGGTCCGCGGCCAGCGGCGTGGGAGCGGTGAAGCCTTCCAGGGCGTCGCGCCAGTACGCCTCCGCCTCGGCCAGGTCCTGCCGGAGCAGCCAGGCGATGTAGTCGCGGAACGGTCGTCGGCGGGGGAGGACCGGGGGGATGTCATGCAGGAGCGCGTCGTAGCAGGCGAGCACGTCCTGCAGCACGAGCGAGATGGACCAGCCGTCCAGCAGCAGGTGGTGATGGCTCCAGGCGAGCGCCCACTCCTCGTCCGCCGTGCGGACGAGGGCCAGCCGCATCAGCGGCGGATCGAGCAGGTCGAAGCGCCGCGCACGCTCCCCCGCCAGGTAGCGATGCAGCTCTTCCTCCTGCGCGTCGGGCGAGCCGCCGCGCCAGTCGAGGAACTCCCAGGAGACCCCCTCGCTGCGAAGGACGACCTGCATGGGGCTCGGCACCCCCTCCACCAGGAACCCGGTCCGCAGGACGGGACGGTCGCCGACCACCCGCTGCCACGCCTGGCGCAGCACGGCGGGCTCCAGCCTGCCGCGGAGCGCGAAGACGTACTGGCTGACGTAGGCTTCCGAATCCGGCGCATACCGCTCGTGGAAGATCATCCCCTGCTGCACGGGGCTCAGCGGGTAGACATCCTCGAGCAGCTGTGTGACGTCTCGGCGATCACCGGGTTGGGGCATGTTCCACGAGCGCGTCTGGAATACTCAGGCCGGGAGGGCAGCTTCCAGCCCTGTCCCGGCCAGGATGGAGTCACCACCGCGCCGGCTGTCGGCGGGACAGGGGGTCGGAGGCGGAGCGGACCGTGGCTCGGCCCGCCCTACGCTCCGAAGCGCGGCGAGCCTGAGCGGGAGTCGGCACTCACCGATATGTCGGGGAGGCGTGGACGATCTCTAACCCGTGTTGTATCATGTTTGTGGCGGGAAACATATTCGTGCTCGGGAGAATACGCAACGGCGTCCGGCCACCCCTCGGGAGGGGCCATTCCGCGGCCGGCGCCGGCCGAAAAGTGCGGCCGGGAGTACGCGCCGGAAGGGGCCGCGCGTCGAGCGGCTCCCGGGGAACCACCACTCGATCCTCACCCTGGAGGGGTGAGGAAACCGCAATCGCCGTTCGTCGCGCGCGGGTCTTCCCGGACGCGCCGGCCGGCCAGCCCACACGTGAGGATCCATGGAGTTCGCAGCCGCAGCAGCCTCCGCCGAGCCGACCACCTCGACCGCGGCGTCCGACCCGTGGACTCCGGGGTCGGTCGTGAACTCGTACAACGAGTGGGACCCGCTGGAGGAGGTCGTCGTGGGTATCGCGGACGGAGCGCACGTCCCCGCCTGGAGCCCCATGATCGCGGCCACCACACCCGAGGAGCAGAGCGGGTTCTTCCAGCAGCTCGGCGGACGCCCCTTCCCTGCGGAGGTGATCGACGCCGCGAAGCGCGACCTGGACGGGCTGGCGGAGCTGCTCCACCGCGAGGGGGTGGTGGTGCGCGTCCCGCAGGCCGACGAGTACTCCCGCCCCTTCGCCACCCCGGACTGGGAGAGCGGCAGCGGGTTGTACGCCGCCATGCCCCGGGACGTCCTGCTCGTGGTGGGCGACGAGATCATCGAGGCGCCGATGGCGTGGCGGTGCAGGTACTTCGAGGTGCACGCGTTCCGCGCCCTCCTCACCGAGTACTTCCGGGCGGGCGCACGCTGGACCGCCGCCCCCCGTCCCACCCTCCGCGACGAGCAGTTCCTGGAGGAAGCGGGCGGCCTGCGGGCGCCTCCGTACATGGTCACGGAGTACGAGCCCACCTTCGACGCGGCCGACTTCATCCGCTGCGGACGGGACATCTTCGCCCAGCGTAGCCACGTCACGAACGCCCTCGGCATCGAGTGGCTGCGCCGGCACCTCGGCGCGGCGTACACCGTTCACGTGCTGGAGCCGGACGACCCGCACCCCATGCACATCGACGCCACGATGATGCCCCTCGCGCCGGGGAAGCTGCTCGTCAACCCGGAGCGTCTCCCGGAAATCCCGCCGCAGTTCCGCGACTGGGACGTCCGCTTCGCGCCGCAGCCGAACGCCGAAGGCCCCCGGCGCCTCTACATGAGCAGCGCCTGGGTCTCGATGAACCTCCTGAGCCTGGACGAGCGCCGGGTTCTGGTCGAGGAGAAGGAGACGGAGCTGCAGGAGATGCTTCGGGGCTGGGGGATGGAGCCCGTCCCCTGCCCCTTCCGGAGCTTCAACGCCCTGGGCGGCTCCTTCCACTGCGCCACGCTGGACGTCCGCCGGCGAGGCGACCTCCAGTCGTACTTCTGAGCCGCACCCTCGCCACGGATCGCGATTCGATCCCTGGCACCCGATGCGAGCGAGCCGGAGAAAGGGGACCGGGCGGTGGGGGGAGGAGCATCCCCCACCGCCCGCCTGTACCAACTGCGCGTAGATCGGTCCGACGCTCTTGAAGCATTTCCTGGACAGATTCACCACCGGCGCCTGGTCGCCCTCTCTGAAGCGGAAACTTCCCCGACGCGACCGAGTCAGCGGCTCATCCTCCGCTATCAATCCGGCTGAAGTAGCATTGCCTCCCGCACCCACCGTCACCGCCGAGCGCCACCGCGCGCTCCGGCGGTCCATCGCCCCGTGAGCGAGCAGGTGTGTGATGGCTACCACGTGTGGAGTCCTGGAGAAGCCGTAGGCAGGGGTGCTGCCGCCGGCTCATGTCTCCGGCGGCAGCAGGGTGGGATCAGTAGCCCGAGCCGAAGGCCCCGGAGCTGTACGACGGGATGGGTTCTCCGGTCTCGTATCCGGAGCCGATCAGGCCGGAGCTGTCGAAGCGGCCCGGTCCCGGGCCGGTCGGCTCCGAGCTGCACGCTGTCACGAGGACACCCATCAGCAGGACGAAGAGCATGGCGCGGAGCGTCTGCATAACGCCTCCCAGGAAGAAGTGAGCGGAATCGGGTCGTCTTCACGGCCCTCTTCCACGTTGTGCGTGTAATAATTGGATAGGCGATCTTCTTCGGAAGTTGCAACCACCCTCTCGTACACTTGCCGTTACGAGTTCAAGCGACCCGGCCTCCTGCGATCGTGGGAGGCCGGGTCGCCTGGTGGCGGCGCCACGGAAACCACTTCGGCACCGCGGCCACCGTTGCGGGCGATGGTGCAAGTCGGGCGAATGGACGAGGAGCTACGGGGCGACCGGCGCTCCGGTCACCCGGGATGGAAGGATCGCCCGCTACATGTCACCTGCAGCGACTCATCGGTCAGAGGCCGGCTCGGGCTGGTTCACGGGGATGGGTGAATCCACGAACGTGGTCTCGGCACCGTAGTGCTCGACGCAGAGATTCACCGCGCGCGGTAGGGCGCGTGTGCGGTGAATCGTCCCCGCCGGGACCGTCACCATGTCCCAGGGTTCCAGTTGCAGCGTCGATCCGTCGGCGAAATCGATCGCGAGCCGTCCGTCGACGACGACGAACAGCTCATCCGACCCCGGATGGAAGTGCCATCGGTAGTCCCCCTCGAACGTGGACAGCCGGAGGCAGCTCTCGTTGACCCGATTGATCACCACGTTCCGGTACGCCCTCGTACTCGCGGCCCCTTCGGCTGCGAGGTTGGTGACGACGAGTTGGGGGAACAGGACAGGCTCGGCAGACATGACGAGGAAGTGTGTGGATGCGAGTGGGTCGCCGATGCTCCGGGCCACCCGGCCAGAATGGATGGGCGGGTCTCCGTAACCGCCACTTCCTCGACCGGCTGTGCTACGACGGAGCCGAGCTGCGGCCCTGCTGCCGGTTTCGTGCCGCAGCGGCGCCCAGTCGGTGTCCGAACTGGAGAGGGCGACCGCGTAGATCCCCGAGCGGGGGAACGGACAGCAACGAGTTGACTTCAGGGGGAGCGCAGGAGGGGACGAACGAAAACCCCGGCACCACGCAAGTGGCACCGGAGCAATCGTTTCTGACGAAGCGGGAGACGGGACTCGAACCCGCGACCCTTAGCTTGGAAGGCTAATGCTCTACCAACTGAGCTACTCCCGCGATACAACACTCGCCGTGGGCGGCCCCGGCGAGCAGAAGCTGGCGAAGGGACTTGAACCCATAACCTGCTGATTACAAATCAGCTGCTCTACCAATTGAGCTACGCCAGCGAACGGCAAGAAGAGAAATGTAGGGAAGCGACCGCTCCCCGTCAAGCCGATCTCTTCCAGCGAGGTCCCTGGGGCGTGTCTTCCACCACGATCCCCCGCTCCGCCAGCTCGTCGCGGATCGCGTCCGAGCGAGCGAAGTCGCGGGCCTTCCGTGCGGCCTGCCGCTCGGCGATCCGCTCCTCCACCCAGACGGCCAGCTCCGGGTCCACCGCCTCCTCGCGGTCCGCGAGCGCGAGGAACATGAAGACGCCGTCCAGCCGCTCGAACACGGCGAGCGCCGCGTCCCGCTCCGCCTCGCTGATGGGGCCCGCGCCGAGGGCGTCGAGGCGCGCGTTCACCTCCGGCACGAAGCCGTGGAGCGCGGCGAGAGCGACGCTGGTGTTCAGGTCGTCGTCCATCGCCTCCGCGAACCTCGCCAGCGCCGTGTCCGCGGCGCGATGCAGCACGGGCACGTCGTCCGCGCCGGGGTGCACCACGGCCGGGTGCTCGCGCAGGCGGTTGCGGGTGTCGCGCACCCGGCGCACCGCCTCCGCCGACGCGGAGAGCCCCTCGAAGCTGAAGTTGAGCTTGCTCCGGTAGTGCGCGGTAAGGAAGAGGTAGCGGATGGCGGACGGGCGGACGCCCTGCGCCACCAGGTCCTGCAGGTTGGCGACGTTCCCCACCGACTTCGCCATCTTCTCGCCTTCGATCTGCAGGAACTCGCCGTGAAGCCAGTAGCGCGCGAACGGCTTCCCGGTGGCTCCTTCCGACTGCGCGATCTCGTCCTCGTGGTGGGGGAAGGTGAGGTCCACCCCGCCGCCGTGGATGTCGAACGTCTCCCCCAGCTCCTGCATGCTCATCACCGAGCACTCGATGTGCCACCCCGGGCGGCCCCGTCCCCAGGGGGTGTCCCACACGGCCCCCACCGCCTCGTCCTCGGGCTTGGCGGACTTCCAGAGCGCGAAGTCGCGCACGTCGCCCTTCTCGTACTCGTCGCTGGCGACGCGCTCGCCGCGCCGCCCGGAGTCCAGGTCCACCTTCGACAGCTTCCCGTACTCCGGGAACCTGGAGATGTCGTAGTAGACGGAGCCGTCCACCGCGTAGGCGATCCCCTTCTCCTCCAGCCGGCGGATCAGGTCGATCATCCCGGGGACGTAATGCGTGGCGCGAGGGTACACGTCGGCCTGGGCGATCCCCAGCGTGTCCAGGTTGTCGAAGAGGATTTCCGCGAACGGCTCCGTGTACTCGCCGAGCGGCACCCCCTTCTGGTTGGCGCCGCGGATGGTCTTGTCGTCCACGTCGGTCAGGTTCATGACGAACCGGACCTCGTAGCCCCGGTACTCCAGATACCGGTGGAGGACGTCCGCGAAGAAGAAGGTCCGCAGGTTCCCGATGTGCGGCGGCGCGTAGATCGTGGGACCGCATACGTACATGCCGACCCGCCCCTCCTGCAGGGGGACGAACTCTTCCAGACGGCGGGTCAGCGTGTTGTAGAACTGGAGGGGCATGACTCTTCCACGGGTCGCGTTGGCGAAGGCGGGCGCGGGATGCGTCCGCCCGGGATTCCGTTCCGCCCTCGGGCGGAGTGGGTCACCTACATCGCCGCCTGGGAGCCGGGCTCATGGAGCGTCGTCCCCTGAGGCCACGTCGCCGGCCGTGCGGACGACGCCGAAGGGATGGGTCCCTCCTTCTTCGCCCTTGAGCTGGAACGTGCGCTGCGGCGAGGGGATCGAGATCCCTTCTGCGTCGAATCGCCGCTTGATCCTGCGACGAAGCTCCCGCGCCACGTCCCACTGCTTGAGGGGCACCGTCTTCGCCATGACGCGAACCGTGAACGCGGAATCTCCGAACGACTCGATCCCGGGCACGGTGACCTCCTCGATGAGGTAGTGTTTCCACCGGTCGTCCTGCTCGAGTTCGCGCCCCAGCTCGCGCAGCACCTCCATCACCCGGTCGGCGTCCTCGCGGTAGGAGACGCTCACGTCGAGGACCGCCCTGGACCAGGTGCGGGTCAGGTTGCTGACCCGCTTGATCTCGCCGTTGGGCACGATGTGGACCACCCCGTGGACGTCGCGGAGGACCACCACCCGGAGCGTCATCCGCTCCACCGTGCCGGAGACGGCCGTGTCGAGGCGGATGACGTCGCCCACCCCGTACTGGTTCTCGAAGAGGATGAAGAGCCCGCTGAGGACGTCCTTGACCAGGGACTGGGCGCCGAAGGAAATGGCGAGGCCGATCACGCCGGCACCGGCGAGGAGCGGCCCCAGGTTGATCCCCAGCGCGCCCAGGACCATGAAGATCATCAGGACGACGATCACCGCGATCCCGACGCTCCGCACCAGGCTGACCAGCGTCTTGGCCCGCTGCTCCTGGATGGAGAGGAGCCCGGCCTCGCCCGGCTCGACGGACTTCTCGATCCGCCGGATGAGAAGCCTGAGCCCGATGTAGGCGAGCCACCCGACGACGAGCGCCGCGAGGATCCGGAGCCCCATGACGGTGAGCTGGGGCCAGTCGAACAGGTCGGACCACTCGGTCCGGACGCGCTCCGTGAAAACCTCTACGAGGGAGTCGGCCTGCATCGATGCGTTCGGATCGGTCTGCAGCGGCGCCGGGTGCGCCGTCCGCGAAGCGGCAATCCTAGAGGGAGGGCTCGCCGGCTGTCAACGGGCGGAACGGCTCAGGGAAGGACGCGAAGCTCCCGGATCTTCCACTCCCCGCCCTCCCAGATCACGCCGACGTAGACGGTGGAGTTGCGGGCGGCGCTGACCCCGCGGGAGCGCGAAAGCCACACCAGCTCCCCGAACCCCTGGAGCGGCTGCCCGCCCGCCACGGTGACGCGGGCTGGGCGGACCGACACGCTCTCCCGGTCGGCGAAGAGGGACCGGAGCGCCGCGGCGACGTGGCGCGCCTGGACCGGACCGGCGCCCTCCCGTCCCACCTCCAGCACCATCTTCCCGCCCGCGGGCGCGAGCCGCGCCAGCCCGTCCGCGTCCTCCGCATCCCACAGCCGGGCGATCTGGACGAAGAAGCTCTCCAGCCGCGACGCCCCCTGCTCCTGCGCGCGGAGCGGAGCGCCCGACGCGAAGAGGAGCGCCAGGACGGCGAGGAGGACGCGCCGCTTCACCGCGGGGCTCCGGCGGGGACCGCCCGGGAGAGTTCGTCCAGAACGGCCCGGAAGGCGGCCGCGGGGTCCTCCGCTGCCGTCACGGTGCGCCCCACCACCACGAACTCGACGCCTGCCGCGGACGCCTGGGCGGGGGTGGCGATACGCGACTGGTCGCCCGCGGCGTCCCCGGCGAGGCGGATCCCGGGGGTGAGGATCCCCAGCTCCGGCCCCGCCGCCGAGCGGATCCGCTCCGCCTCGTGCACCGAGGACACCACGCCGTCCATCCCCGCGTCCGCCGAGAGCACCGCGAGCCGGGCGGCTTCCTCCGCCGCGGAAACTTCGGCGCGCCCCCACGACTCCCCCAGCTCCGGGGCCGAAAGGGAGGTGAGCACGGTGACCGCGAAGAGGCGAGGGCCGCCCCCGCCGCGCTCTCCCGCCGCGGCGCGGGCGGCCTGCAGCATGGCGCTCCCCCCGGACGCGTGGACCGTCAGGAGGTCCACGCCGAGGCGGGCCGCGGACTCGGTGGCGTGCGCGACGGTGTTGGGGATGTCGTGGAGCTTGAGGTCGAGGAAGACGCGGTGCCCCCGCTCGCGGAGGCCCAGCACGACCGCAGGGCCCTCGGCGACGAAGAGCTGGAGCCCCACCTTGACCCACTCCGCGACGGGGCCGATGCGCTCGACCAGGGCGAAGGCGTCTCTCGCGCCTGGCACGTCCAGCGCCACGATGGGAACGGGGGGGCGGGTCATCGGGAGTTCGGCTCCTGGTTGGGGTGTGGATTTCGCCGCGGTGATTACCCGACGGGCCCCCGGGGGATCCCCGGAGGCCCGTCCTCACGCTACCGGTCGCCCGAAGCGACTCTCGCGGGAGACTGGCCGAAGAAGCCGTTTACGGAGCGGGCGAGCCGTTCCGCCATGAGCTGCTGGTAGCGCGTGGAGTTAAGGAGCTGCTCCTCCTCCGCGTTCGAGATGAAGCCGAGTTCCACCAGGACCGCGGGCATGAAGGCGCCGTTCAGCACGTAGAACCCGGCCTGCTTCACCCCGCGGTTCGGCCCAGGAAGCACCCCCGCGAGTTCGGTCTGGATGATGGCCGCCCAGTCGTTTGAATCGCGAAGGTACTTGTTCTGCTTCAGGTCGTGGAGGATGAAGCTCAGCGGATCCCGCTTCCCGGGCTCCGGCTGCTCATAGCGCATGGCGTCGTTCTCCATCTGCTCCACGCGCTTCGCGTCGGCCGTCTTCGCCTCCGAGAGGAAGTACGTCTCGAACCCCTTCGCGGAGCGGTTGTCGCTGGCGTTGCAGTGGATGGAGATGAACAGCGCGGGCTGTCCCTCCTTGCGCCATTCGTTCGCGAAGCGCGTCCGGTCGCGGAGCGCGATCAGGGTGTCGCGGTCGCGGGTCATCCGCACCTCGTACTCCGGGTTCTGCCGGAGGATCTCCGCGAGCCGGCGGGCCACCACGAGGGTGATGGTCTTCTCCCGCGTCCCGCCGCGGCCGATCGCGCCCGGGTCCACGCCCCCGTGGCCGGCATCCACCACCACCAGCTTCTTCGTGGCGGGCGCGTTCCGCGGGGCCGGGCGGGGCTCCTCGCGCCGGGGCGCGGGCTCCTGCCGCGCCGGCGTAGCGGAAGCGGAATTCGCCGCGGCCCGGGGGCGCCGGAGAGTCCGCGCCGAGGCGTCCACCTCCACCCCCAGCCCCGGGAGGTGCTCGACGAAGAACTGCGTGGGGACGTAGGTCACCCCGGACTCGGTGTACACCGGGTGCACGAGCTGCTTGACCGCCCCGCCGTCCGTGAAGAACGGCGACCCGGAGCGGAAGCTCAGCTCCCGTCCGCCCAGCTTCACCTCCACCCCGTCTCCGCGCGGCGACACCTCCGCGCCGGCCGAGACCAGGGCCGAGACGGGGAGCGCCGCGTACCCCCGCCCCGCCGCCGCCGCGACCGGAACGGCGCGGGATCCGTCCTGCACCGTCCAGGCGTTCGCGCGCTGGCCGGCCGCCTGGGAAGGAAGGAGGACCGCGAGGACGAGGAGCAGGGCCTGGGCGGCGCGGCGCGCGCTACTCCTTCCAGGCACGCTGCATCTCGCGCTCGGCGTCGCGCTTCTTGAGGTCCTCACGCTTGTCATGGAGCTGCTTGCCCCGCACGAGCGCGAGGTTGACCTTCGCGATCCCGTGGGAGAAGTGGACGTCGAGTGGCACCAGGGTGAGCCCGGCCTTCTCCACCTGGCCGATCAGCTTGCGGATCTGCCGGGAGTGGAGGAGGAGCTTGCGTGGGCGCAGCGGATCGTGGTTGAAGCGGTTCCCCTGCTCGTACGGGGAGATGTGCATGTTGTACAGCCACACCTCGCCGCGGTCCACGCGCGCGTAGGCGTCCTGGAGGTTCCCCTTCCCCTCCCGCAGGGACTTCACCTCCGTGCCCTGCAGGACGAGGCCCGCCTCCCACGTTTCGAGCACGTGGTACTCGTGGCGCGCCTTGCGGTTCTGAACGACGATCCTCGGGGTTTCCCGCTTCTCGCCCCCGGAATTGCTCATATGGAAAGAAGACTCCGTACGGTTCGAGCCGGGAGCCCGGAGGCTCCCGGCGGAGATGGACCGCGAGAAACGCGGCCGCGAGGGGCCATGAGCCCAACGCGGCGCCGTGCGCTCCTCCGATCCGTCAGTAGATGATGACGGGAGTGCCGACCTCGACCTCGTAGTACAGGCGGCGGGCGTCCTCGTTGGTCATCCGGATGCACCCGTGCGAGACCGCCTGCCCCAGGAGTTCGGGCTTGTTGGTGCCGTGGATGGCGATCTCCTCCTCCATGTAGAGCGCCGTCGTGCCGAGCATCCCCGGCTCCCGGCGCTTGGGGGAGTCCGGCGGCGGGATGGGCTCCCCGCGCTCGATGAACGCCCAGTCGGGGACGACCCATACGGGGTCCTTCTCCTTGAGCTGCACCCGGAACATCCCGCGGGGCGTGGAGAAGTCCCACTTCTGCCCCGCGCCCTCCAGCCGCGTCCCGGTCCCGGTCCCCACCACGGCGGACCAGATGACCCGCTCGTCCTCCATGAGGTAGAGCCGGTGCTCGGCGAGGGAGATCACCACGTACCGCCCCTCCACGTTCACCGGCGGGTCGCGGTACCGGGCGGTTCCCTCGCGCTCCACCCCGTGCGCGATGGCGACGGGCGAAAGCGGCATCCCCTGCGCGGCGGCCTTCCCCGCCCCGGCCGAAACGGCCAGCAGGGCTCCCAGCAGAGCCGGCAGCGTCCGCGCGGTGGCGACGCCTCGGGTTCTCGTTCTCATTCCAGCAACTCCCTCTGTCGTCGGCGGGTGCGGCTCAGGTCGTACACCTGCCCGACCTCTCCGCCCAGGATGAACACCACCGCCGAGTAATAGATCCAGAAAACCAGGACGATCAGCGTCGCGAGACGGCCGTACAGCGTGCCGTAGTTCGCGACGTAGGTGACGTACCAGGCGAACACTCCCTTCAGCAGCTCCCAGGCCACGGAGGCGAAGCCCGCGGCCACCAGCGAGATCCGCCACGGCATCCTGCGCGCCGGCAGGTAGCGGTACATCAGGACGAACATCATGAAGATGAACGCGAACGCCAGGAGCTGCGCGTAGACGTTCTCCACGAGGGGCAGCTCCTCGTAGCCGTGGCTGGCGAGCCAGTCGCGCCCGAACGCCCGGATCCCCTCCAGCCCGATGGTGATCCCGGTGTTCGCCAGGAAGAGCGTCCCGGCCAGGATCACCATCTGGGCGTCGAAGATCTTGCCGCCGACGATCCCCCGGTCGTCCTGGAGGTCGAACACGTACCGCAGGACCGTGCGCAGGGTCCCGAAGAGCCGCGTGGCGGTCCACACGAAGAGGACGACGCCCGCGATCCCGAAGCGCGTCCTCCCCCCGATCACCCCGCTGACCAGCTCGCGCGTGAAGTTCACGACGGTCTGCGACGGGGGGAGGATCGAGAGGACGTACTCCACCGCGGCCTGCTCCGGCTCCTCCACGATGGTCGGGAGGACGAAGCCGAAGATGGCGACGATGAGCAGCAGGAAGGGGATCGCCGCAACCAGGATGTTGAAGGCGATCCCCCCGGCGAGGAAGAAGATGTCGTCCGCCGCCGCCGCGTTGTACACGCGGACGGTGAAGTCCCACGCCCCGCGCAGGGTGTGCGTCACGGCGGCACGGGCGGCGCTCGCGATGCCGACTACCCGCACCTTCCGGTTCCGCGCTCCCATGCCGAAAAACGTAGACCGCCGCCGGTCGCCCGTCAACGATCCCGGCCGGACCCTATCGGAGCCCGTCGTCTCCCATGTCTTCGATGATGACCTCGGTCACCACCACCTCCGCATCGACCACCGGCGCCCCCGGCTCGCGGAATGCGTCCACGCCGCTACGATACGCCGACTTGGCGTCGGCGACGCGGCGCTCCAGGTCGACCCGGGCATCGAGGGCGGCACGGCGGCCCGCCTCCACCGCCGTCCGGGCCTGGTCGGCGCGGGTTTCCAGCGCGTCGCGGACGGAAGAGATCCGGTCGTTCACCTCGCCGCGGGCCCGCTCCACCGCCTCGGTGACGCTCTCCCGCGCCTCGTTGACGCGCCCTTCGGCGGCTTCGCGGAGCGCGCGGGCGCGCTCGCGCAGCTCGCGCTGCGTCTCGGCTCCGGTACGGGGCGCGAGGAGGAGCGCAGCGCCCGCCCCCAGGAGGGCGCCCCACAGGAAGGCGCCCATTCCGCCACGCTCACGCTCGATCACGATGTGGGGATAATCGTCGTAGTCCCTCATCGAAGGCTCCGGTTGGGTGTTGAGAATGCTTTCAGAGAAGAGATTGCAGCTCCCTGCGCCGCGGTCCCGGCGACGAATACTGGAGCGCGCGGCGGAAATCGGAAAGGTTCACCGGCTTCTGAAGGAAGATGTCGGCCTCCTCGCGCAGCGCACACTCCGTTTCCTCCCCCGCCCCGCCGGCCGTGATGACGATGATCGTCACGCCGAACGGCAGCCCCGACCGGATCTCCCGGATGACCTGGAGACCGTCGATGTCGGGAAGGCAGAAGTCGCAGACCACCGTGTCGGGCCGGAAGTCGCGCACGCGCTCCAGCGCGCTCCGCCCCGTCCCTGCCGTGCACACGATGTAACCGTCCTCGGCGAGCAGGCTTTCCAGTGCGTCACGGGCGCCCGCCTCGTCCTCGATCACCAGGATTTTACGTGCCGCCATACCGCATTCCTCGTCCCTCAGTGGGCGGCGCCCGGGGTCGAAGTCCCCGGCTCGGATCCATGAGAAGAGCAAGCGGCATGCCATGTACGCAATGCCCGGAAATGAAAAGGAGCCGCGCCCCGGCACGGGACGCGGCTCCCGGAGCGAGCCGCCGCGGAACGGGGCCGCTCAGACCTGCGCGATCTGGAGCCCCATCAGCACCGAGAGCCGGGAGCGAAGCTCCTCCTCGTCGATCCCCAGCATGGAGGCGGCCTTCCCGTAATCGCCCTCCGCGAAGGAGAACGTCTTGAGGACCAGGGTCCGCTCCGCCTGCTCCACGGAGGTCCCGACCGGGATGCGCACCTCGCGGTCCTCGGCGGCGATCAGCTCGTGCGCCCGGAGGTCCTGTAGGGTGACCTCCGACCCGTGCGCGAAGATGACGGCGCGCTCCACCGCGTTCTTCAGCTCCCGGACGTTCCCGGGCCAGCGGTAGGCGTTGATGAACTCCAGCGCCTCCGCTGCGAAGCCCTGGATGGTGGACTTCCCGTTCTCCTCGGAGAAGCGCCGCAGGAACGACTCGGCCAGCAGGCGCACGTCGCCGCGGCGCTCCCGGAGCGGCGGAAGGTTGAGCGGGATCACGGCGAGGCGATGGTACAGGTCCTCGCGGAGCTTCCCCTCCTCGACCGCCTTGTTGATGTTCTTGTTGGTGGCCGCCACCACGCGGATGTCCACCTGGATCTCCTTCTTCCCGCCCAGGCGGCGGAAGGAGCGCTGCTCCAGGGCGCGGAGGAACTTCACCTGGATGTCGGGCTCCATCTCCGCGACCTCGTCCAGGAAGAGCGTTCCGCCGTTGGCGAGTTCGAAGCACCCGGCCTTCTCGTTGATGGCGCCCGTGAAGGCGCCCTTCTCGTGGCCGAAGAGCTCGTTCTCCAGGATCTCGCGCGGGAAGGCGCCGCAGTTGATCGCGACGAACGGTCCCTTGGCGCGGTTCGACTTCTCGTGGATGGCCCGGGCGACCAGCTCCTTCCCCGTCCCGCTCTCCCCGACGATGAGCACGCTCGCGCTCGCGGGAGCCACGGCTTCGATGGTGCCGTAGATCCCCTTCATCTCGTCGGACTGGCCGATGAGGTCGCCAAAGCGCGTGAGGTTGGCGAGCCGCTCCTCGAGCAGGCGGTTGGCCTGCTTGACCCGGTACGCCTCTAGCGCCTTGGGGATGAGCGCCTTGAGCCGCTCCAGGTTGAGGGGCTTCTCGAGGTAGTCGTACGCCCCTTCGCGCATGGCGGCCACCGCCGAGTCCACCGAGGCGGCGCCCGTGATGATGATGACCTCGCTGGAGATCCCCGCCTTCCGCATGCGGGCGAAGAGTTCCAGGCCGTCCACTTCGGGCATGCGGAGGTCGGCCAGGATCAGCCCGTACCCTCCCTCCTGGATCATCTCCCACGCCGTCCGACCGTCCGTGGCGGTCTCGACCTCGTAGCCTTCCTCTCCGAGGAGCATCTGGAGCCCCTCGGCGATGTGCCGTTCGTCGTCCGCGACCAGAATCTTCGCTTGCATACCCGCGTAGCTGAGGGAGTCTTCTCGTTCCGGCGAACCAAGAAAGATAGCGGGGGCCCCCACGGGGTCAAGCCGCGTTGCGCATGGGCCCCAAGGATTTACGCACCCGGCTCAGGCACCCGCCACCGGGATGGTGAACACCACACCGGGGGTCCGAGTTCCCTCCTCGCCGGCCGGAGGGAGCGACGCGCCGAACTCGATGCGTCCGCCGACCGAGTCGGCGATGGCCCGGGCCGCGGGGAGCCGCGGCACCGTGCCGCCGGAAGGGGCGGCGTGATCGGCTCCGAGCGGGACCGCCCCGCCGTCGGCGCCCTTCACGGCCACGGATACAGCCGCCCGGTCGCCGTCGCGCGCGGTGCGGATGACGAGCGTCGCGCCCGGGGCCGCCCCGTCGAGGGCCTCCAGCACGAGGTCCAGGATCACCTGCCGGACGGGCTCCTGGGGGACGTTGATGGGCGCGGGCGTGAAGGCGGGCTCGAAGCGAACCTCGACTTCGTGTCGGCGCCCCTCGAGCTGGATCAGCTCCATCAGCTCGTGGACCAGTTCGTCCATCGTCGCGGGCTCGGCCCGGCGCGCCGGACGGGAGAGCCGGAGGAGGAGTTCGACCCTCCGGGTGACCCGGTCCAGCTCCGTGGCCAGAACGCCGATGTAGCGCTGGGCATCCCCCTGCTCGTCGCCCCCCAGCCGGGAGACGCGGCGCTTCAGCACCTCCAGGTTGATGACCATGGAGTGGAGGGGGTTCTTGATCTCGTGCGCCATGTCGTCGGCCAGGCGTTCGAGGATGTCGAGCTTGTTGGCGCGCACGACGAGCGCTTCGGGATTTTCGATGTCGCTGCCCACGTGTTCTGCTTCCCGGAGCATCGGATGAGGATCCCGGCTCTTCGGTTCCAGGGTGGTTCCCGGCTCTCGCGCACGGGTCATGGCTCGGTGGTGCCGGGGATGCGGCTTCCGCCCGGCGAGGCGATTCGCTGCCGGGACGGAGAGGCAGGTTTCGTTCCCGACGCGAGAAGAAGCGGCCGAGGCGCCACCCGAACGGGGCGGCGCCTCGGCCTCAAGGCACTGCGGCCGGGCGACTTGCGCCCGACTTCGGCAATCAGTCCGAAAGGTCCCAGTCGTCGGCCGCGGCCTTCATGCGGAGCGCGCTCGGCCCGCTGCGGCGATGAGCCGGGGCGGTGACGTACCGGCCGACCATGTCCATGGTCCCGTCCACGCGGAGCTGGCGGAAGAGGAACGCGAACTGCTCGCGGAGCGAACCGCGGATCTGCGCGCGGTTCTCTTCCGGGAGGTCCCAGAGGTCGCGCTTGAACGCGCCGAGCGCCTTCTTGCGGGCCTTGTAGATGAACTGCTCTTCGGTATCGGAGGGCTTCCGCTCGTCGGGGAAGTTCTGGCGGCAGTGCTCGTACATCCGCTCGCGCAGCTCGGCGGGGAGCGCCGGGTGCTCGTAGAAGATGTTCTGGAAGCCGGTCGCCAGGTGGATCTCGGCGGTCTCGACCTCCGGGAAGCTGCCGAACGCCTCCGCCGGGAGCGTGGAGGCGCCGTGCTGCACCGCCCCGGCCAGCCCGTACTCGTCCCGCGAGATCCGGGAGAGGGTGCGGAGCGTGTCGAAGTCGATGGCGACGTCGGCGATGGAGCCGTCGGGGAGCACGGTGCCGCCGTGGGAGGTCCCGGACTGCACGGAGATCTTCGAGAGCCCCGCCGCCTCGACGCCCTCGCGCTCCGCGATGCTCGTCAGCTCGCGCCGGAAGCCGTCCATGTACGCGCGCAGCTCTTCCGGGGTGGAGTTCTCGGTCCCCACCTCGCCGATCTCGCCGCCGATGGAGACGGTCACCCCGGCAGGCTCGTAGTGCCGGACGTAGGCGGTCAGCTCGGCGGAGAGGCGCGAGTTAAGGGCCTGCTGCTCGTCGAGCGTGGGCCTGTCCAGCTCCACCAGGGTGGAGGTGTCGATGTCGATGTTGTAGAACCCCGCGTGGAGCGCCTCGCGGATCAGGTCCTTGACCGCGCGGGTCTCGGCTTCGGGGTCGGCCCTGAACTTCTTGGCGTTGAGCTGGAAGTGGTCGCCCTGCACGAACAGGGGCCCGGTCCAGCCCTCGCGGATGGCGGCCGCCGTCATCACCGCGACGTACTCGGACGGCCGCTGGTCGGTGTATCCGATCTCGGAGCGGGCGATCTCGCAGATGAGCGCCCCCACGCGCAGCTCCCGCGCGGCGGCGAACATGGCCCGAGCGGTATCGAACGAGGAGGCGCGGATGTTCATGGCGGGCACCGTGAAGCCGGTGACCTCGCCGCGCCCGCGGGCCATGTACAGCTCGTGGATGGAGGCGGGGCGGACTCCCAGCCGGTCGCCGGCCTCTCCGACGATCCAGCGGGCGGTGTCGCGCACGTCCTCGTCCGCGCCGAACACGGCGGCGCGGACCAGACGCTCGATCGCCTCGCCGCGCAGCGCCTCCTCGTTCACCACCTCGACCTCGCCCCCCTCTACACGGACGGCATCGCGGACCTCGTCCAGCAGCGCCTGCACGGAAGACCGTTCGAGCAGGGCGCGGTCGTCTCCCTGCGCGGTGACTGTCTCGGCCATGTTCTCCTCTTCTATCCCTGGTTTGAGAGCGTTTCGATCGAGCGCGGTGCCTGCGGAGGCGGCCCCGAGGGCCGGCGGGGTCAAGATGGAGTCCGCGCCGGGGACTGGCAAGCGTGGCCGGCCCCCGTTGCGCCCGGACCCCGCATGCGAACCCGGGGCCTCACCCGCAAGTTCCTCTCCTCCGCGGCGGAGGACTCGTCGCCCGGGGCGTCCTCTCCCGCGGACGAGGGAATTCGGGGGGGACCGGGCGCCGGGGAAGTCCGGAAGTGGCCGCGCAGGAGCCGAAGCCCGATTCCGACGGATCGGAGAACGGGCGGTCCCGACTTCCCACGGGAGGGTCCGAGAGGTGCGGAACGGTCTTTGCGGTCATCCGCGGCGTAAGCAGACCGGGACGCCGTTGGACGGAGCGGCGCCTCGGCATCCGTCCGGTTCCGTCACAGCGGAGGCATCATGGCTCGACAGACAGGCATCGTGGAGTTCTTCAAGGACGACAAGGGCTTCGGCTTCATTCGTCCGGACGACGGAGGAAAGGATGTCTTCGTGCATCACTCCTCCATCGAGATGGAGGGGTTCAAGTCGTTGAAGCGCGGAGACAAGGTGGAGTTCGAGATCGTGGACGACCCCAAGGGACCGCGGGCTGCGTCGGTGAAGCGCGTCGACGACTGAACGGACCGGGCGGAAACGCGCGACGGCGCCGCTCCCACGGGTCGCGGCGCCGTCGTCGTTCCGGGACGCGGGTCAGGGAACGAGGACGATCTTGCCGAACTGCCCGCCCGCCTCCAGCCGCTCGTGCGCCTCGCGGGCGCGCTCCAGCGGCAGGACGCTGTCGATCACGGGGACGAGGTCGCCCCGGAACGCCGCGCGCAGCATGGCCTCGAACTCGGGGCGGGAGGCCATGGTGGTGCCGATGATCTCCACCTGCTTCCAGAAGAGCACCCGGAGGTCGATCTCGCCGCGAGGCCCCGTGGTGGCCCCGTAGCAGACGAGCCGCCCTCCCCGCGCGAGGGCCCGGACGCTCCCCTTCCAGGTGGCCTCCCCCACGTTCTCCACCACCACGTCCACGCCCCGCTTCCCGGTATCGTGGAACACCTGCCGGGAGAAGTCCACCTCGTCACGATCGTAGACCACGTGCGCGCCGAGCGCACGCACGCGCGCGACGTTCTCGGCGCCCCGGGTCACGGCGAAGACCCGCGCTCCCGCCAGCCGGGCGACCTGCACGGCGGCGGCGGCGGTCCCGCCGGACGCGCCGAGCACCAGCACGTCCTCTCCGGCCCGCACCCGGGCGCGGGTCACCAGGGCCCGCCACGCGGTCATGTACGAGACGGGGAGCGCCGCCGCGGCCTTGAACGAGAAGCTGTCCGGGATGCGGTACACGTTGGCCGCCGGCACGGCGACGTACTCGGCGAAGCCTCCGTTCGTGTGCTCTCCGAGGATCCGGTATTCGGGACACAGCGGGACCTCGCCCGCCGCGCACCACTCGCAGCGGCCGCACGACAGGGAGGGGTTCACCACCACCCGGTCGCCGACCGCCACTCCCTCCGCCCGGTCGCCGACCGCCTCCACGACGCCCGCCACGTCGGACCCTCCCACGTGGGGCATGGTGGTCTCGATGGGAAGGCCGCGGCGCACCCAGAGGTCCAGGTGGTTGAGGGCGGAGGCGCGGACCCTCACCCGCACCTCGTCCGGGCCGGGATCGGGGGCGGGCACCTCTTCGATGCGGACCACCTCGGGCCCGCCGTGTTCGTGGAAGATGGCAGCGCGCATGGGAGACGGAGGTACGGGACGTCCAGGGGCGAGCGCCGGAGCCCTGCGCTCCGGCGCGGCTCCGGGAAGGTAGGCCCGCGCGGGTGCGGCTGCAATCGCTCCGGACCACGCCCGCCGGCGAGGGCCGGACAGCCTTGTGAGAACCGACGAGGGCACGTTACCTTGCGGCCCATGTTCTTCAGGGGACCGGAGGACCGGCTCAATCCAGTCGCCCCCGAGGGGGCGGACGAGGCGACCCTGGGAGGGTACCCGGCCGTCCACGGCCGTGCGCCCGCGTTCGAGGGGATCGACGGGGAGCCCTACACCGTGGCGGTGGAGACGGACGCCACGGAGGACCCGGAGGCGCCCTGGGCCGCGTACCTGGTGTTCGTGCGCTGGTCGCGCAACGGCACCGCGGTCATGGGCCACCTGGAGACGGAGGACCTGGCCCGGGCCCGCACGGAGGCCGAGGCACGCGCGGTGCTGGATGGCTGGCCGCTCTCCCGCGTGAAGCAGGTCCTGGACGACACGATCCGGGCCAGGTCCGCGCCCGACGGGGGCTGAGTCCGCGAGACGCCGCCCTCATACCCATCGATTGCGACCTTCCGCAAGAAAGCCGAAGCACCGGATGCTCAGACAGAGCCTTCTCTACCTCAGCGAGAGCCACGCCGCCCAGCGCGTCGTCACCGGCAGCCCCATTTCCCGCCGCATGGCGGAGCGTTTCGTCGCCGGGGACACCGTGGACAAGGCGGTCGAAGCCGCGCGCGAGCTGAACCGCGCGGGACTCTCCGTTTCGCTGGACTACCTGGGGGAATCGGTCTCCTCGCGTGAGGAGGCGGAGGCCGGGGCGGACATGGCGGTCCACCTCGTGGAGCGGATCGCCGCGGAGGGGATCGAGGCGAACATCTCCGTGAAGCCGACGCAGCTCGGCCTGGACATCGACGAGGACTTCTGCCGCGCCAACGTGGAGCGCGTGCTCTCCCGCGCGCGGGAGCTGGGCGACGGCGAGGGGGAGATCTTCGTGCGGCTCGACATGGAGTCGTCCCACTACACGGAGCGCACCGTCGCCCTGACCGAGGCGCTGTGGGAGGCCGGGTACCACAACGTGGGGACGGTACTCCAGTCGTACCTGCGCCGCACCCCGGAGGACGTGGAGCGGCTGATGGGGCTGGGCTCGCGGATCCGCCTGGTGAAGGGGGCCTACAAGGAGCCGGAGACGGTGGCGTTCCCGGAGAAGGCCGACGTGGACCGCATGTTCGTGGAGGAGATGCAGACCCTCCTGGCGCGCGGCAACTACCCGGCCATCGCCACGCACGACGAGGCGATCATCGACGCCACGCGCCGCTTCGCCTGGGAGCACGGCGTTTCGAAGGACGCCTTCGAGTTCCAGATGCTGTACGGGATCCGCCGCGACCTCCAGACCCGTCTCCGCGAGGAGGGCTACAACGTCCGCGTGTACGTCCCCTTCGGCGACTCGTGGTACCCGTACCTGATGCGGCGCCTGGCGGAGCGTCCCGCCAACGTGCTCTTCATCGCCGGCAGCATCGCCCGGGAGTCGCCGCTCCACCGTCTCGCGAACCCCGTCGCCATCGGCGCCGGGGTGGTCGCGGGGGCGCTGCTGGGCATGGCCTTCCGCAACCGCCGCGGGTCCCGCTGACGTGAGCCCGGAGGGCGGGCCGGAGATCCGGCCCGCCCTTCTCTTCGCCTCCATCCCCTTCCCAACCGCACCGATCAGGACTGCCGCCGCCATGTCGGAGATCATTTACCGCCTGACCATGCCGGAACCCCAGACGCACACCTTCGGCGTGGAGATGCGGATCGAGGAGGTGAGCGGCCCCGTGGACCTGGTGATGCCCACCTGGACGCCGGGCTCGTACATGGTCCGCGACTTCGCGCGGCACGTGCTCGGCCTCCGGATGGAGGACGGGGCGGGTACGCCGCTCCGGTGGTCCAAGACGGACAAGCAGACCTGGCGCGTGGAGGCCCCGACGGACGGAACCCTCCGGGTGCGCTACTCGGTGTACGCCCACGAACTCTCGGTGCGGAGCAGCCACCTCGACGCCTCGCACGGCTACGTGAACGGCGCGAGCACCTTCCTGTACGCGGCGGGGCGGGAGCGCGACCCGGTGCGGCTGGAGGTGGAGGCGCCTGAGGGGTGGCGGATCACCACGGGGATGGGGAAGACGGACCGCCCCGACGTGTTCCGCGCCGCGGACTACGACGAGCTGGTGGACTGCCCGATGGAGATCGGGACGCACGAGCTGGTGGAGTGGGAGCAGGAAGGCCGGCCCCACCGCTACGCCGTGTGGGGGCGCGGGAACTACCAGCTCGACCGGCTGGTGGCGGACACGAAGAAGATCGTATCCGCCACGCGGGAGCTGTTCGGCGGCGGGCTGCCCTACGACGAGTACACCTTCCTCCTCCACGTCGTCCCGGGCCAGTACGGGGGGCTGGAGCACCGCAACTCCACCTCCATCGTGCTGGACCGCTGGGGCTTCCGCGGGATGGAGTACGAGCGCGCCATCGTCCTGGTGGCGCACGAGTTCTTCCACGTCTGGAACGGCAAGCGGATCCGCCCTGCATCCCTGGGCCCGTTCGACTACACGCGGGAGAACTACACCCGCAATCTCTGGATCGTGGAGGGGTTCACCACCTACTACACGGACGTCGTCCTCCGCCGGGCGGGGGTGATGCCGGCGCAGCGATACCTGGACCGGACGGGGGGCGCCATCGCGCAGCTCCAGACCCTCCCGGGGCGCCTGGAGCAGACGCTGGAGGACGCTTCGTTCGACGCCTGGATCAAGTACTACCGCCAGGACGAGAACACGCCCAACGCCACCGTCTCCTACTACCACAAGGGGGCGCTGGTGTCGCTGCTCCTCGACCTGCGGATCCGCGAGGCGACCGGGGGCGAGCGGTCGCTGGACGACGTGCTGCGGATCCTGTGGGAGCGATACGGAAAGCCGGACGTGGGCTTCCCGGAGGAGGGAATCCAGGACGTCGTGGAGGAGGTGTGCGGCGACCGGATGGACGCCTTCTTCGAGTCGGCGCTCCGGAGCACGGAGGAGCTGGACTTCGACGGCCCGCTCGCCGCGGCGGGGCTGGAACTCGCCCCTCCCCCGGCGATGGCGGGGCCCGGGGGCCCCCTGCCGGCGCCGGGTGGACCGGCGCCCGGCGGAGGGGCGCCCGCCGCGCCGCTCCCGCCCCTCTGGCTGGGAATCCGCACGAAGGAGGAAGCGGGACGGAACGTCGTCGCCACCGTGGTGGTGGGGAGCGCGGGACAGCGGGCCGGCATCAACGCGGGCGACGAGATCGTGGCGCTCGACGGGTTCCGTGTCGGCGCGCGCGACCTCCAGGTTCGGATCATGGAGCGGGAGGAGGGCGAGGTGGTTCAGCTCACCGTCTTCCGCCGGGACGAGCTGCTCACGCTTTCCGTCCCGCTGGAGCGGGCTCCGGCCATCCGCCCGATGCTGCGCCGGGTGCCGGAGCCGACCCCGCGGCAGTCGGCGATCCTGGAAGGTTGGCTGGGGATCCGGGAGGGTGAGGGAAAGTCCGCTCCGGGCGGGCCGAGGGGTTGACCGGAGGGGTGGTTGCGGTTAGCTTAATTGCTCCCTGCCGGCGCGGACTTTCCGGGCTCGGCGGGGTTCCGGGAGCAGGTTCGGGACGTGGCGCAGCCCGGTAGCGCACCTGAATGGGGTTCAGGGGGTCGCCGGTTCAAATCCGGCCGTCCCGACTGTCACAACGAAAGGCCCTGCATCGGTTTACGATGCAGGGCCTTTCTGCATATGGACCCGCGGGTGCCCTTTCGCGGGTCCCTTTTCTCGGATCCGCTAACACCCCCATGCTCCAGCCGTCGCTGACGACGTGGTGCATCGAGAGCAGCAGCACGTGACCCTCGGCGCCCAGCCGCAGCAGCGCCGCACGGAAGAGCGGGCCTGCGAGGTCAAAGGACCGCCGCGCCACCTCGCGATCGGCCTCGCTCAGGTCCGACAGGTCCTCCACCGGCAGCGCGAAGCCGCCAAAGGGCGCGATCACCTGCACCGGCGAGCCGTCCACCTCCGCGAACGTGTTCCGCAGCGCCTCGTGCCTGCGGACGATCTCGCCCAGCGCGCGCGCCAGCGCCGCCTCGTCCAGCGCCCCTCCCAGGCGCCATGCCACGGGGATGTTGTAGACGGCGCTTCCCGGCTCCATCTGGTCCACCCGCCAGAGCCGCTCCCGCGCGAAGGACAGCGGCAGCGCCGTGCCGCCCCTCCGCACCCGCTCGATGGGCGGTGCGGCCCCGACCCGGCGCACCGCTCATCGAGAATTCTTCTCCGTAACCGTGACCGCCCTTCGCGGGGCGGATGACGACCTTGCCTCAGTTCCCTCCGGCGAGGAGGCGAGCCACCTCCTCGTCCGAAAGCTCCGCCAGCCGGGCCACCTCCTCGTCCGAAAGCTCTGCCAGCCGAGCCACCTCCTCGTCCACCTCCCACGCCTCCAGCTCGTCCCTGGGACGGGACGCGTCCACGCGCTCGGCCATAGCGGCCACCGTGCGCGCCTCGAACACCACGCGGATGGGCAGTTCGGCCCCGAGCGCCTCCGCGACCCGCGAAACGAGCCGGTTCGCCATGAGGGAGTGCCCGCCCAGCTCGAAGAAGTCATCGTTCATGCCGACCCGCTCCACCTGCAGCACGTCCGCCCAGATCCCGCAGAGCAGCGCCTCCGTGGCGCTGCGCGGCGCTACGTACTCCCCCGACGCCGCGAAGCCGGGCTCCGGCAGGGCACGGCGGTCCACCTTGCCGTTGGGAGTCAACGGAAGCGTCTCCAGCGCCACGAAGGCGGTGGGCACCATGTACTCCGGCAGCGACTCGCGCAGCCGCGCCCTCAGCTCCTCCACGGGGGGCAGCCCCTCCGCGGCGCCGGCAAGGTAGGCCACCAGCCGCCGCTCGCCCGGCGCGTCCTCGCGCACCACCACCGCGCACTCCCGCACCCCCGGCTGCGCCAGCAGCACCGCCTCGACCTCCCCCAGCTCGATCCGGAACCCCCGCACCTTCACCTGCTCGTCCAGGCGCCCCAGGTACTCCAGCGCACCATCGGAGCGCCACCGCACCTTGTCCCCCGTCCGGTACAGCCGCCCTCCGGCTTCCCCTCCGAACGGGTCCGGTACGAAGCGATCCCCCGTCAGCTCCGCACGCCCCAGGTATCCCCGCGCCACCTGCACTCCCCCGATGTACAGCTCCCCCGCCACTCCCACCGGCACCGGCCCCAGCCCACGATCCAGCACGTACAGCTGCGTGTTCCACACCGGCCGCCCGATCGGCACCGCCGCCCTGCCCCCCTCCCGCTCGCACGCCCAGAAGCTCACGTCCACCGCCGCTTCCGTCGGCCCGTACAGGTTGTGCAGCCCCACCGGCGCCGCGAACCGCTCGTGGAAGCGCTCCACCAGCGCCACCGGCAGCGCCTCTCCGCTGCAGATGACCCGCTTCAGCGTCGCGCACCGCTCCGCATCGGCCGCCTCCACGAACGCCTGCAGCATCGAGGGCACGAAGTGCAGCGTCGTCACTCCCCGCCTCTCGATCACCTCCTGCAGGTACGCCGGGTCGCGGTGCCCCTCCGGGCGCGCCATTACCAGACAGGCGCCCTGCTGCAGCGGCCAGAAGAACTCCCATACCGACACGTCGAAGCTGAAGGGCGTCTTCTGCAGCACCACGTCCTCCGCTCCCAGCCTGTACTCCGCCTGCATCCACGCCAGGCGGTTGACGATGCCCCGGTGCGCGTTCATCACGCCCTTGGGCCGTCCTGTGGACCCCGAGGTGTAGATCACGTATGCCAGGTCGTCGGGCGTGGCCCCGCCGTCGGGGTTCTCCACGGACTCGCCCGCCCGCTCCGCCCCCGAGATGTCCACCACCTCCGTCCCCTCCGGCACCGCCAGCGCGCCCCGCAGTTCCTCCTTCGTCAGCAGCACCGACGCCCCGGAGTCGGACAGCATGTACGCCAGCCGCTCGGCCGGGTAGCCGGGGTCCAGAGGCACGTACGCCCCGCCGGCCTTGAGGATGCCCAGCAGCCCCACGACCATCTCCAGGCTACGCTCCAGGCAGAGCCCCACCCGGACCTCCCGCCCCACCCCGAGGCGTCGCAGGTGGTGCGCGAGGCGGTTGGCCCGCGCGTTCAGCGCCCCGTAGCTCAGCGACTCCTCCTCGAAGACCACCGCCGCGGCGTCGGGCGTGCGCGCCGCCTGCGCCTCGAAGAGATGGTGGAGGCAGCGGTCGGAGGGATACTCGGCCTCCGTCCGGTTCCACTCCTCCAGGAGCTGACGGCGCTCCCCCTCGAGCAGCAGCGGGATCTGCGCGAGCGGCGTATCCGGCGCGTCCACGGCGGCTTCAAGGAGCACGCGGAAGTGGTCCAGGAAGCGGTCCACGGTGGCGGGGTCGAACAGGTCGCTGTTGTACTCGGCCACGGCCGTGGTGGCGAGGGCATCCCCCTCCGTGACCTGCAGCGTCAGGTCGAACTTGGCGGTGCCGCTGTCGCCCGTGAAGATGGCGCCGCCCCCCAGCGGGTGGATGGAAAGGCCCGAGGAGTCTTCCGGTGGCGGACCGTGGTCGCCGGGAGCCTGGATCCCCAGCATCACCTGGATCAGCGGGTTGCGGCTGGGATCGCGCTCCGGCCGCACCTCGTCCAGGATCATCTGCAGCGGCAGCTCGGCGTGCGGGTAGGCCCCGGCCACGAACGTCCTCACCTGCCCCAGCACCTCGTCGAAGCGGAGCCGGGCGGAGGGGCGGGCGCGGACGGGAATGGTGTTGAGGAAGAAGCCGAGCAGGAGCTGCGTCTCCGGCCGCGGGCGGTTGGCGGCCAGGGAGCCCATGGCGAAGTCCTCCTGCCCCGTGTAGCGGAAGCAGAGCGCCTGGAAGGCGGCCACGAGCACCAGGTGGAAGGTCGTGCGCTCGCGCCGCGCCAGGACACGGGCGCGCTCCACCAGCTCGGCGCTCAGCTCGATGCCGCGCTTCCCGCCCCGGAAGCTCTGCACCGGCGGGCGGGGCCGGTCGGTGGGGAGCTCCAGGGTCGGGGGCACTCCGCGCAGGCTCTCCCGCCAGAAGGCCAGGTGCTGCTGCAGACGCTCGCCGGAAAGCTGCTCCCGCTGCCAGACCGCGTAGTCCGCGTACTGGATGGGGAGCTCCGGGAGCGGCGAGGGCCTGCCGGCGGCGAATGCCTGGTACAGCACCCTCAGCTCGTAGAGGAACAGCCCCTCGGACCAGCCGTCCGTGACGATGTGGTGGGCCGTGACCAGGAAAGCGTGCAGTTCGGGCTCGAAGCGGAGGAGCCGGGCCCGCATGACGGGTCCGGTGGTCAGGTCGGTGGGACGCCGCGCCTCCTCGTCGTGCACCCTGCGGACGGTGGCCACGCGGTCCGCTTCCGGTATGCCGGAGAAGTCGTCGACCGGGAGGGGGACGTCGAGGTGCGGACGCACGATCTGCACGGAGACGCCGTCGACCTCGGCGTAGACGGTGCGGTAGACCTCGTGCCTGCGGACGATCTCCGCGAGCGCCCGCTTTACGGCGCCCGCGTCCAGCGGTCCCCGCAGCCAGCCCGACATCGGCACGTTGTACATGGGGTTGCCGGGCTCCAGACGGTCCTGCACCCAGATGCGCTCCTGGCCGTAGGAGAGCGGCAGGGGCCCGGTGCGCGGTACCGGACGGATCGCGGCGGGCCCCGCCGCGTCCACGCCGCCGCGGAGCGCGGCCACCCGCTGCGCCATCCCGGCCACGGTCGGGACCTCGAACACGGTGTCCAGCGACACGTCCGCGCGGAACTCGCCCTGCACGCGCATGACCAGCTGTGTGGCCATCAGCGAGTGGCCGCCGAGCGAGAAGAAGTCGTCGTGCGCCCCGATGCGCTCGAAGCCGAGCAGGTCCTGCCACAGCTCCGCCATCCGCTCCTCCAGCTCCCCGGCGGGCGCGACGTAGCGGGTGCCCGTCTCCGGCCGCGGCTGCAGCCCCGGCAGCTTGCCGGAGGCGGCGGCGGGCGGGGCCGTGACGGCGGGGGCCCGCGGGACCGGGTCGGCGCCGGGCGAATCGCTGCCGGCCGCCGACGCGGCGGGCCGTGGCGCGCCGCGCCGGCGGGGCCGGTGCTCCACCCAGTACGGCTGCCGCTCGAACGGGTACGTCGGCAGCAGCGCGCGACGCCGGCGCTCTCCGGCCGTGAACCCGTCCCAGTCGATCCGCACCCCCGCGATCCACAGCCTCCCCAGCGTCTCCAGCAGGTACGCCTGGTCCGACTGCCGCGTGTAGGCGTGCCGCAGCGAGGCGAACACCGCCGCCTCCGCCGCTCCGCCGTGCAGCGCGAACGTCCCCAGCGTGCGCCCCGGCCCCACCTCCAGCAGCACCCTGCTCCCGTCCAGCAGCAGCTCGCTCATCCCCTCCGCGAAGCGAACCGTGCCGCACAGGTGCCGCGTCCAGTACTCCGGGTCCGTGGCTTCCTCCGGGCGGATCCAGGTCCCCGTCACGTTGGAGACGAACGGGATCTCCGGCTCCGCCAGCCGCATGGCGCGCAGCCGCTCGGCCAGGCGCTCGGCCACCGGCTCCATCTCCGCGGAGTGGAAGGCGTGCTCCGCGACCAGCCGCCGGCACGCCACCCCCTCCTCCACCAGCTCCGCCTCCAGGGCGGCGACGGACTCCGCCGGGCCCGACACGGTGCACAGGCCCGGCGCGTTGTGCGCGGCAAGCGCCAGCCCGTCGCGCAGCCGCGGCCCGAGGGCGGCCGGATCCATCGGCACGGCGAGCATGGCGCCGGCCGGGAGCCCGGAGATCAGCCGCGCCCGCTCGGCGAGCAGCGCCAGCGCGTCCTCCAGCCGGAAGACGCCCGCCACCGTGGCGGCGACGTACTCGCCCAGCGAGTGCCCGATCATCGACTCCGGCTGCACACCCCAGCTCATCCACAGCCGCGCGAGCGCGTACTCCACCACGAAGACCGCCGGGTGCGCCCGCTCCGTGCGCCCGAGCGGGTCGCCGGCCGCCGCCCGGCCGAGCATGCCGCGGAGGTCGGTGGACCCGCCCGCCTCCACCGGCGCGCCGCCGGCGGCCTGCTCCGGGGCGGGGTCTCCGGGGAAGAGCCATTCGCGCACGTCGCCCCGGGTGTGCGCGCCGAGGACCCGGGCGCAGCGATCCACCTCGTCGCGGAAGACCGGCTCCGCCTCGTACAGCCCGCGCGCCATCTGCACGTAGTGGTCGCCCACGCCGGGGAAGAGGAACGCCACCGGGCGCCCTTCGCGCTCCTGGGCTCCTTCCAGCACGCGCCGCGGGTCGCGCGCCTCCAGCGCCGCGGCGGCGTCCTCGCGGCCGCGGCACACCAGCACGCGCCGCTGCTTGAAGCGCCGCCGTCCCACGCGCAGCGTGTGCGCCACGTCGGCCAGCTTCTGCTCCGGGTGCTCGCGGAGGTGCGCGGCGAGGCGGTCGGTGGCCGCTTCCAGCGCGGCGGGGGTGCGGGCGCTCAGCACCAGGAGCTGCCACGGCCGCGACGGACCGGACGGAGCCGCCTGCGGCGCCTCCTCCAGCACCACGTGCGCGTTGGTCCCGCCTATGCCGAACGAGCTGACCCCCGCGATGCGGGGCCTCCCGCCGGGCGCCCAGGGGCGCAGGTCGGGGTTGACGTAGAAGGGCGAGCGGTCGAAGTCGATCCGCGGGTTGGGCCTGCGGAAGTACGGCGACGGAGGGATCTCCTCGTTCTGCAGCGCCAGCACCGTCTTGATGAGCCCCACCACTCCGGCCGCTGCGTCCAGGTGCCCGATGCCGGACTTCACCGCCCCCAGCGCGCACGTCCCCTTCTTCCCCTCCCCGAAGGCGGCGACCAGCGCCGCCACCTCGATGGGGTCGCCCACCTCGGTGCCGGTGCCGTGCGCCTCCACGTACGAGACGTCTCCCGGCTCCACCCTCGCCATCGCCAGGGCCTCCGAGATCACCGCCGCCTGCCCTTCCCAGCGCGGCGCCGTGAAGCCCACCTTGCGGTCCCCGTCGTTGTTCACCGCCGAGCCGCGGATCACGGCGTGGACGAGGTCCCCGTCGGCCAGCGCGTCCTCCAGCCGCTTCAGCACCACCGCCCCCACCCCGCTCCCCGCAACCGAGCCGCGCGCATCCGCGTCGAAGGGGCTGCACTCCCCCGTGGGCGACAGGATGCCGCCCGGCTGGTAGTGGTAGCCGCGGCCCTGTGGAACGCTGATCCGCACCCCGCCCGCCAGCGCTACGTCCGTTTCCCCGCAGAGCAGGCCCTGGCACGCCAGGTGGACGGCGACCAGGGACGAGGAGCACGCCGTCTGCACGTTCAGGCTGGGGCCCTCCAGCCCCAGCTTGAACGAGGTGAGCGTCGCCACCGAGGCGGAGTTCGACAGGACCACCTGGAGCCCGCCCACCGCCTGCACCAGCGCACGCTGCGAGAGCACGTCGAGCATGTAGCGGTTCTGGCCCTCGGAGGCGTACACCCCGATGCGGCCGGTGTACTCCCGCGACGCGTAGCCCGCCCGCTCCAGCGCCTCCCAGGCGCACTCCAGGAAGAGGCGCTGCTGCGGGTTCATCACCAGGGCCTCGCGCGGGGTGAAGCCGAAGAAGGCGGCGTCGAACAGCTCCGCGCCCTCCACCACCCCCGAGACGGGCACGTAGCTTGGAGCGGTGCGCTCGCGGCGCGAGACCCCGGCGGCCCTGAGCTCTTCGTCGCCGAAGCGGCGGAGGGAGCGGGTGCCGGAGCGGAGGTTTCGCCAGAACTCGTCGATGTCGCGCGCCCCCGGGAAGCGTCCCGCCATGCCGATGATGGCCACGTCCTGTCCGCCGGGGGATCCGGTTTGGCTGTTCATTCCTGGCTCGATCGGGTGGGTTCCGGCTTCGCGCCCGGACCGGGCGGCCCTGTACTCCCGGGTGCGGGCGCGGCGCTCTTCGGCGCGCTCGTGGCTCCGCCCGGCCGGCGCTTCCCGCGGCTCCGGCCCTTCCGCTCGCGGCGCTTCCGGAGCTTCCGCGGCCCGCGCCGCCGGCGCCTCCGGCCCTTTCGCCTCCTGCACCGGCGGGGCGTCCGGCGCCCCGGCCGCCCTGCGCGGCTTCGGCACCCCGGGCGCCGCACGGCTGCCCAGCTGCGCGGCGAGCGCGCCCAGCGTGCGGTGGGTGAACAGGTCCACCAGCGCCACCCGGTCGGGAAAGCGCTCCTGCAGGCGGGAGTGGACCTGGACCAGGAGGAGGGAGTGCCCGCCCAGGTCGAAGAAGTTGTCGCCGACGCCGATGTGCGGCACGCCCAGGACTTCCTCCCAGATGGCCGCCACCGCGCGCTCGGCCGCGGTGAGCGGGGCGCCGCCCTCGCGGCCTCCGCCGCTCCGCTCGGGCGCGGGGAGAGCCCGGCGGTCCACCTTTCCGTTGGCGGTGAGCGGAATGCTCTCCAGCACCACGAGCGCCTCCGGCACCATGTGCTCCGGCAGGCGCTCGCGAAGCCGCGCCCGCAGCTCCGCCGCCGTGACCTCCGCGCCCGCCGCCGGCGCCACGTACGCCACCAGCCGCGGCCCCGCGGAGCCCGGCATGCCGAAGGCAGGATCCTCCCGCACCAGCACCACCGCTTCCCGCACCCCCTCCGCGCCCAGCAGCGCCGCTTCGATCTCTCCAGGCTCGATGCGGAAGCCGCGGATCTTGACCTGGTGGTCGAGCCGCCCCAGGTACTCCAGCTCCCCTGCGGCCAGCCACCGCACACGGTCTCCGCTCCGGTACAACCGCGCTCCCGCCTCGCCCCCGAACGCGTCAGGGACGAAGCGCTCCGCCGTCAGCTCCGGACGCCCCAGGTAGCCGCGCGACACCCCCGCGCCCGCCACGTACAGCTCCCCCGGCACCCCTACCGGAACCGGGCTCCCCCACCGGTCCAGCACCCGCACCCCCAGGTCCGGGATCGGCTCCCCGACCGGACTCCCATCCCCCGCCTCCACGTCCGCCCACCCCAGCACCCGGTACGTCACGTGGACCGTCGTCTCCGTGATTCCGTACATGTTCACCAGGCGCGGCGACTCCTCCCCGTGCCGCCCCATCCACCCCCGCAGACTCCCCGGCTCCAGCGCCTCGCCCCCGAAGACCACCCACCGCAGCGCCAGCTCCGCAGCGTCTCCAATCCGCTCGTCCGCCGCGTTCAGCTGGCGGAAGGCGGACGGCGTCTGGTTCAGCACCGTCACGCGCTCGCGAGCCAGCAGGCCGTGGAACGCCTCCGGGTCGCGGCTCGTCTGCCAGGGCACTATCACCAGGCGCCCCCCATGGAGGAGCGCGCCCCAGATCTCCCACACCGAGAAGTCGAAGGCGTACGAGTGGAACAGCGTCCACACGTCTTCAGCGCCGAAGCCGAACCACGGCTGCGTGGCCGCGAACAGGCGCGTGACGTTGCCGTGCGTGACCACGACGCCCTTGGGCCGTCCCGTGGAACCCGAGGTGTAGATCACGTACGCCGCGTTCTGCGGATCCACCTCCACCCCCGGCGCGGCATCCCCGCCCCCGGTCTCCGCCAGCGCGCTCTCGAGCCCCAGCACCTCCACCGTGGCGTCGCCCAGCAGCTCGCGCAGGTGCTCCTGCACCAGGACGGCCGCGCAGCCGGAATCTTCCAGCAAGTAGGCGAGGCGCTCCGCCGGGTAGGCGGGGTCGACGGGCACGTACGCGCCGCCGGACTTGAGCACGGCCAGTAGCGCGACGACCAGCTCCACCGAGCGCTCGGCGCAGACCGCCACACGCGCCTCGGGGCCTACGCCGCGGCGCCGCAGGTGGTGCGCGAGGCGGTTGGCGCGCCGTTCCAGCTCCGCGTAGGTGAGCGAGGCATTCCCGGAGACGATCGCCACCGCGTCGGGCGTACGGGCAGCCTGCTCGGCGAAGAGCTCGTGGACGCAGGCCAGCGGGAAAGCGGCGGGCGTAGCGTTCCAGGCCTCCAGCACCTGCGCGCGTTCCACCCTGCGCAGCAGCGACACCTCCCGGAGACGCCGCCGCGGCTCTGCCGCCATCGCCTCCAGCAGCACCTCCAGGTGCCCCGCCATCCGCGCGATCGTCTCCGCCTCGAACAGCGCTCCCCTGTAGGCCAGCGTCCCCGCGAGCGACTCCGGCTCGTCCGCGAGCGTCAGCCCCAGGTCGAACTTCGCCACGCCCGCGCCGCTCCCGAAGGGCGCCAGCTCCAGG
>Ga0180215_1000602_pt1 | contig 44058 bp, 52 predicted proteins | sample eDN3rd37CBELigBY_FD_128871 | JGI IMG/M metagenome (GOLD analysis project Ga0180215, IMG submission 128871) | Enriched backyard soil microbial communities from Emeryville, California, USA - eDNA 3rd pass 37_C BE-Lig BY (version 2) (version 2) | ecosystem: Environmental > Terrestrial > Soil >...
AACCTGTCCCCATGTCCCTATTGTAGTCGGCTGTGCTGTTTTCGGTAGTCACTTGGGGTCATGTTAAAGAGTTGTTTGAATTTTTTGTAGAAGAAGGTGACGCTTGAGTAGCCTACTTCGTCGGCGATTTCAGGGATTGGGATGTTTGAGTTTATGAGCATCATGCCTGCTTTGCTTATTTTTTGAAGCTGCAGGAGGTCTTTGAACGATTTGCCGGTTCCCTTTTTTAATAAGTTCGATAAATAGTTTGGGTGAAAATTAAAGTGCTTTGCCATTGAAGTTAATGAACAGTCTTGATAATGGTCTTCGATATATTGTAAATAATCAATTAATGTATAGTTATTGGAATTTGGAACATGAGTGTGCCGTTGACTAATTTCATCTTCGCGGATGAGCTCTGAAAACAAAATAACGAGATAGGAGTTAATAATTTCATCAGAGTATATTCTTTTATGAAAGTATTCCCACACAATATTGTTCACAACTTCAATAATTTTTTTGTTTTTCCCATGGTTAAATAATAGATAACGATTCGACTCTCTGCTCTCCATAAGTAAATCAACAAGGAAAATGGAGATGATACTTTGAGAGGAAAGTCTACTTAAGAAGCTGGGAGATAAATAGTCTTTTTTTAGTGTAATGCTTAATATAATATCATCTTTACCCGTTTCTTCCACCGTATGAGGTGTATATTTGTCGATCATAACCAGGGTTCCTTCTGTAAGAGGAAACACATTCTTATTAATTACAACATTGCATGTGCCTTTGAAAACATAGGTGAGTTCAATGAATTCATGAACATGAACGGGTATTTCTGAATGATAGGGCTGTTGTGTGATCACGATGCTATCTTCTATAAATGTATTTTCTATTGCATTAATTGTGTAATTATATAAAAATACTTCCTCACCATCTATTAAAACAGTCTCAGCTGGTATGAGCGCTTCAATTTCTTCTCTCTTCTTTATAAATTGTCTTGAAAATAAAAATTCGGTTAATTCCATAGCACCCCAAGTCTCCCCTCGACAACTAATCCAAAGCTTAGCTTAAGACATTTTTAACACTAGTTTTACTCGAAGTCAAGGCTGATAATTGAAGGAAAGCTATGTGTTTTCTACAAATGATAACGCTAACTGAAAATCTTTGAAATGAGTAAGGATAATCTTTCATTCTAACATTATAAGCGATTCAATTAATTGATAGTATGTAATCAAATAGTAAATGAGGTGAATGAAATGAACTATAGGTTTCCGAAGCAGTTTATTTGGGGATCAGCAACTGCAGCATATCAAGTAGAAGGAAATAATGTGAATAGTGACTTTTGGGCTGAAGAGCATGCGGAAGGTTCTCCTTATAAAGATAAATCCGGCGATACGATTGATCATTATAGTCTATACAAAAAAGATATTGAATTAATGGCGAAGTTAGGATTTAAAGCTTATCGTTTTTCAATTGAGTGGGCACGAATTGAACCGGCAAAAGGGCACTTCTCAGTTTCTGCGGTCCAACATTATAAAGATGTATTAGAAACATGCCATGCATATGGATTGACTCCTGTTGTAGCACTCCATCATTTCTCATCACCACAATGGTTAATGAGAATAGGAGGGTGGAGCAATCCTGACATACCTGAGCTTTATGCTCATTATTGTGAAGTCGTGATGAAAGAATTAGGACACTTAATTCCCTATGTGTTGACGATGAACGAAGTGAACTTACCAGTTATGCTTAAGGAAATTTTCTCAAAAATAGGCTTTGTTCCACCTGTTGGGATTGACAGAGAGTCATGGGTAGCCCCTAAGTGGAGACAATCGGCAGCAACTCTTTGTGGTGCAGATCCAAGTCAATATTTCACCTTCCACATGATATCAGATGAAAAAGCAATCAAACTTATGAAGGAAGCACATAAACAATCACGTGCAGCTATTAAAAAAATTCACCCTGAAACAAAAGTGGGCTTTTCGATGGCACTTCCGCATATCGATTCTATTCCTGGTGGTGAACGGTTAGCGAAAGAAAAATGGAATCGTTATTTTCTCCAATTTCTCGATATGATGGATGAAGACGACTTTTTCGGGTTGCAAAACTATACGCGTGAAATTTATGGACCAAATGGACAAATTCAACCAGATCAACATACAGAAGTAACACAAATGGGATATGAATATCATCCTGAGGCACTAGGGAAAGTTGTTGAGGATGTAGCAAAATCTGTAACGATTCCAATCATGGTCACAGAGAACGGTGTAGCAACAGCTAATGATAAAAAGCGTGAAGAATTTATACAAAGAGCGTTAACAAGTTTGCATGCTTGCATAGAGAAAGGTATTGAAGTGATCGGGTATTTACATTGGTCAACATTCGATAATTTTGAATGGCAATCAGGGTATAGCATGCAGTTTGGGTTAATCGAAGTTGATCGTACCACACAAGAAAGAATTCCTAAGAATAGCGCGTATCTTTTAGGGAAAGTGGCAAAAGAGAATAATTTGGTGACAAAATTTGAGGTACGCTGATTCGAAAAAAGTTGAACATTAAAAGGTATAATGGTACTTTTACAGTGCTATTATACCTTTATTTTCTATATTGCGATTTAAAAGTGATTTCCTTAATCCGATTTCTTTCATGAGTAGTATATTGATTTAATACATTAGGTAGTGTTATCAATAATCTAACTGCCGTAAATACAAAAGAAGTTCACCTTTACTATTTTTGATCATTTTATACAAACGCATTTTGCTAGCAATCTTTTCAATTTTCTTTTGTTCATCATGTTCGTACTTTTTATTATGAAATAATTTGGCTAGTTGATTAAATCCTTCCGCCAAAATATTCGCAGTACCCTCTGAACCTAATTCGATTCCTAAGGTTTCTGTTTCTGAAAGCTGGGTTTCGGCCAATTGCTCTATTTCTGTTTTAAATTCCCCTCTAATAAAAATAGAAGGCTCTTTATGATCAAACGCTAATAATAAATCATCAGCATTGAACGCCTCAAATGTTGCATCTTCTTTCTCTAATGTTAATAACTCGTTAAGAACATCTCCTTCACTTTTTTGGACGGTTTTAGCGATGGCTTGAATCGTTTTAACTGAATAACTATTTACATTTTTTTTGTTTGCACTTGAAAGCAATTGTTGACTTACTCCTGTTTCTTTAAAAACATCGTATCGTTTCTTTCCATTTCTTTGCAGATAAATATCCAGAATACCCATTTGCACAACCCACCCTTTATTGATCATTTATTTTTTACTAAATTATATTTTAGTATATGTAAAAGTGATGTAAATGTTTATTGCAGTGAATAGGATCAAGTGATGGAGGACAGAAGGACGTGAGACAATTCATGTTTTTTCTTTAAAGTGAATGTCAAAGTAAGCAGTTTTCCACGAAATGAATTATATTAAAAAAAGTTAATAATACCAACTAAAATATGGTAAATTTTATACATAGGTTTTTATTATCATTTCTTAATGACATAAACTAACTTCTAAAGGAGTCTCTCTATGAAAATAGATTCAAAAATGAGAAGAATACAACAAAAATATAAAACTGAAATAGAAGCAAGGAATAAAAAAGGGAGAGACGCTCTAGTAGTAGCTTCTATTATCTTATTTTTGATCCTGCTACTATTCTTAGGGGTTCCAAACTTTGAAAAAGATGCTAATAAGCCTGTTGCAACTGATGATTATCAGAAAAAATGGATGGACGTTACTCAAGAAATTGACAATACGTTAAAAGATAATAATGAATATACGGGGATAGCGATAGACTTTAATCCTGAACCTATTAAACTAATCTTAAAAACATCATTGAAAAAAACGAATGGAATGGGTGATGACCATCTAAATGAGCTTATGAGTATCGCTAATGAGAGTATTACCTCAAATAACTTACCTGCATTATTAGAAGAAAATGAAACATACGAAATCGTTATCATTGGAAAAAATAGAGAAGAAATAACACGTGGTACGTTCCGCAATGATGAATAATTGTGAATGGCTACTTTTGATCGTCATAAAAAAGAGACTCTATTGATTAACAAGAGCCTTAGGAGGGTCATTTTTAATCTTTATATCTCCATAAAATCAATTTTTTGAAACTCTGTAAGCTTTTCGTCTAAATTTTGACTCAATGACACTGTAATAGGGTGATTTAGCCCTAAGTATAGTCCGAATTCGATCAATTGACTTTTTAATACATTAATACATCTAGTTGGACTAGTAGAACATATGGATTTGATTATTTGCTATGCTAAATCGTCCATCTTAAGTCTTGCTCCTATAGTTTACTCGAAGATGTTTATCGGCATTGAATGGGGAACTTTAGGTTTTTGATAAAAAAGGGATTGATTATTATTTTAGCGCTATTCACTTAAAGAATGCAGTAGTACACTTAAACGATTAAAGTGCTTTTTCGGAATAAGGTTTAACTGGAGAAATGGAGGGTCTAACTATGGGCATAAGGAATTATTTAATTGAAGGCATTTCAGGCACCGGCAAAACTTCAGTCTGTAAAGAATTACAGCGGCGCGGTTACGATGCTATTCATGGTGACCGTGAATTGGCTTATCAAGGCGATCCGGAAACCGGTACACGGACGTATGGTGTCACGCATGAGCACCACATTTGGGATGTAGATAAAGTTAAAGATTTGGTCGCCAACCAGAATGAGTCGGTAACATTTTTTTGCGGTGGTTCAAGGAACTTTTCGAAATTCATAGACCTATTTGACGGTGTCTTTGTCCTCGAGGTCGACCTTGACACATTGAACCGGCGCCTTGACGAGCGACCAGAAGATGAGTGGGGCGGAAAGGGAAGAAAAATGGAACGGGAACTCATTGTACGACTACACCAAACGAAAGAAGACATCCCCAAAAACGGAATGATAATCGACGCCACCGTACCGATCGAAGAAGTCGTTGATGCGATCGTCCGTCTTAGTGAAGAAAATAAACCCGAACGACAGTAAAATTGAATGGGATGATCATGAAGAAGATCGGTTGCTTATGAAGCAGCCTTTTTTATTTATCGTACGTTATCTAGCGTCCAGTTTATTTTAACAATTATGATTCTAAAAAATATATATAGATTAATAATTGTGAACGGGGGGATTGTAATGGGCTCGCAAGGGAGAGTCAGTTTAAGTGTTGGTTGGATCACTTTGTTTCTAATAGGCACAGATTTATTTGTCATATCTCCGTTACTACCGTTCATTTCGGAAGCGTATAATATAAATCCAGCGATAACAGGATGGATGGTAACGGTTTTTGCTGTAACATATGCGATTGCAGCACCTTTCTTTGGTTGGGCTTCAGATAAAAATGGAAAAGGGATTTTTATTACGTTAGGGTTATTGTTATTTTCCTTCTCCAATATCTTAACTGCTTTTTCGCCTTCTTTTTCATGGTTAATCATTAGCCGTATTTTAGCTGGTTTGTCGGTAGCTGCGATTACCCCTTTGATTTATGCGATAATCGGTGATATTGCTCCATCTAATCGGAGAGGAACTTGGCTTTCTATTGTTGTTTCAGGACATTTAACAGCTCTTTGGGCAGGAGCACCAATCGGTACGTTACTGGAGCATTTTCTTGGCTGGCGTTCCGTATTTATTGTAATGGCTATGATAGGGACTATAATGGCAGTAGTAAATTTCAAAACGTGGAAATATGTTGCAAAAAATGATCTTACTAGAAATCTCATAGAAGGAAATTTGCTAAGAATACTTGGTTCAGTAAGTGTTACCATGATTTGGGCGATTTCAATGTATGCTCTTTATGTTTACTTAGGTGCGGCTCTATATTCCGAAAATAGATTCACATCATCAAAAATCGCATTAGCTGTTACTTTTTACGGTATTGGTGCCGTTTTAGGAAGTCTTACAAGTGGACAATTCACAGATAGGTTTGGAGTAAGGAAGATTTCCAAAGCTACACTTATCTTATTGACTGTAATATTCATTTGTTTAGGAATATTCTTTTCGTCTGGAGATTGGATTTATATCTTTCTGTTTATATGGGCTTTGGTTGGCTATGCAGGATTTACATCATACCAAGCGCGATTAGCAGTCGAATATCCAGAGGAACGAGGAATTGTCATGGCGTGGAATAATACGGCTCTTTATATCGGTATTACGATTGGTTCAATGATAGGTGGCTATGTCATAACTAACTGGGGATACCCTTTCCTTCCGTATGTTTGCAGCATCGCAGCTTTAATTAGTTTTGTGCTTAGTACCCAAAAGCCAAAGAAAAAAATCAGCTTTCCAGCAGATAGATAATGTAGCCGAACCTATCGAATGGAGATGCTTTTTATGCAAAGTTCTAGAAGGAAAGTAGTTCTTATTAAACTGTTTAACTAAATAGAGCAATTTTACATCACGCTACGCTAGTAATTTCTACCTTAAGAAATTGGAGATGTATGAATGATGAAACAAAACAAATATGATGATGAACATTTCTTTTCTGCTTATGAAAAAATGCCACGTTCGGTCAAAGGATTAGAAGGAGCGGGAGAATGGTATGTTTTAAAAGCACTGATGCCAGAGTTGAGGAATAAGAATGTGCTTGATTTGGGCTGCGGTTTTGGTTGGCATTGCCGATATGTTCGTGAGCAAAAAGCAAGTTTAGTGATAGGTGTAGACATTTCGGAAAAAATGCTTCAAAAAGCTCGTGAAAACACAGATGATCCATTAATTTCGTATATAAAAATGCCAATTGAAGAAATCGATTTTACAGATTCTCAATTTGATGTGGTCATTAGTTCGTTGGCTTTTCACTATATTAAGTCGTTTGAAGAAATCTGCAAAAAAGTTTACCATTGTTTAAAACCTGGAGGGACTTTTCTTTTCTCAGTTGAACATCCAATCTTTACTTCTCGAAACGAACAAGATTGGTATTACGATGAAAAAGGGAATCGTCTACATTGGCCAGTAGATCATTATCAAGCAGAAGGAGTACGTGACACGATATTTTTAACAGAAAATGTAATGAAATATCACCGTACAATCTCCACATATTTAAATGACTTAATTGGTGCCGGCTTTAGTATTAAAGCAGTCAAAGAACCAATTCCATCTGAAGAGATGTTAAAGAGTGTACCTGAAATGAATGATGAAGTCCGAAGACCTATGTTTTTAATAATTTTAGCAGTAAAAGGATAATACAACTTCAAATAAATTTTAGTCGTTACGAAATTAAGCGTTCCCAAAAGCGGCGTTTTTTCTTGTTTAGCATCCTTTTTTGTTTTAAAGCCACTCCTTTTCTGTTTTTGGCTCTAGAAAAGCTGCAATTTCTCAAAAAACTCCCTACCTTGCTACATAAAGTTTACATAAATTTAACAATCCCCCTATATTCAAATAACATATAATCCTTAAAGTGAAATTTGTGTCTTAGATTTCGTCGAAGAGATTGAATAAATATTTAGTGAATCATTTAAAAATTTGCAGCAGAAAAGGAGAAACCCAAAAGGTATGAAATTTATGAAAAGAAAAACAATAATAATCCTTACAACACTAACGATGGCATCTTCTACGCTGCCAGTTCAAGCAGCCAATCAATATTCTGATATCGAGCAGAGCTTTGTCAAAAATGAAATTCAATCTGTGATTGATAATAGCTCAATAAAAGGATATCCTCACGGTTCTCCTAAAGAAGCAGTAGTTACATCAAATAAATCTTTTAAAAAAGGTAAGCTTTCAAAACCTGTAAAGCCACAAGGGACTACTGAAGAAGTAGATGTAGATGCTCCTGAAGTTGATCAACCTTTACCAGCAGTGGATAATGGTGAAAATGCTAATGATGCTATCTTGAAGAACATAGCTGCGACTAATCCTTTTATTAATATTTTAGATGGTTTTGATCAAATATGGTCTATGAATCAACCAGATTGGAGAGACGGAACAGCTTTAACTAAAACAGGTGCAAATGGTAATGTTGCAAACTATGGGGACGGACCTACCGTTTATTTTGATGGATATAAAAATGATAAGACTAAAATAGTAGCAGATAAAAAGACATATGCTAACCAAGAAATCAGAGATGCAGAGACTTGGGAAGCTAATATAAAATATGTAGAAGATGTTACCCAAAACAGAACGGATGAAGAGGCGTTAGCAGCCTATTATGATGATCAAAGAGATAAGATATATAGTATGATGGAAGCTTATGGGCCTTTAGCTAATACCTACGTAGATATCGTTAACCCGATCACAAGTATTGTAAGATCAACAGAGGACATGAATAAAGTATTGGAAGAAACGACTGTTGAAGACCAAAGTCAGGGAATGGGACAATGGAAGGGATCTGAACTATCAGATGCAATGGATTTAGTTCATTTAATTCGATTTAGGAATCCTTCTTCTTCAAATCCTTCTAAGTACTTTTTCTCTTCTCCAAGACCGTACAGAATGAATTCAAATGGAGAAGTAAAAGAAGTTGTTGATAAGAACGGTATTCCTGTTTGGGAAACAATCGGCAGTGGCGAAGGTACAGTAGAAGAATTACCTTCAGGTGGTAAAAGAGAAGTAGGAGAAAGACATTACCAACAATATGAAACGAATGTGGAAGTAATTCCTGCATTAGAATATGTAAAAAGAGAAGCGGAAGACGGAAGGGGCAAAGACGGGGCTTTTCCAAGTGGGCATACAAGTGCATCTTATTTGTCAACATTCGGATTTGCATACGCAACACCGGAAAGATATGCTGAATTTTTAACAAGAGCAGCTCAAATGGGAGAAAACAGAATTGTAAGTGGAATGCACTCTCCACTTGATGTGATAGGAGCAAGAATACAATCTACAGCAATGACTGCCTATGCATTCAATCTACCAGAAAACAAGGTGGTATTGGATAAGGCGTATAAAAATGCTGGAGAAGTATTCGGTGAAATAGCTGAATCAAAAGATATGAGCTTGTACGAATATGCACATACGGTAACTGAGGAGTATACGTTTGAAAGTGCGTACGATGAAGAAAAGTGGGAAGATCATGAAGCAAATAAAGCTTTCTATCGAGAAAAACTTACATACGGATTACCTCAAACAGGAACAACAGGATTAGACCCTGTAGTACCCAAAGGGGCAGAAGTTTTATTGGAAACTCGTCAGCCTTATTTGACAGATAAACAACGTAGAGAAGTATTGTATACCACTGAAATTGAATCAGGCTACCCTGTCATAGACGAGTCAAATGGTTGGGGAAGACTTGATTTGGTAACAGCATCTGATGGATATGGTGCGTTTTTAAGCAATGTAACAGTGGATATGGATGCTTCAAAAGGAAGATTTAATGCCCATGATTGGTGGAGAAATGATATTACTGGTGATGGTATGCTTACCAAGCAAGGAACAGGAACGCTTACATTGACAGGAAATAATAGTTATTCAGGAGGCACATTGCTAAAAGGAGGCACGTTAGAAGCTACTTCTACGACTGCTTTTGGTGAAGGCGATCTTTATGTAGAAAATGGTACAGTTTTAGTTAATGTTGATGAACCTTTAAATGTAAATGGCAATTTAACAATTGAAGCTGGAAACCTAGATATTGCAATGGATGATGACAATAGTCAACTAAATGTAGATGGATTGTTATACCTTAATGGCGGGGACCTGAATTTGGACCTTTCTCATTATGAATTAGAAAAGGGTACAAACATTACTTTAATGACTGCCGACAAGGTGAAAGGGAAATTCGATCATGTAACTGCTGATGGATACAAGGTAACTGTTACTTACAGAAATAATAGTGTCCTGGCACATATCAAAGCAAAATAATAGCATTTGGTAATTGAAATCAAGCCGGAGGGATGATGAAACCCCCGACTCAGGGCAGAGAGGCTGTGAGACCTCTAGTAAGAAATAGGTCTTTTCTCTTTAGTGGAAAAATCAAGTATTCTATGATGGATTAACCCCTTAACAAACGGTCTCATCGTCAAGAACAATATTCATAAGCGCCTTTCTGAAACAAGAAAGGCGCTTATTTTTATTTGGACCAGAAATTTATAAGGAGTTACAATATCTGTTAAAATTAGGAAAGGTTAAAACAATTTAAGTACATTAGTAAAGAGAGGTAGAAAATGAGGAAAGAAATGTTTATACAACTAAATGATGTTAAATTATTCGCTAAATTGGTTGGTGAAAATATTGGAAAGCCCGCAATCGTAATGGATGCTGGGTATGGTGACTATTCGAAGGCGTGGGATTCAGTTATATCAGAACTCTCTTTGCTAACAGATGTATTAATTTACGATAGAGCAGGATTGGGGAAAAGTGAATCAAGTTCTAGACCGAGAACGAGCAAGGAAATGATTATAGAATTAAAAGAACTAGTTAAAGGAACTAAGATCAAACTCCCTTTTATCTTAGTTGGTCATTCATTTGGTGGAGTTAACGCTAGACTGTATGCTACTGAATATCCAAATGAAGTTTGTGGTCTTATATTAATTGATTCAACTCCTGAAGATTATAGAGAGAAATTTCTTCCTACGATGGAAGAAGAGTTCCAGAGGGCATATAAAAAACAATTTGTTCATGAAGGTAATTATGATGAATTTATGGAAAGTTTAAAACAATTAAAAGAATCTAGAAGTAAATTAAATGTGCCCTTAATCGTTCTATCAGCTGGTAAAAAAGCTTATTATTCAAAGGAATCACAACAATTATGGAATGAAATGCAGAGAGAACTCCTAGAAATTTCTACAAAAGGGGAATTTGTTATTGCTGAGAATTCTGCACATTATATACAAAATGACGAACCAGAGGTTGTAGTGAACGCAGTAAAAAGATTACTTAGCAACTTTTAAGATGGCATATATTGTAGTTATGGCACCCAAAGGATGTAGTAAAACTACGTTGTTTCCGTGAAAAACTGAGTGTTTATAATACTTTGAAGGAAAAAAGTTTTTTAGAAATAAGAAGAGTTTTGGAAAAATACTAAAAGAAGGCTTTCCTATCACATACATATAGAGCAGGTTAGCACAGAACACTTTAATAATACTTAACGCATTATAAAATAATCTTATAATGAGAGGAAGGGTAACCTTTTTGATTAATAAATTTGAATTTTGCATTCTATTTTTATTGTTTGGAATAGTATTTTTATCTGGTTGTAATAGGAATGAAGTAAACCTAAAGGATGGAGATAACCATATAAATGATGAGATGGATGAAGTCATTTCTAATTACATTATTCAAAGATACTTTACCTCATATCATGATACAGAAAAGCAATTTGAAGTTCATAAAGTATATGGAACGAGTGAAACAGATGGGATCCTAAGTGTCTATATGTGGTCTTATTATGGCGGTTTTAATAAATCTACTGGAATAGAAAATCAAGCAGGACATTCATTACCTGCAGTAATTGGCTTAAGTAAAAAAGAAGAAAAATATTCTGTTATCGATTACATTGAACCTCAAGATGGTAATTTGTATCAGTCCTCATTAAAAAAAATGTTTCCCAATAAATACTTGAAATTTGCTCAACAAGATAGTGGAAATATAGGAGACTTAGAAAAGGAAATGGATAAAAAAGTAAACGAATGGTTAGAGAATCAGTAATAGATGTGAATAAATTAGATATTTAGAAAATTAAGAGTTTAGTAGATATACCATAGAAACGAGGTTATATAATGAGTAATTGGTGGTATGGTTTTTACTTTTTGATACTAGGAGTTTTATCATTCTTTACAGGAGAGGTAGTAACATTTGTTATGCTTGGATTTATTTTATTGAGCCTAAATAACATAAATAATACGTTGAAAAAGATATATAAAAGTAATAAAAAAGATGATGATAAGTAAAGAAATTCTCTTCAGTATTATTTATTTTTATTTGTCTTTTTGATAAAAGAAATCGAAGAAAGCTCGCAATATATGCTTTGGGAAGCTGGGGAAAGGAAAGTTGATTTTGAGAATCAAGCTAAAAGGATAGAAGCAATTAAAAAGCGTGATAATTCTACTATATTGGTTGCTGAACAATCCAAAGAACTTGTTGGGTTCTTGTTTGCTATGGGTGGTGATGCAATTAGAATCAAGCATTCAGTTTATATTGTTTGGGAATTTCAACAAATTACAGAGGACAGGTATAGGAACAAAGGTGTTTGAACATTTAGAGAGATGGGCTAAGGAGCGTCGAGTATATCTGTTAGAATTAACAGTTGTCACTTTAAATGCAGCAGGCCTTTCTTTGTATAAAATACAGGAATTTGAAATAGAAGGGGACGAAAAGGAATTCATTATTTATTGAGGGAGGATATGTTGATGAATAGTACATGTCTAAATTTATATGATAGGTCTAACAAAAGGGGGTTAAAAAGAGCTATTCTGCTATGACAGAATAGCTCTTTTACTTTTATTAGTTAAGGAAAGCCGAATATCCTTTACCAACTATCATCATGGTAGTAAATAAATATCATGATAAGGGGGTTTTTCCAACTTTGATTTCTTTATGTATCCCTCTGCAACAAGTTCCTCTATGCCTGATTCGATTTCCTCTGGTTTAACGCCAAATATGTCTGCAACCTTCACGGTTGATATAGTCATATATTTTGGCCTTTTCGAAGATGATTGAATCATGGATGTAATGCGATTTAATAGCTGGTTTTTATCCATATTTCTCTCCTTATAAATTATTATTTATAATTTTTCCCAAAAATGTAAATAATATAAGTGACCTGTAAGGAGTGATGACTGTGGGGTTTCATGCACCAAATGAGATTGCAAATTTAACAGCCGAACATGGTGAAAAAAAGGCAAAGTTGCCTATCTCAAGTATCATGCTGCTGGGTTTTCTTGGAGGAGCATTTATTTCAATTGGTTATTTGCTTGATATTCGAGTGACGGCAAATCTTCCAGAAGAATGGGGAACTTTTAATACGCTAATCGGTGCATCCGTGTTCCCGGTGGGTCTTGTTCTTATCATTATTGCTGGAGGAGAATTACTAACTGGAAATATGATGGCGGTTTCAATGGCGTTTCTGACAAAACGAGTGTCAGTTTGGAAGCTTTTAAATAATTGGCTTTGGATTACGATCTTTAATTTTATAGGTGCTTTATTTGTTGCGTATTTTTTTGGTCAGCTTGCTGAATTAACTTCACAGGGTGTTTATTTAGAAAAAGTCGTCGAAATTGCAAATGGAAAATTAGAGGACAGCTTCCTTGCAAGTACAGTTTCTGCGATTGGGTGCAATTGGTTAGTGGGTCTTGCCGTGTGGTTAGCTTACGGGGCAGAAGATATTGGAGGGAAGATTCTTGCCATTTGGTTCCCGATTATGGCATTCGTCGCAATTGGATTTCAGCATGTTGTGGCCAATATGTTTGTGATCCCTGCTGCCATTTTTTCCGGCTATTTTAGTTGGAATGCATTTATTGGGAATTTTATTCCGGTATTTCTTGGCAATGCGATAGGAGGATTTGTCTTTGTCTCACTCTTTTATCGACTTGCTTATAAACGAACGATGGATTCGGACAGAATGAAAGAAGGTTTAAGGAGGCGAAGGAAATGAGCGAATCACGGTTTACAATTACAATCGATGGCAAAGAATATTCCGCTGTTCCAGGTCAAAAAGTTTTAGAGGTAGCAAGAGAGGAAGATATCTTTGTTCCTGGTGTTTGCTATCATCCCAACTTAGGTACAATCCAAACTTGTGATACTTGTTATGTTTTAGCAGATGGAGAATTAGTAAGGTCATGTACGTTAAAAGCAGAGCCTGGTATGAATATTGATACTCTGTCGGAAAAAGTAAAAGCTGCACAATATGAAGGGATGTCCCGAATTCTAAAAAATCATGAGTTATATTGTACAGTCTGTGATAACAATAATGGAAATTGTACGATACATAATACGGTTGAAAAAATGGAATTAGCTCATCAGAAGTATCCATTTGAAGCAAAACCATACGCACCGGACAATTCTCATCCTTTTTATCGTTATGAACCAGATCAATGTATTTTGTGTGGACGTTGTGTTGAAGCATGTCAGGATTTACAGGTAAACGAAACGTTGACAATTGATTGGAGCCGCAAAGTTCCAAGGGTTATTTGGGATAATGATGTTCCAATTGATCAGTCATCCTGCGTTTCTTGTGGTCACTGTGTAAGTGTTTGTCCATGCAATGCATTAATGGAAAAATCAATGCTTGGCAATGCCGGTTTTCTAACGGGTATACCTCCTAAAGTTCTTGGTCCTATGATCGATATGACAAAGGAAGTAGAGCCTGGCTATCGAGAAATTTTTGCGATTTCTGAAATGGAAGCAGCAATGAGAAAATCAAAAATAAAAAGAACAAAAACCGTTTGTACTTATTGTGGTGTAGGCTGTAGCTTTGAGGTCTGGACAAAGGATCGTGAAATATTAAAAATTCAAACAACAGAAGAGGCACCGGTCAATGGTATTTCAACCTGTGTAAAAGGGAAATGGGGATGGGATTTTGTTAATAGTGAAGAAAGATTGACAAAGCCGCTTATCCGAAAAGGTGAGGAGTTTGTAGAAGCAACCTGGGAGGAAGCTCTTACCTTAATTGCTGATAAACTGTCTTCCATAAAAAATGAGTATGGGGCAGATTCAATCGGATACATTGCATCATCTAAATGCTCTAACGAGGAAAATTATTTGTTTCAGAAATTCGCACGCGCTGTAATGGGGACAAATAATATTGATAATTGTTCAAGATATTGTCAATCACCTGCTACATCTGGTCTTATGAGAACAGTTGGTCTTGGAGGAGATTCCGGAACAATAGAAGATATTATGGCTTCTGAACTTGTCATTGTTGTTGGTGCTAATCCGGCTGAATCCCATCCTGTTTTAGCAACACGAATAAAGAGAGCTCATAAGCTATTTGGTCAAAAGCTTGCAGTAGTAGATCTTAGAGAGCATGAATTAGCACAAAGAGCAGATCTCTTTTTACATCCTAAGCCAGGAACAGATATCATTTGGCTTAACGCAATAACAAAGTATTTTTTTGACCAGGGCTGGGAGGACAAGAACTTCTTAGCAGAAAGGGTCAACGGTGTAAAAGAATTTAAAGAATCCCTTGAAAAATACACTCTAGAGTATGCGGTTGAAAAAACAGGACTTAGCATGGAGCAACTACTGGAGCTTGCCAACATGATTAAAGAAGCAAATTCGGTTTGCATGCTTTGGGCAATGGGAGTTACTCAGCATATGGGTGCTACCGATACAAGCACAGCTATATCCAACCTTCTTTTAGTAACAGGAAACTACGGTCGAACTGGTACTGGCGCATATCCATTAAGAGGTCATAACAATGTCCAAGGCGCATGTGATTTTGGTACAATGCCTGCCTGGATGCCAGGGTATGAACCTGTTCAAGATGCGGCAGTAAGGGAGAAGTATGAAAAGGCTTGGGGTGTAAAACTTTCAGAGGTACCTGGTCATGATAACCATCATATGGTTGAAGGAATAAGTAAAGGAAATCTTAAAGCTCTTTACCTCTTTGGAGAAGACATGGCCATTGTAGATGCAAATTCTAACTATGTTCATTCGAATTTTGAAAAACTGGATTTCTTTGTTGTACAGGATATCTTTTTCAGTAAAACAGCTCAATTTGCCGATGTTATTTTACCTGCTGCACCTAGTCTTGAAAAAGATGGAACTTTTACAAATACAGAAAGGCGAATTCAGAGATTCAATAAAGTGTTGGAACCATTAGGTGATTCAAAACCGGATTGGGTCATTTTTCAGGAACTAGCGAATAAGCTTGGAGCAAATTGGAATTATAGTCATCCTTCAGAGATCATGGAAGAAGCTGCAAGTCTTGCACCAATGTTTGCAGGTGTTAGCTATGAAAGACTTGAGGGCTTTGAATCACAGGTTTGGCCGGTAAAAGAGGATGGAAAGGGGACTCCTTTATTATATACAGATAAATTTGGTTTTCCGGATGGAAAAGCGAGATTAGTACCAGTAGACTGGACAGTACCATTTGAACCAGGTGAAGAGTATGATCTTCATTTAAATAACGGACGTCTGTTGGAACACTTCCATGAAGGGAATATGACCTATAAGTCAGAAGGTTTGACACACAAAGTGCCACATCCATGGCTTGAAATTTCACTTGATTTAGCTAGTGAAAGAGGTTTAGAAGATGGTGCTTTAGTTGGATTAACCTCTCCTTATGGTCATGTCGAGGTCCGAGTAATTGTAACAGACAGAGTAAAAGGAAAAGAATTGTACCTTGCCATGAATTCCGCAGAAGATATAGAGGCAGTCAATCGGTTAACGAGTAGCTACCATGACATTACGACCCATACTCCTGCTTACAAGGAGATGTCAGTAAAAATGGAAGTGATTGAGACAAAAGGAGAACCTCCACTACCTAAACACAATCATCGATTTGGTAACAGAATTCCCCAAATCAGTGTAAAGGTAGAAGAGAAATGGCAGCGTTCAGATTACACGCCTATTTCTGAATTGGATGATTTTAAGGAGGGGCACTATGGCGAAACCGATCAGGCAAATTAGAAGAGAATTTCTTAATGAACAGGAAGAACAAGACCAGGCAATGAATGAGATTTTGAAGGAACTTGCAGAAAATAAGGAAGCGGTACTCGCCTTTATTCAAACGGCAAAAGAATTACACGAACTGAAGGTATTCGAGACTACCAACTCACTTTTAAAGCAAAGTGATGAGGTTGGCGCCATTGCGATTCAGCAAATAAACCAACCAGCGGTTCATAACATGATTAAATCTGGATTTGGACTGTTCAAGTTCCTTGGAGCCCTTCAACCCTCCCAGCTACAAACGATTTTAGATGGTGTAACACTTGGGCTAAAGAGAATGTCTGATTCTGGAGAAAAGGGTGAGAAACAAAGTATCTGGAGACTGAGAAAGAGGCTAACTAGCCCAGCAACTCGAGCAGCTTTGACAACAATGATTGACTTTGTTGAAGGGATGGGGGAAGTCTTTTTACGCAATCGGAGGAACAGCAAATAAGGAAGGTGCTTGGAATGAAAAATGAAAAGTATCAAATTGAAAATCTTAACAATCAAGAAGACGCGGATAAACTAACTCAAGCAGTACTTGGTGTTTGGGGAATTAGTAAAGCTGAAACAAATACATCACAAAAAACAGTATTATTCAGCTATGATGAACGGATGGCATCAGCTCAAGACTTTATACAAGCAATAAAGGAATCTGGATATGACATTGTAAATGAATAACTGTAATGATCGAGGTGAAACCATTGAGATTATGTGAGGTATGTGGAACAAAAGAGGATCTTAAAGATGAATATGAACAAGAAGCCGTTCAATCGGCTGTGACACTTCATATATGTGAGAGTTGTCGTGAGGACAGAAAGGTTATACATTAATAGGACATGGAAAATCCAGGTATATACCTGGATTTTTCATATGAAGAAAGGTAGAGGGATCGTTTATACTTTCCTTATCCTTTTATGTAGATATTGAAATGAACCTGTTCTTTTCAGAAGAAGCAGGGGGCTTATACAAATAATTTAATCGGAAAAACAAGGATATGTTATAATGGAAAAGTTGGGAAATAAATCCATTTACTTTCTTCTAGAGGGGAAGAAGTAAAAGGATCTGTTGGTTGGAGGAAGAGTATATATAAATGGATCATATCATTGAATTGCAAAATGTAACAAAAGTATACAAGAGTAAAAGTATTCTAGAGGAAGTTAACCTCAGCATTTCTTCGAACCAGGTTACAGCCGTTGTTGGAAAGAACGGATCAGGAAAGAGTACATTATTGAAATTGATCGGTGGATTAATGAAGCCAGATAGTGGTCAAATCCTTTTTCCGAAAGGAAAGACACTTCGGATTGGATACGTACCAGAGCTAACTCCTGCAGTTATTCCGTTTACCCCTGTCGAGTATCTGACACATATGGGAATGATACGGAGTTTACCAAAGAAGCAGGTAGAGCAAAGAATTAACACCTTATTAAAAATGTTTCACATGGAAGATGACAGGAACATAAGAATTATACATTTTTCAAAAGGGATGAAACAAAAAATAACGATCATGCAGGCGATGTTGGAGGAAACAGATCTGTTAATCATGGACGAACCTCTATCTGGCCTTGATCCGAAAGCACAAAGAGACTTGGAAGAACTATTGATTTCTTTAAAGCGCCGAAAGATTAGTGTCATTTTAAGTTGTCATGAGACAAGATTATTAGAAAGGGTCGTAGACCAAATATTTGTCATTAATCAATGTAAAATTACACAAAAAAGTGGACAGCATGCATCAGGTAAGTTAAAGAACAGGTTGGTAATTGAACTGTTAAATCCTGCATTATTAGCTTCATTTAGAGACAAAGTGACAATTGAGAGTGAAAGAAAAATAGACACTGATTTAAGCTTAATAGAATTGACTGTTAATCATGAACAGACAGATCAAATGATAAGAGAATTTTTAGAGATAGGAGCTTCAATCAAGCTTTTAACACCTTTAAATGAGTTAGAAAACGAGTTTTCCCTACAGTTTGAAAGGAAGAGGAGAAATTTACAATGAAGGGTTTGGTTGTATATCAGTTCGTTACATATATTCGTTCCCATAAGTATATTCCACCAGTTTCAGTTTTTATAATGTTACTGGTCATTAATTACACATACGTTCCTAATCCTATTATGGATAGCTATTCATTCACTTCTATCCTATTATTTTTTGTAATCGGTTGGGTGACAATTTCTCTCTTTCACTCGGAGGATGAAGGGCAAAAACAAATTACCATCATACATGCCAAAAATATAAGAGAATATTACCTCGCCCTCGTGATTAATTGTACCTTGGTTGCGTTCTTCCTTAGTGTTGTGGCAGTTGCGTACCCTATTATTTTTCAAGCTTTTACTCCAGGGTTACATCCAGTACATATCGTAAAGGGTTTTTTAGCTCATTTTAGTCTCACCTTCCTATCTATTGCATTATCCATTTTTTTCACAAGAGAGCTTGTTAAAAACCATATTAATTCATGGTGGGGTGTGATTAGTATTTTAATTGGTTCTTTGGTTAGTGCAATACTGACAGAAGCAAATATTATAAATTTAACGGTATTATACTGGATTTTACCACCTCTTCATTACTCCTTTAAAATAATGAGCGTGGACGATCACATTATATCGATCAGCACAGAAGTTTACGGATATTTCGTATGGATCTTTATCTACAGTATGATGCTGATTACCCTTTTTTTAGTGATTGTTCAGAAAAAGAGGTCTTTTAAATGAGGAAATTTATTGTTCAAACAGTTCATTACTTTTAAGCAAGCGCCATTCTTGAATAAGGATGTGCGTTTTTTAATATGCAGGGTAAATTGTTGAAAAGAGATTGTTTGAAAAGGTATATTTTTCAACATATATTTACATACAATTTTACACTTATACTTGTTCAAAAGATCCATTTAGTAAGAGTCAAATCTCTCACCTTTCCTCGTTAAACTGTCAATTTAAGAAAAATTATAAAGTATCTTATTCTACAGAATCCCGCTCATAGTTCATTCTTATTTAAATTCTCTTGTAACTGCTTCACAAGATTTGATGTGAATGTAATACTAGGTTTGAACAGCACACATATCGACAAAAAAATCCATATTGTAACTTTTTTGTAACTCTTTTATAGAGAAGGACTTATATAATAAATTTATTCGAAGGAAACAGTAATTTTTGGAAAAATGAATGGAGTGTCCATCATGAGAAAGAAAAGCAAATCAACATTAATAATAGGTCTAGTTATGAGCAGTATGATGTTATCGGGTTGCCAACTTGTTGAATCTCCTAATGCATTAATTGAAGCTCCCCAACAAGAAAAAGAACAGAATATAGAATTGAGTAAAAAAGCGGCAGAGCTGCTCCCAACTAATAGTGAATTACTAACCCCGGTAAATTCTAATAAAAAACAGTCAATTTTTATTGCTGATAGTAATGACGATGGGAACCAGGAAGCCTTTCTTTTGTATAGAGGTTTAGGGGAAAATCGTAAAGTTCATCTTCTTTCTTTACAGGAAACTGACAATGATTGGAGAGAAGTATCAGACTTTGAATTGGATTATCTGCAACTTGATTATTTTGGTCTCCATGATTTAGACAATGATGGACGAGTAGAAGTAGTCATCGGCCTTGGAGGATCAGACTTTGAATCAGAGAAAGAGCTTATGATATACCAATGGAAGGAAGAGGGGCTGACACAGGTAGTAAATAAAGGATATGAAATCCTTGATATTGCGGACTATGATCTTGACGGAAAAGCAGATGTTCTTATTGTCCATGGGAAGAGAAGAGAATTTATGGAGGCGGAGCTTCTTACATTCAGGTCTGGTCAAATAGAGACAACCTCAAGTGTGAATATGGATGCTTTTGCATTTCATGAAAATACAGTGAGTGGAAAATTATCTGATGGTAATCAGGCATTGTTTATTGATGGTGGTGTTGGTGCTCATTCAATGGTGACTGAAATCATTGCTTTTGAGGACGGGAAGCTTATAAAGGTGGATGAAAGAGCTGGTGGAATGCTCATTAAAGAATACCCACTTTATAGTAAAGATATTAATGACGATGGGGTCATTGAAGTAGGTGGGATGTATATCCCAAAAGGGTGGGAAGAAGAAGCATTTACTGATATTCCGTTTATTGAATACTATTCAACATATTCAATAAATGGGGAGGAAAAAAAGATTGAGGAAAGATATACAAACAGAGAGCATAAGTTTTACATCACAATTCCAGTTGATTGGCATGGTAAGGTAAAAATTAAAAAGGTTGAAAATAGTATCCAATTAATCTCTGTTTCAGATGATGAACTACTTTTTGAGGTTAAATGGAGTAACCTCGAATCGGTTGCACCGAAAGGCCATGTCTTCAAAAAAACAAAAGATACCTTTTTTTATACGGAAATGAAAGAAAAAGATGCTTTTCCATTTAATCAGTTTCATTTATTAGAAGATGAGTTTTAAGAGAGGGAAGTTTATGAATAAAATTCTTGTTGTTGAAGATGAGTTATCCATACGTAGCTTTGTCAGCTTAAATCTAAAAAAGAAGGGATACCTTGTAACGGAAGCAGAAACTGGAGAGGAAGCATTACGACAGTATCATCGAGAGAACTTTGATATTATTTTGCTTGATTTAATGCTACCGGGTATCGATGGATTTGAAGTTTGCCAAGAAATTCGAAAGATTAATCAAACAGTAGGCATTATTATGTTAACGGCTCGGACACAAGAGAAGGATAAGGTCGAGGGTTTAATCATTGGTGCAGATGATTACTTATATAAACCATTTAGCTTAGTCGAGCTCGAGGCTAGAATTTTTTCTCTGCTTCGAAGACTAGCTGTTGACCGCTCAATTTCAACGGAACATGATGAGAGGATTACTTCGGGTCCATTTCAATTGGACATGAAAACGAAGCGATTGATCAGTTCTGGAACAGAAGTAAAATTAACTCCAACTGAATTCTCTATTCTTCATCACCTTATGGGTCATCCAAATCGTGTCTTCACAAGAGATGAATTATTGGATGAGATATGGGGAAAGAACTATGTTGGTGATTTAAAAGTCGTGGATGTAAACATTAGACGAATTCGACAGAAAATCGAGACAGACCCTTCCTCACCAGTATATTTATGTACGGAGTGGGGGTTAGGGTACATATGGATGGGTAATGTATGAAGCGCAAAGTCATTCTTTATTTCATGATTATTATCCTTCTAACCTTAAGTTTAGTCATGACGGTGTTTGGATTTGCCTTGACCAATTATTATTATCAAGGAATTGCAGGTACTTTTCGCAGTCATGTGGAAGCGATTAATCCGATTTGGGAAAAAGGAAATGAGCTTAATTATGGCCGTTTAGAAGATTATAGTGATCTGATTATTAAAAGCTATCAATATCATTCTGCAGAATTGCAACTTTTATCAAATGATGGAGAGCTTATTCAATCAACATCTGGTTTTTATGAAGATAAAACCTATTCAATTGATCCCGATGTCTTTTCCTATGAAACAGTTTATAAAAAGGAAGTAATGGAACAAACAGGAGAAAAAATCATTGCTGTCTACATACCACTAATGCTAGAGGGTCAGGTTGTGGGGGTGCTTCGGTATGTTTCTTCGTTAGCAAATGTCCATGCAGTCATTCTAAATCTGCTTAAATATGGAATGATGATTTGTACAGGGGTAGCAATCGTTGTCTTTCTTATTAGCCTTCGTCTTGCAGACTCGATTGTAAGACCATTTAAAAAAATCATTCAGCATACACGTGAATTATCAAAAGGACGATTTGAAAAACGATTAAATAAAATATACCCTCATGAACTAGGTGAAATGGCGAACACACTAAATTATATGGCGGATGAAATTGTCAAGATGGATCGGTTAAAAACAGATTTCATATCCTCAATTTCTCATGAGCTCAGAACACCGCTTACAGGAATTAAAGGGTGGGTGGAAACGATAGAGTCACCGGAAGACTTAACAGAGCAGGAAGTGAAATTTGGCTTACGGATGATTCACACTGAATCTGAGCGGCTGATGAAATTAGTGGAAGATTTACTGGATTTTTCTAGGTATGAGTCAAATCGAATCATTCTTAACCAAGTTGAAGTAAACTTTGATGAACTCGTTTACGAAGTGACATTACAGCTTCAAAAGAAAGCAAAAGAGAAAAACATCTCGATTCATGTAGAAAGTGTACCAGTTCGGCTAATGGCTGATGGAGATAAAATGAGACAAGTCATGTTAAATTTACTGGATAATGCGATTAAGTTTTCTAAGGTGAATGGTGAAATTCAACTAAATCTATACAAAAAGAATCATTTTGCTGTGCTTGAAATTAGTGACAAAGGAATAGGGATGAAGCAAGAAGAGATAACGTACATTATGGATTCCTTTTATAAAGTTGATTCAAAATCAATTGGTGCTGGACTTGGATTAGCGATCACTCGAAATATTGTCACAAAACACGGCGGGAAAATTGACGTTCTTAGTCAGTATGGAAAAGGAACAACAGTTGTCGTTCAATTGCCTTTGGTAAAGAATTCAACAAAATAAGTGAAAAATAATGGGAAGAGGTAAAGCAGATGTGTGGGTTTATTGGATATATGAGTAGGAATCTAAAAGAACAAGCACTTGAAAAAAGACAAATTACTGTTGATATGACAACTATGATAACTCATCGGGGGCCAGATGATGTAGCCTATTATACGGATGAGCATATTCACCTCGGCTTCAGAAGATTAAGTATTATTGATGTTGAAAGTGGTAGACAGCCTCTTTCGTATGATGATGATCGTTATTGGATTACTTTTAATGGTGAAATTTACAACTATATAGAGCTAAAACAAGAATTAGAGAAGAAAGGTTATAAGTTTCATACGGATTCAGATACAGAGGTAATTATAGCCTTATACAGTCATATTGGAACACGAGTTGTTAATGAATTACGCGGTATGTTTAGCTTTATTATTTGGGATCGGGAGAAAAAGGAATTATTTGGTGCCAGAGATCATTTTGGGATAAAGCCTTTTTATTATTATGAAACAGATGATGAATTTTATTGCAGCTCGGAAAAGAAAAGCATAATTAGTGCTATTAAAGGTATCGGTAATATGGATTTAGAATCTTTACATCATTATTTGACATATCAATATGTTCCGGAGCCTCAAACGTTATCAAAAGAGATTAAGAGACTGGAGCCAGGTTGCTTTTTTACAAAAAAACTGGATGGAGCTATGATTATTCACTCCTTTTATAAGCCTACCTTTTGTCCAACGAATCAACCATTTGCCCAAGAGGTAAAGAAGATTCAACATGTATTAAGAGATTCAGTTGCTATGCATTTACGAAGTGACGTGCCGGTTGGCGCCTTTTTATCCGGAGGAATTGACTCATCGAGTATTGTCGCTTTGGCAAAGGAGACTCATCCACGTATAAAAACGTTTACCGTTGGATTTAAAAGAGAAGGATATAGTGAAATCGAATTGGCACAGGAAACAGCTGCAGCATTAAGTGTAGATAATCTTCATTATATTGTAACAGCTGAAGAGTTTATTAAAGAACTCCCTAAAATTGTGTGGCATTTAGATGAACCAGTAGCAGATCCTGCTTTAGTTCCATTGTATTTTATTGCACGTGAAGCTAAAAAGCATGTAAAAGTCGTTCTATCTGGAGAAGGAGCCGATGAATTATTTGGAGGTTACAATATATATAGAGAGCCACATTCGCTAAAATACTTGAAGCATTTTCCAAATAGTATGAAGAAAGGCTGGCTTGCATTGGCAAGTAAATTACCTGATGGTGCGAAAGGGAAAAGTTACATTGAAAGAGGTACAACGAATCTGGAAAAAAGGTATATTGGTAATGCGAAGATATTCTCTGAACATGAAAAAAGTCAGCTCCTACGAAACTATCAAGGGGACTGGACATATACAAATGTTACGAAGGGATATTATCAAACGATTAACCACCTTCATGATATCCAAAAAATGCAATACATTGACATCCATACATGGCTTCGTGGTGATATCCTCGTCAAAGCAGACAGAATGACGATGGCACATTCTCTAGAGCTGCGAGTTCCATTTCTTGATAAAGAGGTGTATAAAGTTGCATCACAACTTAGTCATGACAAAACGGTTACAAACCAACAAACAAAATATATACTTAGAAAAGCGATGGAAGGAATTATTCCGGATTCCGTGCTAAATCGCAAAAAACTAGGATTTCCGGTTCCAATTAGGCATTGGCTGCAAAACGAGCTATTTGATTGGGCCTATCAATTAATTATTGATAGTCAAACAGATCATTTATTTGAAAAAAATTATTTGTTATTTTTATTATCAGAACATCAAAGAGGGGTACATGATAACAGCCGTAAAATTTGGACAGTATTAATTTTTATGATATGGCATCAAGTCTATGTCGAAAGAAAATACGACTTTCATCAGCTTTCTATGGAGAGAGAAACGGTTGTCGTATAAATAAAATGAAGATAAAGCATATGAAAGAAGAGAAGAGTAAATGAAAAAATCAATTGGGTTAACGGGGCTTGTTTGTTTCTTATTAGTTGGATGTAATCCTAAACCAACAACGGAAGTAATAAATGAACCCGTCGATAAAACAATGAAAGAAGCGGATATAGCTGGAATAGAACAAGCAACAACTGTAAGTAAACGAGAAGATTATTTGAAAAAGCTTGCTGAGATTGAACAAAGTCTTGCTGAATTTGATCAGGCATTAGAAAACGGGTCAACTGTTGAATTAAAGCAGGCCCAAGGTGAAATTCTTACAAGATGGGATAATATGTTAAATGAAATTTACCAAGCACTCGAAGAACAGCTTTCTCCAAGTAATATGGAAAAATTAAGAGAAGAACAAAGGGAATGGATCAAATACCGTGATGATGCTGCAAAAGAAGCTGCCGCTAAATACGAAGGCGGGACGATGGAATCACTGGAATATATAAGCGTACAAGCAGGGCTAACAAAAGAAAGATGTTATGAATTAGTTGAAAAGTACATGGAGTAGCCCCTGTAATTAATCCGCTTGCCAAAGAGGAAAGCGGATTTTTTATATAGGAATTCAAGCATTATGATGTAGCTTTATATTTTTATTATATAAGGAGTAGAACATTGAATAAATTTAAATAAAAACCTTAAACATGTTGAATAAATAGATAATGAAATATGGATATATATGTTAAAATTTTATGTGATATTGTGAAATGAATGTAAAAGAGGTTCGAGTATGTAATTTATGAATATGTTTTTGTTCAAAAAATATAGAGGGGGAAATTGCTATTTTAAAAAGAAAAATGTTAACTGCTATTCTCAGTAGTTTGATATTTGCACTTATCTTTTCAGTACTTGGTGGCTTCGAAGTGGACAGATTTTTTAATTTGTATTTTAATTTATATTTTTTAAACCTTATGTTTGTCATGACGTACGGAGTTATTGTTTCCTTCTTTAGTGACTGGCTTAGTAGGAAGGTTTCTAAAAGAACGGTTACTCGCGAAATTACTTCCTTCATATTTCATTGTTGCTTCGGAGCAGTATTACAGATTTTTGGTCTTGGTTCCGCTATCTTATTCTTTATTATTGACCGTTTATTAGGTAGGGTGAAGATTGGATGGCTTTCAGTAATCATTGCATTATTAATCGTAGTAGTAGTATTTATCATTTTGATTAATTTGTAGAAAGGTAATACCAATAACACTGTTCGTTCTGGTACATATATTGTCAGATAGAATTGTACTTTTCATTAAAGGGGAAATGTTTTTGTGAAATATTTGATTCAGTACCTCATAGCATCCATGGTCATGTTTTTTTCAACGTTTGCTGCTTGGTATGAAGGAAGTGCTATCAGAGATAACCCTTGGGAATGGGAATACTCTGCCTATTTTTCGAAATTACTAAATGGTGAAATGACAAGTAGTGCGGACTTATCACAACTAGATCATTTTATATATGCAGCAAAATTTAGCCCTATCTTTCCATCGTTTATGATTTTAAGCCTATTTTATATGTTGATTTTAAGTGGTTACTTGCTCTTTAAAAGTGTAATGAAAAGAATGATTTATTTCATATGCCTGTGTATTTTTACCTTTTTTATTGGAGTAGTTGTAACAGACTCCCCAACCATAGGAGGTAGATACTTTGCCATTATCTTTACAATCCTTGGCATTATTCATTTAGCTCTAGCATTAGCAATTTATTTAAGGCTAAAAAAGAGAAAAGGACATTTAGAGAATTTAGTTTAATTACGAATAACTTGATTTTATATTCTTATCTTGAGTAATATGAATCTATTTTACTTACTATTTTAAGTGTATCTTCTATAAATAAGGACAGATGCAGTATAATGAATAAGAAAGTTAATAATTGTAAAAAAATGGAGGGGTTTGGTTGGGGGAACAATGGATACTTGAGGAGAAATTTCAAAGTGAACAATTTAATAGCTTACTAAAATGGCGTTGTGAACCTAAGAAATGGATTATTGACAAAACGAGTTCTCAATTGGTTTTAAATACCGATCAGGAAACAGATTACTGGCAAAAGACACATTACGGCTTTGAAGCAGATAATGGTCATTTTCTTTATATGAATACAGATAAGAATTTTAGGATGACAACAAAGGTCAAAACTTATCCAAAGTCAAAGTATGATCACGCAGGGTTGATGATTCGCTTTTCAAAGAATGTGTGGGTTAAAACTTCTCTGGAATTTATAACAAATACTTTGAGTAAAATGGGGACAGTAGTTACAAATGGGGGGTACTCTGACTGGTCCACACAATATATGGAGTCTAAAGAGATTGACCAATATTTTCGAGTATCCAGGATTGCTCAAAATTGCTATGTTGATTTTTCCTTGGATGGGAAAGAATGGATGCAAATTCGCTTAGCTCACTTGGATATTCCGTCTGACTCAACCATTTCAGCTGGATTATTCGCTTGCAGCCCTCAAGGAAAAGATCTTACTGTGCGTTTTGATTTTCTTACTATCGAAGAGCTTTCTTCTGATCCAAAAGAAGCCTACCTATAACAAGATATGATCAATGGAGTTATTTTTCTCAAAAAGTTGCATTCCTTCATTAAAATTCAGTAACGATCATCATCAATAGAAGCGCTTATCTTGTTCAAAGATAATGCGTTTTTTTGATTTTATAGCGCATGTTTAAGGTGTAAACTGACCTATGCTTTTAAGAATAATAGATTTGTTAGAAAATAAGAGGATACATAATGTTAAATGATGATGGAAAAGGTTTGTTTCAGTTGATAATACAGCAAGGTTTCTTCAGAAACTTATAACGTTTATAACGACATCATTATTAACTTAAACGTTCTATTGGATTTAATTTTTCTTTATTGTCTTTATATACTTAAATAACATATCAAGTTAGTTTTTGATCTCAAAATCTAGTTCATTATCCATCTTTAAGTTCAATATTTTTTCAACTACTGATCTATCAAAGAGTAACCAGAAAGATTTTCTTTTCTGGTTACCCTTATAATTCGAGCGGTGATCTTTCAAATTCTACTGTTTTTTATGTGTGCTCTCATTATTTTTACGCCTTTTTTGAAGGAAAGTACTTAAAGTAAAATGATTTTTAAAAAGAAAGGGGAGCAGATGATGGATAACCAATACTTTGTTGGCTGGGGTACACTTGCATTAATAAATGCTGCGCTTGCACAAGGAAAGAATAGGACAGGGTTAAACTGGTTTTTGCTTTCCCTACTACTAGGTCCATTAGCAACACTCATTTTGTTATTTGTTGAAAAAAGAAAATAATAAAACTGGAGTACATTATTTTCTGATTATGATTGACTAAATCAAGATAGGGTGCTGTTTGTTAAGTGGGTAGATTAAATTTGAAAGTTGGCAAGTGGAAGTTCACCATAAGACAAGTGTCGATGATGTTTTTTAGTAGTGGCAAGTCCAGTGGATGATTTAGCAACATGGGTTTTTAGAAGATTCGTGTAAAATATCTAATCTACACAAATGGAAATAGGTAATTTAACGTCTTAATTCCTTGATAATATTAGAGTTGAGGCGTTTTTTATTGTGAGTACCTATGGATAAGTTGAGGATGGACACCTACTATGCATTATTCTTTCGTGTGGAAACAGGCTTGGTTTAATAAAACTTAAATAACTGTAACTTTAACACCCATTTCTTCAACTAATCTTTAGAAGGAGATTTTTACTAAAGGAGAGATTTGTCTTGATAAAAAGAAGGAGTTTGTTCATTACAATTTTATTTAGTTGTTTACTATATGGATGTAATTCAGAGGATACCAAAAATGAAAAGAAAGAAGTAAAAGCAACTTTTATCGGAACAATTGAAGAAATTACAGATAATCAAATCGGACTTGTAGATATTGTAGAAGGGGAAATTCTTAGTTCTGGTAATAGAGTATCTGTCAATCTTTCGGTTAACCCTACAGAAACATTTCAACTAGGAGACAAAATAAAAGTAGGATATGACGGTACGATAATGGAAAGTTTCCCATTGCAAATTAATACACTTACTGTTGAACCTGTTAAGTAATTTAACCGAGTAATAGAAAATTTTCTTTGTCTTATAGCTAGAACCGGAAATGTAAGGAAAGATTTCTGATGTAAATAGGCTCCTCCCCCACACCAAATGTTTGGTCTTTTAGAGATTCGACTTCTTTTTATAGTATGTAAGACAAATTTGCTAAAAACGATGGATTTTGCAAAAAAATGGAACAAGAGATCTTTGGGATCCCTTGTTCCATTTGAAATCTAATTTTCTGCCAACTCCTTCCTATTCGGAGTATGTGGTGGTTCTTCCAGCCATCCTCTTTCTATTAAAATGTCGGTGCCCTCCTTACCATACTGCAATATTTCAGGAATAAGTTTTGAATATTCATTAGCGAGGTCTATTCGTGCTGATGAAGCTAATGCATGACCAATATAAGTTACTCCTTGAGTATTAAGTATAGTCACAAGGTTCATGATAAGCTTTTCTGAAAAAGGAGATGTAGTAGAAGTTGACACTTCTGAGTTAACCATTGTAGTGCCAAGCAGATCTTCCTTGATTAAAGTTTGGTTTAGGAACTGAATTTGTTTTTGAGCTAATTCTTTTCCTTTTGTTAAAAATTTTTTTATTTGGTCATCTTTCACAACTTGTATAAATCCAGTGAGTAAAACTAAAGCAGTATAGTTCCTTTCAATGTTAAAAAATATTTCAGATAGTTCAAGAACATTTAGAGGACGCTTCTTCTCGAACCATTTGGATAAAAAAGTTTCCTTCTCCTTAATAAATTCAACTTTATCGGGATAAGGGATCATTGTTGGGCGATCGTATATTCCTTTTGAAAGCATTAAATTTACTAATGTATTATAAAGATCCAATGTTGAAGTTAAACACTTAGAGAAGAAAGATCGAATATCTTCGCGGGCAACATTAGAAATTATCATACTATAGTTTACCATAGACATACGACTCATCCCGTAAGCATAACTGATAGGAAATAAATTAAAAAACAAAGGTGGAGCTGAAAGGTCAATATCTTCATCGGAAAATCCCTTTGGAATAGGGAAATTCTCCTTTTCAAAAATATTCTTGATTTCCTCAATATGTTTTTGTGATATATCTAACGTTAATTGAATAATAGGTTTAACATCTTCGTTGTTCGACTGTTCCATGAAATGCTTCGAGAGACAGATAGACATGCTATCATTAATATAAGTGGCCCATAATCCTGCAATTTCTGTTGATGATAAACCTACAGTATGTTTAGTATTCATTGAAGAACTCCTCATAATATTGGATTTTTCTAAGATAAGTATTTGTCATAGGGGAAGAACTTATTCTTCTTTTATATAAACGAATTTTATAAATCTTGGTGAAGTACAAGAGCTAATCATCTTCAATATACGAAGGGCTGTTTTTGAATAAAACCAGTGACTTCTTTATATAAGCGGGCATTAAATAGAATAAAACTTGGAATTATAATTGGATATTTATGTTAATATAGGTGTGGAGTTGTGAAGAAGTTAGGTGATGATTGAAGGAAGGGAAGAGATCCCTATACGGGAAAGCTATGATTAAAAAAATTGATATGACGAATCCAATCCTTGCCCAAGAAGTATTACACATTCAACTACTTTCATATAAGGTAGAAGCAGAAATAATTGATTTTTATGAAATACCGCCATTAAAAGACACAGTTGACACTCTACAACAATGTGGAGAGACTTTCTTTGGCTACTTTATCAATGAAGAGTTATGCGGCGTCATTTCTATAACAGCAGAAAATGGAGTAATTGATATACATAGGTTATTCGTACATCCTAAACATTTTAGAAAAGGAATTGCCAAGATGCTATTGAATTTCATTGAAAGCAATAATGAAGGAAATAAAACAATGATCGTGTCAACTGGAACCAAAAATATACCAGCTGTAACCTTCTATTTGAAAAATGGATTTTTTAAAGCAAGAGAAACAACAGTAACAGAACACCTTTCTCTTACTTCTTTTATAAAGGAAATTTAATATGGTTTTATTAACAACCATCGGGAGTGTATCCATAATGACGGAGGCAGATCCATCTACATAAGTGGTAGTCCTAGAGAGACTAGAAGGGGGTACTTATGTAGATGATCTGAACTTACTATCGAGGGGAGGAAGGTAATATTGTGAAAACAACAGAAAACTTTACCGACAAGGCCGATATATATGCGAAATATCGTCCACATTACCCTATTGAATATATCAATTATTTATTTTCAGCTAACCAACTAAAAGAGGATCAACTTGTTGCCGATATCGGTTCAGGTACAGGGATATTTAGCCGCCAGTTGCTTGAAAGAGGGTTGAAAGTTATTGGAGTGGAGCCTAATGATGACATGAGGAATTTGGCTGAGATATCATTGAAACAATATTCTCGTTTTACATCAATAAAGGCAACTGCTGAAAATACAACTTTAAAAGGGGAAAATGTGGATTTAGTAACTGTTGCCCAGGCATTTCATTGGTTCGATAAAGAAGCATTCAAAATCGAATGTCAACGAATACTGAAACAAAAGGCAAATGTTGCTCTTGTTTGGAATAGCAGAGATTTAACTAGCCTTATAATGAAAGAGAATGCAGAAATTTGCCAAAAGACCTGTCCGAATTTCAAAGGATTTAGCGGTGGAATGGTGGAATCACCCGAAATATTTAACAACTTCTTTAAGAATGGTAAGTATGAGTTTAAGATGTATCAAAATGATTTGCTATTTGATTATGAAGGATTCTTAGGAAGGAATCTATCAGCTTCCTATGCACCGAAAAAAAATGACGAAGAGTATGAACGGTTTGTTTTTCTCTTATCAGAGTTATTCGAAAAACACAGTAAGAATGGAAAAATTGTTCTCCAAAACATAACGCGAAGTTATCTAGGCACTGTCTAACTGGCCGAATCTATTGAAGATTTAATTGAAGTTTCCTTTGTGGAGTATAGTTTATCCTTGACGTAAATAGTATAGAAGTGATCTTAAGCAATTGAGTGACATTCTTAAATAACGATGTGAGCTCTTTATTATGTATGGGGCCTGATGTTGAGTAAGATGAATGGGACGTTTTTTCCTGACTATCGAAAGATAATAACCTAAAAAGGTTAACCAATGAAATATCTGGTTAACCTCATAATTTGAGAGCGCAGGTTCGATAAAACCAATGTAACTAGAAGATCAGCTCTCATCATTTGTTCATATGAATGTCTGGGAATTGGGAAGTTATTCTTCATCTTACCAACCTATGCTTATGTCCATACAAGTTCTATTACTGCAATCCGACCAAAATAACAACTGTAAAAAATATGATTTGTAAAATCGTTCGAGGGAAAAGAGGAGTACTTGGTCTTCCGCCAATAGTGATCCCTTTTCTCACAGCGCGAATGTTAGCTGGGAACATAACAATAAGTAAGATTGCCAAACCGACTGAAGCAAAACTTGAAGTGAAAGGAATCAACAGACCTATGGCTCCAGCGATTTCGCATATTCCAGTAATGGTCACGATGACACCTGGCTTTGGTAGAGCTGGAGGTACCATTTTGATAAGATCTGGACGTCTCTTTCCCCAATGAGCCGATGCCGTAAATAAAAACATTAAAGCAACAGCGACTCGTAAAGAAGTTTCCCAACTATCAAAATAAGAAAGTCCGAAAAAACCGATCAAGCGAAAAATCAAGAATGATCCAATTAGTAGGATAAATGGAGCCATCCGTATTTCCTCCCTTATTAAAAACCTTTGGTAATCATTAAATACAAAATAACGACAGGTATTAAAGTATTCTAGGAAGTTGCTACTATGTCATATTTTATTTTTAAAATTCCTTAGGTTCTCTATATCTCCATTTACTATCACATCAATATGAGCAGAAATAGTATTAATATCTAAATCCCACCATTTAATTTCTAACAATTCGTTAATAATTTTTTCTGAGAAACGATTTTTAAGTTTCTTTGCAGGATTTCCCCCAACGATCGTGTAAGGTTCCACATCCTGTGTAATAACCGATTTAGCTCCTACAATTGCACCGTGCCCTATTTTTATTCCAGGCATAATGACACTATCCATTCCAATCCAAACATCATTTCCAATTATGGTATCACCTTTAAACGGCAACTGATCTAACGTTGGCGTATATTTCTCCCAACCGTGTCCGAAAATATTGAACGGGTAGGTTGAAAAACCATCCATTCTATGATTAGCTCCATTCATAATAAACGTTACACCGGGTGCTATAGCACAAAATTTCCCTATGTTAAGTCTGTCTCCGAAGAATTCGTAGTGATATAACTCTTGATCTTCAAAGGATTCACCATTTCTTGCATCGTAATATGAGTATTCACCCACAATTATGTTTGGTCTAGTAATTGTATTTTTAATAAATTGCACAACATGATTTCCTTCAATCGGATATTTAGAATTAGGGTTTGGCCCATGTTGATTATATGATTCCATAGAGCTCTACTTCCTTTTTAGAGTTTTTATAATAAACTTAGCCGACCTATCTTATTGCACTCCTCAGCGAACCAAATGGCACCGTCAGATCCTAATACAATTCCATGTGGTTCCGCATTTTGCGTTGGAATTGAATATGAATTGAATATTCTGTCATTTCACCTTTCATTGTAATTCGACCAATTTGATTACTTCCCCATTCGGTGAACCATAAAGCATGATCAGGACCTGTTACTATTGCGTGTGGGCGAGCATTTGCAGTGGGGATGGTATATTCACTTATTGTTCCAGAGGGAGTAATTCGACCGATTTTATTTCCCTTAATTTCTACGAACCAAATGGCGTTGTCAGGTCCTTTTGTAATAACTACAGGGCCAGCATGTTTTGTAGCAAAAGGTAATTCGTTATTTCTCCAAATAATGTAATCCGTCCAATTTGATTACTTTGATTCTCAGTAAACCAAATGGCATCATCCGGCCCAGCAACAATAAATGAGGGGCAGCAATCAGGATTCGGTAAATCATACTCAATGATTTCTCCTGATGGTAAAATTCGTCCTATTCTATTTCCACTCATTTCCGTAAACCAAATGTCTCCATTATGTCCTTCAGTTATTCCAAAAGGTGCTGAATCTGGGCATGGCAGAACATATTCGGAAATTTCACCTGTTCCTGTCAATTTTCCAATTTTATTAGCCTTATTTTCAGTAAACCACACATCCCCCTGGGCTGTGGAGAGGATAGACAGCACACCTGCATCGGGTGTAGGAACAACGAAAGTAGTGACTTCGCCGTTAACCGTCATTCGTCCAATTTGATTGGCTTTATGCTGTGTAAACCAAAGTACACCATCATTTCCAGTGGTTATTCCATAAGGTCCAGAATCTATGTCAACAAGTTCGAATTCTTCGATTTTCACCATCAAGCAGTTCCTCCTTTTCTTTATAGAAAATGTTTTAGTCTTTCGATAGAGAATAATTGGAAGCTTTTTATAGAGACCACTTAACTAATTAGCTAAGTGGTCTATTTAATCACGACATGTTCTCTTCTAATTGAATAATTTTTTTAATGATTTCTTCTCGTTTCATTTCTTCTAAAGGAAGAAACCTTGGCGGCGCTGGCAAGTTAAACTCAATATGTGAATGAGATAGCTCAAACAGTAAAGTTCCTATCTTATCTTTATGTTGATTTTCAATCACAATCCAAAACACGCGTTTTTCATGATGAGGTGTGCCCCATTTAGCCTTTTCCATTGAATTTCTAAAATGTAAGCACTCTCCAATAACAAAGTCATCCTCTTTCGTTTTTTCTGTAGATCGAAATCCGTTTTCTTTTATTAGTTTCCAAATTGGCGGAAGAAGTTTATCTAAATACATGCCATATGTTGCATCTTCATGTTCCGGAAATAACTGTTCAAGCTCTTTGATATTTTTGTTCAGTACGTCCTTCCAGTGCCCTTTTATATAAGTGAAAAGTACTTCTCCTAACTCATAGATGGTCATCTGAGGATGAATATTTACTGTTGTCATATGAATCCCTCCATATTTTTTATCGTACAAATTAATCTTACAACATTAAAGGCAATTATAAAGTTTTTAGAAAAAACGGCTGAATTCACGGTGCTTAATATGATAAACTTTACATGGTTGTACAGATATCAAAGATAGGAGTGTGCTCATTGAAAAAAATAAGACCTATCGATATTGCTGAAAAATTAAATATTAGTACAAGCACTTTAAGAAGCTATGAAGAAAGAGGAATTGTACCGAAACCTAAACGGTCATCTACTGGGTATAGAATATATACAGAGGAACATGTAGCATATTTTGAATGTATTGTAGCTATGTCTCCTGGGTTTGGAATGGACATAACATCAGCTGCTTTAAAAAAGATGCAACGAAATGAACTAGATGCTGCTCTTTGGATTATAAATAAAGCGCAAGTAGCTAATTATGAAGACAAAATGATTATAGAACAAGTGCATAAACACCTGGAAAGCTTGAATTATCAACACTCTATGACTACAGGAGAAGTATCACTTCAGACAAATATACCTACATCAACTCTTCGATATTGGGAAAAGAAAGGATATGTTCATTCAAAGAGAGGTGAAAATAACTATCGCTACTTTAATTCGTATCAGTTTATTAAAATTTTGTTCATGAAGCTTACGCAAAACGCTGTGTATTCATTCGAAATTCTTCAATTAAAAAAACGTGTTAGAAATTTGGAGGAATACGATATTCAAGGGGCAAGAAGTATTGTCGAGGAGTGCCGACAGTATTTAAATAAACGTAATCAAGAACAGTTACATGGGTTATCTTTTTTGTATCGATTATGTGTAAAGTTAGGGTTAAAATAACTAAGATAGTCGTCCTTATGAATCATACCATTATTTATTTTCATTTAATAAGTTATAAGTTTTTAATGAAGAAAAGGGTTTGCACTGTCCTTGAATAAGCGCTCTTTAATTTGTTAAGGACCGATTGGAGAAATAACAAGAATATGCTTTAAAGAAAGAGGTAGTTTGAAAAGAAACAATAACCCAATTAATTTGAGTTATTGTTTTTCTTTTTATTCTCAATGTTTTTCCAAGAATAGTAAAAAATCCAAGCAACTATTATGGCGAATGTAGAGAACCCTTTTTTGTCTGTAGGTAGGTAGATGAACAATAGAATGCTAATGATAAGAAATGGAGGCATAATTACTAAATATTTCTTTCTGTCAATGTTCATTAGGCTTGCTCCTTACACTTTCATTGTTACTATATTTACGACGAAAAACAAAAAAGGCTTCAAAATAATATTTTAGATTCATATAATAGTAAGGTTTTAATTCAGAGAAAGAAGATCTAAAGGAAACGGTCGTTCTAGTATAATAGTTGTGTGAATTCTTTGAATTATGGTAAACTTCCAAAGTGAATGATAGGTCTTAGATGACTCAATAACTACGTGGAGTGATAACATAATGCTGATAGCACCATCCATTTTGTCTGCGGATTTTGGACAATTAAAAAACGAATTGGAAAAAGTGAAAAAGGCGGGAGCAGACTTATTGCATATTGATATAATGGACGGGCAATTTGTACCCAATATTAGTCTCGGTATACCAGTTATGGAGGCTATTTGTACTTATTCTAATTTACCTAAAGAGGTACTTCTTTAGATAAATAATCCAGAGAACTTTATAAAAAAGTTTATTGAATTAGGGGCAGACTATATAACGGTTCATCCAGAGTCAACTGATCAACTAGATTATTGTTTGGAAATAATCAAGTCTAATGGAGCTAAGGCTGGCATCGCTTTAAATCCCAAAACTAGTTTCGAAGTCGTACTACCCTATATACATAATATTGATTTATTACTATTTATGACGATAAACCCAGGGTTCGGAGGGCAACAATTTATACATAGTGTAGTAGAAAAAATGAGCGAAGCGAACAGATACAGAGAGCTTCACAAATTAACTGACTTATTATTTGAAGTCGATGGTGGAATAAACGAACATACAGCAAAAATTTGTACAGAAAATAAAATTGACATTTTAGTTTCTGGTTCAACGATTTTTGAATCTAATGATTTCAATAGAACAATCAATACCCTTAGAAATTCATGATGCGATGGGGAAAAAAGCGGTTAATAAGACTGCTTTTTTTGTTTTAAAAAATGACTAAAAAGACATTTAGTTGAGGTAGAGGAGTAAATAAAATGATGTTGAATACATATGTATTGTGAAATTTTTTGGGACTTGGGAGGAGACAGTTTGACAAAATGTAAGATTGATCATCATAATCCCACATTGGAAGAATACAAATATTTGTGTGAGTCTGTGGGATGGACTAATTATATGAATTTTGAAGTGGTGGAAACCTCATTAAGAAATTCTATTCACTGCGTCACAGTTAAAGATAATGAACAAATTGTAGGTATGGGGCTATTTATTTCTATATCCAAGATATAATGGTTCATCCAGATTATCAGAAAAAGGGTATTGGAAAAGTAATAATGAATACGCTGGTTGAATACTTAAATACAAATGCCCCAGATAAAGCATTTGTTGGTTTGTTTGCATCCCAAGGTATAGAAAAGTTCTATGAGAAATTTAATTTTAAGGACTTTAGCCCCGATATGACAGGAATGTTTACAGTAATTTCAAAAAAATAGATAGTAATCTTCTAAAATCAAGCGTCACTCTAAAATTGCATGTGCGCACTCTATCATGCTATGGATCAGATTGGGGATATATTGTAAAACTGAAATGATCATATGCGGATGTGTTAGGAATCCGGCATGTCTAGAAATAAGAAAAAAGAGATCCTCCACAAACATAAGCATTACCATAAATTTTGAGCAGGAAGTGAAAAAATGAGTAACTCGAAAAAAACAGTTTTAGAGATTGCTGCGAGACAGGGGCTGTTCCTACATCCTGATTCTTTAGAATTTAATGAATTAGGTCTGGACTTTCAAGTTGTGTTTGCTGTTGATCAGCAAGAAAAAGAATGGGTACTACGATTACCAAGACGTGAAGATGTTTTGCCAAGAATAAAGGAAGAGAAAAAAGCATTAGATTTGGTAGCTGAGCATATCACTGTTTTTGAGGCACCATATTGGACTATTTATACAAACGAGTTAATTGCTTATAAGAAGTTAACTGGAGTTCCTGCGGGTACAATTGATCACGAGATACAAAATTACGTGTGGGTACTGGATATTAACAATGTGCCCGATTGTTTTTACAAGACACTTGGAAAAGCACTTGTAGCTTTGCATAATGTTCCAATAGAAAAGGCGAAGAGTGTTGGGTTAACCGTTCAATCACCTGAAGAAGCAAGACAGTCAATGAAAGAAAGAATGAATGCTGTGAAAAATAAAATGGGAGTAGGAGATTCCCTGTGGGCTAGATGGCAGTCATGGATAAGTAATGATGAAATGTGGCCAAAGAAAACAGGACTCATTCACGGTGATGTTCATGCAGGTCATATTCTGATTGATACAGCTGGAAACGTAACTGGTTTGATTGATTGGACTGAAGCAAAGGTATCCGATGTATCGAATGATTTTGTCGTACTTTATAAGACGTTTGGTGAAGAAGGTCTCGAATGGTTAATCAATGCCTACAAAGAAGCGGGTGGATATGTATGGCCCAAAATGAAAGAGCATATTATTGAATTAGAAGCGGCATATCCGATTGCAATCGTAGAGTTTGCATTTTTATCTGGTAGTGAAGAGTACTTGAATATGGCAAAACAAGCGTTAAAATTAATATGAGGAAAAGTTATTACCAACTAAAAGTAAGTTAGATATATATTTTTATTTAGAAAGTGATAACCAAAAAAGGATCATCACAAAAATAGAAGCGCCATCCTGGAATAATTAAGGGTGCTTATTTCTGTTTAGGTCCAGATTCATCTAGTAATTGAGGAATGAAAGTCTGATATGTTGCAACTTGCAAGGTCGTTTTATAAGTAACATGGAGAATTTATGAAACATTTATTTTTTTCATCCGTATAATTATGAAGGTCTTAAACAGTGGAGGTGTCATTTTGGAAACCAATGTCCAAACGTCTCGAAACGTCAAAATTGTAACTAAAAAAGAAATCAGTATGAGAAAATTACTAAATATACTAGGTATATTCGTTTTTTGTGGGTTAGCATTAAGTAATATGACAAATCCACTGCCTTCAAGTGATGACACTAAAGAGTTTTTGCTTTTTATTGGTGGAAGTGCGATTATCTATACCCTTTTAGTAAACATCTATTTCATAGGACAGATAGGTAGAAAGATTGTATTTACAATTCTTATTTTATTAGGTTGCTTTAGTGTATGTATGGCTTTTTATCTTGCAAATAATTCAATACCACATTAATTAACGAAACGATACTGAATTTTTATCATTGTTTAAGAAACGGGAGCTTATTTGCAATAGTGAACAGTTTTAAAGAAATTCCTATTTAGTTTAGTTTATTTATTAATATTGTATTATAATTGATTGTAAAGTATTGTTAGAGCCTTCAAATTATTTTTAACGATAAAGGAGAAATCTCAATGTCAAATCATGAAAATAATAACGAACAAAATACACAACCAACAGAAAAGAAGAAAGTTAGCTTACAGGAGTTAATGAAACAACAACTCGCAAATAAAAAACAAGCTCAACAAAATGGAAAACAAGCAAATAAAGGATTAGGCCAAAATCAAAAGATGAAAAGCCAGCAAGCCAAAAAAACTAGTAATACACGTAGGAAAATGGGAAGCTAATAAAAATATATTGGATCAAAAACACCGTATTGATGTTACAATCTACACGGTGTTTTTTATTTTTCAAAGATTACTCTGGGTGAAGTTTTTTACTATACACGATTTTGAAACGAAAAGGATGTAATTGCTTTCTAATGGTTGGACGAATGAAAATGTATTTAACGTTTAAACCAATAACATAAGTTTTTGATCTGGCTACCTACGCAATTATGTATACAAGTGGAACGACAGGTCCATCAAAATGGGTAAAATGTTATATGACAGACATAACCGAAAAATTAATTGGATATTTTTCTTTAATGTGACTTTTTAACAAAATAATTATGAAGGTAATTAGATAGTAAAATTCCTACATATAAGGAGATAAATCTATGGAGAAAAACAATTTAGTTAGAATGGACAATGTCGGCATCGTTGTAGAATCCCTTGATGACGCAATCTCTTTCTTTGAGGAGATTGGCTTGAACCTCGAAGGGAGAGCCATTGTCGAAGGCGAATGGGCTGGTCGAGTAACCGGATTGGGTTCTCAGTGTGTAGAGATTGCTATGATGGTTACCCCAGATGGCCACAGCCGACTTGAACTTTCAAAATTTCTCACCCCACCTACTATGTCAGATCATCGGACTGCTCCTGTAAATGCCCTTGGTTATCTACGCGTTATGTTTACCGTTGAAGACATTGACGAAATGGTATCCAAACTCACTAAGTATGGTGCTCAGCTCGTTGGCGAAGTGGTTCAGTACGGGGACTCGTATCGGCTCTGCTACATTCGTGGAGTTGAAGGCCTTCTAATCGGTTTGGCGGAACAACTCGATAACAAATAAGTAAGCGACGCTTAATAAAAAGCGATTGCTGTAGTGGAAATTGAAAACAAAAGCAGTGTGAAAGGAACTCGAAGTACGTCATAAAACACAGTATTCACGCTGCGGGAATCTTGAATCAATGATACGATATACCTTTCATCATCAAGAATTATTAATACTTAGAGACACCAATTGAAAACATCTGAAGCATCGTTGATTAATTGATTTAACTATTTATTAATTTTTTTTCAGAAGGTGTGGCTAGACAAAAAGAGTGTTTCATTTTCTCGCCCTTGTTGTTATAATTTAGGAGTTCTTCAACAAACAGATTTGAGGGGAAGGGATAAAAATGTTTAAAAAAATTGCTGCCGATGCGTTAGGCTTGTCTGATATTGGGACAATAATCCAGCCTTCGGATTATGATAAAACGGATGCTGATGATTATGTCATGCATGAAGATCAGGAGAAAATTTACTTTCTAATAAAAACAAAGGCGGACGAATATTGTTTTACAAATCTAGCGATTATCCATGTGGACGGTAATAGTGCTGCTTCCTCTAAAAGAACGTTAAAACGTTATCCATATTCTCAACATAAAATATCAGGAGTAATGCTTGAAACAGCAGGAAAACTCGATATGGATGTTGAAATTAAATTTCACATTGGAAGTGAAAAAATTGATATTGATGTGAGAAAAGATCAAATCGAACAATTAAAAGATCTTTACAAAGCACTCCTTCAAATTTCAGAAATTACCTATGAAAATGCAATAACCTTAGACTTTGCATCTCAAAGTTTGGATAAAGCTGTTTCGGTGTTACAAAATGCTAGAACAGATGATAACAATTTAGCAGATACATACAAAGGACTAACAGATTTCAGTTTTCAATGGTTAACTTCAGCTCGTGAAAAATACCATGAGAAAGATTTTGGAGCAATATTTGAGAAATATATAAATAACTAATTGAGGATTTACAAGCGCTTAAATGCATACATCACTATTATTCTTCAACAATCAAAACCACCATTCTCACTGGTGGTTTTGATTTTCTTTATAATTTGACCTATATAGGCTTGACATAATTACTTTGCTTTTAAAATGCAGCTTACTTAATCAGTGTGTGCGATAGCCTTGACTTCAATCAATTGCTCTGGGAAAGCCAGGTAAGTCACGCCTATGAGGCTGCCGGCCGGTCTGTGTTTTTCTAGATATTTCTTGAACAGACTGATGACTGGCTCGGAGTGCTCTTGCGGATTTGTTAGAAAGATTTCCACATAAGAAAGATTGGACTTCGTGACACCAAATTCCTTCAATACTCGATCGAGGTTCTCAAATGTTTGTCGAGTCTGAGCTTCAATATTCTCCTTGCCAACGAACATACCTTCCTTATCGTGTGAAAATTGACCTGAAATGTAGATAGTACCGTTGACGCTGTATCCTTGGGTAATGCCGTGATCCCATAGGTCGTGATTGTAGGTTTTAACATTAGTCATTTTTTTCTCTCCTTTATTTCAAAGTAAGGTAAGTATAAAATGAATACAAAGAAAAAAATAGTACGCACTATTTAGATAGTTACTACCAGAAAGGATAGTGTCAATATGAGTATGGCTGATTATAAAGAAAAGGGAAATATCCAAGAGACACCTTTCGGATATACATTGTCGGTTGTTGGAGGTAAATGGAAAATGCTAATTCTGTCTCTCCTTTCGGAAAATCAACCCGTTCGCTTTAATGATATGAAAAGAAGAATAGGAACTATCACCTTTAAAACATTGAGTTCACAACTTAAAGATTTGGAAGCAGATGGGATGGTTAGACGAACGGAATATCCTCAGATCCCTCCTAAAGTGGAATACAGTCTTACACCTAAAGCAGAAACGCTATTACCTGTTTTAGAACAGTTATGTGAATGGGGAGAAAAAAACCGCCATAAATAACTTCTTTTTGTTTAGATAATCAGAACCCATTTGGATACAAAGTTAGATTAATTCAGTCTTTTACATTAGAGAACAGAAAACAGTTTACCCAATCTATAGCTGTTTTCTTATCTAACAGTCGTGTCACCAATCATACCTGCTAATGAACAATACAAAGATATTATGCAATTGAAAATGCTATTCAACAATCAAACACTTATCTTGAATAAAGGTAAGTGTTTTTTCATGTTAAGGGCAAACTGTGAAGATCCAATTAGAATGAAGTCAATGGTTGAGGGTTTAATTCAATATGTCATTACACTTTTGGATAATTATGTTAATATTTAAAAGGTATTAAGGAGAAATAAATAGGAGCTTCTTATGGGGGGGAGTTATGACACATAACAAATGGAAGTTCGGTTGCTTTTCTATTATATTCGGATATTTGTACGGTCTACTATATCTTGGTTACATTCTTTTTATTATTATTGCACAGTCTTCGTATAGTATTATAAGTATTCCTGCTATTCTCCTACCATTTATTATATTTCTATTAACTATAGTAATTATATGGAAACGAGTCGATATAAAAAATGATAGAAAAGCAAAGGAGAACCTCAACTTTATAATTATAATGGGTACGATACCTTTTTTCATCTGTGCGATTATGTTAGGGATAAATGAATACAAAACGAACTTTTCAACAGAAAAATGGATTGGAAATATGTCAGAAAGAGTGTATATGGTTGATGATTTAATAACCACGTATGATTTAAAAGGAAAGACTAAAAGTGAAGTGATGACATTACTAGGTCCACCAACTGACACAGAATATTTTAAAAATGACAAAAATATTGTTTATTATCTTGGGAATGAAAGAGGAATTATTTCTATTGACAGTGAATGGTTAGTCATTGATTTTGACAACAGGGATAAAGTAAAGGATTATGTTGTGCGAACAGATTAGTAGGTTATGTTCTAGAATTAATTGATTAATTCTTTAAAATATCTCTTTCAATGTGCTACCAGGTATTCTTAAAATTCCAAACCAAATCTCCTTGCTTTGGACCAATTCAATGTTTGGTATTTCATGTTTGTTAAATAAAATATGGAGGTGAACAAAATCATATCAAGAAAAATCATTTCAGCATCTGTATCTGGTTCTATATATGCCATATTGTTAGGATTAATCATGCCAAATCCATTTGGTGAAACAATCACTTCAATACCTAATTATTTATTTTTAGTTGTATTAGCTACACCTGTATATTTGATGTATAGTTTCCCTGCTATATTAATATACGGAGTGTTAACTTCTATTATTAGTGATAAAATCAGTGGATTTATTTCAGGAAAAATAAAAAATGTAAAGTCTGAAATAATCATCTCTGGTTTTTTACACGTTGCTTTTGGTCTCATATTACTATTATATAGTTTAGGTGCTTCTATATTGTTCTTTATTACAGATAGAGTTTTACTAAAGCAGCATAAAAGTTATAAGCTGTTTCAAGCAATTAAAAGTTTGGCAATTCCATTAGCTGTCTGGTTAATTTTTATGGGAATTGTATATATAGAACATATCTTAAACGTCAATTAAACAAGATAAGTCATAGGTATCAACTATACAGTGATGGGTTA
>Ga0180215_1000603_pt1 | contig 43992 bp, 40 predicted proteins | sample eDN3rd37CBELigBY_FD_128871 | JGI IMG/M metagenome (GOLD analysis project Ga0180215, IMG submission 128871) | Enriched backyard soil microbial communities from Emeryville, California, USA - eDNA 3rd pass 37_C BE-Lig BY (version 2) (version 2) | ecosystem: Environmental > Terrestrial > Soil >...
AGCGCGGATGGTACTGCCTGGGAGACTGGGTGGGAGAGTACGACGCCGCCGGCCTAATCTCCAACTAAAGGGGTCACCTCCTCAAGTGCCCAACCAGCACTCGGATGGTGACCCCTTTTCGTATCTCCGTACGTCGATCCTTGCTCTTCCGGGAAAGCCGGATCTACATTGAGGTCATGAACGAACCGCAGGATCTGGCCGAGGTCGAGGGCGCTACGCGCGCGGGGTATGTGGCGCTCGTCGGCCGGCCTAACGTAGGTAAATCCTCGCTGATGAACACGATGGTCGGCGAGAAGCTGAGTATCGTCACGCCGCGGGCGCAGACCACGCGCGACCGGGTGATGGGGATCTATACGGACGACAGCGGCCAGATCGTGTTCGTCGATACCCCAGGTATCTTGCTCCCTAAATATCTCCTGCAGCGGGGGATGCTCTCTGCGGCGCACGCCGCGCTGGCCGAGGCCGACACCGTCCTGTTGCTCCTGGACGCCACGCGCGCGGACGATACCCTACCGGACAGCGAGACCCTGGCGTTACTGAAGCAGCGTAAGGATTCGCTTTTCATCGCGATCAACAAGGTGGACGCAGCCCCTGCCGCCGCGGTGGAGGAGCTGCGCGAGTGGTGCGAGAGAAGCTTCGGGAAGGAGCCGTACCTCATCTCCGCGCAGACCGGTGCCGGGACGAGCGAGCTGCGTGCCGCACTCCTCGCCTCGCTCCCTTTGTCGCCTTACCTCTATCCGCCGGACGATCTCGCGGTGCAGCCGGTGCGCTTTTTCGTCGCCGAGTTGATCCGGGAGACGATCTTCGAGGAGTTCGAGGAGGAGGTCCCCTACAGCACCGCGGTCGCGATCGAGGAGTACAGGGAGAGCACGGACCCGATATACATCAGGGCCGTGATCTATGTGGAGCGGGAGAGCCAGAAGGCGATAGTGATCGGGCAGGGGGGGAAGGCGATCAAGACGATCGGCGCCCGGGCCCGGCAGAAGATCGAGGCGTTCGTGGGGGCGCACGTCTTCCTGGACCTGTGGGTCAAGGCGCTCCCCCGGTGGCGCAAGAAGCGGAGCGCTCTGCTGCGCTTAGGCTACCCGGTGCCGCCGGAGGAGTCGTGACGAGGGTGGGAGCACGGTGCGAGCGGCGTTGGGCACGGCGTCGTCTTATGTTGCGATGAATCTTTCAGGAGTACGTTGACTACGATGTTGGATCAGGAGTTACTCGAGATCCTGGTTTGTCCAGCCTGCAAGGGGGAGCTGGAGTACGATCGGGAAGGGGAGGAGTTGATCTGCCATGCCTGCCGGCTTCGGTTCCCGATACAGGATGACATACCGGTCACGCTCCTCGATGAGGCACGCCCGCTGTAGGGAGAGCGACATAGGTAGGGAACCTAGGCGTACACGGGCGCCGGGGCGCGCCTGCGGTGGGCGCTTTAGACGGGCCATCGTGGCGCTAGCTTGCGCCGTCATGGCCGTGGGTAGTATGGCGCGAGCGGCGGCGGCGCAGCTGACTGCGCCTGCGGGTGAGTCCGAGTGTTGTTTGGTTCTGCTCCTGCCGGTAGGTGCCAACTCGATCGCGCTGGGACGGACGTTGACGGCGCGGACGACGCAGGACGGCGCCTTCGCGAACCCCGCGGGGCTGGCGGGGCTGGAGTTGGGGCATTTCGTGGTGCACCGGACCGCGCTCGCGGGTGATGCGACCGCCTTCTCGCTCCTCCTCACCCCCCGCGACCTGGGCACCGTCGGGATATCCTACCAGCTGATCGACTTCGGTGAGATCGAGACCACGGACGAGGGGGGGATGACGATTGGCACCCTCTCGCTCCGGCACCACCTCCTGATCGCTTCCTTCGCCGCCGCTCTCGGCAGCGGCTTCGACGCCGGGATCAACTACAAGTTCTATCAGTTCCGAGTAGGGTGTAGCGGCACCTGTAGCGAGCATGGGCTCAAGATGACGGCGCGTGCGCTGGACATCGGACTGCGTTACACCCCACCCGCGCTGCGTTCTTTGCAGCTGGGCGTCGTGGCGTCCAACATCGGTTTCTCCCCGCGCGCTGGGAAGGATGGTCCCACGGAGAGGCTGCCGCTCCGCCTCCGGGTGGGGGCGACCTACCAGGTCGTGGAGCGAGTCCTCCCTGAGCTCCCGTTGGCGGCCTTGTTCTCCTTGGAATTCGAAGACACGTTGCGGGACCCCGGTTCACCCACCCCCTCGGTCGGGCTGGAGCTGAACGCCGACGATCTAGTATTCCTGCGGGCCGGGTTCATCCCCGGCGATGGCGCAGGTACCGGGGCGGCTGTGGGGGTCGGCGTGAATTACGGCCGCTTCGTGATTTCGGTGGCGAAGTCGTTTGGCACGCCATTTTCCGAGGTCGACCCTGAGGCATTGCAGGTATCGTTCGGGATCTCGTTCTAAGGGATCCCGGTGTACGAGTTTGCCAGACAGAGGGTCGGATGCCGATACCCGCCGATACTATCGTCAATTACCTACGCACCATCGCCGGCCGACCGTTGAAGGCGAAGGAGCTTGCCCGAGGGCTAGGTATCTCGACCCAGGACTACCCCGAGTTCAAGGCGAAGCTGGCGGAGCTGGAGCAGCAGGGGCTCCTCTACCGGGCGCGCAGCCAGCGGTACGCGGCGCCGGAACGGATCAACCTCGTCGTCGGGAGGTTGCAGACGATCCGAGGAGGCGCCGGTTTCGTCGTCCCCGACGAGAGTGATGGCGCCGGCGACCTCTACATCCCGGCCCACGCGATGGATTCGGCGGTCGATGGCGACCGGGTGATCGCGCGTGTGGAATACCGGCGGCGCGGTCAGCGGCAGGAGGGGAGCATCATCAAGGTCCTCGAGCGGGCGAGGGAGTCGCTGGTAGGGGTATATCACCCCGAGCGCAACTTCGGCTTCGTCGTCCCGGAGGACAGGAAGCTCACGCGTAACATCTTCGTACCGCCGGGCCAGGATGGGGGCGCGGGGCGAGGCGACGTCGTCGTCGTCAGGATCACTCATTGGGGCGATCATCACCTCGGCCCCACCGGCGAGGTGGAGAAGGTGTTGGGCCCGGCGACCGAGGCGGGTGTCGATGTCCTGGCGGTGATCTATGGCCACGGGCTCCCGCTCGACTTTCCGGCCGAGGTGCTCGAGGAGGCGGAGGCGATCCGGCGGGCCGGGGTGCGCCCCGAGGATCTGGAGGGGCGCGTCGACCTGAGGCACCTGCATGTGGTGACGATCGACCCGGCGGACGCGAAGGACCACGACGATGCTCTCTCCATAGAGCTCCTGGACGACGGGACGCGCGAGGTCGGGATCCATATCGCCGATATCGGTCACTACGTACGGGAGGGGAGCGCGCTCGATGCGGAGGCGCTGCGGCGCGGGACCAGCATCTACCTGGTCGACCGGGTGATCCCGATGCTACCGGAGGCGCTCTCAGCCGATCTAGGTTCTCTCCTCCCAGGCGAGGACCGGCTGGCGCTGAGCTTACTGGTGAGGGTGGATGCCGACGACGTGGTCCGGGCGCACCGCCTCGTCCGGAGCGTGATCCGGAGTCGTCGCAAAGTTTCGTACGACGAGGCGCAGCAGGTCATCGACGGCACCGATTCGATCGATCCCGAGACGGATCGGACGATCCGCGAGCTGGTCGTGATCAGCCGGGTGCTGCGGGAGGCGCGGGCCGCGCGAGGAAGTCTCGACTTCGACCTCCCGGAGGCGCGGGTCGTATTGAACACACAGGGCGAGCCAACGGACATACAGCGCGTGCTCCGGCTCGAGAGCCATCGTCTCATCGAGGATTTCATGCTCCTCGCCAACGAGACGATCGCGGCGGAAGCGGTGCGGCGCAGGATACCGATGGTTTACCGGGTGCACGAGCCCCCCGACGGTGACCGGATCGAGCAGTTGAGGGAGTTCGTGGCCGCCTTCGGACACCGTCTCAGTCGGCGCGCCGAGCCGACGCCGAAGGAGATCCAGCGCCTGCTCGAGCGGGTACGGGGACGGCCGGAGGAGAACCTCATCTCTACCGTGGTCCTGCGTTCGATGAAGCAGGCGCGCTACAGCCCCGAGAACCTCGGCCATTTCGGGCTCGCCGCCAGGAGCTACCTGCATTTCACCTCGCCGATCCGCCGCTACCCGGACCTCATGGTGCATCGCCTGGTCGCGAGGGCGCTCATCGATGGTGAAAGCCTCGAGCCCGACTCGCTCGACGAGCTGTTGACCACGGTCGCGCGCATCTCTAGCGAAAGGGAGAGGGTAGCGGTGGAGGCGGAGCGCGACAGCGTCGCCCTGAAGAAGGTCGAGTTCATGGAGCGACACCTGGGCGATACCTTCGCCGGGACGATCAGCGGGGTGACGGCTTACGGTTTCTTCGTCCTCCTCGACGACTTCTTCGTCGAAGGGCTCGTCCACGTCAGCTGGCTCACCGACGATTATTATCTTTTCATCGAAGAGCAGTTCGCGCTGGTGGGGGAGCGTACCAGGCGCCGCTTCCAGCTGGGCGACCGCGTCGAGGTGCAGGTGACGGCCGTCGACCGGGAAGAGCGCAGGATAGATTTCCGGCTCGTGGAGGCGCAGCGGCCGAGACCTGGCGCCCGGAAGCGGCGCGGCGGTGCATCTGATTGACAGTAACGAGCGTTGCTACTATCATTCGAGACGAAAGCCCTCCCCCCACCGGCCTTCGGTGACATGTTATTCCACCGTACGATCGCCTATCATTCGGCCAGGCAACACCGCCCCCCGGAGATCGTCCGGCAACTCGCGGAGGAGCGCGAGCTGCAGATCACGGAGGTGAATGGGGAGGAGGAGCTGAAGCAGCTGGTCAATCAGAGCTTCCCGGCCTGCGTCATCCTCGACCTGGGCTCGTCGACGGAGGGGATCGCCCTCTGCCGCTCGCTCAAAGGAGATCCGTTCACGGCGATCATCCCGGTCATCATCCTCGAAACTTCGGGCCAGGACGAGCTCCTTTTCCAGGCTCTGGAAGCCGGTGCGGACGAGGTCTTGACTACGCGGATGATCGAGCGGGAGCAGATACTCCGCCTCTGTACCGCGCTCGACCGCGCCTCGCGCGATGTGAGTGTCCACCCCACGACCCGTCTCCCCGGCACGGGGTTGATCGACCGGGAGTTGGCGGCCCGGCTGCGTCGCAACGAGCTCTTCGCAGTCTGCTACGCGGATCTCGATCACTTCAAGGAATTCAACGACCGTTACGGCTACAACGAGGGGGACGGTGTCATCATCCTCCTCTCGCGGATCCTGCGCGACCTGGTCAAGGGGTACGCACCGGACGGCTTCATCGGCCACATCGGCGGCGACGATTTCATCTTCATCGTACCGCTCGAGGTGATGCGCCCCTGCTGCGAGGATATCCTGGATGTCTTCGACGAGCTGATCCCGTACCAGTACTCGCCCGATGACAGGCGCGCCGGTTATTTTCTGGGTAAGGATCGGCGGGGCAACGTGCTCCGCGTGCCTTTGATGACGCTCTCGATCGGTGTGGTCACCAACGAGCATCGTACCTTCACGCATACGGCCCGGATCAGCGAGCTGGCTACCGAGATGAAATCGTACGCCAAGACCCTCCCCGGGTCGGTCTATGCCGTCGACAGGAGACATGATGCCAGACACCTCGCCCCGGCGGGGCTGACCGCCCCGCTCATCCCGGATTCAATGAAAGAGTCTTCACGATGATGAAAGTACGTTGCCCCAAGTGTCGGACTCTGTATCGCATAAACCCGCCGCCGGTGCCGGTGGGAGACAAGACCGCGCGTTGCAGCCGTTGTGGTGAGGTCTTCCGCCTAGCCGACAACGCCGTGGCGCCGGCGACCGCGCCAGCTCCTACGCCCCAGCCCAGCCAGGGGGCGGCGCCTCGTCCTGCGGCGAGTGAAGCCCCGCGCGGTGAGGCGCGCAGCGGAGCGCCGGCCGAGCCAGCGCCAGCGCCTCCGCCTCCGCCTGCTGTCCCTGCGGCGGCCGCGCCCGCGACCAGAGCGGAGCCGGCTGCGTCTGCCGGCAAGGCGGCGAGTACGAGCACGACCTCCGCTCCGGCGAGCGGCGCCTTCCGGTTCTTCGGGCCACAGGACCCGCACCAACGCGCCCGACACCTGGCACGTGCCCTGGTCTCCGACATCGTCGCCTACTATCCGGACCGGTTGGAAAAGAGTCGCGCGGCCGGGACGCTGCGCGAGGAGTTCCGGGAGGAGATCCTGAAGAGCTGGGAGGAGTACGTACTCCAGGTCGGCGCCGAGTTCGCGCGCGAAACCGACCATTTCCAGACTGCTCTGAACGACATCTTGGCGCGGGGAGAGAAGGTCTTCTGAGCGGGAGAACTCGCTACGGCGCTGGGTTTTCCGCACTCGGCCGGCTCCCTCGGACGGTGCGCCGCGGGCGTCCAGAATGTGATATTTCCTTGAATTTTCATTGCTTTTCAGGTCTGATCGGGTTATATTAGTGTGTTGGACCTCGAACCAGGGGCCGTCCACCAGGACGGCCCCTCGCATTAGTAGGAGATGGCGTAATGGTCAACGGCTGGAGTGAGCGACTGGAGACTTTGCGAGAGCGTCTCGCCGAGCTCGGAGGTTATCTTTGACGTTGCGGGCAAGCGGGAGCGGATCGCGGTCTTAGAGCAGAGGATGGCGGAGCCGGGGTTCTGGGACAACGCCCAGCTGGCCCGCACCGTGATGGCGGAGGCCAAGGAGCTCAAGGGTTGGGTCGAGCCCTGGGATACCGCGAACAAGAAGTTGACGGACCTGGCGGATCTGGGCGAGCTGCTGGAGCTCGAGCCGGATCCGGCGTTGGAGGAGGAGTGCCAGCGTGAGTTGGAGGCGGTCGAGCAGGAGCTGGAGCGGCTCGAACTGCGCAACATGCTACGTGGTCCCGACGACGCGCGCGATGCGCTCCTCACGATCCACCCCGGAGCCGGCGGGACCGAGTCGCAGGATTGGGCCTCGATGCTGCTGCGCATGTACCAGCGGTGGGCGGAGGATTCCGGTTACGAAGTAGAGCTGCTGGACCTGCAGGCGGGTGATGAGGCGGGGATCAAGAGCGCGACGCTCGAGATTCGCGGCCAGTACGCATACGGCTATCTGAAGGCGGAGAAGGGGGTACACCGGCTGGTCCGGATCTCCCCGTTCGATGCGCAGGCCCGGCGCCACACCTCGTTCGCCAGCGTCTTCGTCTATCCGGTGGTCGACGACTCGATCGAGATCGAGATCAACGAGAAGGATCTCCGGATCGACACCTTCCGTGCCGGTGGCAAGGGTGGGCAGCACGTCAACAAGACCGACTCCGCGGTGCGGATCGTCCACATCCCGACGGGGATCACGGTCTCGTGCCAGAACGAGCGCAGCCAGGCGCAGAACAAGGCGAGCGCGATGAAGATGCTCCGCGCCGCGCTCTACCAGCACGAGTTGGAGAAGCAGCAGGCGGAGCGGGCGAAGGTGGAGGCGGAGAAGACGGAGATCGGGTGGGGTAACCAGATCAGGTCTTACGTCTTCCAGCCGTACACGATGGTGACGGATCATCGCACCGAGCTCAAGCTCACGGATGTACAGCGGGTGATGGATGGGGACCTCGATCCCTTCATCGAGGCCTATCTCAAGGAATACGGTGCGCGCACAGCGTAGGAGCAGGGGATGGCGGAAGAGCGACGTAGCCATGTATTTCAGAGCAGGTTGGAGAAGCTGGAGGAACTCCGACGCCGCGGGATCGAACCATACGCTTATCGTTTCGACCCCAGTCACCGGACAGCGGAGGCGCGGCGGCTCTTCGAGGCGGCCGAGGCCGCGGGGGAGCTGGGCGAGAACGGCCACGGCCCGGCCGTTCGTCTCGCTGGCCGCCTGGTCTCGCAGCGGCTACACGGCAAGACGCAGTTCGCGGATCTGGCGGACCAGACCGGGAGGATCCAGCTCTACTTGCGCAAGGATGTATTGGGCGAGGAAGGGTATGAGTTCCTCTCGCTCTTGGATATCGGGGATTGGGTCGGGATCGAGGGTGAGCTCTTCCGGACGCGGATGGGCGAGATCAGCGTCTGGGTCCACTCGGTGGAGCTCCTCGCCAAGTCGATCCGCCCCCTCCCGTTGGGGAAGGAAGAGATCGACCCGGAGACGGGAGAGCGCCGGGTTTACAGCGGCTTCGCGGACCTGGAGCAGCGGTACCGGCAGCGGTACGCGGACCTGGCGGTCCACCCGGAGGTGCGGGAGGTCTTCCTGAAGCGCACCAGGATCGTCAGCTCGATCCGTCGTTTCCTGGATGAACGTGGCTACGTGGAGGTCGAAACCCCGATCCTGCAGCCCCTCTACGGCGGCGCGGCGGCCCGGCCGTTCGTGACGCATCACAACGCCCTGGACATGCCGCTCTACCTCCGGATCGCAGACGAGCTCTATCTGAAGCGGCTGATCGTCGGTGGATTCGAGCGGGTCTACGAGATCGGGAAGGACTTCCGGAACGAAGGGATCGACCGGACGCACAATCCGGAGTTCACGATGCTGGAGTTCTACCAGGCCTTCGCCGACTACGAGGAGATGATGTCGCTCGTGGAGGAGCTGCTCAGCACCCTCGTGCGCGAGGTGACCGGTGGATCGAACAAGCTGGTCTACCAGGGTATAGAACTCGACTTCACCCCCCCGTTCCGGCGGCTCGAGTACTTCGGCGCGCTCCAGCAGTACGGGAACATCGACGTGCGGAACATGGACGACGTCGCCTTGCGCGACGCCGTGCGCTCCCTCGGCGTCGACGGGGTAGAGGGGATGACGAGGCCGAAGCTGGTCGACGAACTCTTCAAGGAACTCGTGGAACCCCACCTGGACCAGCCGGTATTCATCATTGATTTCCCGCGCGAGATCTCGCCCCTGGCGAAGCCGAAGCGCGGGGACGCCGAACTGGTGGAGCGTTTCGAGTTGATGGTCGCCGGTCGTGAGATAGCGAATGCGTTCAGTGAGCTGAACGACCCGATCGATCAGCGTGCGCGGTTCGAAGCGCAGGCGCGTCTGCGGGCCGCCGGCGACGAAGAGGCGCAGGCATACGACGAGGATTATCTCCGCGCTCTGGAGTACGGTATGCCACCGACGGGTGGCGTGGGGATCGGGATCGATCGGTTGGTAATGCTGCTTACCGACCAGGCCTCGATCCGGGATGTGATCCTCTTCCCGACCATGCGGCCGGAGTGAGCGCTGGAGAGTGAAGAGACTCGAATGGTTCATAGCGAGGCGGTATCTCGCCTCGCGCCGTAAGGGCAGGTTCCTCTCGCTGATCACGCTGATAGCGATCGGCGGGATCTTCCTGGGAGTGATGGCCCTGATCACGGTCATTGCCGTGATGACCGGGCTACAGCGGGACCTGCAGGCGAAGATCCTGGGGACGACCCCGCACGTCTACGTATTCGAGGAGGGGCGCGGCTTCCGCCTCGAAGGGTGGCCGGGGTTGCTCCGGCGGGTGCGGGAGATCCCCAGGGTAGCCGCGGCGGAGCCCTTCGTGATGACGCAGGTCGTGATCGTGCCGACCGGGGGGGATTACGCACAATTCGGCACCCTCTACGGCGTGGACCTCGAGCCAGAGGGCGAACCGATGACTACGGTGCACCGCGGGCTCAAGAACGGCGACCTCGCGCTCGGCCCGACGCAGAGCGGGCGTCCGGGGATCCTGGTCGGCCAGCGGCTCGCCTCGCGGATGGGGCTCCTCCCCGGTACGCTGGTGACGATCATCGCCGGCGAGAACATCAAGACCGACCCACTCGGCAACTACATCCCCGTCACTCGTGAGTTCGAGGTCACCGGGATCTTCTCGACGGGGATGTACGAGTACGACTCCCAGAACCTCTACGTGGCGCTCCCGGCGGCGCAGGATCTGCTGGATCTCCCAGGCGATGTGGTGAGCGGGCTCGCGGTCAACCTGGACGACCCCTGGCAGGCCAAGGAGGTCGGTACGGCGATTGCCGACACCCTTGGTTTCCCGTATTACACTCAGGATTGGATGGTGTTGAACCAGTCCCTCTTCTCGGCGCTCAAGTTGGAGAAGATGGCGATGGGCGTGATCCTCTCCTTGATCATCGTGGTCGCGGCCTTCAATATCATCAGCACGCTGATCATGGTCGTCACCGACAAGACGCGCGAGATCGGCATCTTGAAGTCTATGGGGCTGACCGACGGGCGGGTCTTGCTCCTCTTCATCCTCCAGGGGCTGGCGATCGGCCTGGTCGGCACCGCGCTCGGCACCTTCGGCGGGCTCGGGCTGGTCTGGGTGATCGACAGATTCGATTTGATCTCGCTCCCGGGGGATGTCTACCTGGTCGACACGCTCCCGCTCGCCCTCGACACCGGGGACCTGATCCTGATCATCGTGACGAGCATCACGATCGCCTTCGCGGCGACGATCTACCCCGCGCGTCAGGCGGCGCGCCTCCAGCCGGTCGAGGCGATACGACATGAGTGAGTTACCGGGGATCGTACGGCCGGAGTTGGAGCCGGCGAACCGGATCGGGGTCGATGGAACCGCGGCTCCCGCCGCCCCGGTCCTGGCCTGCCGTGATCTGCGGAAGACGTACATAGGTGGGGACGGCAGCGAACTAGTCATATTGGACGGGGTAGAGATCAACGTAGCTCCCGGCGAGGCGGTGGCGATAGTCGGTGCGAGCGGGGCGGGGAAGTCGACGCTGCTGCACCTCCTGGGGGGGCTGGATCGGCCGACGGCGGGTGAGGTGCAGGTAGCAGGTCGGTCTCTCGCCGGACTCAGCGACCGCGAGCTCGCGGCGGTTAGGAACGAGTTGATCGGCTTCGTCTTTCAGTTCCATCACCTCCTACGGGAGTTCACCGCGCTGGAAAACGTGATGATGCCGCTCCTGATCGCCGGGACGCCGCGCCGGACGGCCGAGGAGCGGGCGCGCGAGCTGCTGGGTCTGGTTGGTCTGACGCATCGTCTGTCGCATACTGCGCGTCAACTGAGTGGAGGGGAGCAGCAGCGGGTGGCGGTGGCTCGAGCGCTGGCGAATCGCCCGGCGGTGGTGTTGGCGGACGAGCCGAGCGGCAATCTCGACACGCATACGAGCGAGCAACTCCACGATCTCTTTTTCCGTGTCCGGGCCGATCAGGGGGTAGCGCTCGTGGTCGCTACGCACAACCGCGAACTGGCAGATCGGGCGGACCGGGTCCTCCAGATGAAGGAGGGGCGGCTCCGGGACCTTTACTCCGTGTAGACAGATGCAGTGCGATAACTGCGGCGAGAACGAAGCGGTCATGCACTTCACGCAGATCGTGGACAACCAGGTGAATACCTATCACCTCTGTGAGGAGTGCGCGGTCGAGAAGGGGTTGGAGCCGGGGCTAGGCGCCGGGGACTTCCCGCTGGCGGACCTGCTGGCGCAGATAGGGCGGAGCAAGGAAGAGTCGGGGGGAGAGAAGGCGGCGGTCTGCGGCTTCTGCGGCCTCAAGCTCGAAGAGTTCAAGAAGGTCGGGCGCATGGGGTGCTCGCACTGCTACGTCGTCTTCGAGACGCATCTCCGTGGATTGTTGCGCCGGCTGCACGGTAGCACGCAGCACGTAGGGAAGCTCTATCTCCCGCCGGACCCGACGGCGGCCGAGCGCAGGGAGCGGATCGCTGCGCTGCGACGTCGCCTGGAGCGTGCCGTCAGCCGTGAGGAGTTCGAGCGGGCGGCACAGATCCGCGACCAGATCCGTATCTTGGAGGCGGCGCTGGGATGATCGATCTCGACACGGTCTCCGATCTCGGGCTCGCCTGGCTGGACGCGAGCGGGCCGTATTCCGACATAGTATTATCGACGAGGGTCCGGCTCGCCCGTAATCTCCAGGGTGTAGCCTTCGGGTCGAGGCTGAAGGAGAACGATCGCGAGCGGATCAGGAGCGAGGCGCGGGCGGCGGCGAGCGCGGGGATCCTGCTGCGGGACGGGATCGCGGTAGAGGTCTCGAAGCTCTCCCCGCTGGCGCGGCGCCTCCTCCTCGAGCGGCACCTGATCTCGCAGGAGCTGGCCGGGGCGAACGGCGAGAGCGCGAGCGGGACGGCGCTCTTCCTCAGCCGCGACGAGCGGGTCGGGGTCATGGTGAACGAGGAGGACCACCTGCGGCTGCAGGCGCTCCTCTCGGGGTTCCGCCTGCACGACGCCTATCACCTGGTCGACGAGTTGGACGAAGAGCTCGGACGCGGGTTGTCCTTCGCCTATCACCCCGAGTTCGGTTACCTGACGAGCTGTCCGACCAACGTGGGGACGGGGCTGCGCGCCTCGGTCTTCCTGCACCTCCCCGGCCTGGTCCTGACCAAGGAGATCGGCAAGGTGTTGCATGGTATCGGTCAGGTCGGCCTCACCTATCGGGGGCTATACGGCGAAGGGTCGGAGGTGGTGGGGAACTTCTTCCAGATCTCCAACCAGACGACCCTCGGGAAGAGCGAAGAGGAGCTGATCGACCACCTGCAGGAGATCGTGACCCGGGTCATCCAGTACGAGTTGCAAGCACGCAGCGTTCTGCTGCGCGATGCACCATCCGTCCTGGAGGACAAGATCTGGCGGGCCTACGGTTTGCTACGATATGCGCGGTCCCTGGGATTCGAGGAGGTGATGAACCTGTTGAGCGGTGTGAGGCTGGGTGTTAGCATGAAACTACTACCTGGACCCAGTGTATACACTCTCAACAAAATCATGATAAACACACAGGCCGCCCACCTCGAAGAGGGTGCCGGCCGAGAGCTGTCGACAACGGAAAGCGATTTGCATCGTGCGACGTATGTCAGACAGACACTGGCCGCAGAAGGCGACCTTGGCAGAATGGGGTGGTGATGGGGTTGGGACGTAAGTACCGCGAGGGGCGTGAGTGAAAGATCGACGTCTCCGGCAACGAGGGCATCCATGAACTACAACTTCACGGATCGAGTCCGCAAGGTACTCGCCATGGCGCGTGAGGAAGCGATCCGCCTCCAGCACGACTATGTTGGTACGGAGCACATCCTCCTGGGTTTGATCCGGGAGGGTGAGGGTGTCGCCGCCGCGGTACTCATGAATCTGAACGTGGACATGGATCAGATCCACGAGCGGGTGGAGGAGTCGGTCCGCAAGGGGAAGGCGACGATCGCGCTGGGCGAGCTCCCCTATACATCTCGTGCGAAGAAGGTCCTCGAGTACGCCATGGCCGAGGCGCGCGAGTTGAACCACTCCTACGTGGGTACGGAACACCTCCTGCTGGGGCTGCTGCGCGAGGAGCGTGGTATCGCGGCGCAGGTGTTGAACTCGCTCGGTGTTTCGCTGGAGGAGGCGCGGGCGCAGACGCTGCGCCTCCTGGGTAGCGACATCACTCCGCCGACTTCGAGCTCTGGTGGTTCGGGTGCCGGCGGGACCGGGCCGGCGGCGAAGGGTGAGAAGAAGAGCAAGACCCCGGCGCTGGACCACTTCTGCCGTGACCTGACGGAACTGGCCCGTGCCGGCGAGCTCGACCCGACGATCGGCCGTGCGAAGGAGATCGAGCGAGTGATGGAGATCCTGAGCCGGCGCAAGAAGAACAACCCCGTCCTGATCGGTGAGCCGGGGGTGGGGAAGACGGCGATCGTGGAGGGTCTGGCGCAGCTCATCGCGAGGGGCGAGGTCGCCGACAGCCTGCGCGACCACAGGGTGCTCGCGCTGGACATGGCGGCGGTGATCGCCGGCACGAAGTATCGCGGCCAGTTCGAGGAGCGGCTCAAGGCGATCATGAACGAGATCGCCCAGAACCGGAACATCATCCTCTTCATCGACGAGCTGCACACGTTGGTCGGCGCCGGCGCGGCGGAGGGTGCGATCGACGCCTCGAACATGTTGAAGCCGGCCCTGGCGCGCGGTGAGTTGCAGTGCGTTGGCGCCTCGACGCTGAACGAGTACCGGAAGTACATCGAGAAGGACGGGGCGCTGGAGCGTCGTTTCCAGACGGTGATCGTGGATCCGCCGACGGTCGAGGAGACGATCCAGATCCTCAAGGGTTTGCGGAAGCATTACGAAGAGCACCACAAGGTGATCATCCCCGACGAGGCGCTGGAGGCGGCGGCCCGGCTCTCGGAGCGGTACATCACCGACCGTTTCCTCCCGGACAAGGCGATCGATGTGATCGACGAGGCGGGGGCGCGCGCGCGTCTCGCGGCGCAGGTCCCTCCGCCGGCGGTCGCCGAGCTGAAGGAGCAGCTCGAGGCGCTCGGCGCGAAGAAGGACGCGGCGATCCGCGACCAGGACTTCGAGCGGGCGGCCGAGCTGCGGGACGAGGAGCGTGAGCTGCAGCTCCAGATCCGCAAGAAGCAGGAGGAGTGGGAGCAGGAGCGTCGTCTACACCGTCCGACGCTGACCGAGGACGACATCAGCTACATCGTCAGCCGGTGGACCGGGATCCCGGTGACGCGGTTGAAGGAGGCCGAGACCGAGCGGCTGCTGCGGATGGAGGAGGAGCTTCATAAGCGGGTGGTCGGCCAGGACGAGGCGGTCCGGGTCATCAGCCGGGCGATCCGGCGGAGCCGCGCGGGGTTGAAGGACCCGCGCCGCCCGATCGGGAGCTTCATCTTCTGCGGTCCGACCGGTGTCGGTAAGACCGAGCTGGCGCGTGCGCTGGCCGAGTTCCTCTTCGCCGACAAGGACGCCCTGGTCAGGGTCGACATGAGCGAGTACATGGAGAAGTTCTCCGTCTCGCGTCTGATCGGCGCGCCTCCCGGGTATGTGGGTTACGAGGACTCGGGGACGCTGACCAAGGCGATCCGGCGCAAGCCGTACTCGGTGGTGCTGCTGGACGAGATCGAGAAGGCGCACCCGGACGTCTTCAACATCCTGTTGCAGGTGCTAGACGAGGGGCATCTGACCGACAACTATGGCCGGGTGATCGACTTCAAGAACACCGTGATCATCATGACTTCGAACCTCGGGGCCCGGGACATCAGCAAGGGTAAGATGCTGGGGTTCCACGAGCGCGGCTCGGAGGCGACGTACGAGGTCATGCAGTCCAAGGTGAAGTCGGAGATCGAGCGCGCCTTCAACCCCGAGTTCCTCAACCGGATCGACGACATCATCGTCTTCCAGCCGCTGACGAAGGAACAGATCGCGGAGATCGTCCATATCATGCTGAAGGATCTCCACAAGCGTTTGAGCGAAGAGGAGATGCGTATCACGCTGACGGACGATGCGATCAACTTCCTGGTCGAACGGGGCTACGACGAATCGTTCGGTGCCCGGCCGCTCCGCAGGGCGATCCAGCGTTACGTCGAGGATCCGCTCTCGGAGAAGATCCTCCTCGCCGAATTCGCGCCGGGTGATGAGATCCTGGTAGACGTCGCTCCGGAAGGGGAGCTGCTCGAGTTCCGGGTCCCCTCCTCAACGAAGACCTGAGCCCTGAGGCACGGATACGGAATGAGCCAGACGGGACACCGGGCCGCCGCGTTGGCGGCGGCCCTTTGCATAGTGACGCTGGCGCTACCGAATCGAGCGCTATTGGCGCAGGAGACGGCTCCAGTGGTGGCGTCGGACCGGGAGGTCCGGATCGAGCACATCGTCGTCGAGGGCAACGAACGAGTTTCTGCTGCGACGATCCAGGGCGAATCGGGTCTCACCGCCCCCCAGACCATTACCTACCGTGACACGCAGCGCGCGCTGCGTCGTCTCTGGGCGACCGGCCAGTTCCGTGACATCCAGTTCTCGCTGCGTGCCCCGCCTCCCGGGGTCCAAGGCGAGGCGATCCTGGTGATCAAGGTCGAAGAGAATCCGTACGTCGCGGCTGTGGAGTTCCGGGGGTTGACGCACGTCGGTGCCGGCACGGTGCGGGATTCGGCGGGGCTCAAGGAGCCGGGTCCGCTGAAGCCGTCGCGCATCACGCAGGCGGAGTACCTCGTGCGGAAGATGTTGGCCAACAAGGGGTTCCAGCTGCGCTCGATCTCTCATCGGCTCGAGGAGATCCCTGGGCTCCCCGGTGAGCACCTATTGGTCTTCGACGTCGACGAGGGGCAGCGGGTCGCGATCGCGGACATCGTCTTCGAGGGGAACGAAGCCGTCTCCGACGCCGATCTCCGCAAGGTACTGGGGACGAAGAAGGAGGGGTTCTTCTGGTTCCGCACCGGGAAGTACGACGAGGAGAAGCTTCGCGAGGACCTGCGGCAGAAGCTCCCCGAGCATTATGGCCGGCTCGGTTACATCGACTTCACGGTCGTGGGCGACTCGCTGGTAGTCGATCCGATCACGGGGAAGGCGCGCCTGGTGATCACCGTGGACGAGGGGCCGCAGTACCGGCTGGCGAACTTCGAGATTCGGGGCAACAGCAAGTTCCCGACCGATGAGCTGAAGCGGTATTTCGATAAGCAGCAAGGCGGTCTTCTGCGGCGAGTCGGTTTGGGGAGCAGCGAGGCGCGGGCCCGCGGCGAGATCTTCGATCAATCGGCGTTCACTTCGGCGATCGATCAGCTCCACAGTCTCTACCGGACCCACGGTTACCTCTATGCCCAGGTCGAGCCGGTCATCGAGCGGACGATAGGGCCGGACGGGGAGCCGGCGGTGAACCTGACGTTGGACATCAGGGAGGGTGGCCCGGCGTACGTGAACCGGGTGATGATCGTGGGTAACAGCTACACGCACGAGGATGTGATCCGCGAGCGTATCTCGATCCTCCCCGGCTCGGTCTACAACGAGGAAGCGCTGATCCAGAGCTATCAGAGCATCATGGGGCTGGGCTTTTTCGAGACGCCGCTGCCGATGCCGCGGATCGAGCCCAACCCGGAGACGGGGGATGTCGACATCACCTTCGAGGTGAAGGAGAAGCAGACCGGTTCGATCAATTTCGGCACCTCGGTCGGCGGATGGGGCGGGGTAGCCGGCTTCCTCGGCTACGATCAACCGAACCTCTTCGGCCAGGCGAAGTCGGGGCACCTCAAGTGGGAGTTCGGCCGTTATTCGAACAACTTCGAGATGAGCTACGCCGACCCTGCGATCGCCGGTTCCCGGATCAGCGGCTCGATCTCGCTCTTCAACACCAAGTACGGCTACGGCCAGATGTTCCGGTTCAACGAGGGTGAGCAGCGGCAGATGGGAGCCGGGATCCGTTTCGGCATACCATTCCCGCTCGACCCGTACTACAGCCGGATCTTCCTGGGCTACTCCCTGACGCGCGCGGAGTACAAGCAGTTCGGTGATGAAGGTAGTTCGATCTTCGACATCCCGACGAGCTTGAAGAGTGGGATCACGCTCGGCCTGATGCGCCAGCGGCTGGACCACCCCATCTTCCCGACGAATGGGTCGCGCCAGGAGTTCGAGGCGAGCTTCAACGGCGGTCCGCTGGGTGGTAACAGCGACTTCCAGAAGTATACCTTCAACGGCAGCTGGTGGGTGCCGGTCGGGCAGCTGGGCGGCGGGCAGCCCGGGATGCGTCCCGTTCGCTTCGCGCTCGGGCTCTCAGCGGAAGCCGGTGCGCTTTTCGGCGATGCGAGCCGATTCCCCTTCGAGCATTTCTGGATGGGCGGCGTGCAGTTCGGGAAGCCGCTGCGGGGATACGACGAGACGACGATCACGCCCAACGGCTACTTCTCGCGCGACGACAACTCGATCGCGCTGCAGGACCGGATGGGTAATGCGTACGTCCGGCTGAGCGCGGAGTATGCGGTCCGCTTCAACGACAACATCTCGCTCTCCCTCTTCTACGACGCGGGGAACGTCTGGCGTCGTGCAGTGGAGGTCAACCCGACCAGGATGTTCCGTAGCGCTGGTATCGGGCTGACCCTGATCACGCCTTTCGGTCCCATGGGGCTCGATTATGCCTATGGGTTCGATCGGACCGACCCGGGCTGGAAGCTGCATTTCAAGTTTGGCCAGGGTTTCTAACCTTCACCGGAACAGGAATCGAATGCGCAAGACTTACTCAGTGGTGCTCGGTGCTCTAGCGGTCGCTTTCATCGGTGTGCTTCCGGCCTCGGCTCAGACCGCGCCGAAGGTGGCGTTCATCAACTCGCAGCGGATCATCGCGGAGGCGCCCAGCGCGCAGAGCGTGCGGCAGACGTTGGAACGCGAGATGGAGGGGTATCGGCAGGAGCTCAACAAGCTCGACGAGGAGATCCAGAAGATGGTCGCCGACTACGAGCAGAAGCGGTCGATGCTCTCGCAGGATGCGCGCGCCAAGCAGGAAGAGGCGATCATGCAGAAGCAGCGCCAGGCGCAGGCCCGTGCGGCGCAGCTGGAGGATCAGGCGGCGAGGCGGCAGAGTGAGCTCGTCGAGCCGGTGATGCGTAAGATCCAGGAGGTCATCGATGCGATCCGGACGGAGGGTCAGTACGCGATGATCTTCGATATCGCGGCCGGGGGGGTGATCGCGGCTGATCCCGCGCTGGACATCACGGATCAGGTCCTTGCCCGCTTGCGTCCCACCGCGACGAACAAGAAGTAGGGCGGTTCTCCGTCACTACAGGGGACGTCAGGCCAAGTGAAGGCATCTGAGATCGCTACCCTGGTTGGGGGTAAGTTGGTGGGGGACACCGACCCGGAGATCACGGGGGTGTCCCCCCTCGATCGTGCTGGCCCCAGCGAACTCTCGTTGCTTGCGCAGGCGCGCTATCTGCCGTACTTTCGGGGCACCCGGGCCGGCGCGGTTCTACTCACCTCGGAGAATGTGGGGGAGCCGGGATACGACGGAGCGAGGATCGTCGTGCCCGACGTTCACCGCGCGCTGGCCATCGTACTTCCGCACCTCTATCCGGAGAAGCGTCCCGCGCCGGGGATCCACCCGACCGCGGTGATCGCGGAGAGCGCGGTGCTGGGCGACGGCGTGACTGTGGGGCCGTACGCCGTGATCGGCGATGGTGCGAGATTGGGCGAGCGGGTGCGGGTCGGGGCGCACGTGGTGATCGGCGCAGGTTGTGAGTTGGGCGACGACGTCGTACTGCACCCGCACGTGACCCTCTACGACGGGGTCAGGATAGGTGCGCGCACGATCGTGCACAGCGGCGCTCGCATCGGCGTGGACGGCTTCGGGTACGTCTTCGTGGACGGGATGCACCGCAAGGTGCCACAGGTCGGCGGGTGCGAGATCGGCGCGGACGTCGAGATCGGGGCGAACACGACGATCGATCGCGGGTCGATCGGGTCTACCCAGGTCGGGTACAACGTCAAGATCGACAACTTGGTACACCTGGCGCACAACGTGAAGGTCGGCGATCGTTCGATCCTCGTGGCGCAGGTAGGGGTCGCGGGGAGCAGCGTGCTGGGCGCCGGGGTGACGTTGGGCGGCCAGGTAGGGGTTTCGGGGCACGTCGAGATAGGTCCTGGTGCGACGTTGGCGGCGCAGGCGGGGGTTTTCGGCGACCTCCCGGGCGGCGTCGTCTACAGCGGGTATCCGGCGCGGCCGCACAAGGAGTCGTTGCGCGCGCAAGCGAATCTGTTCCGCCTGCCGCGTCTGATCAAGCGGATCGAGGCGTTGGAGCGGGCGGTATTGGGACGAGGGACACCAGAAGAATGACACCACCACAACAGCAGACGTTGGCCGCCGCTGCCTCGTTCGAGGGGGTCGGCCTGCACACGGGCGAAGCGGCGCGGATCAGGATATTGCCGGCGGATCCCGGTGCCGGGATCCGTTTTCGCAGGGTCGACCTGGAGGGTTCGCCGGAGATCCCGGCCACCTTGGAGCATGTGGTCTCGACGGATCAGGGGACGAATCTCGGGGTCGGTGAGGCGCGGGTCCACACGGTCGAGCACCTCCTCGCCGCCGCCGCCGGCCTCGGTCTGGACAATTTGGTGATCGAGATCGATGGGCCGGAGATGCCGATCGGTGATGGCAGCTTCCGCCCCTTCGTGGACATCCTGCTCCGCGCCGGGATCGTAGCGCAGTCGGAGCCGGCCGAGGTGCTCAAGGTCTCGCAGCCGTTGTCGGTGGACGGTCCGGCGGGAGCCCGCTATGTCGCGGCGCCGGGCGAAGGGATGCGGATCTCGGGATCGATCGAGTTCGACCACCCGTGCATCGGCCGGCAGTTTTGGATCTTGGACCTGAGCCCGGCGGCCTTCGAGGAGGAGATCGCGCCTGCCCGGACCTTCGGCTTCAAGGCGGAGGCCGAGGCGCTGCGGGCGCGGGGGTTGGCGCTCGGGGCTACGCTCGACAACGCTATCATATTGGACGAAGCGGGGATCGCGTCGGGGGAGCTGCGGTTCGCGGATGAGTTCGTCCGGCACAAGATCGGGGATCTCGTCGGCGATCTCTCGCTGCTGGGCGCTCGGGTCCAGGGTCATATCGTGGCCGACAGGCCGAGCCATGCCGGGAACCTGGAGCTCGCGCGGGCGTTGAAAGAGGCGAGCAAGCGAGAGAACCAGCGCCCGATCGTCGACATCCAGAAGATCATGCAGTATCTCCCGCATCGTTACCCGATGCTCCTGGTCGACCGGGTGATCGAGTTCGAGGCGGGGAAGCGGATCGTTGGTATCAAGAACGTGACTATCAACGAGCCGTTCTTCCAGGGACATTATCCTGGACATCCGATCATGCCCGGGGTTCTGATCATCGAGGCGATGGCGCAGGTCGGAGGGTTGCTCCTGATGGACGCTGTCGAGAACCCCGAAGACAAGGTGGTTTATTTCATGTCGTTGGACAATGTGAAGTGGCGGCGCCCGGTGACGCCGGGGGACCAGATCCGCTTCGAGTTGGATATGCTGCAGTTCCGTCGTCATGTCTGCCGTATGCGCGGTGTGGGTATCGTGGATGGGCAGGTGGTGGCGGAGGCAGAGATGATGGCCCGCATCGTCGATCGCTGAGAGAGGCGGGATGTTGGATATGAGTACCTTACCGCTCGCCGACGTGCACGTAACCGCGGTAGTCGATCCCACGGCGGAGCTCGGCCCCGGAGTGGTCGTAGGTCCGTATGCGGTGATCGGTCCGAACGTGGTGATCGGCGAGGGCACGAAGATTGGGCCGCACGTATTGATCGAGCGGGACACGATCATCGGTTCCGGCTGTCAGATACACAAGGGTGCCGCGCTCGGGGGTGATCCTCAGGATCTGAAGTACCGGGGCGAGCATACACTCCTGGTGATCGGGGATCGCACGGTGATACGGGAGTATGCCACGTTGAACCGTGGGACGGCGGCGCATGGCAAGACCGAGGTCGGGAGCGATTGCCTCCTGATGGCTTATACGCACGTGGCGCACGACTGCATCATCGGTAACCATGTGATCCTGTCGAACGCGGTGAACATGGGCGGCCACGTCGTCATCGAGGATTGGGCGATCGTGGGGGGCGTGACGCCGATCCATCAGTTCGTCCGGATAGGGCAGCACGCCTTCGTGGGGGGCGGATCGAGGGTGTCGAAGGACATCCCGCCGTTCGTGAAGGCGGCCGGGAACCCGGTGGCGCTCTATGGGCTCAACAGCGTGGGGTTGGAGAGGCGAGGCTTTTCGGAGGAGGTACGCCGGGAGTTGAAGCGGGCGTACCGTCTGCTCTTCGGCTCGTCGCTCAATGTGTCTCAGGCGCGGGAGCGTGCGGCGGTGGAGTTGACGCTCTACCCCGAGGTGGAGGCGCTGCTCCACTTCATCGCCCAGAGCGAGCGCGGCGTCGTGATCTGAGGGTGATGAAGCGGGACCGGGCATTGAAGGTAGGTGTCATCGGGGTGGGGAGCCTGGGGTTCCACCATGCCCGTGTGCTGCGCAGCTTCGCGGATGTCGAGCTGGTCGGCATCTACGACACCAATCCACAGCGTCTGTCCGAGGTCGGCGCCCAGCTCGGGGTACCGACCTCGGCCGGGTTGGACGAACTTCTGGACCGTGTCGAGGCCGCGGTGGTCGCGGTCCCGACGACGGCGCACGAAGAGGTGGCGCTGGCCGCGCTCGAGCGTGGTATCCATCTGCTGATCGAGAAGCCGATAGCGCCGACGCTGGAGGCGGCGGATCGGATCCTGGAGGCGGCGCGCCGCAGCGGCGCGTTGGTCCAGATCGGTCATATCGAGCGATTCAACGCGGCGCTGCGGGCCTGCGAGCCGTATCTCGAGGAACCGCTCTTCGTCGAGAGCCACAGGCTGGCGCCGTTCGGGGTCCGCGGCACCGACGTGGCCGTAGTGCTGGATCTGATGATCCACGACCTAGATCTGGTTCTGAGTCTGGTACAACGGCCGGTAGTATCGCTGAGCGCGGTGGGGGTTCCGGTGCTCACCGCGAGTCCGGACATCGCGAATGCTCGTCTGGAGTTCGAAGGGGGCGTCGTCGCGAACCTCACGGCCAGCCGGGTCTCGGCCGAGCGGATGCGCAAGCTCCGTATCTTCCAGCGTTCGGGTTACCTGAGTCTGGATCTCGCGGCGGGGAAGGGTGAGTTCTTGCGGTTGCGCCCTGGCGTCCAGATCGGCGCAGGGGTGCCGATGCCCGCCTCGTCGTTGGAGGAGCTGGTCGAGCGAGTCAGTATAGAGGGTTCGGGCCCCGACGCGTTGAGCTGTGAGCTGGAGAGCTTCGTCTCTGCCGCCCGGGGCCGGAGCGAGGTCGTGGTGACGGGCGAGGATGGCCGGCGTGCGCTCGCGGTCGCGTTGGAGATCGTAGGACGGATAGAGAGACATGTCGCTGATCAAAGTACGGCGCGAGCGTAAGGAGGCCTACGATGGTCCGGGCAAGCCGCCCAAGGTCTGGGTGCAGATAGCGAAGCTGGTCGTGGTCCTCCTGCTGATCTACTATCTCGGGCGGTTTATCTGACGGTGAGGGGGCCAACGATACTTCTCTCGGCAGGGGAGCCATCGGGCGACCTTCACGGTGCGGCGCTGGCGCGGGCGTTGCGGGCGCGTTGGCCGGATGCGCAGCTGTTCGGGCTGGGTGGCCCATTGATGGCGGAGGCTGGGGTCGAGCTGCTCGCGGACCCTGCGAAGCTGGCGGTGATGGGGTTCGTCGAGGTGCTGAGTCGGCTCCCCTTCTTCGTACGCCTGATGAACCGGGTCCGGTCGGAGATGGAGGCGCGCGGCACCGACCTGGTGATCCCGATCGACTATCCTGGATTCAATCTACGACTAGCGCGCGCCGCGCGTGCGGCGGGGAAGCCGGTCCTCTATTACATTGCGCCGCAGATCTGGGCGTGGCATCGCAGCCGGATCCATCAATTCGCGGCCAACACCGATCGAGTGGCGGTGATCCTGCCGTTCGAGGAGGAGATCTTCCGTGAGGCGGGTGTAGCGGCGGAGTTCGTGGGCAACCCGCTGCTCGACCTCCCACCGCCGTCGAACCGGCGAGCGCTCTGTCGTGAACTCAACCTCGACGAGGACCGTCCGATCCTCGCGCTCTTCCCCGGCTCGCGGGCGCAGGAGGTCAAGCGTCATCTCCCGATCTTCATCGAGACGGCGACGCGTCTCAAGGCGAACCGCCCGGCGCTCCAGCCGGTGATCGCGGCGTCGCGTGCGGTGCCGCGGCGTCTTTACGCCGGGGCGAAGTTCCCGCGCACGTACAGTTCGCGCGACCTGATGTGGCATGCGCACACGGCGCTGGTGAAGTCGGGGACGACGACGCTCGAGGCGGCGCTCTGCGGGACGCCGATGGCTATCGTGTACCGGACGCACCCCATTACCTACCTCCTCGCCCGCCGGCTGGTCCAGGTCGATCACATCGGGTTGGTCAACCTGGTGGCGGGGGAGCGGGTGGTGCCGGAGTTCATCCAGTCGGCTGCGACGCCGGCGGCGCTGGCGGCGGCGATGCTCCCGCTGATCCAGTCGAGCCACCCCGAGCGTGAGCAGGCGCTGCTGGCGTTCCGCCAGGTCAAGGCGAAGCTGCAGGTGCCGGGGGATGGTTCGAAGCGGGTGGCGGACCGGGTCGCGGAGATAGCGGCCGAGTTGTTGTCGTCGCGATGAAGCCGACCAGGGTCGAGCGGCTGGCGGCGCGGGGCGTGCACTTCCTGTTGGAGAAGCTGCTGGGGACCGCGCGCTATGAGCTGCATGGTACCGAGAACCTGGAAGCGGTCAGGCGCGAGGGGCGCGGCTGCATCTATATCCTCTGGCACGGCCGGCTCCTCCCGCTCGGCTACCTGCATCGTCACGAAGGGATAGTAGGGTTGATCAGCCGTTCGAACGACGGAGAGCGGCTGACGGATGCGTTGCGGCGCTGGGGGTTCCTGGCCGTAAGGGGCTCGAGCAGCCGTGGGGGGAGCGCAGCGTTGCGCGAGGTGGTGCGCCACGCGCGCGAGGGGCGCTCGATAGCGATCACCCCCGACGGGCCGCGCGGCCCGCGGCAGAAGATGAAGCCTGGGGCGATCGTAGCCGCCCAGCTGGCGAGGCTCCCGATCGTCCCGGTCGCGTGTGGTGCGGACCGCGGGTGGTGGTTCGGGAAGTGGGACCGGTTCCTGGTGCCCAAACCTTTCGCGCGAATCAGGGTGGTGTACGGTAAGCCGATCGAGGTGCCGAGCGAGCTGGGAGAAGACGCCCTGCAGGAGTACACGGAGCGCCTGGAGGTGGAGTTGAACCGCCTCACGCGGTGGGTGGATGGGGATGGCGGCCCCTCGTGATCGCGGCAAGGAGGCGCTGAGCTCGCCGCGGTGGGTCGAGAGGTGGTGGGGGGGGGAGCTCGGTGGGCGCGGGGTAATGCTCGACCTCCTCTTCCTGCCGGCGGAGCTCCTCTTCCGCGGCGTGGTCCGTCTCCGCAACTTCTCATACGACCACGGCTGGTTACATACACACCGCGCCGCGGTGCCGGTGATCAGCGTAGGGAACCTGGCGGTCGGGGGGTCTGGGAAGACACCGGTCGCGCGGTGGCTGATCGCCGAGCTCCTCGGGCGTGGCGAGCGACCGGCGCTCCTGCACGGTGGGTACGCGGCCGACGAGCCGGAGCTGCATCGCCGTTGGAATCCGACGATCCCGGTCGTGGTAGGCCGGGATCGGGTCGTATCGGCGGGTACTGCGCAGGCAGCGGGCGCCACGGTACTCGTGCTGGACGATGGATTCCAGCATCGTCGGTTGGCGCGTGACCTGGACCTGGTGCTGGTCGCCGCGGAGGGGTGGACGCCGCGGCCGAGGTTGCTGCCCCGAGGCCCGTGGCGCGAGTCGCCGGCGGCGCTGGTTCGGGCGGACGCGGTGATCGTCACGCGCAAGACCGCTCCGGCAGACCAGGCGGAGACGATAGCGCGCGAACTGGAGCGCATAGCCCCTGACAAGGTGGTGGCGCAGGTCTGGCTCTCGCCGGCCGGGTGGAGCCGCGGGCCGAACGCCACCGACGCCGGGGGCGACCGGGCCGAGACCGGCCCCCGGGGCGCTGTCTTGGCGGTCACCGCGATCGCACGCCCCGAGCTCTTCGTGGCGAACGCCCGGGCGGCCGGGGCGGATGTGAGCTCCACCCTGTTCTTCCCCGATCATCACGATTTCGGGGATGCCGACCTAGAGAGGATCAGAGGCCTCGCCAGGGGACGCCCGATCGTGACCACTGCCAAGGACATGGTCAAGCTCGCGGCGCTGGACCCAGCACTCGACCTCTGGGTGCTGGAACAGCGGGTGATCGTGGAACGGGGGGGCGATGCGCTGAACGAGCTGCTCGACCGGATCTCGGGGCGGGGGGTAGCACGATGAAGATCTCGATCCTCTGCGTCGGGCGTCCCGGGCGGCTGATCGCCGATGCGATCGTGGAATACGAACGGCGCGCCGGGCGGTATTGGAGTTTGGAAGTAGCCGAAGTCAGGGAGGAGCGGGGAGGGAAGGGGAAGTCTCCCTCGGTGATTCGAGAGGAGGAATCGGCCCGTCTCCTGGAGAAGGTACCAGCGGGGTTCGAGATCGCGGCGTTGACCCGGGATGGTGTCGCCTGGTCGTCTGTCGACTTGGCCCGTCACCTCGAGCGGTTGGCGATCGAGTCGCGGCCGGGGATCGCATTCCTGATCGGCGGCGCGCTGGGACTCGGCGATACCGTCCTCGCCCGAGCGCACCGGCGCCTGTCGCTCTCGGCGATGACGCTCCCGCACGAACTGGCGCGGCTGGTCCTGACGGAGCAAATTTACCGAGCGGGCACGATACTCAGGAACGAGCCGTACCACAAAGGCGATCGGTGAGCGTACCGTCGCGGTGGTGTGTGGCAGGGGCCGCGATGGCGCGGCCACAGACAGCGTCGCCTATCGTGCCCGGAGCGCGCTGGTACAGGAAACGCACAGGCTACCTCAGGAGGCGGCCCTGACATTAGAGATCCACGTCGCCCCGTTGTCGGGTTCGGCGCTAGTCCGTGATCACCTGCGGGGGGGGCCCGCGCTGGCGGAGTTCTATTCCGGTCCCCCTCTACGGATAGATTCGTATCGCCGGAAGGTCGAAGAGATCGATCGGCGCTTCGACGCGACACGTCGTCGTGCGCTGGCTTCGGTCGTTCGCGCTAGCACCCCTGGGGCTGCGGCGCGGTTGGAAGAGATCGTGTCCGGGAACGGGCTCTTCGTGACGACCGGCCAGCAGCCGGGGCTCTTCACCGGGCCGCTCTACACGATCCACAAGATCCTCTGCGCCGTGCGGTTGGCGCGCGAGCTCGAGGATGCGCTCGGCCGGCCGGTCGCGCCGCTCTTCTGGGTGGCCTCCGACGATCACGATTGGGAGGAGGCCAATCATCTACACGTCGTAGATCGGCGCAACGAGCTCCGGCGCATCACGCTGGCGAGCGCCCCGGACGCCGCGCCGGTGTCGATGCGACGTCGTCTGCTCGGCCCTGGGATCGAAGAGGTATTTCGCGAGTTCGTCGAGTCCCTCCCCACGACGGAGTTCGCCGGTGGGTTGCTCGAGCTCCTGCGCGAAGCATACACGCCGGAAAGGACAGTTGCGGAGTCGTTCACGGAGGTGATCCTCCGACTCACGGCGCCTTTCGACCTATTGGTCGTGGATGGCGGCGACCCGCGGCTGAAGGCGTTGGCGTTGCCGCAGTTCGAGCGGGAGCTGCTGGAGGCCGCGGAGCACGAGTCGTTGCTGGCGGCGCAGACCCGTGCGCTCGAGCAGGCCGGGTACAGGTCGCAGGTCCCGGTCATTCCGGGCGCGACCAACCTCTTCTACGAAGACGACGCCGGCCGGGAGCGGATCTTCCGGTCGGATGGCGGCTTCGAGCTGCACGGCAGCGGCCGACGTTTCGAGCGGCGGGAGTTGTTGGCTCTGCTGCGTGACGAGCCGGCGCGATTCTCGGCGAACGTCGTGCTGCGCCCGATCGTCGAGAGCGCGGTCTTCCCTACCGCCGCGTACGTCGGTGGTCCGGGCGAGGTGAGCTATTTCGCGCAGTATGGCTCGCTCTTCCGGGCGCACGGGATCGGCGCGCCGGTCGTCTTCCCCCGGGCGAGCGTGCTGCTGATCGAGGCCAAGGTGCGCAAGGTCCTCGACGAGTTCGGGCTGGCTCCGGCCGATCTCCGTACGCCCTTCCACGAGCTGAGCACGCGGCTGGTACGCAGCTCGATGCCGTCGGCGGTGGAGCAGGCGCTCGAGTCGATACGATGTAATATCGAGACCGGCTACCAGGAGCTGGAGGTGGCCGCGGCTGCGATCGATCCGACGCTCTCCGGCCCGATCGAGGGGGGGCGCAACGTGAGCCTGGCCAGGCTCGCCGACGTGGAGAAGCAGATCGTCCGGCATCTCAAGAGGCGCCAGGAGCTGGAGTTGTCCAAGCTCGCCAAGGCAGGCGCCAATCTCTACCCCGCGGGAAACCCGCAGGAACGGGTGTTGAACATCTTCCAGTACCTGGTACGTTATGGGCAGGAGCTCCTACCTGCGATCGCGGGGGCGATGCGAGTGAGCATCGATCGCACGCCGGGGGATCCAGGCTGAGATCGGCGTGCCGTGTTGGTGTAACGCGAGATGGTACTCGGACGATGACGTTGATCCTGGCACTAGCCCTGTTGATCCCCCTGGCGGCGATCATCCTCGATTCGCAGTTCGGCCGCGCGTTGGCGACGCTGGTCGAGAAGCGTAGCCGGGGGGACAATGGCCGAACCGAAGAGCGGATCGCACTGCTGGAAGGCGAGGTCGAGCGGCTCGCGCAAGAGGTGCGGCGGCTGGAGGAGCAGGCGGATTTCGTGCAGCGGCTGCTGACCGAGCGTGCCTCCACGGGGTCAGAGTCCAGGCGAGACGACGCGTGAGCGATGCGGCAGGCACCCGGACGGGGATCCGCTCGGCGCACCTCGTTGCGGCGGGGATCTTTCTCAGCCGTATAGCGGGGCTGGTCCGGGAGATCGTTGCGGCGGGGTACCTCGGTACCTCGGCGGTGGCCAGCGTCTTCCGCGTCGCCTTGCGTCTCCCCAACATCCTGCAGAACCTCCTTGGGGAGGGGACGCTCAGCGCGTCGTTCATCCCGGTCTATTCCAAGCTCCTGGAGGAGGGGAGGGAGGAGGAGGCGGGGCGGGTGGCCGGTGGTATCTTCGCGCTCCTCTGCGCGGTGGCCGGGGCGCTGGTCCTGATCGGTATCTTCCTCGCTCCTGCCCTCGTCCGCATCTTCGTCCCGGGCTACGCCACCCGCCCCGAGCTCTTCGAGCTGACGACGAGCGCGGTACGGATCGTCTTCCCGATGACGGGGCTCCTGGTGCTCTCCGCCTGGGCGCTCGGGATCCTGAACAGTCACCGTCGATTCTTCGTTCCGTACGTCGCGCCGGTCCTCTGGAACGCGGCGATCATAGCGACGCTGATCGCCTTCGGCGGCCGTCTCGATCCGGCCGGTCTCGTCAAGGCTCTGGCGTGGGGTGCGCTGGTCGGGGGGGCGCTGCAGTTCGGGATCCAGCTCCCGTGGGTATTCGCCCTCGAGCGTGCGCTACGCATCGGGTGGCACACCAGACTGGCAGGGGTACGAGAGGTGGTGCGGAACGCGGGGCCGGCGATCCTGGGACGTGGTTCGGTGCAGCTCAGTGGCTGGATCGACCTGATCCTGATCTCCTTCCTCTGGGCCGGCGCCGCCTCGGTCGTCGGGTATGCACAGACCTTCTACCTGCTCCCGATCAGCCTCTTCGGGATGTCGGTCGCGGCGGCGGAGCTGCCGGAGCTGTCGCGGCTGTACGGCGACCCACACGATGCGCTACGGGCGCGGCTGAGCGCCGGGCTGCGTCAGATCGCCTTCCTCGTCACCCCGACCCTCGTCGGTTATATCGTCCTAGGCGACGTCATCGTGGCCGGTCTCCTGCAGCGCGGCGACTTCGTCTCCGCGGACACCCTGATCGTCCATCTCACCTTGGCCGGCTTTTCGATCGGTCTCCTCGCCGCGACGTCGTCGAGACTCTACAACTCCACCTTCTTCGCGCTACGAGATACGAAGACGCCTGCCCGGATCGCTCTCCTGCGCGTGGTGCTGAACGCCGCGCTGGGAGCGGCGTTGATGATCCCACTGGAACGGGTGGCGCTGCAGGGGCGCCCGCTCGGTGTGGTCGGTCTCGCTGTCGGGGCCGGGATCGCATCCTGGGTGGAGTGGGGGCTGTTGCGTCGCTCGCTCAGGGCGAAGATCGGGGAGTTCGGCGCCGGAGCCGGGAAACTGGCGCGGATGGTGGGGGCAGCGCTCCCGGCGGCGCTGCTGGCGCGCGGGATCGTGGCCCTCCTCCCGGCGCAGCCGCCGCTCCTGGTGGCGGCGATCGTGCTGCCGTTGTACGGCACCCTCTACTTCGCCGGCGCGTACCTGCTCGGGTTGGAAGAGGTGGCGCTGGTGCTGGGACGATTCGGGCGTCGTCTACGCAGGTGATGCCAGGAACGGTGCGCGGGCGGGGGGTAGAATAGAGAGCGGGTTCGGGCGACGTCGTCTACGCGGCCTTCGTGGTCGGGGAGCGCTGCTCCCGGGCGGCGCCGAGCTCCCGCGCCGATCGCTCCCAGGTAGTGCCCGAGGTATCAGAGACGGTGGAATCGACGACGCTCCAGGCCAAGCTGCAGCACCTCCCGACGCAGCCCGGTGTCTACATCTTCCGGGATGCGGCCGGCGAGATCATATACGTCGGCAAGGCGAAGTCGTTGCGCGCGCGGGTGCGGAGCTACTTCAACCGCGGCCAGGATCACTCGCCCAAGACGCGCGAGCTGATCAAGCGTATCGCCGACCTGGAGACGATCGTGGTCGGCTCGGAGGTCGAGGCGCTCCTGCTCGAAGCGAATCTGATCAAGGCGCACAAGCCGCGGTTCAACATCCAGCTCCGTGACGACAAGCGGTACCCGTACATCAAGGTTACGGTCCAGGAGTCGTTCCCGCGGGTACATGTGACCCGTCAGCTGGTCAACGACGGCGCGCGCTACTTCGGCCCGTACACCGAAGTCGGCCCGATGCGGCAGGCGCTGGCGGTGATCGAGCGTCTCTACACGGTGCGGAGCTGCCGCTACGATCTCCCGCGGGAGGCTCCGAACCGGCCGTGCCTCGACTACCATATCGGCCGCTGTCAGGCGCCGTGCGTGGGGCTGCAGTCGCGGGAGTCGTATCGCGCCATGATCGACGAGATCCTCGAGATCCTGAGCGGGAAGACCGATCCGGTCAGGGCCAGGGTCGAGGAGGAGATGCGGGCTGCGGCGGAGTCGCTCGACTTCGAACGGGCCGCACGGATGCGCGATGCGCTCGCGGGGCTCGCCGCGCTCGAGGAGCGGCAGCGCACGGTAGATGTGCGGGGGGGCGACCAGGACCTGATCGGGATCGCGCGGGATGGCGACCGCGGGTGCGCGGTGTTGCTGCGCGTCCGGGGCGGGTCGCTGCTCGGGCGGCAGGTCGACTTCTTCGAGAATCTGGAGGACGAGACCGACGCCGCGCTGGTGGCGACCGCGGCGGCACGTTTCTACCTCGGGCGCGGCGATGAGGGGGTGACCGACCTGCCGCGGGAAGTGCTCGTCGGGGTCGACTTCGAGGACCGACCGGTACTGGAAGAGATCCTGAGCCAGCAGGCTGGTCGCCGAGTACGGATCCTGGTCCCGCAGAAGGGGGACAAGCTGCGGCTGCGCGAGCTGGCCGAGCAGAATGCGCGGCACCTCCTGGAAGAGCGCTCGGTATTGCAGGAACGGGTGCGGGAGCGCGCGGACGACACGCTCTACGAGCTGCAGGAGGCGCTCTCGCTGCGGGTCGTGCCGCGGTTCATAGTTTGCTTCGACATCTCGCACCTACAGGGGACCGAGGTCGTGGCCAGCGCGGTCGCGTTCCAGAACGGTGAGCCGAGCAAGGGTGAGTATCGCCGCTTCCGGATCAAGGGGACCTGGGGGAACGACGACTTCCGCTCGATGGCCGAGGTGGTGGAGCGCTACTTCCGGCGCAGGCTGGAGGAGGGGGCGGTACTCCCCGATCTGGTGGTGATCGACGGAGGTATCGGTCAATTGAACGCCGCGATCGGGGCGCTCGAGGCGGTCGGGGCGCCGGAGACCGCGATCTGCTCCCTGGCGAAGCGGGAGGAAGAGATCTACCTTCCCGGTCGCCCGGAGCCGCTGCGCCTGCCGAGGACGAGTCCGGCACTGCGTCTGCTACAGCGGCTCCGGGACGAGGCGCACCGCTTTGCGATCGGCTACAACCGCAACCTCCGCAAACGCCGGACGCTGGTGAGCGTGCTGGCGGAGGTGCCAGGGATCGGCCCGAAGCGGCAGCGGGAGTTGTTGGAGCGTTTCGGGAGTGTCCGTGCCCTCCGTGCGGCTTCCGTGACGGAGATCGCGGAGGTGCCGGGGATCTCGGAATCGCTGGCGCGTGAGATACTGGAGCATCTGAACCGGGAACAGTGGTAAGAACTAGATTCGCGCCCAGCCCCACGGGGAGTCTGCACCTGGGCAATGCCCGTATCGCCGTCCTGAACTGGCTCTTCACCCAGCGCCATGGGGGCGAGTTCATCCTCCGGATCGAAGACACCGACCTCGAGCGCAACGTAGTCGGCTCGGAAGCGACGATCCTAGAGGATCTCAGGTGGCTCGGGTTGGAGTGGGACGAGGGGCCGGGGGTCGAGGGGCCGGCGGGGGAGGGGCCTCACGGACCGTACCGCCAGAGCGAGCGTGTAGCCCGATACCGTGCACGTGCAGAGGAGTTGGTGGCGGCGGGGCTGGCCTTCCCCTGTTACTGCACGGCGGAGGAGTTGGAGGCGAAGCGCCTGGAGGCGATAGCGCGCGGCGAGCCGGTCAGGTACGATGGGACCTGCCGCCGGCTCGGCACCGAGGACCGCCTCCGGCTGGAGCGCGAGGGGAAGCGCCCCGCGCTCCGTTTCCACGTCCCTCTCGAAGGTTCGGTGGTGGTGAACGACGAAGTCCGGGGGGTGGTCGAATTCCAGACGTCGGAGATCGGAGACTTCATCATCATCCGCTCCGACGGACTGCCGACCTACAACTTCGCCGTGGTGGTGGATGACATCGACATGGCGATCACGCACGTGATCCGTGGGGTCGGCCACCTGACCAACACCGCCCGGCAGCTCCTCCTCTACCGCGCGTTCGGCGCGGAGCCGCCGGTCTTCGCGCACGTGCCGATGGTGCTCGGGCCAGACCGGCAGAAACTTTCCAAACGCCACGGTGCTCAATCCCTCGCCGAGTACCGCCGAGAGGGTTACCACCCGGACGCGCTGGTCAATTACCTCTCGCTCCTCTCCTGGTCGAGCGCGAGCGGCGACGAGTTCCTGACGCGGGAGCGGCTCATCAACGAGATCTCGCTGGACCGGATCGGCGTGGCCGATGTCTGCTTCGACCCGGCCAAGCTGCGCTGGCTCTCGGCCAAGCATATCGAGAAGATGGAGCTCGCCGCGCTGGTCGAGGCGGTGACCCCGTTCATCGACCGAGAGCGTTATCCACTCTCGGATGAAGCCGTCCCGATCGTCGTGGAGGCGGTGCGGTCGCATCTCTCGGTCTTCTCCGAGATCAACGACCACCTCGATCCGTTCATCCCCAACTTCGACGCCGAGCGGAGCGCCGCGCGCGCCGAGGTACGGGCCGACCCACGCGCGCTGGAGGTGTTGGCAGCGGTCGCCCAGGAGCTGGAAGCGCTCGATACCTGGTCCGAAACGGGGATCGACGGCGCGATCAGGGCGGCGGGGAAGGGGGTCGGCGTCGGCGGACGGGCCCTCTTCGAACCGATCCGGCTCGCACTTACCGGCGCTCGGCACGGCCCCCCTCTGCGCGCGGTGATAATGGTGCTCGGTCGCGCCGATACACTGCGACTCCTGCGGGACTGACGAATCAGGAAGATTCGCAGAGAACCGTTTGACGGGCGGGTGCCGGCCGGATATATTCACCAGATATCATCAACGATTGCAGTGGGGAGCCATTGCGTGGTCTGATCTTCGATCCCTTTGCCGGGATCAGCGGCGACATGATCCTGGGCGGGCTGGTCGATCTCGGGCTGGACCCGTCGTGGTTGCGAGAGTTCGTCTCGTCCCTGGGGTTGGGCGCGGTGGATGTCGAGATCGATCGCACCGTGCGGTCGGGGATCTCCTGCGCCAGGGTTCGTTTCGTCCTCCCCGAGGAGCATGCGCACCGGCACCTCCGTCACGTGCTCGAGATCGTCGAGCGGGCGGAGACGACTCCTGCGATCAAGGAGCGCGCCGGCCGGATCTTCCGCCGCCTCGCGGAGGCGGAGGCGGCGATCCACGGGACGACGGTGGAGAAGGTCCATTTCCACGAGGTCGGCGCGCTGGACGCCATCCTCGACGTACTCTGCGCGGTCGCGGGGATCGAGGAGCTCGGGGTCGAGCAGTGTTTCACACGAACGGTGGCGGTGGGGACGGGGTACGTCGACATCGCACACGGCCGTTTCCCACTCCCCGCTCCGGCCACCCTCGCGTTGCTGGAGGGGATGCCGGTCCGTGATTCCGGCTTCGCCGGCGAATGCACCACCCCGACCGGCGCGGCGATCCTGGCCACGCTGACGGAAGGGCGACGTGTCCCGCCGGAGGTCGTGGTCCGGAAGACCGGCTACGGTGCAGGGAGCCGCGACCCCAAGGACCACCCGAACTGCTTGCGACTGATCATCTGCGATGTCCTCCCGCGCGCTGACTCGCTCTTCGTCGTTCAGGCCGATATGGACGACCTGATGCCCGAGTACCTGCCCCCGGCGCAGGATGCGCTGCTGGATGCCGGCGCGCTCGACGCGGTCGTAGTACCGGTGGGGATGAAGAAGGGGCGGCCGGGGTTCCGCCTCGAAGCGTTGGTCCCCGCGCCGCAGCTGGACGGAGTGTTGGAGACCATCTTCCGTACGACGTCGACTATAGGGATCCGGTACTGGCCGGTCGAACGGGCGGTGCTGGAGCGGCGGGAGGAGGTGGTCGAGTGGCGGGGGGAGAAGATCAGGCGCAAGCGGGTCGTACTCCCTGGCGGTGGCGAGCGCAGCAAGCCAGAATACGAGGATGTGGTCAGGGCGGCGGCGGCGCTCGATCTCACCCCATTCGAGGTGCGTCAGGCGTTGAACGGCGATCATCTCGGGGTACGGTTGGCTGATTGATACGGATTGATCCGCGTCCCCTGTGACGCACCTATTACCCTAAACGTGGAGGTTCCGGATGAACCGCATTTCGGGGCTCATCCTCGCCTTGTCCCTCGGCGTTGCGATCAATGGTTGCGCATCTGCCAACAAGGCGTCCGGTTCAGAAGGTCAGCAAGCCGCGAGGCCGTCGGCGACCGGGACGGCGAACCGCGGTACCACGCGCAATACGACGGCGCAGTCACGTCGTCCGAGGCGCCCGACGGAGAACAGGCACACGCGCGAGGCGGCCCGCCAGCTCGGGTTGGCGTTGTTGAAGACCAACGCCGCGGAGCAGGAGGTCTACTATAAGGAGGCGCTCAAGCAGGCGCTCGCCTCGATCGAATCGGAGCCGGAGAACGCGCGCGGCTGGTTCCTCGCCGGCCAGGCCTACGCCAAGCTCAAGGACTATCGTGGCGCCGATTCGACCTTCACGCAGGCGGCCAAGCTCTACCGGGGTTATTCGTCGGATATCGACACCGAGCGCGAAGAGGCGTGGATCACGGCGTACAACGAGGCGATCACGGCGTACCAGGCGAACGACATCGCCAGCGCGATTCGCAACCTCGAGAACGCCAACATCATCTATCGCAAGCGCCCGGAGGCGTTCTACCTGATCGGCTCGTTCTACGCCAACCAGGGTGACTATGCCAAGGCGGTCGAAGCCTACCAGGCGGTGCTGCCGATCCTGCGCGACGAGGCGCTGCAGCCGTCGGATGCCGAGGCCAAGAAGCAGTGGCAGCAGACCGAGCAAGAGGTGGTTGCGAACATGGGTTCGCTGCTCATCTCCCTCGATCGGGCGGCCGAGGCGGAGCAGGTCTATCGTGAATACCTGCAGCGGAACCCCGATCACCTCGAATCCGAGGTCAACCTCGCGATCGCGATGACGAGGCAGAACAAGGTCGCGGAGGCGGCCGAGGTCTTCAAGAAGATCGCGAGCCGGACCGATCTGAGCGACACGCAGCTGCTGACCGTCGGCATCGGGCTCTTCAACGCCGAAGACTTCAAGGGCGCGGCCGACGCGTTCATGGCCGCGGCGCAGAAGAATCCGTACTCCCGCGACGCCCTCCTGAACTACACGAAGGCGGTCCTGCGGCAGAGCCTGGTCCTGGAGGAGGCGAAGATCAAGGGCACCAAGGACCAGGACGACGCTCGGCTGATCGAGCTCTACCGCGAGATGATCTCCGTGGGCGGGAAGACGCTCGAGCTGGATCCGTTCAACCGCGAGGTCCTCACGTACATCATGCGTTCGCACCAGGGGTTGAGCCAGCTCCTCCCGCAGGCCGGCGAGCGTAAGAAGCACGAGGATGAGCTCCGGGCGACGGTACGGAAGGCCGAAGCGCTCGCCTTCGAGGTCGACCAGCTCTCGTTCCGTACCGGCGAGAAAGAGGTGACGATCTCTGGTAGCATCAAGAACCTGAAGCTCCAGCCCGGCACCCAGGTCAAGCTGCGGTTCACGCTGTTGTCCGACAAGGGCGAGCCGATCGGCTCGGATGTGGCGACGACCAGCGCCGCTGCAGCGCAGGAGCAGTCGTCCTTCCGCTTGGTCGTGCCCGTGAGGGGCGAGATGGCCGGTTGGAAGTACGAGCGGGTCCAGTAATAGCCGAGATCAGCCGGTTTTTGGCGGCGGGGCGTCCCCGGAGGGGGCGCCTCGCTCTGTCGTATAGGATCCGGTCGTTCTTGAAGCGGGGCAAGCCACGGGTTATCTTAGCGGTCTAAGGGTGATGCCTCGCACGGGGCGGCTTCGTGGCCGCCCTGTTTCATGAGCGTGAGAATCGTGGGATTTCGAGCGTCGGCCAGCTCCGGCAGAGAGAGACGACAAGGTTAGATGGTGAAGCAAGCGCTCCCGGCAGTGGCGGTCATCGGTCGGCCGAACGTGGGGAAATCCACCTTCTTCAACCGGGTCCTCGGCGCCCGGATAGCGATCGTGGAAGATGTCCCCGGCGTGACGCGCGACCGCAACTTCGCGCGCGCGGAATGGGCCGGCCGTCACTTCTATCTCATCGACACCGGCGGTCTCGAGCCTGAAAGCACCGAGCCGATGGCGCTCGCGATCCATAAGCAGGTCGAGGCCGCGATCGAGGAATCGGACGTCCTGGTCTTCATGGTCGACGGCAAGGCGGGTCTCCACCCGCTGGACTACCAGATCGCGGAGATGCTGCGGCGTTCGAATCGGCCGATCGTCCTGGTGGTGAACAAACTGGATCGGCTCCCCGAGGAGCTGGGGCATCACGATTTCTGGGCGCTTGGGCTCGGCGAGCCGCACCCGGTGAGTTCGGTCTCAGGGAAGGGTTCTGGCGATGTGCTCGACGCCATCGTAGCGAACCTCCCGGAGCAGGCGGAGACGCCGGATGAAGAGGACACGCTCTCGGTAGCGGTGATCGGCAAGCCGAACGTGGGGAAGTCGAGCTTCGTCAACCGCCTCCTGGGCGAGGAGCGGATGGTGGTGAGCGACATCGCCGGGACGACGCGCGACAGTATCGACACCCCGCTGCGCTACCATGGTCGTACGCTGATCTTCATCGACACCGCCGGGCTGCGGCGGCAGTCGCGGATCGACGAGAGTCTGGAGTATTACAGCGCGCTGAGGACCGAGCGCGCGATCGAGCGAGCGGATGTCTGCCTGCTCCTCATCGATGCGACGGAGCCGGTGCACAACCAGGATCTGCGGATCGCGGAGAAGGCGCTCGAAGCTGGGTGCGGGTTGATCGTCGTCGTCAACAAGTGGGATCTGGTCGAGAAGGACGAGAAGACGGCGATCGCCTACGAGCGGCATCTGCGCGAGAGTGCGCGCTCGCTGCGGTGGGTCCCGATCATCTTCACCTCGGCGTTGACCGGGCAGCGGGTGCACAAGGTCTTGGATCTGATCCTCGAGGTCGCCGCGGAACGTACACGGCGAATCCCGACGCCGGAGCTCAACGACCTACTCGAGCAGCTCGAGTATCGCCAGCCGCCGCCGCACTTCCGCGGGCAGCCGGTCAAGCTGCTCTACGCCACGCAGGCGAACGTGGTACCGCCGACGATCGTCATCTTCACGAATCATCCCAAGGGTATCCCCGATCATTATCTCCGGTACCTGGAGAATGGGTTCCGGGAGCAGTGGGGGTTCACGGGGGTACCGATACGCATCAAGATCCGCGGTCGCAGGGGTGAGGATTGAGCCCGATCAGCTTGCTCGTCGTGAGTTACCTCCTGGGCGCCATCCCCACCAGTTATCTGGTGGGGAAGTGGGTGCGCGGGATCGATCTGCGCCGTGAGGGGAGCGGGAACCTGGGCGCGACTAACGCGTTCCGGGTGATGGGTTGGAAGCTGGCGCTCCCGGTGCTGGTGTTCGACCTCTTCAAGGGGTGGTTCCCGGCGTATTACTTCCCTGGCTTGGCGGGCGTGGGCCAGGAGTGGGCGCTGGCGTTCGGTGCGGTCGCGATCATCGGTCACGTTTTCAGCATCTACGTGCGTTTCCGTGGGGGCAAAGGGGTCGCCACGAGCGCTGGTGTCTTCCTGGCGGTGGCGCCGGTCGCGGCGCTGGCCGGTCTGCTGGTCTGGGGGGCGGTGGTCGCCGCCACGAGGATAGTATCGTTGGCTTCGATAGTCGCTGCCGTGGTCGTGCCGGTGGTCGTCTGGGCGGAGCAGGGGATCGGTGCCGTATTCTGGCTGGCGCTGGGGCTGGCCGCGTTCGTCATCTACGCACATCGCGCCAATATCAGACGCCTCCTGGCCGGGACGGAACATCGATTCGGATCTGGATCTGGTAGCGGGAGATGAAGGATACGATCGCGGTAGTCGGCGCGGGGAGTTGGGGGACCGCGCTAGCGAATCTCTTGGCGAAGAAGGGATATAGAGTCCGCCTCTGGTCGCACGAACCGGACGTGGCGGAGACGATCACGACTACCGGTGAGAACCCGCGGTACCTGCAGGGGATCGAGCTCGATCCTAGGCTGGAGGCGACGGCAGATCTCGCCGCCGCCGTGGTGGGCGCCGGCGTCGTCGTCTCGGTGAGCCCTGCGCAGCACGTACGGCAGGTGATGAGCGCCGCGGCCCCCGCGCTCGAGCCCGATGCCCTGGTGATCAGTGCATCGAAGGGTATCGAGACCGAGTCGCTGAAGACGATGGCCGAGGTATTCGACGAGGTACTCCCCGGTCCGATCGCGGAGCGGGCGTGTTTCCTCTCCGGCCCGAGCTTCGCGCTCGAGGTCGCGCGCGAGCTGCCGACGGCGGTCACGGTTGCGAGCAAGTCCGCCGAGGCGGCGGCGCGCACGCAGAAGCTCTTCCAGACCGATTATTTCCGCGTCTATACGACACACGATGTCCGGGGTGTCGAGCTGGGTGGAGCGCTGAAGAACGTGATCGCGGTCGGGGCGGGGATGACGACCGGGCTGGGGCTCGGCCACAATGCCCGGGCCGCGTTGATCACCCGGGGGCTGGCCGAGATGAGCCGCCTGGGGATCGCTCTAGGCGCCGACCCGGTCACCTTCGCCGGGCTGGCGGGGATGGGCGACCTGATCCTTACCTGTACCGGCGAATTGAGCCGCAATAGGAGCGTAGGGTTGGCGCTCGCGCAGGGTCGCTCGCTGGACGAGATCCTGGCGAGCATGACGATGGTGGCGGAGGGGGTGCCGACGACGCGAGCGGCGTATGCCCTGGCGCGCCGGACGGGTGTGGAGATGCCGATCGTCGCGGAGGTGCACGCGGTGCTCTTCGAGGGCCGCGCGCCGAGAGCCGCCGTGGAAAATCTCATGCTGCGGACACCAAAGGCCGAGGTCTGGGGATGAGCGACGCGCCCGTCGCCCCGAAGGAGTACTATTCGATCGGCGAGGTCTGCGATCTCGTCGGCTTGAAGCCGCACGTGCTGCGGTACTGGGAGACGCAGTTCCCGGCGCTGGCGCCGGCCAAGAACCGCTCCGGCAACCGGGTCTACCTGCGCCGGGAGATAGAGCTGATCTTCCTGGTCAAGGAATTGCTCTATCAGGAGAAGTACACGATCGAGGGGGCACGGCGCAAACTCAATCAGCTCCGGCGGGGCGGGGAGCTCTCGTCCGCGGCTACGCAGGCGGTCGATCGCGAACTGATCGCCGAGGTGCGTCGCGACCTGCACCGAGTCCTCGATATCCTCACCTTGGAAGATCCAGCTCCATGAGGCTGCTGGTCACGAACGACGACGGCTACATGGCACCTGGCTTGGATGTCCTGGCCCGGGCGGTGTCCGGACTGGGCGAGGTGCATGTGATCGCGCCGGATCGGGAGCAGAGCGCGACCAGCCATTCGTTGACCATGCACTTCCCGCTGCGGGTCCGGCGGACCGTATCCAATTGGATCACAGTCGACGGGACCCCGACAGACTGCGTGGTCCTGGCGATCGGCGCGTTGCTGGAGGAGCGCCCCGACTTCGTCCTCTCCGGGGTGAACCACGGTGCTAACCTGGGTGACGACGTCCTCTACTCGGGTACGGTGGCGGCGGCGATGGAGGCGACGATCCTGGGTATCCCGGCGGTAGCGATCTCTTACGCCGGGAAGGACCGCGACGCCCTCGAAGAGTGGCTGCCGAGCCTGACCAAGCTGCTGGAGCAGATAGTGGGGCGGGGCGATTTTCCGGCCGAGACGCTGCTCAACGTCAATCTGCCGCCGATCCCGCCCTCGAAGGTGGCGGGGATCAAGGTCACGACGCTCGGTCGCCGCGCCTACATGGATTCGCTGACGAGGGCGCAAGATCCAAGCGGGCGGGAGTACTTCTGGATCGGTGGCGGCGAGAGCCGTTGGTGGGGTGGTCCCGACTCCGATTTCCGGGCGATCGAGGCCGGATTCATATCGGTGACGCCACTTCACCTGGATTTGACTAACTACCGTTTGTTACAGGACGTTGGAGAGTGGGACCTGAAGCTCTGAGTGAGCGGCGCTTCGAGCGGCAAAGGCGCGAACTGATCGAGAAGATCCAGGAGCGCGGGATCACCGATCTCGAGGTATTGCGCGCCTTCGACCAGGTGCCGCGCCATCTCTTCGTACCGGCGGCGGTGCAGCATCGCGCCTATGAAGATGCCGCGCTACCGATCGGCTTCGGGCAGACCGCGTCCCAACCATCGATCCAGGCGCTCTATCTCGAGCTGCTCCGCCCCACACGCAACGACCGGGTGCTGGAGATCGGGACCGGGAGCGGTTATCAGACGGCGCTGCTGGCGATGCTGGCTGGCAACGTCTATTCGGTGGAGCGTATCCGGGAGCTCTCGGTGCGGGCGCGCCGGGTCCTCGACGATCTGCGCATCTCCAACGTCGCGCTGTTGGTAGGGGATGGCACGATCGGCTGGGCGAAGTTCGCGCCCTACGACGCGATTCTGGTGGCCGCCGGCGCGCCATCGGCGCCGAAAGCGCTCCTCGACCAGCTCGCCCCGGGTGGACGGCTCCTGATCCCGATAGGTGATCGCAAGGAGCAGAAACTCACGCTCTTCCGGCGAACCGAGACCGGAATCGAGAGCGAAGAGGTGGCGCGGTGCCTGTTCGTGCCGCTCATCGGCCGATTCGGCTGGGCCGACTGAAGAAGAGCCAACGGAGGAGATTCTTGGTGAGTAGATCGAACGAAGAGGTCGTCGTGGCCCGCCGGGTCGGTCCGTTCCGTCGGCTATATGACTGGGTCCTCTCGTGGGCGGACAGCAAACACGGCCCCGTGGCGCTGGGGGTCCTATCCTTCGCGGAGTCGTCGTTTTTCCCGATCCCCCCCGACCCGTTGCTCATGGCCCTCTCGCTCGGGAAGCCGCGCAAGGCGCTCTGGTTCGCGACGATCTGTTCCGTCGCTTCGGTACTGGGCGGGGTAGCGGGCTACCTGATCGGGTGGGGTGTCTGGTCCGCGGTGGGCGATTTCTTCTTCCGCTACGTACCGGGGGTGACCCCGGAGGCGTTCCAGAGCGTGGGGGACCTCTACAGTCGCTGGAACTTCTGGGCCGTCTTCGTGGCCGGCTTCACGCCGTTGCCGTACAAGGTGTTCACCCTCTCGGCGGGTGTCTTCAAGATCTCGCTGCCGGTCTTCATCATCGCGAGCATTGCCAGCCGGAGCGCGCGCTTCTTCTTCCTCGCGGCCCTGATCTTCTATTTCGGGCCGGGGATCAAGGGGTTCATCGACAAGCACTTCAACAAGCTAGTCTGGCTCTTCTTCGCGCTCCTGGTGGGCGGCTTCCTCCTGATTCGCCTCGTATTCTAACGCTCGCCCGGCGCCGACTGGGCCAGTTGCGGCAGAGGCGTGCATATTGCACCAGACGACGTAGTGGATCGCTCGTTCGGCGCCGACCGCCCGCCCTCCGGGGTGGGGCCGGATCCGGCGCCGGTGCGCAGGTGCAGAGTCGGAGCGCGCGTCAACCGGAGGTGTACCGATGTGGCGTCGAAGTGTACGGATCGTCCTGCTCGTCCTCTTCGGCGTCAACGCACCTCTCGTGGCGCAGCGCCCGGTGGTGGGGGCCGGGGTGGGGGGCGGGGTGATCCTCGGCACCCGTCTCCTGGATTATAGTTTCACCACCTCGAGCGGGGGTCAGACGATCGACCAGATCCGCGAGATCAACCTAGACCAGATCGGGATCTTCGACGCCCATCTCGAGATCTATCCTATCCAACACCTCGCCGTACGCGGACACGGGATGTGGGGGAGCGGCCACCTGAAGGTCCAGAACCGGGGCGAGAGCGACCCGTCGGTGCTGGCAGGGCGCGGGGATGTGAGTATCTCGGGGCTGGATGCGGGGATCAGTTTCTGGCCGTGGGCGCCGCACAGTGTAGGGTTCGCGCCCTTCGTGACCGTCGGCTTCGGGCGAGTCACCTACGACTTCGACGCGGTGGATGATGGCGCCTACTTTCAGGCGCGCGGCCGGCGCAGCGAGAATGCCTTCATCTTCGGCCTGGGTGCGGACCTGAACGTCTGGCGCTCGATCACGCTGCGGATCGAAGCGATGAATCACCGGCTCCCCTCACCGCTCGAGTCTCAGGATTTCGTTTACAGCCAACTGGTTCGGGACGACTTCGATCGTCGGATCAGCAATGTGAGCCTGGTGGTCGACGTCCACATCTACCTACCGTTCAGGGGGAACTCGGGGATCGGCGACTGAGCCACGAGGGGCCGGAAGACCTTTCGCTGGCCACCGATCGGGTATATCTTGGCAAAGATTGCGTGTCTGTGCTGATCTTTCTGTAGCAGGGGTATGCTATGACCGGTGATACCGGTAACCGCGTCATCCAGGACTTCACGATCCCCGTTGCGCCCGTCTTCACGAGGTTGGACGACGACGTGACGCGAGGTGCGGTCGCGGGCGCGGTCGGCTTCGTCGCCCCTTACTTCGCCGGTGTGGTCCCCGCCCCCGTCGAGAACGTGTCTGGGCCGGCCAGCGTCGTGGAGGCCGACGTCCCGGTGAAAGAGGCACTGCCGGATCTACCGTCCTTCGAAGCCGAGCCGGAGCCGATCGAGATCGGCGCGCCGGTGGCGGAAGGTACGGAGGCGGAACCGGTGACGGCCGAAGTCGAGGCGAGGACGGATGCCGAGCCGTCGGTGATCGAAGCCGAACCGGAAGCGCCTGCATGGGCGGAGTTGTCCGGTACGGGGCTCGAGATGGTCACACCCGATGCCGAGCTCCGACCCACCGCACCGGTCTCTCCCGTAGCGTACGAGCTGGCGGCACGCCTGGAGGCGATCGCGCAGCGGCTGCGCACCGACGGTACGGCGGCCGTCGTAGCGGGGATGCGGGGCGACCGGCTCGACGCCCTGCTGGCCGGCGTCTTCGCCGGGTACCTGGCGGCGCGCGAGGCGGACTCGCGGGATGGACGGTAGCGCCGCGGGATAGATTGATCCGGCAGGGAAAATCTGTTATTTTTCAATGATCCGGTCCGGTCGGTGTGACGGCCGGAAGATCGATGCGCCCTCGTAGCTCAGTAGGATAGAGCGACGGATTCCTAATCCGTAGGCCAGAGGTTCGAGTCCTCTCGAGGGCATGGCGAATGGGGCGGTAATTCCGTGTGACTGGAGTTACCGCCCCTTTGTCGTATGGTAGGCGGAAGCTACCGGATCCCGGCGGACCCAGGTAGATTTTGTCTGGTACAGAAGGGTGATGACGAGATGAGACGCTGCTCGCTTTTTCTGATATTACTGGCGTTGCTGCTCCCGTCGGTCGGCTCGGCACAGCTGAAGCTTCCGGCGCCGGTCGGGTTCGTGAACGACTTCGCTGGGGTGATCCCGGCGGCGGACCGGGAGCGGATCACGTGGATCGCGGAGGAGGTACGGGCTAAGTCCGGGGGCGAGATCGTCGTCGTGACGCTCCCTTCGTTGGAGGGGAGGACGCGGGACGAGGTGGCGCTGCAGATCGGGCGGGAGTGGGGGGTTGGCCGCCGGGGCGAGGCGGGGGACGTGAGGCGGAACACTGGGGTCGTGGTCCTGGTGGTGCCTAAGGAGACGTCGCCTACCGGGCGAGGTGAATTGAAGATCGAGACCGGCATAGGCACGACGCGCTTCATCACCGCGGCCGAGGCGGGTCGTATCGCGGACAACTACATGATCCCGTACTTCCGCCAGCAGGATTACGGGACCGGGATCTTGCAGGGGGTGGCCGCCCTGGCGCAGCTCTACGCGGAGGAGTTCGGCTTCGAGCTGACGGGCGAGGTCCCGCGGGTACGATCGCCGAATGGCGGGGATGGGAACTTTGGTGCGTTCGCCGCGATCATCATCTTCATTATCATCGTCGTCCTGCTGAGCGGTGGGCGAGGCGGGCGCGGGGGTGGCGGGC
>Ga0180215_1000604_pt1 | contig 43870 bp, 41 predicted proteins | sample eDN3rd37CBELigBY_FD_128871 | JGI IMG/M metagenome (GOLD analysis project Ga0180215, IMG submission 128871) | Enriched backyard soil microbial communities from Emeryville, California, USA - eDNA 3rd pass 37_C BE-Lig BY (version 2) (version 2) | ecosystem: Environmental > Terrestrial > Soil >...
CCCGCCGAAGGCGACGCGATCGCTGCAGCGGACGAAGCCCCCGCCGAAGGCGACGCGATCGCTGCAGCGGACGAAGCCCCCGCCGAAGGCGACGCGATCGCTGCGGAGGACACCGCTTCCACCGACGACGACGCGGCAGCTGCCGATGCGGAGATGGCCGCGTTGCGCGCCCTCGAGGAGGCGGCGGTCGAGGGCAACAACCTCCTCGATCTCGATCGCGCGGTCCGCCTCCTCGGCGCGGCCAATCCGTGGCGCACGCGGATCGCCGGCGCCCTCGGCGTCGGCGCGGCGGAGTGGCCCGCCAGCCTCGAGGCGCAACGTGGCGCGCTCCTCCACACGGAAGGCGGCCTCCTCCCCTTCCCGGTGGAGTCGGTGGCGGCGCGCTACGACATCCCCGTCGAGTACAACGAGGCGGTGGCGGAGTACCTCGCCTTCTTCCAGGGGCCGGGCCGCAAGTGGTTCGCGCGCTGGATCGAGCGCTCCGGGCGCTGGGTGCCGCTCTTCCGGCGGATCCTCCGCGAGCACGACGTGCCGGAGGACCTCGTCTACCTGGCGATGATCGAGAGCGGCTTCTCCATGCAGGCCCGCTCGTGGGCGGCGGCGGTGGGGCCGTGGCAGTTCGTCCCGGGCACCGGCGCGATGTACGGCCTGCGCAACGACTTCTGGGTGGACGAGCGGCAGGACTTCGAGAAGTCGACCCGCGCCGCGGCGCAGTTCCTCAAGCGGCTCCACGAGGCGTGGGGCGACTGGTACCTCGCCTGGGCGGGCTACAACGCCGGACCCGGCAGGGTGAAGAACGCGATCGAGCGCTTCGGCACCCGCGACTTCTGGGAGCTGGCGGCCTCCGACGGCGCCTTCCGCAAGGAGACGCAGCACTACGTCCCCAAGCTGATCGCCGCGGCGCTCATCTCCAAGCACCCCGAGCACTTCGGCTTCGATGCCCTCCAGATGCAGGCGCCGCTGGAGTGGGAGACGGTGGAGCTCGAGGATGCCACCGACCTGGCGGTCATCGCCCGGTGCGCCGGCGTGAGCGTGGACGCGATCAAGGAGCTCAACCCGGAGCTGCGCCGCTGGGCGACGCCGCCGGTGGGCCCCGGCGAGCCGCCCTACCGCCTGCGCCTGCCCAAGGGGACCCGCGAGACCTTCGCCGCGCGCTTCGCCGAGGTGAAGCCCCACGAGCGGCTCACCTTCCGCGGCTACAAGGTCCGGCCCGGCGACACGCTCAGCGCCATCGCCCTCGCCTACGACACCACCGTCGACGCGGTGATGCGCACCAACCACATCAAGGACGCGCGGGCGCTGCGGATCGGCCAGGAGCTGATCATCCCGGTGCCGCCCCACGCCCAGCCGCGCCCGGCTGCGCAGGCGACGGCGACGCGCCAGTCGCGCCCCTCCTCCGCGGGGAGGCGGACGCAGGGCGCGAGCGACGCCAACCACCACGTGCTCCAGGCGGGCGAGACGCTGGGGCACGTGGCGCTGCGCTACGGCGTCTCGGTGGAGCGGCTCAAGCGGCTCAACGGCATCCGCGACGTGCGCAAGCTGCAGGTGGGCCAGCGGCTGCGGATCCGCTGATCAGAGCAGCCGCTCGTCGTGCATGCGCTCGGCGACGTCGAGGCCGCGGGAGGCGGAGTTGCGGCCCTCGTTGTACTCGCCGGGGATCGTCCCGCGCATGTGGAGGACGACGTGGTCGCCCTCTGGCTGCGAGAAGTCCTCCAGGCTGGCGTAGATCGTGTCGGGCAGGAGCCACCCCTGCTTGATCACCACCCAGCCGTCCTCGAACCCGACGATCTTGCCCATCTTGTGGCCGTCGCGGTTGTAGACGGTCATCCCTTCGTGCAGGTCGCGCGGGTCGATGGTCATCGCACACCTCCTCGCGATGCACGATCGCCATCGCCGCGGGAAGCTGCCTGCCCGGGCGGCTCCGCTGCGGGCGGCTGCTCGCGCCGGCGCGCGTCCCGCTCGAACCAGTTGTCGCGGTAGAGGCGCCCGCCCCTCGCGAGCTGCCAGAGCGAGGCGGCGGGATAGGCGAGCGCGAGGAACGGTCCGAGGAGGAGCGCCTGCCGCACGTGGGCGCGCTCGTGGCGGAGGAGGCGCGCGTCGGCGAGGAGGCCGCGGTGGCGGTAGACCACCGTCGCGCCCCAGGTGAAGGCGCTCACCCCTGCCCGTGCGAAGAACCAGGCGAGCGGCCCGCGCGCGGGCGCCACCACATCGATCGCGCCGTCGTGGATGCGCACGGGCCTGCCCCCGCCCAGCCCCGCCACCACCAGGCCGGCGAGGGTGAGGGGCGCGGCCCAGAGGTGGCCCGCCAGGTGGAGCGCCGCGCGGCGCATCGCGCCCGCGCGCCTGCGCGCGTCGGTCATGGGGGAGGATGGCGCGCGCCCCGCCGCCACTGCAACGAGGCGGCGCCCGGGAGGGCCGCTGCGGCCCCCCGTGCAGCGCGGCGGCTAGCCTGGATCCTTGGCCGGAACCGTGCCCGCGGCAGGCGCGCCCTGCTGCTGCCCGCCGCCCCGGCGACGCCGACGCCTCCGCTTCCGCCTGCGCGGGGTGCGCGGCACCTCCGTTCCCGGCGGAGGCGCCTCCGTCCGCGCCGCGGCGCCCGCGGCCCGCGCAGCAGCCCCACCCGGCTTCGCCGCCAGCTCGCCCGGCGGCGCCGCCTCCTGGCGCTGCTCCTCCGCCCGCGCTCCCTGCTGCAGCCGCTGGCCGCCCGCGCGCTGCTGCCGCGCCCCCGCGGCGCGCTGCCCGCGCTGCTGCCGCGCCTGGCCGCGCTGCCGCCCCTGCCGGCGCCGCCCGCCGCGGCGGCGCTGCCCCTCCGCCTCCGCCGCATCGCCCAGCTCCGGCGTGGCGCCGGGCTTCTCCTGCGGCAGCGGCTTGCCGGTGATGAAGGCGTGGCACCGCGCCAGCAGCGCCCGCGCGTTGGCGTGGCGCAACAGCTTGCGGCTCTCCTCGTAGTTGGCCCAGCGGTAGTCCTTCGCCTCCACCTCGCGGAGCTTCACCCGCGGATCCCCCACCTCCGCGATGAAGTAGACCACCTGCTTGGAGACCAGCCCCTCGGGCCGCCGGTAGATGTAACGGATCGGCTCGCGGTAGCCGGGCAGGACCCGCACGTCCTTGACCCCGGTCTCCTCCCACAGCTCGCGGAGCGCGGTCTCGATCTCCCGCTCGCCCTCCTCCACGCCGCCCTTGGGAAACTCCCAGTGCTCCCGCTTGGTCACGGCCGAGGAGATCACCAGGTACAGGATCTCGCCGTCGACCTCACGAAAGGGAACGATCCCACAGGACTTCTCGCGCAGCACGGGCAACCGCCAGTCGGGGGGGCCGGTCGGGGCGCTCGCCGAGCGCCGTTCGTCCCAGCCGAGGCGGGACGGCGACCCACTTGCTCCCATCGTAACGCCCTCGGCGCGCCGGGTCAGCAAGCATGGAAGCGAGGGAGCCGACAATCGTGCAGGCCCCCTTCGGGTCAGCCGCCGATCGCCCGCGCGGGATCGAGCCGCGCCGCCCGCCGCGCCGGCGGATAGGCGCCGAGGAGCGCCGCCAGCACGCCGAGCCCCACCGCCGCGGCGAGGAGCCAGGGCGGGAAGAGGAAGAAGCTCTCCGGCTTGAACGGGAAGGCGGGGAGGAAGGAGGCGGCCGCCCGGTCGACCAGCGCCGCGGCGCCCCGGCCGAGGGCCGCGCCCGCCGTGCCGCCGAGGAGGCCCACCGCGGTCGCCTCCCCCAGCACGAGGAGCGCCACGTCGCGGGAGGTAGCGCCCACCGCGCGGAGGATCCCGATCTCCTTCGACCGGTTGCGGATCGAGGCCCCGAGGCTCAGGGCGATGTTGACCGCGGCGAGGCCGCAGACGAGCAGGGAGAGGAGCGCCAGGGTGGCGGTGGTGATCGCCACCGCCGCGCCCACCCGCTCCGCCAGCGCCCGCTGCGAATCGTCGATCTCGAAGCCGAGCTCCCGCACCGCCTCGGTGATCCGCGGCACGGCGTCGGGCGTCGCCGCGGTGAGCACCACCGCCGAGTAGGCCTTCGCGTCCTCGCCAAAGCGCGCGTTGAGGCGGCGCGCCGTCTCCAGCGGCACGGTGATCCCCTGGAGCATCGCCCTGTCGGAGATCCCCACCAGCACCGCGTCCTGCTCCACCACCTCGCTCCCCGCCGCAGCGGCGGCGGTGACGTAGGAGCGGCCGTACGAGACGGGGAACTGGAAGCCGGCGAGGAGCCCCGGCTGCAGCGCGGGCAGGCCGCGGTTCTTCGCGAAGGAGCCGTTGTAGATCTCGAGGAGCCGCGTGGAGACGAGGACCGGCACCGCTCCTCCCTCGCCGGGATCCTCGAAGCGCCTCCCCTCGAAGAGGTCCGCCTCCACCAGGCCGGGGTCGACCCCCTCGGCGAGGATCTCCAGGCCCATCCGCAGCCGCCTGCCGAAGAAGACGCCGTCGTAGCGGGAGACCGCCGGCACACGGAGCTGCATCTTCCTGTGGACCGCCGCCACGCCGGGCAGGGCGCGCAGCCGCTCCACCGCCGCGTCGTCCAGGGTGACGCCGCCGAAGAGGCCCACCGAGACCCGCGGCGGCACCACCTCCACCAGCCGCGCGTCGGTGGGGAAGACGCGGGTGCGCACCACCTCGCCCACGCCGCCGCCCAGGGCGACGAAGAAGGTGAGCGCGCCGATCCCCGCCGCCACGCCGAAGGCGGCGAGGAGGAGGCCGCGCACGTCGCGGCGGAGGTTGATCCCGATCAGCTGCAGCAGCCTGCGCGCGCTCACTTCGCCACCGCCCTGGCGACCGGCGCATCGCCCTCCAGCCTGCCGTCCCGCAGGCGCACGGTCCGCCGCGCCGCCTGCGAGACCCGCGCCTCGTGGGTCACCACCACCAGCGTGAGCCCGTCGCGCTCGTTGAGCTCGCGAAGCAGCTCGATCACGCCCATCGCCGTCTCCGGATCGAGCGAGCCGGTGGGCTCGTCGGCGAGCACCAGCCGCGGCCTGCGGTAGAGGGCGCGGGCCAGCGCCACCCGCTGGCGCTCGCCGCCGGAGAGCTGCGCGGGCAGGCGGTGCTCCTTGCCCTCGAGCCCCACCCGCTCGAGCGCCTCGCGGGCGCGGCGCTCCTCCGCGGCGGGATCCGACTCCTTCGCGAAGTAGCCGGGGAGGAGCACGTTCTGCAGCGCGCTCAGCGGCGGCACCAGGTTGAACGACTGGAAGACGAAGCCCACCTCGCGGTTGCGGTAGCGGGCCAGCTCCGCGTCGGAGAGGCGCGCCAGGTCGCGCCCCAGCACCTCGGCGGTGCCGCCGAACTCGCGATCGAGGCCGCCGATCACGTTGAGCAGGGTGCTCTTGCCCGAGCCCGACGCGCCGACGATCGCGAGGAACTCGCCCGCCTCCACGTCGAGGGAGACGCCGCGCAGCACGTCGAAGCGCGCCGCCCCATCGACGTAGGACTTGCTGATGTCGCGCAGCCGGATCACTTGAGCCCGAGATCCGCGTCGACGACGAGCCCCTCGTCGTCCACGGAGAAGGAGGCGGTGACGCCCTTCACCTCGTCGAGGAGGCCCACCCACGTCTCGACGATCGCCTTGATCCGGAAGCCGCCCACGCCGTAGGCCGACTCGGGGATGGCGCGGAGCGCCGCGGTGAGCCGGGGCATGTCGAGGTGCGCCGCGGAGGCGGAGGATTCGAAGACCTGCTTCGCGGAGGGCTCGACCACGGTGAAGGCGGGGGCGTCCTTCGTGGCGAGGCGGGCCAGCGCCTTATCGAGCTGGCCGGCGCCGCCGGTGGCGACGAGGGTGTCGCCGCGCAGCGTCCAGCTCATCCCCTCCCCTGCAGCGTAGCGCGCCCGGTAGATCGTCGCGCCGTCCCTCTCCTCCCGATCCACCTCCATGGCGAAGTGGTGGGCGCCCGCGGCGAGCTTCTCCAGCACCGAGGCGGCGCGCGCCGGATCCTTCACCTTCGCGTAGAGCGTGGCGTTGACGAAGCGGAAGGGATTGGTGGACGAGACGCGCGCGTCCATCGGGATGCCCGCGGAGAGATCGATCTCCGGGTTGAGGCCCAGCCCCACCACGATCCCCGGCTGGAGCTGCCCGAGGATCTCCGCGGCGGGATCGATCCCCGCGCGCTTGAGCCGGACGAAGAGGCCGCGGGGGAGCATCCCCTCGATCACCGGCTGGAGCGCCTGCGGCTCGCCGCCGAGGCGCAGCGCGAGGAAGTCGCCCGGGGGCAGGAGCGGGACCAGCTCGCCGCCCGCCGCCTTGCCCGCCGGCGAGAGGACCGCGAGCTCGATCGGCCCGCGCGGGACGAGGGCGCGGGCGTTGATCCCCTTCGCGCTCGCGGTGAAGCCCAGGGCCAGCCCCTTCTCGAACTGCGTGCCGCGGCGGTTGCCCAGCTTCGCGCCGCTCGGCAGCCAGACGGTGAGATCCCGCTGCCCCAGCTTGCCGCCCATCTTCCGCCACACGGGATCGCTGGCAAGGGAGCGCTCCCACGGGAGGGTGAGGGCGCGGCCCACCGCGTCCACCGCCGCCTCGCCGGAGCCCACCAGCGCGAAGCCGTCGCGGGTGGCGAAGGCGATGCGCACCGCGCCGTCGGCCGTCGCGAAGGTGTTCACGTCCACCGCCTCGGCGGGGGCCACCTCCATGCCGGGCGGCGGCGTCGGCCGCCACGACTCCGTGCCGCGCCGGGCCGCGCCGAGCTTCTTCGCCACGCCCGCGACCCAGGCCTCGAACCTCCCCGCGTCGGCGATCCCCACCACGAGGAGCTGCGCGCCCTGCTCGTCGCTCGCGGCGGCGAGGCCGCGGCCGCCGTCGATCCCCGCTGCGGCCAGCCCCTCCGCCGTGCGCGGATCGAATCCCAGCTCGCGAACCAGCGGCGCCACCAGCTGCTCGGTCTCCTTCGCGCCGTACGCGGCGGCGGCGAGCTCCGCGAGCCGGGTCTTCTGGAGCGTTCCCACCGTCTGGCCGAGGCGGGCCAGGTCGGGGACGTGGACCACGCCCTGCGGCTGCCTGGGGAGGAAGGCGAGCGGGCTCGCCTCGCGGGCGGGGGTCTCGCTGCCCTTGCAGCCGCCGCAGCCCGCGACGGCGAGCAGCAGCGCGAGGGCGACGAGGAGGAGGGAGGTGCGGCGCGGATTCACGGGAGGCTCCTTGGCTGCGTTCGTCGGCTCTCGGACGGCCGCCGGCCCCGCGCGCTTCAACCGTCCGTGGCGCGGGCGCGCGCAGGCTCTGCGGGACGACAACCCGCCGGGCGCGGCGGAGCATCCCACCAGAGGCCGTGCGGCGCCGCAAGGGACGGTCGTCAGGCGGTGAGCACGATCTTCGTCACCTCGGCGGGCGCCCCGAGGCGCATCGGCGGCCCCCAGTAGCCGGTGCCGCAGCTCACGTAGATCTGGGTGTGGGGGCCGTGCCGGTGGAGGCCCGCCACGTAGGGCTGCGCCAGGGGCACCAGGTTGTCGAAGGGCCAGATCTGCCCGCCGTGGGTGTGGCCGGAGATCTGGAGGCCCACCGCGTGGCGGGCCGCGCGATCCACCTCCGCCGGCTGGTGGGCGAGGAGGATCAGCTCGCGCTCGGGGTCGCGCCCCGCCACCGCCCGCGCCAGGTCGGGCTGGTGGCCGAAGCGGCCCGCCTTGAAATCGTCCACGCCCGCCAGGTCGAAGGAGGCGGCGGCGTCGCCCACCGCGACCCGCTCGTTGCGCAGCACCCGGATCCCCAGCTTCCGCAGGTGCTCGAGCCAGGCCTCCGCCCCCGAGTAGTACTCGTGGTTGCCGAGGCAGAAGAAGACGCCGCGGCGCGCCCGCAGGCGGGCGAGCGGCTCCACGTGGCGCGCCAGCTCCGCCACGCTGCCGTCCACCAGGTCGCCGGTGATCACCACCGCGTCGGGGCGCAGGCCGTTGGCCTTCTCCACCACCTGCTCGACGAAGCGCCTGCCGATGGTGGGGCCGACGTGGACGTCGGTGAGCTGCACCAGGGCAAAGCCGTCCAGCGCGCGGGGCAGGCGCTCGAGGCGGACCGGCACCTCCTTCACCTCCACCTCGCCCAGCCCGCCGCGCAGGGCGGCGCCGCCGAGGCCGAGGCCCGCCACCGAGACAGCGCCCGCGGCACCGCGGGCGAGGAGCTGGCGGCGGGCGGGATCGACCTCGGGCTGCCTGCGGGTGAAGCGGAGCGCGCCGCTCCCCACCCACCGCACCACGTCGGCGATCAGCGCGGAGACGACGAGGAGGAAGGCCATCCCCATCCACGCGTAGCCCGCGGTGGCGATCGGCCCCGCCCACTCCCGGGGCAGGGAGCGGGAGAGCGGGATCCCCACCGGGATGAGGAGGGCCAGCGCCACGGTCAGCCGTGTCGCGCGGGAGGACCAGGGAGAGGGCCAGGCGGGCGCCCGCACCAGGCGGCGCCAGAGGTACCAGTGGCCCAGGACGACGAAGAGGCTCAGGACCGCGAGGAACACGACGAACGTCAGGACGGAAGCCATGGACGGCGATACCTAACCGACCGGCGGGCCTGCCGCCACCCCGGCGCCGGAAACGACGACGGGCGGGCGCCGCCGGAAAGCAGCCACCCGCCCGCTCGGGAAGCCGGGGAATCGCATCCCCGGCTCGTCGTCAGCGCGGCGTGCAGGTCCTCCACCCGGCCCCGCTTTCGCCGGACCCGGTGGAGGAGAGGCGCGCTGGCGCGCGCGATACAACGTTGCGCTGGCTCCGCCTCCGGCGGAGCGAGCCGCCGCTCCGTGGCAGCTCAGTAGTCGCCGTAGCCACCACCGTAGCCGCCGCCACCGCCGCGGCCACCACGGCCGCCGCCACGGCCACCGCGTCCACCGCCGCCGCCACGGCCACCACCGCCGTAGCCGCCGCCACCGCCGAAGCCGCCGCCACCGCCGCCGTAGCCACCGCCACGGCCGCCGCCGAAGCCGCCACCACCGCCGCCGAAGCTACGGGGAGGACGCTCCTGCGCCTCGTTGACGCGGAGGGGGCGACCGTCGAGCTCCTGCCCGTCCCACGCCGCGATGGCGGCCTGGGCGTCGGACTCCGAGCCCATGGTCACGAAGGCGAACCCGCGGGGCTGGCCGGTGACGCGATCGGTGATCACGGCGACGTCGTCGACCTGGCGGCCGTCCGCACCGAAAGCGGCGCGGAGGGTGTCCTCGGTCGTGCTGAAAGAGAGATTGCCAACGTAAAGCTTCGTACCCACGAGTGCTGCCTTTCAGGGACGTCCCCCTGGACGTCCCCCCCGCGTCCCGGCCCATACCGGTGACGCATGAAGTTGGAACAACGGACGCGCTTGGAAAAATCGGCGCGAACTTCGATTCAGATCTTGCGGACGTTCGCTGCCTGAAGGCCCTTGGCGCCGCGCTGCACGTCGAACTCGACGCGCTCCCCCTCTGCGAGCGAGCGGAAACCCTCGCTCTGGATGGCGGTGTGATGGACGAAGACGTCGTCGCCGCCATCCTGCGCGATGAAGCCAAAGCCCTTCGCGTCGTTGAACCACTTCACCGTACCCTGTGCCATTTCTGTCTTCTCTACCTGCCGGCGGCTGCCCGCCCGTCGAACGATGGTCAGCGCCGTGCCAACCAACACAGGGATCTTCAAGTCACACTCGGAAGGTGGCCCCGCGCGCGCAACTTGGACCGGATTGGCTCGGTTGGCAAGCGACACCGGGCGATTTCCCACCCGTTCGAGCCGGGCGGGCTATCCGAAACAGACCAATTGGACGATGTGCGGTGCCTCACCCGGCCTCCCGCCGGGCGAGCGTGCGCAGCTCCAGGTCGAAGGCGAGCAGGCGATCCAGCTCCCGCACCGTGTTCTCCGCCTCCTCCGCCTCGATCGCCAGCACGTCGAGCTGCTGGGTGATCCCCGCGGGATCGCGCAGGGTGATCGACTGCTCGTGCAGCAGGCGGAGGAGATCCTCGATGGAGGCGAGCTGGTGGGCGATCACCTCGCGGCTCTCCTTCGCCTGCTCGAAGCGCTCCAGCCGCTTGCGGAGGATGCCCACCCGCCGCTGCTTGATCTCCCGCACCGCGGCGGGCTCGCCCGCCACCTCGGTCTCCAGGTCGCGCAGCTCGCGCTCGAGCAGCTTGCGATCGGTGGCGCCCAGGTAGCGCTTGTGATCGTTGAGGGTGACGAGCAGGCGCAGGAACGCCTGGAGGAGCGCGTCGATCCGGGCGCGGGTCTGCTGCGCCACCACCTCCCCCGCCTCGAGGCGGGCGAAGTTCTCCTGGATCCGCGTGGCGAGCACGCCCAGGCCGAGGAAGTGCTCCCGCTGCTCGGGGGAGAGCTCGGCGAGGAGCGCCTCGTTCTGGCGTGCGCGGGCCCGCGCCGTCTTGCGGGCGCGCCGGGCGTCCACCGCCCGCTGGAAGCCGGGGTTGCCGCAGAGCAGGCCGACGAAGATCAGGTCGGCGCCCGCGCCGAGGAGCAGCGGCACCTCGCTCTCCGCGAGGACGGAGAGGATCGCGCCGCCCCCGAGGAGCAGCCAGCTCCAGCGGTGGCGGAGGGCGGCGCCCACGTAGGCGAGGGGATTGGCCATCAGCGCTGCCCTCCTTCCAGGTCGCGGGGGGCGCCGCCCCAGATCGCATCGGCCAGCTCGGCGGTGACCGCCAGCTCCAGCGGCGGGAGCGCGGGCCTGCGCTGCCGCGCCGCCGCCCAGGCGATGGCGAGCTCTCCCACCCGCGGCGGCGCATCCCGCGCATCGGCAGGGAGCGGGCCGAAGCGCTGCTCGAGCGCCACGCGCGCCGCGTCGCCCACCTCCCCGGGGACGAAGCATCCCGCCCGCTCTCCCGCCACCAGCACCACCGGATCGAGGGGCGCGCCCACCTGGAGCGGCACCGGCCGTCCCACCGGCCCGGCGGGCCCCGCCTGCCACGCGGGGATCGCGGCGAGCTGCGCGCGCCCGCTCCCCAGCAGGCCCAGGGCCGCCCCCGCGTCCGCCACCTCCGTCAGCTTCGCCCCGCCCAGCGCGCCGGCGAGGAAGGCCTCCGCGCTCCGCGCCGGCGCCGCCACCACCGCCCCGGCGAGCGCAGCCGGATCGTGGGGCGCGGCGGCCACCACCAGGAGATCCCTGCCGCCGCCCAGCACCGCCGCGAGGCGCGCGTTGCCGATCGGCCACGCCGCCGCCACCTCCGCCACCGAGGCCAGCGCCCCCTCCACCTCGCCCCTGGCGAGGCGCTCGAGGGCGGCCGCGCCCGTGGGCGCCGGGCGGAGCTCCGCGCCACCCGCGCGCAGCACGGCGAGCCGCGGCGGCGCCGCGACGAGGAGCGGCGCTTCGCACGACGCGGCGCGGGGAACGAGCGGCTGCGGCGCCTCGACCGCCGGCGGCGCTGCCGCCACCCGCGCCGCGGGCCACCACCCTGCCCGCTCGATCGCCACGCCGATCACCACCACGCCCAGCAGCACGAGGAGCCAGCGGCCGCCGGGACCGAGCCGGATCGCCATCGACATCTCCCCGGGGTGCGGATCAGCGGCTGCGGTCGGCGGAACGAGCGGGAAGCGGGATCGCCTCCACCGTGTCGATCACGCCCATCTCCCGCTTGTAGCGCTCGACCAGCTCGCGGGCGCGGATCTTCTCCGCCTCCTCCTCGATCCGCACCGCGGCGCCGTCCACCGCCTCGAGCGCCATCTGCATCCGCGCCTCGTTGTAGGCGGTGCGCTCCTCGATCCGGCGGATCATCTCGTCGTGGGTGGCATCGATCCCCGCCACCTGGAACTTCTCCAGCGCGTCGGTCACCTGAGCCTGCCACCGGGCGCGCCGGTGATCGCGGATCGCCTGCATCGCCTCGCGGGTCTTTCTCTCCTTCTCCCGGAGGAAGACCTTCTTGAGCTCCACCGCCTTCTCGTAGGCGGCGCGGGCGCCTTCGAGCTGCGCCTCGCTCCGCGCCAGATGCGACTGGATGCTCTGGAGCTGCAGCGCGTAGCTGCCCGCCAGATCGTCCCGGTTGGCGTGGATCGCCGCCTTCACCTTCGCGGTGAGCTCCGCCACCTCGCTGCGCAGCCTCGCGCTCTCCTTCTCGAGGAGCGTCACGTTGGCGCGCACCATGGCGATGTGCTCGTTCATCCGCGGCACCTGGTCGTTCATGTCGCGGATGTTCTGCTGGAGGATGAGCTCGGGGTCCTCCACGCTGCTCACGAAGAAGCCGACGAACGATCGGACGGCGCGCTTGAACCGGGTCCACATCGGGAGCACTCCTGCGGGCGTGGGTTGCGCTCGACCGTAGGGCCGCTGGGCCCCGCCGGACAAGCGAGGGGGACTACGCACGCGGCGCGGATCCGGTTCACATGGTTGGGCAGCGAGCAGCAGCGCAGGAACGAAGACGCCGCCCGGCGGGCGGCGTCTTCGGCTTCATTCGGGCCGGTCGTCGTGGTCCACCGGGTCCTCGTTGTCCACCGGCCGCCCGCCCGGGATGCCGATGTGGAAGGCGGCGAAGCCGGGGAGCATCACCGGGGCGAGGGTCATTCCGATGATCCGCCCGCGGTAGGGGGAGATGACCACCGACTTCTCCTTGCGGATCGGGTCGGTGACCGAGCCGAGGATGTCGCCCTCCCGCACCGAGTCGCCGAGGCGGACGTCGCTCACGAGGATGCCGCCGTGCTCCACGCGGACCCACCGGGTGTCGAAGAAGATCCGCTGCTCGCCCAGGGAGACCCTGCCGCCCTTCTGCATCTCCATGTGCGCCAGCACGTTGCGCACCCCGATCACGCCGCGCTTGATCTCCTGGCGCTGGAAGCGCATCGGCTCCCCCGCCTCGTAGATGATCGCGGGAATGCCCGCCTCCGCTGCGGCGCGGCGCAGCGTCCCCTTGGCGCCGCGGTTGTGGACCACCACCGTGGCGCCGAACGCCTTCGCCAGCGTGACGATCCGCTCGTCCTTCAGGTCGGCGCGGATCTGCGGCAGGTTCGAACGGTGGAACGACCCGGTGTGGAGATCGATCAGCGCGTCGCAGTGCCGGATCACGTTCTCGAAGACCGCGTGGGCGATGCGCGAGGCGACCGAGCCGCGGGGGTGGCCCGGGAAGTGCCGGTTGAGGTCGCGGCGATCGGGCAGGTAGCGCGAGCTGGTCTGGAAGCCGTGGATGTTGACGATGGGGACGCCGAGGATGGTCCCCGCCAGGCCGCGCGCCCGCGTGGTGTCGAGGACCTCGCGGACGATCTCCACGCCGTTGAGCTCGTCGCCGTGGACGCCCGCGGTGAGGCAGAGCGTCGGCCCCGGCTTCTCGCCGCGGATCGCCACCACCGGGATGTCGACCCCGCCGCCGGCGAAGGACTCGCTGGTGCGCAGGGCGAGCTCCCGCACCTCGCCGGGCGCCACCTGCTCGCCGAGGAGCTCGAGCGGCCCCCAGGGTGGCGGGCCCGCGGGCGGGATCGAGGCGGGATCGGGCTGCGCCTCCCCCGGCACCACCGGGAGGGTCGCCCCCGGCTCGAGCCCCTGCGGCGCCGGGGCGCTCTCCGTGCCGGACGCCGCGGCCGCGGCGGCGTCCGCCGCTGGCGGAGCGTCCGCGGACGTCGCCTCCTGCGCCGCGGGCGCGGGCGCCTCCGGCGCGGCGGCAGCCGCGGGCGGGACGGCGGGGGCGGACGAGGGAGGCGCCGCCGATCCGAGGGCGGGCGACGCGAGGAGGAGGGCTGCGAGGAGGAGGCGCTGGAAGACCACGGGCCCACTGTAGCAGAGGCGCCCGGTGGAATCTTCCAGCCTGCCGGGCGGGCCCCCGCGCGCCTCGCCGGTCGCAGGCGCTCGCCCGCCCTCCTGCCGCCGTGCTAGAGGAGCGCCGCATGATGGAAACACGTCGCGATCCCCGTGGCCCCCTCGACCTCGCCACCCGCGTCGACTGGACCCGCGTCTTCGGCAGGGAGGCGCCCCTCGAGGTGGAGATCGGCTCGGGCCAGGGCGGCTTCGCCCTCGATCACAGCGCCGCCCACCCGGAGGTCAACTTCGTCGCCTTCGAGGTGCGGAGGAAGTTCGCCAGGGAGACGGCGGAGAAGGCCCGCGCCCGCGGGATCACCAACCTGCGCTGCTGGGCGGCGGACGCGAAGGTGGTCCTCCCCCGGCTCTTCACCCCGGGATCGGTCCAGGTGATCCACATCCAGTTCCCCGATCCGTGGTGGAAGAAGAGGCACCACGGGCGGCGGCTGGTGGAGGACGAGTTCTCCATCCTCCTCTACAACCTGCTCCGCCCGGACGGCCTGCTCGAGGTGCGCACCGACGTGGAGGGGCGCGGCGTGGAGATGGCGGCGGCGCTGGAGGCGGTGGGCTTCGTCAACCGCTTCGGCCCGGGCAACCTCGCCCCCTACGATCCCACCGAGGTCCCCTCGACCCGCGAGCGCGGCTACCTCGCCCGCGGCCAACCGATCTACCGCTACAAGTTCGGCCGCACCGAGGCCCCGCCCCACTGGGCGGAGGCGCCGCTGCCGGAGACGAGCGTGGGCCCGGAGCAGCGGCGGCGCTGACGGCCGGTCAGCCCTCCTGCAGCGTCTTCACGATCTCCGCCGCCGCCTGGCGCGCGCGATCGAGGGCGTCGGGCGGGAAGGAGATCGCCGCCACCACCGGGTGGCCGCCGCCGCCGTACTTCTCGGCGATCCGCGCCAGGTCGTGGGTGCGCGGCACCTTCGACCACGGGTTGGAGCCGATCGACACCTTCGCCCGCTTGCTCGAGGCGGTGACGTTCACGCTGTAGCGGCACGCCGGGTAGAGGTAGTAGGGGATGAACTTGTTGACGTTGTCGATCCCCTGGTCGGCGATGTCGTAGAAGACCACGCCCCCCTCCAGCCGCGCGCGCTCGCGGATCAGCTCCACGTTGCGCTGGTGCCTGGCGAGCAGCGGCTCGATCCGCGAGGCGTACTCCGGCGCCGCGGCGAGATCGGCGAGCGACTCGTGCTGCATGCGGCGGATCAGCCCGTGGAGCACCTTCGGATCCTTCTCCGCCTCGATCATCGTCATCAGGCGCAGCGCAGGCTCCTTGAGCTCCACCGCCATCTTGGCGTCGGGAAACTGGGCGCCGTCGATCAATTCCGCCCAGTCGATCAGCTCCCGCATCGGGCCGGCGTCCCAGCCGAAGCGCTCCTCCGCGATCCGCGCCAGGAAGCGGGTGCAGCTCTTCGCCTGGGGATCCCACCACTTCTGCCCCGAGGTATCGGCGCGGAAGTGGGCCTCGTCGCCGGGCTCCTGGAAGGCGGAGACGTGGTGATCGAAGAACCAGGCGAGGCGCGGGTCCTGGGTGTAGCGGAAGTCGACGATGACGTTGACGTCGCCGTCGAAGAGGTTGGGGCCGAAGACATCGCCCGCCCTGTGGGCGAGGCCCTGGTAGCTCACCTCCGCGGCGGGATCGATCCGCTCCAGGTAGAAGCGGGTGAACGTCGCCGCCGACGAAAGACCGTCGAAACAATTGTCGTGGTAGCAGACCTTGAGCCGCATGCAGCCGTTCGCCTCATCGGGCGGGCCCGTCGCGGGCCGCCATCGGGAAAGCCGGCCAAGGTAGCCGCCTGCGCCGGGCGGTTCAAGGGCTTGCCGCGCCCGGTCAGAAGAGCGGCTCGATCAACGCCGCCGCCCGCTCGAGCAGCCAGCGGTCCTGCGGGCCGAAGGCGGCGCGCCGGTCGGAGTCGATGTCGATCTGCGCCAGGTAGCGGCCGCCCCGCTTGATCGGCACCACGATCTCGCTCTGCGTCTCGAGGGAGCAGGCGATGTAGCGCTCGTCCGCGCCCACGTCGTCCACCACGATGGTGGAGCCGCTGGCGGCGGAGGCGCCGCAGATCCCCGCGCCGACGGGGATGCGGACGTGCTCGGTCGGCCGGCCCACGAACTCGCCGAGCACCAGCTCGTCGCCCTGCAGGCGGTAGAGGTAGATGCCGGTGTAGAGCGGCCGCGCCTTCTGCAGCAGGCGGATGAAGGCGAGCCGCCTGCCCGACGGCGAGCCGGGCGAGGCGACGATGCGGGCGAGGGCGTCGAGGAGGGTCCTGGCGTCGTTCATGGCGGCAGAGCCTACACGCAGGCCCCGCCCGGGAAAACGACCGCCTGCGGGCGGGCAGGCGCTTTGCCGCACGGTGCGCGGCGCCCCGCCCGTGCAGAGCTTGTCCGGAAGGCCGCTCGCCTTGGCGGCTGCGAAAGGAGCCCCGCATGCGGGATCACCGCAGGATCCTCGGAATGCTCTACATCGCCTGGGCGGCGCTGCAGCTCGCGGGCGCCATCGGCCTCGCGATCTGGGGCGAGCTCGAGATCGCCGTGCCGTGGCTCTACTGGCTCTCCACGGTGGTGGTGGCGATCGCCTACGCGTGGGTCGGCTGGCGGCTGCGCCTCCACGATCCCCGCGTGCGCGTGGCGGCGATCCTCCTCGGCGTCCTCGCGCTCCTCTCCTTCCCGGTAGGCACGGCGCTGGGCGTCTACGCGCTCTGGTCGCTCCTGCGCCGGCCCGAGCACCGGGAGGCGACGCCCGTCTAGTGGACCGAGGGCGGCACGTCGCCGCGCTCCACCGGGCCGCTGTAGATCCCCGGCTCCGCGGTGCGCTGCTGCTGCGCCGGCCGCGCCATGCGCGCCCGCTCGCCGCGCCACGGCCGCGCCCCGCGGCCCGCGCCGCTCCCCAGGGTGCCGCCCACCAGCGCGGCGAGGAGCGTGCCGAGCAGGCCGAGCATCGCGAAGCCGATGGCGAGCCGCACCGCGCCGGCGGTCGCCCCCGCCACCAGGGCGAGGTTGCCACCGAGGATGGCGAAGAGCGTCGCGCTGGCGGTGCCGAAAAGGCCCCACACCAGCAGGCCGTGGAGCAGCCCCTCGCTCCTGTCGCGCGTCCCCGCGATCCGCGCGGCGATCCAGCCGCCCGCGAGCGCGCCGCCCATCGCCAGCGCCACGCCGAGGATGCTCCCCAGCCACGACCACGCGGAGCTCTCCCCCGGCTCGATCAACGAGATCAGGCTGCCGAGCAGCTCGCCGGTCCAGTAGCCGGCGATCGCCAGCACCGCGCCGGCGAAGACGGCGCCCCAGCGCAGCCGCACTCCTTCTCCCCGTGCAGATAGATTCATCACCAGCCTCCGTCGGGATGGCGGGCCCGTTGCGAGGTGCCCGTCTCCGAACGTGGAGGACTCCCGACCGGCGCGACAAGCCACGGCCGACGCTGCGCCCGCCCTGCGGGCGATCGCCGCGGAGCCGCCGTGGGGGCGAGCGGCGAGCGCCGGCGATGCCCACCTTGCGGAGGTGGGCACGAAGTTCCAGCACGTGCTGGCGGCGATCGACGGATCGCCCGCCTCGTTCCGCGCCGCTGCGCTCGGCGCGCAGATCGCCACTGCGTCCGGCGGCTCGATCGAGCTCCTCTCGGTGGTGCAGCGTGCCGACCTGACGGGCAGGCTCGGCTTCGGCGCCGAGGGGGAGGACGCCCAGCGGCTCCGCGCCGAGGCGGACGTCCGCTCCGCCGCCGCCGCGATCGCCCCCGCGCCGATCCGCGCCATGACGGTGGCGGAGGGGCCGATCGTCGAGACGATCCTCGAGCGGTGCGCGTGCGGCGACGACGAGCGCCTGATCTGCATGGGCAGCGGCAGGCACCGCTTCCGCCTCGGCTCGGTCTCCGGCGAGGTGCTCCGCCGCGCCGAGTGCCCGGTGCTGGTGGTGCGCGAGGGGACGAGCCGCGGCCCGCGGGTCGAGCGGATCCTCGTCGGCTTCGACGCGACCCCCGGCGCCTGGGCGGCGGTGGACGCAGCGGCGGAGCTCTCCCGCGACTGCGACGCCGCGGTCTACCTGGTGGAGGTGCTCCGCCCCGGCTTTCCCCTCCCGCCCCAGGGGCTCCCCCTCGCCGTGGGCGAGATGCAGGAGCTGGCGGGCGCGCCGGAGCGCCGCGAGATCCACGACGCCGCCGAGCGGATCGAGGCGGCCGGCGGCAGGGTGGCGCAGACCCTCTTCGAGCTGGGAAAGCCGCCCGAGCGGCTCCTCGCCCAGGCGGAGGCGGCGGATGTCGACCTGATCGTGGTGGGCGCGCGGGGCGAGCACTCGCCCGGCATGCGGCGGCTGCTCGGCGGAACCTCCGATCACCTCGTCGCCCGCTCGCAGCGCCCGGTGCTCGTGCTCAAGTGACGCCCCGGCCGGTCGGCCGCTTCCCGGGGTGGCGACGCCGCTTCCCTTCCGCGGCAGCGCCTTTCCCGGCCCCCGCCCGCCGGCACGCCTCCCGCCCGGTCCGGCGGGACGGCGCGCCCCTTGCTCTCGCCCGTGCGCGTGTGCCGCTGCGCCTGCAGCGGCAGGGAGGAGCAGGCGTGCCGGGAATCGGGCGACGTGGATGGTGGGCGATCGCGGGCGCGCTGGCGCTGGCGATCGGCTGCTCGTCCGGGGACGACCTGGGCGATCGGGGCGATCCGCACCAGCCGGGGGGCAGCGGCGGATCGGGTGGCAGCGCCGGCGCGGGGGGAAGCGGCGGCGCGGGCGGCAGCGGCGGCTCCGGTGGCGAGGGCGGCGCCGGCGGCGCGGGCGGATCCGGTGGCGAGGGCGGCACCGGCGGCGAGATCCCCTCCATCCACACCGGAGAGAACGTGCGCTTCTGGCAGGCGCCCCACGGGGTGGCGGGTCCGGTGCGGGGCATCGCCGCCGACCGGGGCGGCAACGTCTGGGCGGTCAACGGCGAAGCCCTCCTCCTCCTCCGCCCCGGTTCGGAGACGTGGGAGCGCTTCGATCAGGCGGACGGCCTCGCCGCGTACGAGACCATGTCGGTGGCGGGCGGCGCCAACGGACAGGTCTGGGTCGGCTACAAGGGGCTCTTCCCCGACGCCAACTACTTCGACGATCCGCCGGAGATCGCCAAGAGCGGCGACGTGGATCTCTTCCAGCTCGACGGCACCCGCCTCGAGCGGGTGCGCCACTACGACATCTCGTCGCCCCCCGAGGTGCCGCCCAACCCCGAGTATCCGATGGGGCGCGACGTGCTGCGCACCTGCTACAGGATCGTGCCGGTGCTCGATGGCCCGTGGGCGGGCGACGTCTGGTTCGGCTGCAACCACGGCGTGGCCATGTGGAACCAGCGCTTCAACACCGTGCAGGAGCACGTCCACACCGCCATCTGGCGCGACGGCACCGATCGCACCGGCGACTTCCGCGGCGTGGCCATCGCGCCGGACGGCAACGTCTGGATCGCCGGCGCGCACCGCGGCGGCCTGATCCGCTACGCGGACGAGAACGGCCAGTTCTGGGCGACGATCGCCCCGGAGCTCGACTTCTTCCCCGACGGCGTGGCGCTCGATCCCCTCGGCGACGACTGGATCATGGCGCTCCTCGACGACGGCGCCGGCAACCTGTGGGCGGCGAGCTTCGGCAACGGCCTCGCCCGGCGCTCCGCGGACGGCGACTGGAGCTGGATCACCACCGCGGACGGCCTGCCCGACAACCGGGTCTACGACCTGGCGCTCGACCCGGACGGCAGCCTCTGGGTGGCCACCGACGCAGGGGTGGCGCGGCTCCGCGGCGGCAGCTTCGTCCAGACCCTCAACTCGCTGGTGGGCGTGCCGGGCACGCCGCTGAGCCTGCAGATCGACGCCAGCACCACGCCACGGCGGCTGCTCATCGGCACGTCGTACGGTGCGGCGATCTACGAAGGGCCGTAGGCGAGGCCGGTTAACGGCGAAGGCCCCGGGCGGAGCCCGGGGCCTGAACCGCAGGCCGACGACGTCGACCGAATCCGCAGGCCTTACTGGGCGACGATGTCGCCGAAGCCCGGCGAGCTCACCTCGTCGTCGGTGTCGAAGTAGATCACCTCGACCCGCGTGGCCGTCTCGGCGCCGGCCACGCCGCCGTTGAAGAAGCCCGGCGAGTTGAAGGTGTAGGCGAAGAGGCGGGTGAGCGGCCGCGGATCGAAGGGGATGACGACCGCGTCGGTCACCTGGCCCTGCACGGTGAGCGGCAGCTTGTTGCCCTCCGCGTCGTAGAACGAGAGGATCGCGCCGGCGGCGTTCGCCTCCTCGTCGGTGCCGTAGAAGACCATCTGCGCGTCGCCGTTGGCGAACCGCTTGGCCACCACATCGTCAAACCTGGGCGGGGTGTTGGGCACGCAGACGGTGCCCTCTTCGGCGCGGGCGCACTCGAGACCGGGGCCGCAGTCGCCGTTCACGGTCGGATCGGCGCCGATGGTGCAGGCGTCGCCCTCCTCGAGCACCGGCACGAAGCGGGTGAGGAGCGTGAAGGCGAGATCCGGCGAGGTGGCCGGGGAGTCGACCACGAGGAAGAGCTCCTGGCCGGCGCTCACCTCGACCCCGTCCGCGTTGTTGCCGTCGACGCAGAGCAGGTCGACGTCGCCGCCGCACGTCGCGGTGACGGAGAGCATCGCGTTGGCGGGCTCGATCTGCGCGATGAGCGTGCCGTTCTTCTGGGGGATGTACTTGAACACCATCTCCGCGCCGTCGCCCTCACCGCAGGTGAGGAGCTTCGAGCTGCCGGAGAGCGTGCCCTCGTAGAAGCGGACCTTCTCCTCGCCGAGGCGGGAGACGAAGCCCCAGTCGAGCGGCTCACTGCAGTCCGCCGCCTCGATGGTGCAGGTGGAGGAGCAGCCGTCACCCGAGAAGCGGTTCTTGTCGTCGCACTCCTCGCCCTCGTCGACGGTGCCGTTGCCGCAGTCCTCGGAGGGGATCTCGCCGCCGGAGCCGCCGTCGCCCCCGCTGCCGCCCGCGCCGCCGCTCCCGCCGTCGCCACCCGAGCCGCCGATCGCGCCGGTGCCGCCGGTGCCGCCCGAGCCGCCCTCGTTGCCGTCGTCGTCCCCGCCGCCGCAGGCCACGAGACCCGCGCAGGCAGCCAGGATCACTGCAGTCAGAAGCTTCCGCATTCGATGCTCCTCGCGGACACCGGCCTTCTGGCCGCGTCCTCCATGCAAACGCCCGATGTGCGAGCAGAGGGCCGACTTTGTCGGCAACGGCATCGGTGTGTCAAGGCGACGACGGGCGTCGCCGCGGGCGTTTGCGACGGGGAGCGAGCGGATGCGGGAGGCTGCCGCGGGCGATCAGTCGATCACGACGCGGGGGCGCAGCCCCTCGACGAAGGCGGGCTGCCGGAGCAGGCGCTCCACCTCCTCCGCGCTCGCGGCGGGGCCGAGAGCGTCGTACGCAGCGGCGATCAGCTCGCCCAGGGTGGTGCGGATGCGCCTGCCGCTCCGCACGCTGGCTGCGGGAACCGGCTGGATGCGGGCGGCTGCGTTGGTGCGTCGGCTCATGACAGACCTCCGCGCGGCCTCGAGGGTTGGCGCTCTACCGGATCGGCCGCGGTGGATGCGCCGGAGCGAAGCAGCGCCCGTGCCACGCGGGAACCGCGGGGGAACGCGGGCTGGCGCGGGGGCCCGCCGCGGCGGGGCTGTCGTTTCTACAGGCCCATCCCCCTGCCGACGGACTTTCTTTCCGGATGCCCCCTGCTGGGCCGGTAAGCCCTACCGCCAGCGCCGCCTGCGGAAGATCGCCGCGAGGATCACCCCCGCCAGCGTGGAGCAGACCGAGATCGTCGCCCAGATCGACTCCACCCCCAGCCCGAGGAGGCCGGTGGCGCCAAGGATGAGGGGCAGGCGGGCGCCGTGGGCGACCATGCCCACGAGGAGCGGCGGGACGGTGTCGCCCGCCCCCTCGAAGGCGCCGGTGAGGACCTGCTCCACCGTCTGCGGCGCGAGGCAGAGGGCGACGATGGCCAGGTAGACCGCCCCCGCCGCCACCACCGCCGGGTCCTCGGTGAAGAAGCGGGCGAAGTGGCTCCCCCCGAGGGCGAGGACGATGGAGCAGCCCAGCGCCCAGAGGCCGGCGTGGAGCGAGGCGCGCACCGCCACCGCCCGGGCGCGCGCGGGATCGCCCGCGCCGAGGGCCTGCCCCACCAGCGCCTGGGCCGCCGCGGCGTAGCCCATCGCCGCCACGTAGACCACCGACTCGCAGCGGTGGCCGATGGTCATCGCCGCGAGCTGCGCGGTGCCGAAGGCGGCGACCGCCGGGGTGATGAGGACGTAGATCGCCGCGAAGCCGGCGCCGAGGAGGGCAGAGGGGATGCCGATCCGCAGGGTGGAGCGGATCCCCGGGACGGAGGGGATTCCGCCGGCGAGGCCGCCCCGGCGCGCCACCACCGACCAGAGATAGCCAGCGGTGCCGAGCTGGCTGAGGCAGGTGGCGATCCCCACCCCCGCCACGCCGAAGGCGGGGACCGGCCCGAAACCGAAGAGGAAGAGCGGATCGAGGGCGAAGTTGCACGCCACCGCCACCACGCCGGCCCGGGCGGGGGTGCGGGTGTCGCCGGTGCCCCGCAGCGCCGCGTCCGCCGCGTCGTGGGCGCACCAGGCGGGGACGCCCAGGGCCAGCATCCGCACGTAGGCGATCGCCTCCGCCTGGACCGCGGGGGTGCCGCCCTGGAAGGCGACCAGCGCCGGCGCGCCGAGCCACAGGGCGACGCCGCAGACCAGCGCCACCAGGAAGGCGGCGGCGAGGCCGTCCCTGGCGGCGCCCGATGCGGCGGCGCGATCGCCCGCCCCCGTCGCCCGCGCCACCCGGGCGGCGAGCCCCACCGAGGCGGCGAGGCTCAGGGAGGTGAGCCCCCAGGCGAAGAAGGAGGCGGTGCCGAAGGCGGCGAGGCCGTCCGCCCCCAGCCGCCCGCACCACCAGGCGTCGGTGAGGGTGAAGAGCCCCTTGAGCAGCGTGGTGGCGATCGCCGGGATCGCGAGCCGGAGCAGCGCGCGGTCGATCGACGAGGGAAAGGCGAGGGAAGAGGGGCGCACGACTGCCTCGGAGGGGGCCGCGTTTCTACCACGACTCCCCCGATCTTTCGTTTGCTCCGGGGCTGGAAGTGAGGCAGATTCGGGCACAAGTACCCGGCCGCCTCCAGGGTGGGACGGGTTGGGGCCGGCTCCTCCATGGTGGACAGGGCCGCCCGCGCACAAGGGTCTTCTGCAATTCGCTTCCGGCCCGGGGCTCGTCGAACGCCCGGCTGGAACAGGAACAACGGGTTCGAGGCAGGGGACGGGGGCGTCCGCCTGCCCCATTTCCGCGGCCCCCTGGCCGCACCACCTCCGGACGCTGCCGGAGGCGCACGGGAGGAGAGGAAGCGCGGCCAGCCACCCCAGCCGAAGCGCCGGGGATGGGACCGCCGCCCGGGCAGACATCGAGGGTCGCCGAAAGCCCCACCCTTCGATCGCGTCGCCCCGCTTTGGCATCGTCCGTGTCGATCACCGACGGGCAGGGCGTTTCCTCTCGTGGAACCTTCGCCGGCGCCGAACGGCGCGGCCCGCAGGACGGGTCCGCGCGAGGCTCCGCATGTCTTCCATCCTGGTGATCAACGCCTCGGGCTCCGAGTCGCGGGTTGCCCTCATCGAAAATGGCCAGATCTCCGAGTTCTACCTCGAGCGGAACAAGGACAAGGGGATCGTCGGAAACATCTACAAGGGCCGCGTGGTCCGGGTGCTCCCCGGCATGCAGGCCGCCTTCGTGGACATCGGCCTGGACAAGGCCGCCTTCCTCTACGTCTCCGACGTCTATTACGACCCCGACTTCTCCGAGCAGCAGTTCGAGCTGACCGAGGGCGAGCACCCCGAGCACGAGGGCGTGCCCGACGAGTACGCCGCGGCGATGGCGCCCCGGGAGGAAGAGGAGGAGGAGGGCGCCGCCGCCCCCGCAGGCGGCGAGGAGCGGAAGGCGGAGGCAAAGCCGAAGGCGGAGCAGCAGAAGGCCCCGCAGCGGGAGAAGCTGGCGGCGAAGAAGGAGGTCAACATCCAGGACCTCCTCAAGGAGGGCCAGGAGGTGATCGTCCAGGTCGCCAAGGATCCCATCGGGACCAAGGGCGCCAGGATCACCTCCCACATCTCCATCCCGGGCCGGCACCTGGTCTTCATGCCCACCGTCGATCACGTGGGGATCTCCCGCCGGATCGAGAACGAGAAGGAGCGCCGGCGGCTGCGGGACATCGTCGAGTCGCTCCGTCCGCCCGGGACCGGCTTCATCGTCCGCACCGTCGCCGACGGCGTCCCCGCGGAGAAGCTCCAGGCGGACGCGCGCTTCCTCATCCACATCTGGAACGAGATCGGCCGGAAGAAGGACAAGCTGGGCGCGCCCGCCCTCCTCCACCCCGACCTCGACATCGTCCTCCGCGCCACCCGAGACCTCTTCTCCGCGGACGTGGAGAAGCTGGTGATCGACGATCGCGCCGAGTACGAGCGGATCATGCGCTTCGTGCAGGCGACCGATCCGGCGCTCGCCTCCCACGTCGAGTACTACGACGGCGAAGAGCCGATCTTCGACGCCTACGGGATCGAGCACGAGATCCAGCGGGCGCAGTCCCGCAAGGTGTGGCTCAAGAGCGGTGGCTACATCATCATCGATCAGGCGGAGGCGCTCACCGCCATCGACGTCAACTCGGGACGCTACGTCGGCAAGAAGTCGCTCGAGGAGACGATCACGAAGATCAACATCGAGGCCGCCAAGGAGATCGTCTACCAGCTCCGCCTCCGCAACATCGGCGGCATCATCATCATCGACTTCATCGACATGGATAAGGCCCAGAACCGGGACAAGGTCTTCAAGGCCTTGCAGGAGGCGCTGGGCCGGGACAAGGCCAAGACCAACGTCCTCAAGATCTCCGAGCTGGGCCTGGTGGAGATGACGCGCAAGCGCGTCCGCGAGTCGATCGGCCGCATGCTCAACGAGCCCTGCCCCTACTGCGAGGGGCGCGGCACCGTGAAGAGCAAGACGACGGTGGCCTACGAGATCTTCCGCGAGATCCGCCGGGAGGCGAACGCCTTCCGCGAGCAGCTCATCGTGGTCAACTGCCACCCCGAGGTGGCGCGCCTGCTCCAGGGCGAGGAGCGTGACACGCTCCGGCACCTGATGGACAAGTACAACAAGACCATCCAGGTGAAGCCGCAGCAGCACTACCACATCGAGCAGTTCGACCTGTACGGCAAGCAGGAGAAGAAGGGCGAGCGCCAGCCGCAGCAGCAGGCGCAGCAGCAGCGCCGCGACGGCAAGCGCGACGAGCGCCGCGGCGGCGGGCAGCAGCAGGCGGGACAGCAGCGCCGCGAGGAGCGCGAGCCCCGGGAGCCCAGGCAGGATCGCGGCGAGGCGCGCGAGCTGGCACAGGAGCGCGAGCCCCGCGAGCCGAAGCAGGATCGCGGCGAGGCGCGCGAGGCGGCGCTGGAGCGCGCGCCCCGCGAGCCGAAGCAGGAGCGCACCGAGGCGCGGGAGCCGAAACAGGAGCGCGAGCCCCGCGAGGCGCGGGAGCCGAAGCAGGAGCGCGAGGAGCCCCGCGCCGCCGCGCCCGCCGCGGAGCCCACCGCAGCCGAGGAGAAGCGCGAGCCCGCGGGCGAGGCAGTCTTCCCGCTCGTCGCCTCCGAGCCCGTGGCGGAGCCCGCCACCGGCCGCACCGACGGCGAGCCGCCCTCGCAGGCGTGAGCCCGGCGGCGGCCGATTCCGGGGAGCGGCCCCGCCGCTCCCTTCGCCTCGCGGCGCTGCGCCAGCTCGTCCGGGGCTTCGACGCCGAGCGGCTCCTCCTCCGCTCGGCGGCCCTCACCTACCTGACCATCGTCTCGCTGGTCCCGCTGATCGCGGTGGTGCTCTACGCCCTCGAGGCGCTGCAGCTCGTCGATCTCCAGGGGCCGATCCGCACCTTCCTCTACGAGAACCTGGCGGTGGGCGCGCGGGAGAGCGTGGGCGCCGCGCTCGAGCAGGTGATGGACCGGGCGGGCGCTGGCGCCGAGGGCGGGCTCGGCGCCGTCTTCCTCCTCGTCTCGGCGCTCCTCCTCCTCCGCAACATCGAGCGCGCGTTCGACGACCTCTGGGGCATCCACGCCCCGCGCCCCCTCGCCCACGCCCTGCCCCGCTACCTCGGCCTCCTCCTCGCGGGGCCGGTGGTCCTCGGCCTCTCCCTCGCCGTCACCGCGGCGCTGCGCGCCTGGGCGGAGCTCTTCGACCTCCCCTTCGAAACGCGCCTCCTCTCCCTCCTCCCGGTGGGGCTCACCGTCGCCGGCCTCTTCGCCCTCTACCTCATCGCCCCCGCGGCCAGGGTGCGGTGGAAGCCGGCGCTCCTCGCGGCGCTCCTCGCGGGCATCGCCTGGGAGCTCGCCAAGCTCCTCTTCAGCCTCTACGCCGCCTATACCCTGCGCCAGGACCAGCTCTACGGCCCGCTGGTGGCCATCCCGATCTTCCTCGTCTGGATCTACGTGAGCTGGATGATCGTCCTCTTCGGCGCGCGCCTCGCCTTCCTGGTGCAACACCCCGGCGGCGTCCGCCTCGCCTCCGACGACGAGACCCGCGCCCGGATCGTCGAGCTGGGCGCGACCCGCCTCGCGGTGGCGCTCGCTCGGGTCCAGCTCGACGGGCTGCCGCCGCCCACGCCCCACCAGCTCGCGGCGGAGCTCGGCCTGCCGGAGGGGACGCTGCGCGTCATCGTCCCGCTCCTCGAGAGCGCCGGGCTGGTGGCGGTGGAGAAGCGGCGGCTCTCCCTCGTCGTCCCCGCGGACCGGACCACGCTCGGCGCGGTCCTCCGCGCGGTGCGCCGTCCCCTCGGCGCCGCGGTGGCCCGGCCCGACGCCACCCACCGCGAGCTGCTCCGCCTGCTCGCCGGCGCGGACGAGGCGGCAGCGACCCGCCTGGACGAGCATCTGCTCGCGGATCTGGCCCGCTCCGGCCTCCCCCTTGCGAAAGCCTAACGTTTTGCTAGGCTTAGACCTCTTCCTCCACAGGCGGCCCAGCGAGCGGTCGTCCTGGCAGCGACGCCGTCCGGGGATTGCGCCATGCTCAAGTCCGACCTGATCAGCATTCTGGTCCAGAAGAAGGGGATCACCCAGAAGCAGGCGGAGGCGACGGTCGAGACGATCTTCGAATCGATGAAGAACGCCCTCTGCCGGGGCGAGAACATCGAGATCCGGGGTCTCGGCGCCTTCCACGTGAAGCACTACGACGGCTACCAGGGTCGCAACCCGAAGACGGGCGAGGTGATCCCGGTCAAGCCGAAGCGGGGCATCCTCTTCCGCACCGGCAAGGAGCTGCGCGACCGGGTCAACCGGGCCGCCGGCCAGCCGATGCCCGTCGACGCCGACGACGGCGACGACGACTGACCGACCACATCGACCCACCTCCAGCTCGGGGGTGCGACCACTCTCTCCCGGCGAGCGGCACCGGGTGACGGACGGGACTGCCCGGAATGCGGGCCGTCCCACGATCCTTGGATCGGGCATTCGCGTACCCCCAACCCCCGGAGGCACGATGCTCCCCCTCCTCCTGCTCTCGCTCGCCGCCGCTCCCGCGCCCACCGCCCCGGCCAGCCCCGCGCCCGCAGCGGGCGCCCGGGCGGCGGCGAAGGTGGAGGCCCGGCCCGCCTTCGCCCGCGGGGACGAGGCGCGGGTCCGGGCGGAGCTCGCCGGCCTCGCGCCCGCCGCCCTCGCCGTCCACACCCTCGCCGCGAACGACGTGGCGCCGCTGGCGGTGGGCGTCTGGCCGGCGCAGCCCTACCAGGGCGCGCTGCTGGTGGTGGACGTGGCCGCCCCCGCGGAGATCACCTCCGCCACCGGCACCTTCCTGGGCAGGAAGCTGATCTGGCACCGCCTCGACGACCGCACCTGGCGCGGCATGGGCCCGGTGGCGGACGACGCGAAGACCGGCGCCGCCACCCTGCGCGTCGAGGTGCGCACCGCGCAGGGCAGGTTCACCCGCGAGGCGAAGCTCGAGGTCCTGCCCCTCGCCTTCGACACCGACGAGCTCCGCGTCGACTCGAAGTTCACCCGGCTTTCCGCCGCCGCGCAGAAGCAGGTGGCCGCGGATCGCGCCGCCATGGCGGCGATGTGGAAGAAGGGCTCCACCGCCGCGCCGCCCCGCGCGCGCTTCCTCCTCCCCCGCGAGGACCGGACCACCGCGCCATACGGCACGCGCCGCACCTACAACGGCGTGACGAAGAGCGTGCACCAGGGCTGGGACATCGACGGCGAGGTGGGCGAGGAGATCCGCGCGCCCGCCGCGGGCATCGTCACCATGGTGCGCGACCAGTACTACTCCGGCGGCACCCTCTTCGTGGATCACGGCGGCGGCCTCTACACCGGCTACTTCCACATGGATTCGTTCGCGGTGCAGGAGGGCGATCGCGTCGAGGCGGGCCGGCTCCTCGGCACCGTCGGCAAGAGCGGGCGCGTCACCGGCCCCCACCTCCACTGGGCCGCCAAGATCGGCGGGCGCTACATCCACCCCGCGAGCCTCCTCCTCTTCGACTTCGCCACGCCGATGGTGCGCCCGCCGGGCGAGGCGGTGGCGGCACCCGGAACCGAAGGACCGGAGGTGGTGCCCGCGAAGGCGACCCGGTAGGCTCGCCAGAAGATGCGCCGCCTCCTTCCCCTCTCCCTCCTCCTCACCGCCGCCGGGTGCAGCAGGGGCGAAGCGCCCGTGCAGGCGCCGCCCGCGCCCGCGCCTGCTCCCGCGCAGGCGCCTGGCGATGCGCCCCTCCCCGCCGAGGACGAGGTGCCCGCCTTCCTGCGCGGCGCCGCGCCGCCCCCCGCCGCCGCGCCCGCCCCCGACGATCCCCCGGTGCCCGATCTCCCCGTGGAGGTGGAGCTCGACGAGGCGCCCGCCGCTGCCTGGGCAGCGGAAGAGGCGCCGCAGCGGGAGCCCACCCTGGCCGAGCTGATGCGCGCCGTCACCGTCGAGGGAGAAGACGCGCCCGGCGGGGACGAGGAGTCGTGGGCCTTCATCGGCGGCGGCGATGCGCCCGAGGCGGAGACGGAGGCGGAGGCGCCGCCGCCCGTCGAGCCCGCCGCGGCGGCGGAGGAGGAGGCAGCGGTGGTCCTCGAGCTGGAGGACGCCCCCGGGGACGACACCGTGGCGATCGCCGACCCGGCGCCCGCGGCGGATCCCTGCGCCCCCCTGCGCCGCCTCCTCGCCAGGCGCAACGACTACGTCCGCCGCGCCGCCGCGGAGCGCGACGCCTTCGGCTACGTGGAGAACGAGGACGACATCGCCGCCCTGCGCCTGCTCCAGGGGCTGCGCCGCTGCGCCGAGCACCCCGACGACGAGGACTGCAGGCAGAAGCCGATCGAGGTGGACGTCTCCGACCTCGAGGTCCCCGCCCACCAGATCCACCGCCAGCCCTCCGATCTCAACGCGGAGGGGAAGCTCCCCGACGAGATCCCCCACGACCCGGTGGTCCTCGACCTCCTCCACCAGCTCCGTGCGTGCGAGAAGCGCGAGGTGGTCCAGCCGCTCCTCCAGCCCTCCGCCGCCCGTTCGTGGTGAGGCGGCGCGCCCGCCCGGCGAGGGGGAAGCGCCGGTTCGTGCGAGGAGCGACTTGACCGCCACCGCCCTCGGAGGTTAAGCGCTACCTCGTTCCGCTCCCCCGGGGAATCGCTCCTTGACAGGCGGCGGTTTTTCCCTAGAGTCGCGGATTTTCGACGGGTCGCCAGCAGGCTGGGCAGGCCCGCGAACGTGAACAGATTCCCGTGCGCCCCACGAGCGGTGCGCGGCCAGGACGGCGCGAGGGGAGGTGTAGCAATGCCGGGCGTACGCGTTAAGGAAGGCGAGAGCTTCGAGAACGCGATGAAGCGCTTCAAGAAGCAGTGCGAGAAGGCGGGTATCCTCTCCGAGATCCGCAAGCGCGAGCACTACGAGAAGCCCTCCGTCAAGAAGAAGAAGAAGGCCCTCGCTGCCAAGAAGCGGGCCCTCAAGAAGCTCCGCAAGGCGGGCTTCTAAGGCTTCTTCCCACGGGCCCTCCCCCGGGAGGGCCGAGTTGCGCGCCCGAACGACCGTTGAAACGGTCCTCGGGCGCGTGGCCGTTTGAGCGATCGAATTTTCGGGGACGGTGAACCGATGGGACTTCGCGAGCAGCTCGACGCCGACATGAAGACGGCGCTCCGGGAAAAGGACCAGGTGCGGCTGTCCACGGTCCGGATGATCAAGTCGGCGATGAAGTACAAGGAGACCGAGGCGGGCGCTTCCGGTCCCCTCGACGACGCCGGGATCCTCCAGGTCATCACCTCCGAGATCAAGAAGCGCCGGGACTCGATCGCCGAGTACGAGAAGGCGGGCCGCCAGGAGCTCGTCGACAAGGAGAAGGCGGAGCTCGCCGTCCTCCAGAGCTACCTGCCCGAGCAGCTCGACGCCGCCGGGCTGGAGAAGGCCGTCGACGAGGCGATCGCCGAGGCGGGCGCCGCCGGTCCGAAGGACATGGGGAAGGTGATGAAGGTCCTCACCCCCCGCATCCAGGGTCGCGCCGACACCAAGGTCGCGGCAGATCTGGTCAAGCAGAAGCTCGCCGCGAGAGCCTGAATCCACTTGCTCATCGGGAAGGACCAGATCCGCGAAGTGGTCGAGCGGACGGATCTCGTCGCGCTCGTCGGCAGGCACGTCCAGCTGAAGAAGGCTGGGCGGAGCTGGGTGGGCCTGTGTCCCTTCCACGGGGAGCGCACCCCCTCGTTCCACGTGAGCCCCGAGCGCCGCAGCTACAAGTGCTTCGGCTGCGGCAAGGGAGGAGACGCGATCCGCTTCGTCATGGAGTACGAGGGCAAGGATTTCGTCTCCACCGTGCGCGAGCTCGCGCAGCAGGCGGGGGTGCAGCTCGTCCTCGATCCCGAGGAGGACAAGCGGCTGAAGGAGCGGCGCGCCCTCCTCTGGGCGTGCGACGTCGCCGCCCGCTTCTTCGAGGAGGTCCTCTGGTCGCCCGCCGGCGCGCCGGGGCGGGCCCACCTCGAGAAGCGCGGCGTCTCCGAGAAGACCGCCCGCGAGGCGGGGCTCGGTTACGCGCCGCTGGGCTGGCAGGCGCTGCGCGACCGGCTCCAGCGCGAGGGCGTCCCCCTCGAGGTGGCGCTCACCGCCGGCCTCCTCGGCCGGAAGGAAGAGCGCTACTACGACACCTTCCGCGGCAGGCTGATGGTGCCGATCCGCGATCCCGAAGGGCGCGTGATCGCCTTCGGCGGCCGGGTGGTCGAGGGCGACGACGACCGCAAGTACATCAACTCCCGCGAGACGCCGCTCTACACCAAGAGCCGGGTCCTCTACGGCCTCGACACCGCCCGCGACGCCATCCGCCGCAGCGGCGCCGTCACCCTGGTCGAGGGCTACTTCGACGCCATCGCCCTGCGCGAGGCGGGGATCGCCAACGTGGTGGCGCTCTGCTCCACCGTCCTCACCCCCGAGCACGTGCGGCTCCTCGAGCGGCTCGAGGTCTCCCGGGTGGACGTGCTCCTCGACGGCGACGAGGCGGGCCGCCGCGGCGCGGTGAAGCTCGCCGGTCCCCTCCTCTCCGCCGGCGTGGGCACGCGGGTGGTGGCGCTCCCCGACGGGCACGACCCCGACACCTTCCTCCGCGCGCACGGCGCGGCGGGCTACGAGGCGCTGCTGCGCGAGGCGGTGCCCCTCTCCGCCTTCGTGATCGAGAGGGCGCTGGGCAACGCGGGCGAGGCCTACGAGGAGAGGCTGCGCGCGCTGGCGGAGCTCCGGCCGGTGATCGCCTCGCTGGCGGACGGCGCGCCGCGCTCCCTCTTCCTCGGCGAGATCGCCCGGGCGATGGGGATCTCCACCAGCGACGTGGCCGCCTTCTTCCGCGGCGAGCTCAAGCGCGAAGAGCCGCGCCGCGACGCCCCGCCTGCCGCCCGGGTGCAGCAGATGGAGGTGCGCCGCGGCCCCGCCCGCGCCCCCGCCGTGCCGGCGAAGCGCCGCGAGCTGGAGCTGGTGGCCAACCTGGTGGCCCACCCCGCCCTCCGCGCCGCCTGGGGCGGCGAGGTGGCGGCGCGGATCCGCCACCCCGAGCTGCGGGAGCTGACCGCCCTGCTGGTGGAGGGCTCCGTCCCCGCCGACGAACTTCTCGGCCGCCTCGACCCCGCCCTCGCCCAGGCCCTCGCCGCCCGGGTGAAGGCGGCGTGGAACGCGCCGGAGAAGGACTGGGCGCGGGAGGTCGAGGACGGCCTCCTCCACGTGGATCTCGAGCGGCTCCAGGAGGAGCGGCGCGCCGCCATCGCCGAGCGCGAGCGCCTGGAGCTCCAGCGGATTAGAACATCAGAAAACTCCAGGGAGTACCGGGAGTTGGAAGAGGCCATACGAGAGTGTCGCGCGCAGGCGGACGCGCTGCGCGAGGAGATGGAGCGACTGCGCGACAGGTTGCGCGGCGCTGCGTGAGAGCGGGGCCCACACGGCCCCATCCGGGCCCACAGGGGGCTGGGCCCGGGGAAGAAGAACGGGAAGGGACGGAGCCGTCAGACGGGTTCCGTCTCCGAATCAAACGAAGGGCTCGCCCACCGACGAGCCATCCGCCCGGAATGGCGGAGGAAAAACGGGCGGGCCACCAGCAGGTTGGTCCACGAGGAGAGGTCCATGGCGCAGACGACGAGGCCTTCCGCCAAGAAGGAAAAGAAGCCCAGCGCGAAGGCCCCGAAGGCCGAGGCGGCCCGGAACGAGGTCCGCAAGACGGCCCGTGCCGCGGCGAAGGAGCCGAAGGAGGAGAAGAAGGCCACGGCGAAGAAGGCCGCGTCCAAGGCGGGTTCCCGGACCGCGAAGGCGGAGAAGGCCGAGCCCAGGGCGAAGGCCGCGCCGAAGACCGCGCGCACCGCCGCCAGGGAGGCGAAGGCGCCGAAGGCCGCGGCGAAGAAGGAGGCCGCGCCGAAGAAGGAGGCCGTCGAGGCGAAGGCGCCGCTCAAGCGGCCTGCCCGCAAGCCCGCCGTCGAGGAGGAGAAGCCGGCCCGCGTGGAGCCGGAGATCGACCTCGACGCGGACGACGAGATCTCCGACGAGGAGCTCGCCGCCGACCTCGATCTCGACCTCGACGAGGTCGACGACGAGGTGGACGTTCCGGACGTGGACGAGGAGGAGGAGGAGGTGCCCCGCAAGCGGCGCAAGCTCACCTCCGCCGAGCGCGCCCGCCTCCCCTTCCCCGACGAGGACATCGAGGAGGAGGAGGACGACGTCCTCACCCTGGACGACGACGAGGAGGACGACGTCCCCCGCGCCGGCGATCGCAAGGAGGTCAAGCACCTCCTCGAGATCGGCCGCGAGAAGGGCTTCCTCACCTACGAGGAGGTGAACGACACCCTCCCCACCGACATGATGTCCGCCGACCAGATCGACGACGTGATGTCGATGTTCGGCGAGCACGACATCCCCGTCGTCGACGCCAGCAAGGTGGGCGGCGAGAGCGAGGCGAAGGTCACCATCGCCGAGCCCGAGCCGGAGAAGGAGAAGGACGAGGAGAAGGACGAGGACGAGGACGCCGGCCTCATCAAGTCCAACGACCCCGTCCGCATGTACCTCCGCAAGATGGGCTCGGTCTCGCTCCTCACCCGCGAGGGCGAGGTGGAGATCGCCAAGCGGATCGAGGACGGCGAGAAGGCCGTGCTCCGCGCCGTGCTCCAGGCGCCCCTCGCCATCGCCGAGATCGTCGAGCTGGGCGAGAAGCTCAAGAAGGGCAAGATCCGCGTCCGCGACGTGGTGAAGGACGCCCCCGAGCCCCAGGGCGAGCAGGAGAGCGAGAACGAGGCGGAGACCGAGGGCGAGGCGGACGAGGAGGCGGCAGCGGTCGCCAAGAGCGGCGCCGAGGCGGCCAAGACCGAGCAGACCATCAAGCTGATCGAGAAGATCAAGAAGCTCGACGCGCAGGTCGCCAAGCTCGACGAGGCCCTCGAGAAGCCCCGCCTCGCGGAGGCCACCGCCCGCAAGCACCGCAACGAGATCAAGGTCCTGCAGGACGAGATGTTCGAGCTGCTCGAGGAGCTCAAGCTCAACAAGAAGCAGATCGACCGGATCGTCGCCAAGCTCAAGGAGATCATCCACCGCATCGAGGAGGCGGAGGGCGAGATCCGCAACGTCGAGGCGAAGGTCGGCATGAGCGCCGAGCAGCTCTCCGAGCTGGCGAAGGGGCTGCGGGACGGAACCGCGAAGATCCCGAAGAAGCTCAAGCTGAGCGAGGACGAGATCGAGGAGCTCGATCGCCAGGTCCGCTCCGCCAACCGCCGGATCAAGAACGCCCTCGCCGAGGCGAAGCTCGCCGACAAGGCGGAGCGGAAGACCGGCGGCGTGGCCAAGTGCATCGCCGATCTGCGGCAGACCCACGACGAGCTGGTCGAGGGCGAGCGCCGCGCCGAGCGGGCGAAGTCGGAGCTGATCGAGGCCAACCTGCGCCTCGTGGTCTCCATCGCCAAGAAGTACACGAACCGCGGTCTGCAGTTCCTCGACCTGATCCAGGAGGGGAACATCGGCCTGATGAAGGCCGTGGACAAGTTCGAGTACAAGCGCGGCTACAAGTTCTCCACCTACGCCACCTGGTGGATCCGCCAGGCGATCACCCGCGCCATCGCCGATCAGGCCCGGACCATCCGCATCCCGGTCCACATGATCGAGACGATCAACAAGCTGATCCGCACCAGCCGCTACCTGGTGCAGGAGATCGGCCGCGAGCCGACCCCCGAGGAGATCGCGGAGAAGATGGAGCTTCCGCTCGAGAAGGTGCGGAAGGTCCTCAAGATCGCCAAGGAGCCCATCTCCCTCGAGACGCCCATCGGCGAGGAGGAGGACAGCCACCTCGGCGACTTCATCGAGGACAAGGCGATCGTCAGCCCCTCGGACGCGGTCATCAACATGAACCTCGCCGAGCAGACGAGGAAGGTGCTGGCCACGCTGACGCCGCGCGAGGAGAAGGTGCTCCGCATGCGCTTCGGCATCGGCGAGAAGAGCGACCACACCCTCGAGGAAGTGGGTCAGGACTTCGAGGTGACCCGCGAGCGCATCCGCCAGATCGAGGCAAAGGCGCTCCGCAAGCTCCGGCACCCGAGCCGCAGCAAGCGCCTCAAGAGCTTCGTCGACACCTGAGAAGCCTTGCTTCCGCGCCGCCCGGTGTTCACACCGAGGCGGCGCGGGCGTATAAGGGCGCCGAAACGTCGAACTTCGGGCCCATAGCTCAGCGGTAGAGCCGTCGACTCATAATCGAACCGACGCAGGTTCGAATCCTGCTGGGCCCACCAGATTGCCGGGGGAAAGATCGCCCCGGCGCACGCGTTGAAGCTCACGGAACGCGAATTCGGACATGGGGAATAGGAAGGAGTAGGACGTTGCGAGATCAGTTGAAGGCTCTCGAGGCCCTGCAGTCGATCGACGTGCAGATCGCGGAGTTGCTGCGGGGCGGAGAGGAGCACCCCCGCAAGCTGGCCGAGCTGGAGAGCCAGCTGGGCGCCGCGCGGGGAGCGGTCGAGGTGGAGCGCAACCGCCTGGCCGAGATCGAGCGGCAGAAGAAGGCCCTCGAGGACCAGCTCGCCGCGGACAAGGACAAGGTCAAGAAGTGGGAAGCGCGCCTGACCGAGCAGCGCTCCACCCGCGAGTACAGCGCCCTTGCCCGCGAGATCGACATCGCCAAGAAGCAGAACGAGACCGCCGCCGAGGAGATCGTCGAGCTCGCCCGCCAGGCGGACGCCGCCCGGGCGACCATCGCCGAGCGCGAGGCCTCGTTCAAGACCGCCGAGGCCGCGCTCATCAGCCAGATGCAGGCGATCCGCGCCGAGATGGCCGACATCGACGGCAGGCGGAAGAACCTCGACGAGAAGCGCGCCGACGCAGCCAAGGCGATCCCCGCCAACCTGCTGCGCAAGTACGAGACGATCCAGAAGCGGCGCGTGACCGCCATCGTCCCGGTGGTGGGCGGCACCTGCACCGGCTGTCACATGCAGCTCCCGCCGCAGATGAACAACGAGCTGCGCATCACCGCGCGGATCGACACCTGCCCCGCCTGCTTCCGGATGATCTACGCGGCGGAGGCCTACGCGGAGCCCCAGGCAGAAGCCTGAGGGCTTTTTTCGTGCCCGCGTCCCGGGCGCGGGACGTGGGAAGGCCGCTGCCCTCGCCGCAGGGCGGCGGCCTTCTTCGCGCGGGGAGGGCGGCGATGGAACGGCTCCTCTGGATCGCCTTCGCCGGCGGGCTCGGCACCGCCGCGCGCTACTTGATCGGCCTGTGGGCGACGCAGCGCCTCCCCGGCCCGCTGCCGTGGGGCACCTTCCTCGTCAACGTGGTCGGCGCCTTCCTCTGCGCGGCCATCCTCCAGGCGGCGCTCACCGTCTCGAGCTTCCCGCCCACGCTGCGCCTCGCCCTCACCACCGGCTTCCTCGGCGGCTTCACCACCTGGTCGAGCTTCGCCTGGGAGACCACCCTCCTCGCCCGCGAGGGCGCGAGGGGATTGGCGCTGCTCTACCTCGGCGGCACAACCGTGGCCTCGCTGGCGGCGGCGGCGCTCGGTGTCGCCTGCGCCGGCCTGGTCACCCGCGGCTAGCCCGCGCGGCGGCAGCGCAATCGTGGCAGATTGCGCCCATGGAAAAGCCGTCGCCCGCAGCAGTCCTCCGCTTCATGGCGCGGGAGGAGAACTTCGCCCGCACGCTCGACGAGTTTCCGGCGCTCACCCGCGACGATCTCGCCTCGCTCCTCGAGAACGCGGCGCGGATCTACGCGGCGCGGGAGCAGGCGGCGCTGGAGAAGGCCCGCGGCGGCGCGGCGGCGGAACGGGCCGCCGGGGGAAGACGCCCGGTGCGCAAGGTGGCGGGCGGCGCCTTCGAGAAGCTGCGCGTCTACTCCGACGGCGCCGCCCGCGGCAACCCCGGCCCCGCCGGCGCCGGAGCGGTGATCGTCGCACCCGACGGCGAGGTGATCGAGCGGCTCGGCCGCTACCTCGGCACCAACACCAACAACTACGCGGAGTACATGGGGCTCATCCTCGGCCTGGAGCGCGCCCGCGAGCTGGGCGCCCGCGAGGTGGAGGTGCTGGCGGACAGCGAGCTGATGATCCGGCAGCTCAGCGGCGCCTACAAGGTCAAGGCGGAGAATCTCAAGCCCCTCCACGGCGAGGCCCTCGCCCTCCTTCGCAGCTTCGACAGGGTGAAGCTGGTCCACGTCCCCCGGGAGCAGAACAGGGAAGCGGACGAGATGTCGAACCGGGCGATCGACGAGCGGCTGTAGCGTCCCCCATCTGGGCGAAGGGACCCGCCCCGCTCCGCCGTATAGTGGACAGCTCCTGCGTCCGCCGGAATCCAGGTGCCCGCACGCCCGTCCATGGCGCGGCGGTCCTGCCGTCCTCCGGCCGCCAGTGGAGGGGATTCGCATGAAAGCACACGTGGTGGCGCTCGCCTGCGCGGCGGCGCTGGTTGGCAGCGGTTGCGAGGGGCCTCGCGGCCCCGCGGGCAAGCAGGGACCGCCGGGCCCCGCCGGCGACGCCGGAGGCACCGGAGGCAGCGGGGGCGGCGGGGGTGGTGGCGCGGTGGGAGCGGCGCCGCGGATCCTCGCCCTCTCGCCCCCGGAGGGCTCGGCGCGGAGCCTCATCACCATCACCGGCGAGAACTTCGCGGCGAAGGCGGAGGAGAACGAGGTCTGGTTCGACGGGCACCGCGCGGAGATCCTCGAGGCGAGCCCGGAGCGGCTCGTGGTGCGGCCGGCCGGCGCGGAGGTGCGCGAGGCGCGCTCGATGCAGGTGACGGTCATCGCCGGCGAGCGCGCCAGCAACGGCTTCGCCTTCACCGCCCACCCCAGCGGCGCGGTGCTGCCGGGTGGCATCCCGGTTCTCGCCGTCCCCTACTCGATCGCGGTCGACGTGGTGGAGAACCGGATCTGGGCGGTCGATCCCCTCGGCGGCCTGCAGCAGGTGGACTTCATGCGCCACGCCGTGCGCCCGGAGCCGATGCCCGCGGGGATGCCGATGCCCCTGCGGGCGGGCGTCGTTCCCGGCGGCAGCGCCGCGTACGTGTTCGGCATCTACGACCTGGAGGCCTCGGAATACACGGTCGGCAGGCTCGATCTCGAAACGGGCGCGTGGACCCACGCCCGCCAGATCGACCGGATCGACGCGATGCTCGTCGAGGCCGACCGCATCCTCTTCGTCCACGGCGAGGAGGCCGAGCTCAACATCCACCGTCCGGACCTCCGCCTCGTGCGGTCGATCTCCCTGCCCCCCACCGGCTTCGGCGACGGCCGCTTCGACCCCGTCGACGGCGTGGCGGCGCTCGGCGGGAAGATCTACGTGGCAGGCGGCGCGGCGGGCCTCTACGAGATCGATCCCGACGCGGATCCCGTCACCGTGACCGCCATCTCCCTGGGCGGGCCCCTGCCCCGGGTGCGCGGCATCGCGGCGGCGGAGGAGCGGCTCCACCTCCTCACCGAGGGCGGCCTCGTCGTGGTCGATCCCGCCGGCCCCACCATCGAATCGACCACCGGCACGTTCCCCGGCGTCGGCCAGGGCTGGCAGCGGTCCGCGGACGGCGACTGGTACGGCACCGCCCCCATAGACGGCGGCGTCCTCCGCTGGGCGGAGGACGATGGCCTGCAGTTCGAAGTGGTTCCCTTCCTCCCCGGCTCGTTCTTCGTGCGGGACCAGGACGTCTTCTGGTCCTCGTACTGGTGCTTCCTCTCGATCTCGTCCGCGGTAAGGGGTGGGGTCTGGCGTACCGGCCCCGCGGGCACCGTGCCGCTCCTCACCGACATCTGCGCCACCGACGTCGATCCGCTCGACGACGGCAGGCTCCTCGTCGCCGGCATGACGCCCGGCGGTGACCCCGCCGATTTCCGGGTGGTCGCCCTGGACCCCGAGACCGGGGAGACCGAGGTGCTCGCGGAGGGGCTCGATCGGGTGAGCTCCCTCGTGGTCACGGACGAGAACATCTACGCCGGCGCGGCGCACTACGTGGTCCGCCTCCAGCTCGACGGGAGCGGCCTCACCGCGGACTGGGCGACGGTCGGCGACCCGATCGTCGACATGGAGCGCGTCGGTGACGACCTGTACATCCTCACCCGCAGCGGCATCGAGCGGGTCGCCCTCGCCGAGGGCGGGACCGGCGCCGCCGTCCTCCCGCTCCCGAGCGACTTCCTCCCCTCGCTCGGAGTGGGGATCCTCTCCGTCCGCGCGGACGGCACGCTTCTGGTGGCAGACGGCACCACGCTCTACGCCGTCGTGGACGACGAGCTGCGGCCCATCGCCACGCCGCCCGTGGGCTTCTCCCTCCAGCCGGTGATGGGGAGCTGGGAGCTTCCCAGCGGCGAGGTGCTCCTCGGCGGCCACGCCGGGTTCCACCGCCTCATGCCCTGACGCGCGCTGCGGGGAAAGGAAGGCCCGCACCGGTGGTCGCCGGTGCGGGCCAAAAGTGCCGAAGTCGCCCTGTAAGCCGGGTTTTGGACCCGCTTTGTACAAAGCGGGTGACGGACATTCGTCTAGGCCTGCCGTTACCGACAGGCTCGAGCGGGCGTACCCGGAGGTCTGGAGCGGGCCACTCGTGCCTTCCTCGCGGAAGGCGCCTCCCTATTCGCCCTTGCTTCAGGTGGGGTTTGGCCTGCCACCCCTGTCACCAGGGGCGCGGTGCGCTCTTACCGCACCCTTTCACCCTTACCGGCCCGAGAGCCGGCGGTTTGCTTTCTGTGCCACTTTCCGTCGGGTCACCCCGCCTGGCCGTTAGCCAGCACCCTGCCCTGCGAAGCCCGGACTTTGCCTCCCGTGGGCCCTCTCGGGACACCACCGGCGTCCGTCCGGACGACTTCGGCTCGGGGGAGATAACACGGATGCGGGCGGAGTTGTTCGCGGATCGCCCGAGGCCGGCGCGGCGCTACGCCGCCTCCTGCCCCGGCTCCGCGGCGGCGGCGGGCGCCTTCTCCTTCCGCGTGGCGAAGAACAGGAGCGCCACACCGATGGTGATGGCGGTGTCGGCCACGTTGAAGACCGGCCAGCGCCACACCGAGATCATGTCGGTGACCTGGCCGTCCAGCAGGCGATCGATCGCGTTGTTGAGGCCGCCGGCCACCACCAGCGCGAGGGCGACCATGCCCACGGGCCGGGTGGCGATGGCCCGCAGCCCCCAGACGACGAAGCCGAGGAGGACGATCGCGCCGGCGCCGAGCATCCAGTGGGGGATGCCCTCGAGGGCGGAGAAGGCGACGCCGCGGTTGTAGGCGAGGCGCAGGCTCGCCCAGCCGGGGACGAGATGGATGGGGGCGACGGCGAGGTGTTCCTCCGAGAGGATCTTGGTGACCCAGTCGAGGATGGTGGTGGCCGCGAAGACCACCGCTCCCAGTACCAGCATCGAACGCTTCAAATCCGTCGCCTCCCTGCGCGGGCCGAACCCCGGGCCCGTCGGGCCATATTCCATCGAACCCCCGCCTGCCTGGTAGCGAAACGTTCGCCTACCGGGCCGCCGCGTCACGTCCGCGGCGCCGCAGGCGGGAGCACCTCGTCGAGGAACGCACCGGCGCCGGCGCCCATTGCGCGATCGGAGGAACGAGCGCAAAAACGCTCGACGTTCTGCGGCTTTGACACCCCTGTTCGCGGCCCCTATAAGGCCCCTCCGACCCTCGAGAGGACGCCCCGATGCCCGAAGCCGCTTCCGCCATCGCCCAGGTCGACGTCCCCGCCGCGCCGGCGCGCCCGGACGTCGCCGCGCCCGACGCACCCGCCGCTCCGCCCGCCGGCCCCGGCCCCGTGCCGCCGGGCGCGGGCGCGCCCGCCACCTCGACCGCCGAGCAGCAGGCGCCGCAGGCGCCGCTCCCCGACGCGGTGCTCTGGGGCATCGGCGCCCTCTTCCTCGCGCTGCTGGTCGCGGTGGCGATCAAGCTCGTCCGCCGGAAGAAGGCGGAGCGGGCCGAGGCGCTGCCGCCGAAGCGCGAGCGGATCGAGCCGGCCGCCGTGGCCCGCGAGCGCGAGCGGGTGGAGGAGCAGGCGGCCGCCGGCCGCGAGGCGGAGGCGCGCCGCAGGGAGGAGGAGGCCGCCCGCCGCAAGGCGGCGTACGACGCCCGCAAGAAGGCGGAGCGCGAGGAGCGCGAGCGCCGCCGCCGCGAGCTGGAGGCGCTGCCGCCCGAAGAGCGCGCCGCCCGCGAGCGCGCCCTGGAGGAGGCGGCGCGCCGCGCCCGCGAGGCGGAGGAAGAGGAGCGGCGCCGCCGCAAGCGCGAGGAGGAGGAGCGCCGCAAGGCAGAGTACGCCGCCCGCAAGGAGGCGGAGCGCGCCGAGAAGGAGCGCCGCGCCCGCGAGAAGGCGGAGGCGGAGGCGGCGCGGCTCCGGGCGATCGAGGAGGAGCGCGAGCGCAAGGAGCGGGAGCGCCTCGCGGCCCTCGAGGCGCAGCGGAAGAAGATCGAGGCGGAGGCGGGCAAGACGCTCCTCGAGGGGCTCACCCGCACCCGCGAGGGCGGGTTCGTGGCGAAGCTCGCCGGCCTCTTCGGCGGCAAGGCGGAGATCTCCGAGTCGAGCATCGCCGAGCTGGAGGAGATCCTCTTCACCGCCGACATCGGGGTGAAGACGTCGATGAAGCTGGTGGAGCGCGCCCAGGAGCGCCTCGCCCGCAAGGAGCTCGGCGATCCGGACAAGCTCCGCCAGGCGATCCGCAACGACATCGCCGAGATCCTCGCCACCGCGCAGAAGGGCGCCGCCCCCGCGGTCGAGGGGCTCGGCCTGCCCCTGGGCGAGAAGAAGCCCTGGGTGATCATGGTGGTGGGCGTCAACGGCGCGGGAAAGACCACCACCATCGGCAAGCTCGCCGCCAAGCTCAAGGCGCGCGGCAAGAGCGTGCTCCTCGCCGCCGGCGACACCTACCGCGCCGCCGCCACCGAGCAGCTCGACGTCTGGGCGGAGCGCGCCGAGGTGCCGATCGTCAAGGGCGCGGAGGGCGCCGACCCCGCCGGCGTCGTCTTCGAGGCGGTGCAGCGCGGCGTGCGGGAGGGCGTCGACGTTGTGATCGCCGACACCGCCGGCCGCCTCCACACCCGCGCGCCGCTGATGGAGGAGCTCAAGAAGGTGAAGCGCGTGGTGGGCAAGGCCCGCGAGGGCGCGCCCGACGAGATCCTCCTCGTCCTCGACGCCACCATGGGCCAGAACGCGATCCAGCAGGCGCGCCAGTTCCACGAGGCGCTCGGCGTCACCGGCATCGCCCTCACCAAGCTCGACGGCACCGCCAAGGGCGGCGTGGTGATCGGGATCAGCGACGAGCTCAAGATCCCCGTCCGCCTGGTGGGCATCGGGGAATCGCTCGCCGATCTCCGCCCGTTCGATCCCGACGAGTTCGTCGACGCCCTCTTCGGCGCCGCGTGACACGCCGCGAAGCGGCCGGCTCGCTCCGCCGGAGGCGGAGCAAACCCAGGGTCGGATTGCGCGCGCCCCCCACACCCCACCCGCAGCGAGACACCATGCGCCCCACCGTCCTCCTCTTCGACGATAGCGGGATCAGTTTGGACGACTCCGATCAGGTTCCAAGCGAGCCGCCCTGTTGCGCTCCCGAAGACCTACGCGAACGCGCTAGGGAAAGACCCTCGGGGCCGATCCGCGTCTGCTCCCGCACTGATCACGGCACCTCCTCTCCCCTCTCCCACTGCTCCTCCCAATACGCCGCGAGCCAATCCTCGCGGTAGTACATCTGGAGTAGCTCGTCGGTAGGGCACTGCGCTGCGACCCTCCCCCAGAGGGTGATGCTGCCCGACATCTCGGCGAAGATCTTGACCGTCAGACGTTCGAAGATCCAGCGGAAGGGGCGGCCGTTCCGGTGCGGTTCCCGCGAGTCCTCGACGACCAGTCGATCGTCGCGATCCTCGATGAGCCGCCCCTCGATCCGCCTTCCGCCGAGGGCGGTGCCTGGAACAAGGAATGTTGATGATCGCCTGAGTCCGCGGATTCCTGGACCTGCCGGCGGCGAAAATTCCTCAGGCCAGAAACTGGCCGAGGTCGATTACGCCTCGTAGGCAGGGCGAAGACAGGGACCGGAAAAAGGAAGGGAGCTCGGAGTTGCCGCTCCGGCTCCCAAGGCCGAGTCACAGGGGCGTGATTCAGCAGTTCCCTCTTCGCACACCCCCGTGACCTCGTCCATTCACGCACCGCGCCCCTGCTCCGGGGGCGTGTGGGATCTCTGCGGTTCGTGGTCTGCAGCAGGCCGGGTTGCCACCAGGTTTTTATGCTCTGCTCGTCATGCGACCGCGGGAATCGCTACTGCGGGAAACGCTGCTCCGCTATCGCCAGGCGAGAGTGCCTCCGTGCTGCCGGGTGGCGCTACCAGTCGAGCCCCGAGGGGCGCCGTGGGCATGCCGATCGACAGCAGCGCTACCGAGAACGGCAGCGTCAAAAAGTGACGCATCACGGTCGCATCGATAACAGAGCCTTCGACATCGTCGACTCCGCGTCGGCTCGCGTGGCCATCGAGGCCGTGCACGCCGCCGGCGGCGAGGAGGCTGTCGATGTCGCGACTGTGGATGGGGATCTCGCAGACCCCCGAGTACACGAAAGTCTTGCTGTTGGACGGGCCGGGCAAGCCCCTGATGAAGGCGCGCCTGCCAGCGATGCCGGCCCACCCGCGAGCGGTGCAGGCACTCTGCGAGGCGATGGCGCTGTGGTGCGGTCATCCGGTCCGTGCTGCGCTCGCTGCGGAAGACGCGGAGAGTTTTTGCGACACAACACCCTGGCTCGGGTCGTGGGATGGCGTGTTTCGCAACGCGCTCTGCGAGATCCGGATCGTGGCCAGCGCGCGACCGCCTCGCGTGGCCGACCGGATCACCGGTCTCGGTAGTTTCAACGACGTGCGCCAGCTCGTTCTCTTCGAGGTGGCCGAATGATCTCGGAGGAGGTTCGCGCCCGCATTCGGCGGCTCTACTACGCGGAGCATTGGCGGATCGGCACCATCGCCGCCGAGCTGGGCATCCACCACGAGACCGTTGCCCGCGCGGTCGGCACCGAGCAGTTCGTGCGGCCCGGTGCGCAGTGCCGTCCGTCGATGCTCGACCCGTACAAGCCGTTCATCGCCGAGGTGCTCGAGAAGCATCCGCGTATCCGCTGCATGAGCCCCGTCCCTCCGTGACCAGGCGCGTTCCGGCACCATCCGGCGCATGGAACGGGAAGAGATCTGGAAGGCGCGGGTCGCCGCCTGGAAGGCGAGCGGGCTGAACATGAGCCAGTTCGCGCTGGGGCGAGACTTCAGCGCGAGCGGTCTTCGATATTGGGTCAACCGGCTGGGGGCCATGCCGGCGGCCACACCGATCACCCCGGCCAACAGCGTGCGGATGGCGAGGGTTCTCCGGCGTTCGGC
>Ga0180215_1000605_pt1 | contig 43859 bp, 41 predicted proteins | sample eDN3rd37CBELigBY_FD_128871 | JGI IMG/M metagenome (GOLD analysis project Ga0180215, IMG submission 128871) | Enriched backyard soil microbial communities from Emeryville, California, USA - eDNA 3rd pass 37_C BE-Lig BY (version 2) (version 2) | ecosystem: Environmental > Terrestrial > Soil >...
CTTACTGGAAACAATTGCAAAAGGAGTCAGGTGGGTGGTCAGCAAAACATTCAATGTTTGCCTCTCCCTCTCTCCGCTGATCGTTCCTGCCGTCAAGGCCGGGGCGATAAAACCGATCATGCCGAGTTGGATAACCGTTAACAAGATGAATATTTGCCGACTTTCCCCTGGTCGAAAATAGATCTTATTTGCCGTTTCAACATAAATGACTCCAAACAGAATCGCTCCCATGACAAAAAGATAACTTCCGAGAATCCAAGCCGTTTTCCCTGTGCGAAATCGCTCCCTCAATTCTTTAATAATCATCGGATTGGTTAAAAAACCCCGCATTAACTGCCCACCCCCTCTGTAATCGCTAGGAAGACGTCTTCGAGATTTTCCTTTGCCTCGGAGAAACTGACGACAGGAATTCCCTCCCCTAAAAGTTTAGTTAACAAGGCTGCTTTATCAGCATCACTGCCCGTAAATTGAAAACGAAAATAACGGTTTTTGTTATCCACTCTTCTCACAAAAGGGCAATCAGATAGGACTTTTTCGGCCTCCTCTACTTGATCCAGCACCTTCAGCTGCATAATCGAAATGCCCCTTACCCCTACCGTCATATCCCCCACGGAACCGTAGGCGATCAATTTTCCATTCTCAATTACACCAATGTCATCACATAATTCCGCCAGCTCAGGAAGAATATGTGAACTAATGATAATCGTCTTTCCCATGGAGCGGAGCTCTATGAGAATTTCCCGCATTTCAATTCTTGCCCGTGGGTCCAATCCGGAGGCAGGTTCATCGAGGATCAGCACCTTCGGGTCATGGACCAGACAACGTGCCAAACCCAAACGCTGCTTCATTCCCCGTGAGAGCGAATCGACATAACTATCAGCCTTAACTGATAAATTAACCAACTCCAATAGATCTGCAATTAAAGCGCGTCTTTTCCGATCCGGAATCTGGTATGCCCCACAATAAAAATCGAGATATTCAACAGCTTTTAGGTTGTCATACACACCAAAAAAATCTGGCATATAGCCGATTAATTGTCTAACCTCCCGTGGATTCTTCTCCACATCAAAGCCGCCGACGTATGCCTTTCCTGAGCTGGGTCGGAGCAGGGTGGAGAGGATCATCATGGTTGTTGATTTCCCCGCTCCATTCGGTCCAATAAAGCCGAACACTTTCCCTTGTTCAATTTTAAGGTTCAATTCCTTCAGGGCTTCTAATTTCCCGTACCTTTTCGTTAACCCTTGCGTTTCAATCATTTCTTTTCCTCCCCTTCCACCTGGAAATACGGGACTGGAAGAACGATGTTCTGTGCTGTCTGATTTCTAAAACGGAGCACCATTTCCCCACCGGAAGTCACATATGGTGCTAATTCTTTCCCTTCAAAAACCAGTGGCTCTTCCGCTTGAATCGTTTCCCATTGATCTTTCTCTACATTATAAATTTTCTTCTCAAATGGCTTATATGGTGCTTCGTTAAGTGGGATCTCTACCCGTTTTACTTCAATTCCGTCCGGATGAACCTTTAACGCAAAGTTGATAAATCCTTCCGATAACTCCCAAACATTTGGATCAAATTGACTCCACGAGCCCTGCGCTTCCCCCATTCTCGCTGGTAAGGTCCCATAAGGAAAAAGGACTGTTCCGCTTGGTTGGGAAGTAAGATTCGTCTGTTGACGTACCAAGGTAGAATAATGTGGAACCTCCGAACGGTCAAGAACATCAAATAAATTGAAACCCTCAACAGTGCTAATCCCCGTAATTTGAATTGGCTGCAACGCACCCTGTCCCCACTCCCATGCGGTCGATTTGGCTAAGGATTGAAGCCGGTCAAGACGGGTTTGTTCTTTTATTCTATTTCGATCCGTAGGCTCTGGCAGAGACATATAGATTTTTTGAAAATACTGGTCGATTTCCGTTTGCTCACCCTTTTTCAACGCCCCAATTGCAAATTCCTGCATCCCCATTCTTAACCCTACGTCCTGAAGGTCGAGCCCGGTGTTGTTTTGAATCCTTCCTTTTAGTCGGTTGTCCTCCACATATAGCATCGTTTCAAAACTTCCGACATCATTTCTTAATGATTTCCCATAGGCTAGCTGTGTCGAAAGGTAAGGCACATTTTCAAAAGCAATATTTCCGTTTTCCTTGATTTTCACCAGGTTGGATGCGTCAGGTCGTCCCATAGCATTACCTGGAATATAAAGGCCGTTATCGTTCATTTTTAGGGTGTAGCTCCCCCCATTAACCATCAATATAGACGTGGCACTATCCACTTTTGCCAAATGATCATTTACGATATTGACCATGGAAGCCGTATGTATCGCATCCGTTTTTGCCACCTGATATTTCCCGAAAAAATAGACGCCTGCCGTTAATCCAATCGATAGAAGGGGTATTACAAGCCATGCGGCCTCTCGTTTATCCTTTCTTTTTAAATAATAATAGAGGACTGGAGAAACAATAAAAATGTAAAGCAACCATATAAAAGCAATGAAGGCCAAATTTGGCGAGGCCACCCCTGGAATCATATAACTAAGTTCAGTGATACCATAATTCATATCGAGCATAGGCCGTGCTTCTATCGAGGTTAAGGGTGGTAGAAGGAATTCCTTGAAAATCTTTAACCACACTTCCTTATTTCCCTGCCAAGAAGCCAACGGTTCTTCTAGAACATCATAAGCAACGACAAGAACTTTTCCCGCCCCCTGATCTACAATATGGAAAAGGTCGAGTGACTCTTTTAGGCCTTGAACAGTTGAAACAGGTGGAACAACCTTGGCCCATTCTGCCAATTCCGCTAACGATCGTGGGGAGGTCTCTGTAGACGCAAAGGGCAATAATTCCCCAAAAGTCGTTTTCGCAGATGCGTATGATTCCCCTCCAGATACAATCATAATTCCACCGCTTTGTACCCATTCGCTAATTGCCTTTATCTGTGGCTCGGTTAACCCCTTTGGAACCCCTCCTAAAGCAAGGATATCTAGATTGTATAGAATCCACGATTCCTCTGGCATATCCCCCGCTTTCAACGGTTTAACGATTGTGTTTCGCTGCTCCCAAGGCTTTACAAGATTAAGGAAATCATAAGCTTCCGGATTCTCCGACAAGACCCCGACAACCAAATCATTAAAATTACCATTTTGGGCAATGGGAAATTGCGCAACAACTGAATCCTTCTGCATCAAACCTATAGCCACTTGTTGTCCATTTATATTCTCACCGGGTACGTCAAGATAAACCCATTTTTCTTCCCCGCCTTTCAAGGTGACTTCCTTTTTAAAGGACAGTATTTGATCGGCATCAGGGTTCATCCGTTTGATCACCATATTGCCAGAGAATGCTTCCCCATTATTTTTCAAATGGACATTCAAACGAACCATGTTATTGCTCTTATAAAGACCCGCAAGTGGAATTTCTATTGTTCCCTCTATATCCGCCTGCCTATTTTCCGCATATGCCTCTGTTCCTAGCAGTAAAACAAATAGTAGCGCTAATAGATTTATGAGTCTCTTATTCACTGTATTCCCTCCCCTTTTAACGCCATCTCGAAGTCCCCATATAAACCGAAACTTCATTCTTGTTTTCTTGGCAAATCACGATCACTTCTAACCCATTCGTAGAGGAGTGCAATTCGCGAGGTAAACTAAGTTTATCGGACAAGCCAAGCGGCACTTGCTCTATACTTTCTTCTAAAGGATTCACAGCAATAAAGTCCTGCTTGGCAGAATCGAAGAAAACCAGCCATTTTTCATTCATCCATTGTGGTTTTTCTCCATTTCCTATCTTTTTCACTTGATCCTCTTTTTCACTAATTAGGATGATCTCCCCATTCTGTTCGGCCGCAATATGATTTCCACTGGGGGAAACAGATGGTTGCAAACCTTGGGCGATCTTCACAGCCTGCGTAGAATTTGTACTTAATTTCCAAATCTCCCCAGCTTTTTGCACATAGAGCCACTTCCCATCAGAGGACCAATTCAAGCTTTGAATCGGTACATCTCCCGCATCATAGATTAATCTCTTGGCTCCACCGTACAGGTTAGCCGCCCAAATTTTCGAACTTTGTTGATCCTGACTGACGAAGGCTGCCTCATGTCCCAAAGGAGAATAAGCAACAGCATTCACTTCACTTTGTTCCGGCAGTGGAATCGAATTGATTTTTTGTCCCTTCGTATCATATAAAAGCAAATGATCTCTCGTAAGAAAAATAACCTGTTTTCCATCTGGGGATAGATCTGCATCGACAATATCATTTTGAATAGGAAAAGGGTTGAGATTCTCTATCGCTGGTCCCTGTCGAGTCCCCCATATAACACTTATCATAATAACCGCGATTAGTATGGCCAATGAAGTAACCCAGCGTCTCGTTCGTTTTGATTTATTTTGAAATGCTGGTTCCTCAGCTTTCTTTACCTCCCCCATTTGCTGCATCTGCGCTAACAGCTTTTGTTTTAAGTCCTTCTTTAACTGATAATTGACAGGAACAGCTTCCCTCATGGTTTTTAAATGAACCAACAGCTTTGCGATTGTGGGATCTCGTTCCTCATCATGAGCTTGTTTGAATAGATCCATGTTTTCTTTCTGCCCACCGCTCATCCCTGTCCCTCCATCTCATAGAGTTTCTGCAACTGACGAAGTCCACGATGGGAAATCATCTTTACTGAAGATTCTGTTTTCCCCAACACCTCAGCAACCTGGCTAATTTTCAGATCACCAAAATAACGAAGAGATAACACATCCCTTTGATCCTGGGTTAATTGTTCCAGTTTTTTATGAAGAAACTGGATTTGTTCATCATTTAACAAGTTCTTTTCCGGTTGCCACGTATCATCATGATCCTCATGGCTCCCGTTCATCCACTCCCCAGGCTCCATGGGGTACTCCTTTACCTTGCGAAGATAATCGATAAAGGTATTGTGGGCGATACGAAAAATCCATGAAGCAAAAAGATTTCTCCTGTCATATTGATGAAACTTCTCCAAGGCTTTCATAAACACAACAGTTGTTAGGTCATCTGCATCCCACATATTATGGACCCGGCTTCGCAAATAGCGATTGATGCGGTCGAAATATTCATCATATAATTCACTAAAATCCCTGTTTTCATAGGACTCCCTCTGAAACATTGCGGGATCTTCAGCAGTACGTTCTTTTTTTACCGGCATACCCATTCATAAACCTCCCCGCTAAGACATCATCCCCTGGCCAGTTTCTGAGTGTCTCTATGTAAAATTACGAACACTCCATCAGAACGTCACACCACTTTAGAAAAATTTAGCGGACCAGTATCCTAACTCTCCCCTCTTCATTCACTGTGAAAGAAACAATAAAGCCCAGAAGAAGACCACATGGTCATTCTCCCGGGCTTTTATCCCTTCGTGTACACAGCAAAATGCTGTTGCTTTCTTTCGGTCCAGGCCAGATTAACTACGGAACCCTAAAAAACTATAGAATATAAAAATTCTTTCCATCTATTTTAACATATGTCTAAAAGTTTACAAGGCAGTAACTCTTTTCCATAAGATTACCCTTTAAGGGACATTAGCCATTCTTCATAACAGGAATCGCAAAGCAACTCATTTTGTTCCTCTTGTTCTTGGTAAAAAGTCACTTGATGGATACTCTCTGTTGGATGGTCACAGTAGTAACAAGTGTAATTCCCCATTGATTACCCCTCACTTCATTTTAGAATCCATATTCGGTCCTATTATTTGTTCACAGAGAACGCATTATACAGGAGAATTGGGGATTCAAACCCTTTAATTGGAGGAGAAAATAAAGGATATGAAAAATTTGTTTTCGCAATAATACAATAGGAACAAAAAATTACAAGGGGGAAAACAAAATGACTCAAACCATAACTATTTATGAAAAAATTGGTGGTGAGGACGCGATTCGTAAAGTAGTCGATTATTTTTATGAATTGGTTCTTGCGGATGATACGGTAAATGAATTTTTTAAAAATACTGATATGGAAAAACAACGCAGCCATCAAACTAAGTTTATCAGCTTTGCTTTGGGTGGACCACATCAATATACGGGTTTATCCATGGAAAAAGCGCATGAAGGAATGAATTTACAGCCTGTTCATTTCCAGGCGATTGTCAACCATCTTCAAAATGCTTTGGCTCACTTTAATGTGAGTGAATCAGATATTAGTGAAGCATTGGCCAAAGTGGCTTCACTAAGAGATAATATTTTGCATAAATAAATGCGAAAAAACCGGCAACCTTACGGAAGCCGGTCTTTGATCTATACTGATAAAGTTTGCACGATTTCTTTTAAGGTTTGATCAGTACCTACATTGCCCGGGAATACAATATAGGGTACGTTAGGGAATTTTGCCTCTTCCCCTGTTAACCATACGGGAATACCTGCCGCTGCCTGTCCAAGAATTTTCGCCTTGCGGATGGATAACCCCTTCGTGGCCACATCACTGGAGGTAATACCTCCTTTGGCAATAATAAATTTAGGCGCAATCTGAAGGGCTTGTACGATGTCGGTGAGAGCTGTAGAAACTTTTTGACTGATACTGAGATTATCTTCCTTGCGGGCGGCCGTAATTAGCTTTCGACTACTGTAAAGAACCGTATCCCTTCCCTCTTTGATTTGCTCGTTTACTTGATCGATCAGGCGCTCCACTTCCAGGCCCCTTTCCAACGGATTTAAAATTTTTTCTACATCCAATTCGACAGGGAGAACCCATTTACTATCTAAAAGTGCTTGCAATTGCCGGGTTGTTTTTTGTACATGTGATCCAACCACGATCAACCCTCCATGGGATTCTGTTCCCGGAGAAAGCATGCTTTCTTTGGAAAGGAAGGGTTGCTGACTAATCCCTCCATAAGATTTGACAAAGGAAGCTGCTGTCCGGAAAAGGAAACGTTTCCCTTTCTCTTCTGCCATTTTAAGAGCAAGGGATAATCTATCTAGATCTTCATAACACGTTGCATTTACAATGACAGGTTTGTTGCCTGTGATCTCTGTTAGAATCCCTTCTAAAATATCAGGCCCCTTTTGCAGTTGTTCTAAAGAGATGTAAACACAATCACTTTCTCGGTATCTTCCTTCTGATTTTTCCTCCACCCACTGACCTAAGTGAGCATGCGTGAAGCCAAAAGCTGGATCCTTTGCAAACTCTGTTTCATTTGCTGGGATCTGTTTCTCTCCGTCCTTCACATAATGGATATTATTGATTGTTACCCTACCACCTTCGAAAAAGGCTGGAATAATGATATGTCCATCGTACATTCTTCCAGTATGTATCAATACTTCATCAGCTAACACATCGGTTTCGAGGGGATAATGTCCTCGCAAGGTTGAATCACTTCGGCTGATAAATTCAAAATCCGCTTTTTCCTCCTTCGCAACTTGAACCACATTTCTCGCAATCTCTCGATTGATTCTCTCGGTTTCTTCAGCCACGTAACTCCTCGTATTGGTAAGAATATAAAAAACAGTTTGCGGTTGACGGAAAGCTTCGCGCAACAGGTCCACATCCCACTCAGTCAAAACTTCAATATCCTGCACCGTCTGCACACCAGTCGGGTCATCATCCAAAACAATGATTTTCTTCTTTGATTGTTCGTTCAACTCCCGCAAACGTTCGCGCAGATTTGAATGATTAAATATATCTAGTTTCATAGCCTCTCCCCCTGGGGCAATATTAACTATTATTAAATAATTCAGTCCCCTCTATTCTAGCAAACTATAGAGTGGAATTCCATTAAGGAAGCTAGAAGTTATCTCTTTTAACCATAAAAAAACACCCTTTTATAAAGGATGTTTTTTTGTGTTCCAAAATCTAAGTTGACGCCGGATCCCTTCTTCCATCCGTCCTTCCTAAGATGCGATGGAATATAAATTCAACAATCGCTAATGCAACCACCATTGTCACTAATTCGCCAAACGAAAGAGACCAGTTCATGAAATACGATACCACCCAAAAGTAGATAAACGCTAAAACAGCATCCCCAATAGTCGCTACTGTATTATTACTAAACCGCAATACCATCATGTCACCCAGAACATAAGAAATCACACTTAAGACTAGCGCAGCAACCACACTGGATAAAAAGGTGGCCTCCGTGAACCACATCAGCAAGGGAACTACAACAATGCCATTTAACAAAAATTTCCCAAGGAAACGACCCATTTTTTCATTTTCCTTTCTAAGTTTATTTTACTTATAAATTATTTTTAGCAGATGTTGTTGAAATTATTAGTAAGCAAAGTACTTACCAAACCCATTGATGATACACCCAATTACTAATAAATACAGCAAGTCCAAGGACCACGTTAACCCATCCAATATACTTGGAAACCTTTGCTTCCTTCTTCATTTTTTCCAATTTATAGCCTTTCACATCAAATAACAGGATGAGGATTCCTGTTACAACTAGTAAAAAAACCGTATAATTTAGGTATCCAATCATGTCTTGCTTCCTTTCCTCTTTTATTGTGCCTTCATTCCTACTCTACGGATACTAATGGTAACATCAACTTTAACCGGAATTTCTTTATATGTTTCCTGCCATTTTCCCTTCGTTTGAATGGACTTGTTCCAATAAGCAGAATGTTTTCCACGGACGATCTCCCCTATTCCTAAAATGTCAGAGCCCTGTTTTTGGGTTTTGTGTATTAATTCTTCAAATGCTTTTCCAGCCTTTGTGCCCATTGCTTTTTCAATGTTAGTAATCGTTTTAGGGTCCTTCAAATCGAATTGAGCATTGCTTTTTTCCGCCAGATCCCCCTCAATATGGACCTTCGCTTTAACTTGGGGCAGGCCGTTTTTAATATTCACATCTATTTTTGCGGTACGGTCGGAGGAAACGAAAAGAACTGCTCCGGGCTGACCTGGAACGTCAGATAGAGCGGAATATCCTCCAGGATTGATTCCTTTCATCGCCATGAAATGCCCAATTTCCAATGGGGTTGTCGTCCCCACCAGTTTATCCCCCCTAAAATAAGCCAATCCGGAAAGAAGAATAGATCTCTTTTTGGAGATTTCCACATACGGAAGATATGCCTCCTGGCCTTTGCTGGTAAGCGCTGACCAAAACGCACCAAGAAAAGCATTAGGCATTTTGCCTTGTTTGACCGCCCCGTCTAGAACGGCGAGAAGATAAAGGGCTGGCACACGTTCTAATTCTGGATTAAGTTTAACTACCTCTGACGCCTCTCCTTTCGAAATAACCATCCAGGCTGCTCTTCTTACTTCAGGATTCCGCCGAAGGGCATCGTTCATATTTTGTAGTCCCTTCCTTGCTACCCTTTCATTAACAACGATCACGCGCAAATGTCCTAGAAACAATCGATCAGCCACTTCCTGCTGCAGATTATAGATAGCATCCTCCACAGTGTGACCGACAACATCTAAGATCCAAACAGGTTTTTCCCCTGATCCACCACCTCCCTGGGCTGGTCCCAAAGGAATGCGACCTGGCACTGCAATCTGTGCCGTCAGACGAAGCATTCTTTTTTGCGACCGCGGAACTTCGCCGCGAAGATGGCTTACATCATTTTCTTCTTCAGCAGCCTCCGGGTTGGCCTCATCTATGGCAATCGCAAGTACCACAGCTCTTTCTTCAATTTCCAGGCGATCCCAACAGCCAGTTAGTAAGGGAATAACGAGGAGTACCCAGCACAAAACCTTAACGATTCGTGCGAGTTGCATGGTTCTTCCCCCTTTTCTTACGGATCAATGCCACTACCCATAAAATTGTTGGATAGACAACGGTGATAAGAAGCCCAAATCGGCCGACGATCTCAATTAATTCATACATTTGTAAAACATTATCCGGTACCATAGCAATAATAAAAACAAAGGGCAGAAAGAAAAGGGAAAACATACGATGGTTTCGCAATTGAAAAAGTTCGGTAGTGGCATGAATCATTAAAAAATAACTGGAAAATAAGGTGGTAAACACTGCTGTAACCCATACGGCAAGAAAGGCCGCATCCAGCCTCTCTAAAATATTCGCCGGCAAAGACGTTGTCTTTGCTAATTCAAGTGTTGGCCAAAGCAATAGTTTGACCTCCTCCGCTCCAAATACAGCAAGGGAAGCAATGACTATAATTAAATATAGTCCTCCAGCAATTGTCATCCCCCAGATACTTGCGGTCATTGCCCGGTCGGGGCGACGCATCGAAGGAATTATCATCGTCAAAATAAAAAAACCTTGAAATAAAGCCGCCACAGTGAGTACCCCTATAAACATCCCATTTGGTTCATTCCCCCATATTGGTAACAGCCTGATTACCTCCGCGTTTTTCAAGGAAAGAATGACAATAAGGATCACCGGGGCCAAGATGATGGGGGAGTAAAAATGATGGATATAAGCAAATGTTGTGATATCATTGCGTGTAGTAATAGCAGCTAATAGCAGCATCACAATAACGGTGATTTCTAATGGAGTTCTCCGTAATACTGAGGTAATCACAACTTCCCCGAATTCACGTGAAGCAAGGGCAGTTAGCACAGCAAAAAAAGCAATGATAACGATGCTCCCAAAGCGTGCCATTGGTTTACCCAAGATTACCTCACTGTAGCGGATAAGGGATTGATTGGGAAACCGCATACCGAGTAGAGTAATCATAACCAACCCGAAAAAAGCAAGTAGAATACCTAAAAGGGTCACAAGCGGCGCGCCTGTATCTCCGGAGAGAACAGCAATCCGAGGAAGGGCCAACACCCCAACACCAATGATCGTGCTAATTAAAATAATGGCCGCCTGCAATACCGTAATCTCACGTGGTGTCTCCATCTGGGGAATCCTCCTTACGATTTCCAACATCAACCGGATCAAGCGTATTACTTGGAGGTTGCTTTAATTTCTGCATCACGTCATCTCCTAAGCGTTCCCGATTGGCTGTATGCAAGGAGGCAGGTCGCTTCTTCATCCACCAAAGCGGGGCGCGGATCACGATGTCTTTCATCCCTTGATAGTTCCCCGGTACGATTGGACTCATATAAGGAACACCGTAAGAGCGTAGGGAGAGCATGTGATTAATAATGAGTATGATCCCTACCATCACTCCATAAAGCCCAAATATGCCAGCAAGAATAATGATCGGAAAACGCAAAAGACGTAAAGCAATGGCTGCATTATAGGCAGGAGTAGCAAAGGATCCAATTGTCGTCAAGGCGATGACAACCACTGTAATCGGACTAACAAACCCGGCAGATACTGCTGCTTGTCCAATCACAAGCACACCTACGATCGATAGTGCTCCCCCTACTTGTTGAGGTAAGCGGACAGTGGCTTCACGGAGAATCTCCATCGATACCTCCATTACAAATACTTCGACCACGGCCGGAAAAGGCACGCCTGCTCTACCTCCAGCTACCGCAACCGCAAATTGAGTGGGGATTAATTCGGGATTAAAGGATATAATGGCTACATAAAGCGATGAAGTGATTAGCGAGAAAAACAGGGATATCAAACGGATGATACGAATAGCACTGGCCACAAGAAATCTTTGGGCATAATCCTCAGGCGTCTGATAAAATTGATGAAATACCGTTGGCACAATTAAAGCAAAAGGAGAGCCATCAGCTAGAATAGCGACCCTCCCCTCCACCAGTTGAGCAACCGTCTTGTCCGGCCTCTCAGTGTTCTGGATCTGTGGAAAAGGGGACAAATGGTTGTCTTCTATAAATTGCTCTATATACCCTACATCAAGCACCACATCCATATCGATTGCCCCAATCCGATCTTTTACTTCTTCCACTAATTTTGGATTAGCAATTCCTTCAATATAGCAAATGGCAACTTTTGATTTGGTTACTCTGCCTACCTCCATCATTTTTATGCGAAAGTCAGCGGTTTGTAAACGATAGCGCAACAATGAAAGATTGGTCCCGATTTGTTCGATGAATCCTTCGCGCGGTCCGCGAATCACCTGCTCGGTGCCAGGTTGGTCAATTGCCCGCTTTTCAATCTTTCTCGTCCCAACGACAAAAGCATCTTTTATTCCTTCAATGAATATAATGGTTTCGCCACAATGGATGGCATGGACAATTTTCGCTAAATCAATTTCTAAACGTAAATCACTATGGTAAAGAGTTTCATCTTTTATGACCTCTTTCAAACGATTCTCATTCCAATGTCCCCCTTTAGGAGGTGTTGACATGAGAGGCTTCATGACATCCATATTAATCAAGGTATGATCAACTAAACTTGAACAATAAACCAAGGCTGCTGCGTATTCTTTAAACACATGAAAACGCCGGGTTACCATATCATCACTGGCTCCAAGCAATTTCTGTATAATCGCCAATGTATCCTCAAGGTTTCCCGTGATTTGTTCATTTTTATGTTTCTCCAAGAATTGATGGGGAACACCGATGCTTCCTTTATTTGAACGATTTTTGTTTTTTTTTCTTTTCCAAAAGGACATTTATACGGCTCCTTATACCTGGTTTTTATTACCACCCATATTTTTTACCGGATGTCCTTTTTTATACTCACCAAGGGCTAATCGTTCCGTAACATGTGATCGGCTTAGCTTGTTTCAAAAGATTATTTTGTTATTTCGTAAACTGAGTTTTTATTTCCTTTTTGATGTAACCCATAAAATCCTCTGCTTTTCGCGTTGGAGCTTTTGTTATTAAGCTTATCCCAATAAATAAGATGGTTGAAATAAGCAACCCCCATACCCCGGAACCTAAATTCAACGGCTTAGATTTAGTGAATTCTAATATGAGTACAAGCAATCCTCCAACAATCACACTTGAAATCACACCGGCAGCTGTTCCTTTTTTCCAGAAGAAGACCCCAATAATCGCTGGTATAGCCACGGTTAATCCTGCGGAAGAGGCTACGGATAAGACTCCGATCAAATTAAGTTGCATTTTCGCAAAAATAAAGGCCAAAATAGCGATGATCGGCATGATAATTTTCCCAATGGCTAACTGTCTCTTTTCATCAACATTTTGTTTCAAATTCCCATAAACATCCCGAGCAAAAAGTGACGCTAGAGTCAATAGAATGGAATCAATGGTAGAAATCGCAGCAGCAATAATCGCTACCATAACAATAATACCAAGGACTGGCGGCACAAATTTAGAGGCTAATAAACTGGGGGTTGCCATATCTGGATTATCCAGCCCAGGGAATATACTTAAAGCGGAAAATCCCCACAAGACTGACACGAGTGTATAAATAAAACCGAATGCGAGAAATCCCATTAACATTCCTCTCAGGCTTTTAGGGGAACTTGGCATGAACAAGCGCTGACTGACCTGTGGGTTCGACAGACTGAAGAAGACCCAAGGGACAGTCATTGATATAAAGGTAGCTAGACTCCAAAAGCCATTTCCGGGAACGGTTAAAGACTCAGGATGATCTTTTTCTAAATTTGCAAAAAATTCACCGAATCCCCCCAAACCTTGGATGACCAAGATAACGACTGTAGTCGAAGCGATAATCATTAATAAGGCTTGTAAAGAATCAGTCCACATAACTGAACGAATCCCTGCAATAAAAGAAAAAACGATGGCAAGAATCGTAGCAATAATCACTCCCGTTGTAAAAGAAATTCCTCCATTTGTCATTCCCTCGACTAAATACCCCACACCAGCTAACTGGACTGCACTATACGGGATGAGAAAAATACAGCTAGAAAGGGAGATTACAACGGCTACGAGTTTATTATCATATCGGTCACCAAGCATTTCTGAGGGTGTAACATACCCATATTTCTTGCCAGCTAACCAAAACCTTGGTCCGAAAAAGGCAACTAAACTCACCCCGGCAAAATAGATCATTTCAAATCCAAGGGCACCAACTCCCCCTTTATAGGTTAAACCAGACAATCCAACCATCATAAAAGCACTATATGTAGTGGCACTATAACTTAACGCAGATACAAAACCGTTCATTTTTCGATTTCCAAGAAAATATCCTGACATCGTTAATTCTTTTCCGCTTCGGGATAGGTAGGCAACATATAGGGACAATGCCGTGTAAATTCCAAATCCCCACCAAATTAAATGGTTCGACAAATTAAGACCTCCAATCCTTTGTGATAACGAAATTGACAACAATAATGACTAGACCAAGCAAGAGCCAAAGCAGAAAACTTCCGTACCATTTAACAACATCCGTTAAAACCGTATAAGGAATGATGTATGCAAGCAAAATCAATAAACCACAAAGAATGATCCAGAATGATTCTTTTTTCTCCATATTACTTGCCCCTTTACCAGTTTTATACATGACATACTTTATCATCTTACCATATTATTCCACAAATCTTAGCCGCTTTTTCCCCTATTCCAAACAAAATACAAAAGGATAACGGGAAAATTTCCCGCTATCCTTTAAAAATCATCGCCACCAAAAAAGTCAAATCCTCCACCATCATCCACATCTTCCCCGCCATCTGCTGCTTCCATTTCATCGTCACCAAACAGCAAATCATCAAGCAGCATTCCACCTAACATTCCTGCGGCAAATCCGCCCATAGCACCGGCTAATCCTCCACCGCGACGACCTTGGCGACCATCCTGCTCTACTCCTTGAGAACTCATGTACTTAGATGCTGGGTATTCGTGTGGATTTTGGATCATTTCTTCAATCATATTTTTCATTTTACTGGAAGTTGTCTGCATGTCATCAAGTTCTTCATTACTAAAGAACACTTCCCTTTTCAATTCCTTTTCCCCAAAGCCATATACAGACCTAAGATCTACCTCCAGTAATAAGCGAATTCCCGTTTCCTCAATGGCAGCGATAAATTCCAATTCGTTAAGCATGTCGTTAAAATGTGTTGTAGGAGAAAATGAAAATTCTTGGCTGTAACCGTCAAATTTTCGAGAATCCATTTTTTCGCGGAATCCCAGCAACCCTAGAGCTTGGACAAGCTGATTAAACCTCATTGGTGGCACGATTTGAATATAATCCTTATCTAAATCATCGACCCCCCCGGCGATATCCATTCTAGTGGAAAAGAAGTACGATACTGTCCCTCCAGAAATCAGAAGATCAAGAGGAAGATCATATGTAAAAGGAATAACTTTTCTTTCTCCTGCCCTGATTATAAAAGATGAATGAACCGGAATAGAAGCAACAAGCTGTGAAAATTCCTTCCCCCTAAGATTCATTTTCAAATTGAGGTCCAAAGAAATTTTATTTATTTCCTGATCAACAGATCCCCCCTTCACCCTAAATTCTCCTTCAACCCTCTCACCTAGCGCATATTCCTGCTTGTGCAAAACAAAATCAATGACCGCTGAGCCAACCCCAAGTTTTGCCATGAATTTTTTAAACATCACTATCTACCATCCTTTCCTTTGTATTTAAATTAAGCACGCGTGCTTGTCTATAAACATTTACGTTGTAAATCCATGTGAAGTTCCATTTTTAATTATTTATTAATTCTATAGGACAATAATCGATTTGTCCTTAAAGTAAAAAATTCCGCTTTTATCTATCTTTCGTTTGTCGAATGCAGAATCATCGATTCTTTTCTTGTTGATATTTCAATTACGATTTATTGGTTATTATTTCTGCACTCCTCATAAGGTTAAATAACAATCCGAATTTTATATTAGCTAACTGATTACCTTTTTTATCCATAAACCACTACCAAACAAATGATTGGGGGAACATTATGAAAACTACATCTATGGTCCAATTGTTAGAAGTGGGAAATTTCTTATTTCGTAAGCAAATCCAATTCAAGAAAACATTTGATGTAGAGTATGAATTTTTAGCAAACGAAATCAAATTGGTCCTGCAAATAATCCTTTCATCAATGGAGATTCTTCAAGGAGACAGTGATGGGAAAAACATTTATGTTGTCCATACGGATCATTATGAGCACCTTACGCAAGCTTTCTTTGCATACTGTAACGATAAAATAACAACTGATGAAATGGTTGATCTAATCCATGCTCTAAAATTGGAAGAAAAACATGTAATCAACGGAGCACCGCTATCTAGTGATTACACGCATTCCCATTCCATCAATGCACTTTTCACACTAAAATATTCAATACAAATAAAAAGACAGAAGCTTGCCCATGTAATTGGTGGGGAATGTGACTTTATGCGTGCTGAAAAGAAAATTGTGCAAATCGCATTGGATGAATTAGGGAATAGGCGGTATTTTAATTAGAGAAGGAAGTTAATTTTGTTTTAACCCGCAAGTACCCAAGCCAATAAGTCCCTCCCTCATATATTAGTTAAGAGCACATCAACATTTACTTCACCTTATGGTTAGAAATGAGTCGAGAATAAGAAATCATTTTGGGGGATTTAGGATGGAACACTTTTACGAGATCCTTTCAGACAATGATACCGTGAATCGCTTATGTCTTCCATCTATTCATGCGGAAAGGCTGGGGATCCATAACCACAAGCAACTCCTTCTTACATTCGGCACAAAGAGCATGTCCGTGGAACTGAAGGCAGAACCCATGTCGAATCATTCTACCTTGCGAATCTCCAAAGCGATCCTTGAACAGCTTCAATTGCCTAACCTCCCCTATTACCAGATCCGCTGGCGAGATCCTGAATTAGTCATTGGGCCTTACCTTGGAATCCTTGTGACCAAAGCACATTCGTTCCTCGAAGAACAGACAACTCAATTGCTTTCAAGTTTCACACAAAACTATGAACAGTCGGGAGGAGCTATTCTTGCTTTTTCGTTGGAGGGGGTCAACCCTAACGATAGACAGATTCGTGGTTTTCTTTACAATCCTCACTCCAAACGTTGGGAGGAAGGACGCTATGCCTATCCCACTGCGCTGTTCTCCGTGCTAGAGGAACATGTACCAGAACACCAGAATCATTTGCATTCAACGATGAAACATTTCCACGAGATTCTTGACAAACGGGTATTCAATTTTCCAACATTTAATAAATGGGAGATGCATAAGTGGCTGAGGCAATACCCTCTGATTGAAGGTTATCTTCCAGACACTCTATTATACAGCGAACCCAAGGAAATTCATCAAATGCTGAAGAAGCATCAAAAAGTTTATATTCGTCCAGTTCATGTTCAACATGAATTGGCTTTAATAAAAGCGGAAAAGGTCAAAAACGGGGTTGCTGTGCGATACCAGGGTAAAGTCCACAATTATAAGGCTGTGCTGCGACACCGCAAGGAATTTGTTTCCTTTTTCTTAGAACATCTGACTCCCCATGAGTACCTCATCCAGGAAGCCATTGATTTGCCAACAATTAAAGGAAGAATTGTTGATTTCCGCCTCGCACTCATTAAAGACGGAAAAGGGGAGTGGGCGAACTTAGGTATATTAGGAAGATATATAGAGAAAAGAAGTCAGGGTTGCACTGTAGGATCTGTGGAGTCAGGCAAACTAACTTTAAAAAAGGTTTTGGATCTAGGGCATGAAGGGGCAATTTCCTGGAATGAGTGGATGACCTACCTCTCTATCCAGGCAGCAAAGGCGATGGAGGAATATGGAAGCCATTGTGGAAATCTTGGTCTTGATTTAGCTCTCGACAAAAGAAAAAGACTATGGCTCCTCGGGATGAATAGTGAAAAACCAAACAGCTATATCGACCCGACCGAATTGCAGAAAATTCGGCATTTGAGCATGCAGTATTGTAAACGACTTGCAGGTTTTTAATCAGGGGGACTGTCAGTGCCTCCTATCTTCGTTCTTTTCCTAATAAAAACTAAAAAGCCTTTGCATCGACCACATATGGTGCAAAGGCTTCTCACTGTACCCTATAATTAAACTGAGAACATCTTTTGACGATGATAGACGATCCGACTGGTAATCTTGCCTTTTAAACCATCATCAAGACAATCCCTAAGCAACTGTTCATGATGGCAGTACCAGTAACAGTGCCATTGGTATTTTATTTTCTGTACAAGTGACATACTAATCCCCCTAATCTACCACACAAAACGACGGAGGCGATCTAAATCTTGTATTCGGCAGCTGGCTGGCATTCTGATTTTCATCAGCGAAGCCCCTCTAGCTTTGCGTCACCACTTTTCAATGGCTTTGCCATTATCGTACGATTTGTGTGTGTTTATTTTACATATAATAATCTTACAGAAAAATCGACAAAGTTCGAATGGGTACATAGAACTAATTATCAGTTTTATATATAGGTACAAATAACCGTTTTTGTGTGATACAAAACTATCTTGGGTTATTGATAATCCTTAAAATCAATCTTCCGAATGACAACTCTTGTCTCCCCATTTGGGGTGCTTACCGGAACGACTTCGTCTAATGAGCGCAGCAATAACTGTCTGCCCAACGGGGATAAAACTGAAATATATCCACGATCTGGGTCGCTTTGCTCCGGAAACCCGATAGTAAATTGATCTTCAAAATTATCTTCTTCAAAGACAACTGATACCCGGCTACCAATAAATACTTTCGGTAAGGATGAATGGGCTTGTTGATCAAACTCACCCAAAAACTTTTCGACTTCATTTACATAATTATCAAAAAATGGATGATTCCTTTCTTGATTTGGCGCATTGGCCTTATATTGGTCCTGCAGTTCTACTCGCTTTTCATCAATAAAAATAAGCTGCTTAACTAAACTATTATGGAGCGGGTGACGGGTGCTATGGCTCATCGTAGATAGCCCCCTTACCAGGATTCATCCACTTGCAAAATTTTGATTCTAATCCCATGATTTTTCTCCTCCTGACATATAAAAATAGAGATTCTCGAAAGAATCTCTTCTACATTGTACCATACTAAGGGCATATTTACTCTATCCCTGTCCCCGCAAAATTCCTAATCATATTTCTCATCATTTTCTTGTTCTACACCATCTATAAGCAGGTCAAGTTCCATTTCGAAAGGCAAATAAAGGGGGTCTGGAAGCTTTCCTACTAAAATCTTAATTACAGAATGTTGCAACCCTTCTTCTAAATCTGCGGGTCTATCAATCGTATGAAACCATTCTTTAAAAGTCTCAATAAACTGATAAAACTGGTGCTCCAATAAGGTGGCTTGTTCTTCAGCCCCTCCTAAAATATGTGTTTGTTTATTACGCTGCCATTGCTCAAGCAAAGTTTCTAAAGCCGCAAATAATTTTTCCTCCATTTTCATCACCCACCTACCCTATTTTTTTCAAATAGTGATGTCCGTCACACTTTACTATAATTACTCACGTTAGAATAGTAAATAAGTAGATATTGCAGTTGATTTTATTAGGAGGGTGATTTTATGGATATGTACAAGGTCTATACTGCTATGGGGGATTTTACCCGTCACGGAATTTATCAATTTATGTATAACATAAAAAAAGAAGTAACTGTAAATGAGGTAGCTGAGGAATTTTCCATCCATCCTAATGTTGCCCGGTCACACCTAACGAAATTGGAAGCTGCCCACCTGATCCAGTCCACTACACAGGAGAAAGAAGGACGGGCTGGCAGACCCTCGCGTACCTATAGTATTTCCACTGAAGAGGTGTCAATACAATTCCCGGTAAAAAAAGCGAATATTTATGAGGATATCATCCTCTCTAGTATTAGCGACTTAGGTGATATCGGCAAAGAAGCATTTCAAGAAATTGGGGCAAAGATCGCCCAAAAACAAGCCACAGAACAGATGAAAAAGGACCGGCTCACCGGTATAGAGGACCCTCGATTAATGGATAGCCTGCAAAAATTCTTGGAATCCCAAAGCTTAAATCCTGAAATCGATCAAACCAAAAATCAAATTTCCTTAGAAGTCTTTAATTGTCCATTCCGTCAACAAGCGAAAAAACATTCAGAACTTGTTTGCTCTATGCATAGCCGTATGCTAAAAGAAATCATCCAGACCTATCTAGGTGAAGACGTTGAATGGAAAGAAGAAGAAAATATGCTTTATGATGGGGAGCGAACCTGTCTATACTTTGCAAAATTAAAAGAAAAAGGGGCTTTAAATTAGCGGAAAAATATTTTCCGCTATTTTTATAGTCCTCCATTCTACACCTGGAATCCTTTTAGTTATCTTCACATATTTATAATAAATATAAAATGATGTGTGGGGGTGGTTCATTTTGGAGTTGAATATATTCCTCATTTTTGAATGGGACTCTTATCTTGCACTTCTTTTCTTCGTCATTGGATTATCCACCTATGCAATAACGATTCAACTCCTCAACAATAGACCGGCACCAACCTTTTCCTTCCATTTCAACACATCCATCATCACCACGAACATCAACATTAATTGGCTTCGATCTCCAGGAAAACATCGCAAGACTCCCATCTTCATTTGGTTTAAACAATTGAAAAGGGATGACAAAATGGCTGAACCCTATTATCTGATCAAATATCCAAATCATCAAAATAATAGGGGATGATATAATGGAGATAAGCGAAATTATTGCTGATGTACTCTTGTATATTTTTGCATTGCCTCTGATGGCTTTTCAATCATTGGAACTGATCAAGGCATTCATTCAATTTGCTGCGGACATTGCGCAGTACTTTCAAAAATAATGGGCAAACCCTTGTGGGTTGCCCTTTTAACTTTGTGTTTCTCCTCTTAAATTAGGAATCATTATCCTCAGATACAATAAAACCCCACCAAGCAGAGCTGCCACGCCAACGATCGCAAGCTGGACCGGAACGCCTAATGTTAAACCTAGTTGGAAGGCACCAACTCCTAAAACCATGAACAGATTTTCGCTAAAATTCTGGATCGCAATTGTTTTCCCAGAGCCTACCCTATCTTTTCCTTCCAACTGCAAAACAGCATTCATTGGGATTAAAAAAATGGATCCGAGAACCCCAATGATAAACAATTCGATAACAGTAATGTATATATGAAATGAAAACACAGAAACAAGGATGACCAACATCATCAGGAATCCATAAAGATAGGATTTATAAAATCTTCCCACGGTGGTAAGATATGGAGCAAGCAATGCTCCTACAACGATTCCAACACCTGTCACACCAACAACCATGGACTGCTGAAATTTATCGGTGATGAAGAGCTGCTCTGCCAACCAAATCAAGAAAGCAAGGCGCAGGACGGAAGAAGTCATCCAAAAAGCACTCGTACCAAGAAGGGTAAAACGTGTTTTTTTCATCCTGAAAAGCAACTTCACTTCCTGAAAAAATGCCCGTGCAGATACCCTATAACGAATCTCCTCATTGCCTGGATCGCATTGAACAAAGGGGCTTAAAACTAGCGAGATCAAATACAAAACAAAACATATGGTCATTCCGATCATCGGGGAAAAGGCCGCTAAATACCCTCCCCCTAATGTTCCCAATAAAATGGCTGCAATGGTCGATGATTCCAGCTGACCATTTGCCTTCATTAATAGCTGGGATTGCCCACGGCAGATCTCCACCAATACCCCATATTTTGCAGGTGAGTAAACAACCGCGCCAATTCCTACGACTGCATAAGAAATAACCGGAGAAGCCCCCAACAGCATAAACAAAATACCCACTGCCTTCAGACAATTACCAATGACTAATACCTTCGATTTTCGGTGGCGATCGGCAAACGCCCCAACGAACGGTGCTAATACCACGTATGCGAGCAGAAAACCTATTTGGACGACTGCCATCTCTCTTTCCGGTTCACTCATTCCTGTATTAGCAAGCAAGCCTAAAATCACAAAGAAAATAACATTATCTGCAAAAGCACTGATGAACTGCGCAATGTTCAATACCCGTAAGGATCGGAGTGGATGGATGATGTTCATATGATCCTCCTATCCTGGTTGATGGCCCATTGTTTTAACGTCACATAATCCGTCTTTCCGCTCCCCAACAGAGGAAGCTGATGAACAGCGATCACCTTTGCTGGTATTAACATGGGAGAATAGTGATGCTGTTGCAGCCAGTGACGAAGAACCTCCACTCGATCCTCCTCTTTTGTGGTGAAAAGATAGATCCGTTCTCCCCGGCGCGAATCCGGGACGGAAACGGCAGCCAACTCAGGATGATCGTAACATCGTTCTGCAAGAGCTTCGACCAACTGCAAGGAAATCATCTCTCCCCCTACCTTCGCAAATCGCTTCAGACGAGCCTGAATAGTTAAGAAGCCATCCTCGTTCTCTTCCACTATATCTCCTGTATCATACCATTCATCCGCTGGGCAGAAACCTTGACTATGCATTAAATAACCTTTCATTACATTCGGTCCTTTAACGAGCAGTCTGCCACCCCGTTCAATCCCCGGTATAGACTCAATCCTTAATTCCATTCCAGGCACTAGCCTACCAACCGTATTTTTCTGATACGCCAGTGGAGTATTGATCGATAAAACAGGAGACGTCTCCGTTGCCCCATATCCTTCCAGGATTCGTATTCCAAACTTTTCCGCCCACAGCTGACGAACCTCTTCCTTCAATGGCTCAGCCCCAGCAACGACATAGCGCAGGGAATAAAAGTCATATGGATGCGCAAATCTTCCATATCCAGCAAGAAATGTTGAGGTTCCAAACAACAAGGTTGCATTTTTATCATAACAAAGCTCCGGAATCGCCTTATAATGCAGAGGACTTGGATATAAATAGGTCTGCACACCGGTGAGAACCGGCAGGATGGTTCCAGCAGTCAGGCCAAAACTGTGAAACATCGGCAGTGCATTAAAAATTTTATCTTTGGCTGTCACGTCAATTGTACACAGCACTTGCTGGATATTCGCATGGATATTTCGGTGAGTGAGCACAACACCCTTTGGTTTCGCTTCACTTCCCGATGTAAATAAAACTAGTTCGTTTACATCTGCTTGTGACTTGCTACCCATTAGGTAATCAATCAAAGCTCTCACTTTATGATAATACGTTACCTGATCTTTGAGATCCTCTAAATACACAATCCGATAAGATCCTTCCAGGTGTAAAAGAAGCTCCTGCACCCCGGCTTTTTCAATAAACTGCTTGGAGGTTAAAATGGTTTTAATCTCAGCGGTTTCGCAGCATTCGCGAACTGTTTGAATTCCTTGTGTAAAGTTTAATATAGCCGGTGTGATGCCGATCCGAAACAAGGAAAATAACGCTATGAGATGTCCATTGGAGCTGGGAAGAAGAACCCCCACTCTGTTCTCCTTTTTGTATTGAATCAGCTTTTGACTTAAGGCATGACTTGCTAGAATGAGCTTACGATAGGATAATGATTGCGTTGGGTCTTCTACAATCGTTTGGTCAGCACCGTTAAGGCGGGCACTTTGCAATAATTCATTATACAAATTCACTTGCTCTTTTAACCTGCTGTTTAACCAGGCATTTTGCAAAATACGGTAGATGTGCTCCGTTGCTTGCTTTTTTTGTACCCTCATCGATTTCCCCTCTTCTCGGTTTAAGGAGAAGGCTGTTTCAATCGTGATTTTCACACGGGGGAACAAGTGGGTCCGCTGTTTGTCGCCCAAATAAGAAAGCTTCGATCGTTCAAGGCCGTTTAGAATCACGGGATAAATGGATGCCCCTGTACGTAAAGCTAGGTAACCAATCCCGTTGTAGATTTTCATTAGCCCACCTGTCGTCGTAATTCGTCCCTCAGGAAAAATCACCAGTGGCTGCTGTTGATTTACAATTCGTACCATCTGACGGATGGAATATGGATTGTGCGGGTTAATCATAATATGTTTGCGAAACTTCATCATCCAGGAGAAGCGCTGGGCGATCCCTGTATTAACAACAAAAGTTACATTACTTGGAAGAAATAGTGCAAGAAAAACCGCATCTAGTAATGAAGTATGGTTTGACATAAGAATCACTGGGCGGGAAAAATCCAGCTTTTCTAATCCTTGTATTTTCACCCTAAAAAAAATTCGTATAAACCATTTCATAATGTTCAGAAGAAATTCCATTGCATATCACCTTTTTCCTGTTCTTTCCTTTCATTTTACAGGGTTCTACGAATTACATAAGTACCAACTTTACTTGGTACCTCTCTAGGAAAAAGGTAAATTGAATTACTCGATCATCTTCTTCTTTTTAGCGATCTCTGCAGCTTCCTTACTAGAGGAAACCCCCATCTTCTTCAGGATTCTGTTAATATGATTTTTAATTGTACGCTTGGTAATAAACAGGGACTTTTCAATTTCAGATTGTGTGTGCCCCTGTTGAACCATTTTCAAAATATCCTTTTCTGCATTGGTTAATAAGTTCTGTTGCTCCTCCCGGCGTAGACGCACAAGTTCCTTTCGTAAGACCTCTGCGGCAGAAGAATGAATCACAGACTGCTTTTCAAAGGCTGATCGAATCATCGAAGGAATATCTTGAAAATGAAGTTTATTGACGTAATTCACTACCCCTGCCGCAAAGGCATCAAGAATCACTTCCTCTTGATCCAATGAGGTGAGCATAATAATGCTGACAGGTTTACCCTGATCCATGATTTCCATTGCAGTATCAATGCCATCTAGATTGTTCCCCGTGAGATTAATATCCATAAGAATGACATCTATTTCATGAGCCCCCCATTTTTCCAAGGCCTCTTCTTTTGTCTGAGCAGAACATACCAAATGTATACCGGTTTCAACACTAATAAGATCCGCAATACCTCGTTGCCAAACCGGATCATCTTCCACCATCATGACCTGGATTTGTCGCATTCTTGTGTCCCCTCCTTTTGTTCTATTTCACTCACATTCATTTGTCTTTTCCTTGGAATATACAAATATACACGTGTGCCACTGCCAACCGTACTGTCCATTTCCATCAAACCTTGATGTTTTCGCAAAACTTGATAACAATAGGCCAAACCTAGTCCAAAATGGGACTCTGAATGTTTCTTCGTGGAAAAAAAAGGTTCAAATACATGGGCAAGTTGTTCCCTCGGTATTCCTTTTCCATTATCTTTCAGGACAAAGACAAAATACTTTTTGGATACATAGGACTCAATTTCCAGCTTCCCCCCTACAGGTACGGCTTCGATGGCATTCATAAGAAGATTAATCCATACTTCCTTGAGCTGTACAGGATCTACCCAAAGCGTCCAACGCGGTTTGCTAACCTGAACCAATTCGATTTGCTTTTGCTGCAAATACGGATGCACATGATCGATCGCCTGGTTTAGCAATTCATCCATTGGACAAGCCGATTCCTTTAAAGGAATTTCCTGTACCTTTCCTTGAATCCGTTGCACCATGTTTAACATATGTTCTGTCGACTGCTGCAAATCTCGGATATCTTCACGAATTTCCGGCTGATCCTCCGTCAGCCTGTTTAACCGATGAAGAATCAACTGCATTTTTCCAACTTCATTCTTAATAGAATGATTTAAAATACTTGTTCCAGAGGTTAATGCCCGCAAGGTCATATTCAGACGATTTTGCTCAACGCTTAATTTTACTCCCAATACGCCGTGTTTTAAGGCAAAGCCGACAAATAAAAGAAACTGTGCAAATATTAATAAAGCATTATATCTCCATGCCTCATACCATCCATAAAGACGGAAGATATAAATCGTTAAGGTTATAAATAGAATGGGGGCAACCCCGATCATGAGCACTACATATCTCCCTCTTCTTAGAAGCGGATCCTTCTCGCGAAAATAGAGGTACAGCAATAAAAGCGAGCTGAACAGCAAATAGGGAACAACCCAGATATTCGTAATCCGATAATTGATGAGTAACTCTGGAACAACCGGTGTTGTAACTAGACTGTAGATAATAGGAAGCATAGCGATCCCTGCTACCCATTTTCTGGTCTGTTCGTTGATCGCTGGCCAAGAATGCAGGGCAAATAATAGAAAGGCATACGGCATTCCCATTTGACAGATCAAAGAAGCTGTATTTGCTGCATAGTGCAGCATCACATCAAAAGAAGGATTAATGAAATCCTGTAAAACAGGGCGTAGTTCGTCGTCTATGATTCCTGCCAAAAAGCCGAATCCCCCGATAAATGCAGTTAAACTGGCCCATCGGCTCGATGGCACCTTCCGATCTTTCATAATGAGTAAAATACTCATACTCCATAGGGCAAGCAGGACTACCCCCATAAACATGTGGCAAAAACTCCTTTTTCAGCGCAAATCCGGTTCATACATTCATTATAGTAGATTTCACGTCAAGAGATCATTTTTTTCGCGGAATGAAAGAACATTTTTCGCGCCTTAGAGCATATCCTCACATTTTTCTGAATATTCTATATAAAGGACCAACACATGTACTTCCCCTCCAGTCCTTGGCACATCTTTCACGGTGAATCACTGACCATTCCTGTAGAAAGGAAGAGCCTCCCATGATTCTATCACATTGCTGTGGCGCTCCTACCCACATGGCCTACTTGTCTGATGACCCCTTTGTTTACGATGACATGTATGATCTGCAGACCCCTGTCCCCGTCTGTTTAAAGTGCAAAAAAACGATTGGTCCCATACAACCTAAACCATCAAGAGATGACATAAGAAAAACAATACGTCTTAAAGGAGGATGGAAATGCATTTACAGAGAGCCTTAACTTCAAATCGGAAGATGGATCTATGGGTGGAATTGATCCAAACAGTCAGTGGTCTACTGTTAGTTGGCTTTCTATGGACACATATGATTTTTGTTGCGTCCATTCTGCTCGGTGTGGAAGCCTTTAACACGCTCGCTAAATTTATGGAGGACTTTGGCCTGCTTCCATTAGCTGTCATCTTTATTATTTTAGCCGTTGCTGCACATGTCGGTGCAGTTCTCCGCCGCATTCCAGGTAGGTGGCAAGAGCAAAAAATTGTCTGGCGTCACGCTAAAACGATTAAACATCAGGATACTTGGTCCTGGCTCTTTCAGGCAGTTACTGGCAGTGCCATGCTGATCCTGATCATTATTCATGTGTTCGTTGTGGTTTACGCGGGAATCAATACCGAGCTTAGTGCGGATCGGGTTCATTCATGGATGTTGTGGTTTTATATCGTTCTTCTGCTCCTCGCCGAATACCACGCCAGCGTTGGTCTATACCGAACCTTGGTGAAATGGACCAATATGAAACGACGCAGTCTAAAATCGGTATTGCTGATCGTTACCATCTTCACAGTCGGGCTAGGTCTTCTTAGCTTGGCAGTATTTTATTCCCACGGAGGTTCACTATGAGTCGATATGATCTTTTTACGACAGATGTATTGATTGTTGGTGCCGGATTAGCAGGTGAACGGGCTGCCATAGAGGCAGCCTCTCAGGGCCTGCAAGTGATGATGTTGAGTTTGGTTCCACCGCGCCGATCTCACAGCTCGGCAGCACAGGGCGGCATGCAAGCATCTTTAGGAAATAGTGCGATGGGCAAAGGAGACAATCCAGACATTCATTTCGCCGATACGGTGAAAGGATCAGATTGGGGCTGTGATCAGGATGTTGCCCGCCTTTTTGCCGAAACAGCACCGATTGCGGTGCGCCAGATGGCGGCCTGGGGAGTCCCTTGGAATCGGGTAGTTGCAGGATCACGAATGTATGATGGGCAAGAAATCCATGAAGATCCGGAAAAAGAAGGGCTAATTACAGCACGAAATTTCGGTGGAACGGCCAAATGGCGTACATGCTATACGGCGGATGGCACAGGCCATACCATTCTTTATACCATGGATAGCATGGTAATCAAACTAGGGATTACTGTACACGATCGCACTGAGGCCTTGTCATTAATCCATGATGGCACAACCTGCAGTGGTGTAGTTGCCCGTTGCCTTCGAACCGGTCAGCTCCGAGTCTATACAGCAAGGTCTACGGTCATCGCCACAGGTGGGTACGGACGGCTTTATGGCGCTTCGACTAATGCCATTATCAACGAAGGTAACGGCATGTTCATAGCCATGGATACAGGAGTGGTGCCGTTAGGGAATATGGAAGCTGTGCAATTTCATCCAACAGGAATCGTTCCCTCATGGATCCTGATTACCGAAGGAGCCCGTGGGGATGGAGGCTATCTACTGGATAAAAATCACTACCGTTTCATGCCCGACTACGAACCGAAGAAGAAAGAGCTTGCCTCACGGGACGTTGTTTCCCGACGAATTATGCAGCATATTCGCCAAGGATACGGGGTAGAAAGTCCTTATGGGGCGCATGTTTGGCTAGACATCAGGCATCTTGGAGCAAAGCATATCAACACCAATTTACGAGAGATCGCAAATATTTCACGGAATTTTACCGGGATTGATCCCGTTCATGATCTGATTCCTGTCCGTCCTACCCAGCACTATAGTATGGGAGGAATTCGGACCAATATTGATGGCATGGCTTATGGGCTTAAAGGACTGTTTGCCCTTGGAGAAGCCGCTTGCTGGGATATGCATGGCTTCAATCGTTTGGGAGGGAATTCCCTTGCCGAGACGGTTGTCGCAGGAATGATCATCGGGGATAAGATCGCTAAGTATACCAAGGAGGCTTCCTTGGAGGTTTCTTCAAACCTTGTCGACGACCATGTAGGCGATCAAAGAAACCGGATACAAACCTTGCTTTCTCGGGGGAAGGCTGGTGAAAATGTGTATGAACTGCGCCGCCAAATGGAGCAGGTTCTGAGCGAAAATGTCGGCATTTTTCGAACGGAAGAGGCCCTGCAGCAAGCGGTTAACAGCTTGCATGAGCTACACCAGCGCGCTGGGTATGTGGGCTTGCGCGGCGGCGGCCAAGGTGCCGATCCTGAGCTATCCTCAGCTCTACGAATTCGGGGAATGCTCAAGTTAGCCTATTGTATTGCGGCAGGTGCTCTAGCCCGCAAAGAAAGTCGAGGAAGCCATTATCGGGAGGATTATCCAAAACGTGATGATGTCAATTGGCTGAAACGCACGTTGGCCTACTGGCCTGTTGAAGCTAATCAACCGACTCTGCAATATGAGGATGTGAAAATTACAGAGCTCCCTCCAGGTGACCGGGGGTATGGCGAAGCGAGCATCCCATCAAAGAGATAAGCATGAAAGGAGTAAATGAGATGAATTCACGTCAATTAACCTTTCGAATTTTTAGGTACAATCCAGAAACACCGGAACAACAGCCTACTATGCAAAATTATGTAATTGAGGAAGAGCCGGGAATGACTCTCTTTATCGCTCTAAATCGGATTCGTGAAACCTTGGATCCTACACTAAAATTTGATTTTGTTTGCCGGGCTGGGATTTGCGGTTCCTGCGGTATGCTGATCAATGGAACCCCCACCCTAGCCTGTCGAACGTTAACCAAAAATTTGCCGGAAAACATTACCCTGATGCCACTCCCCGTTTTCCAACTCCTAGGGGATCTATCTGTGGACACTGGTACATGGTTTCGCGATATGTCGATCCGCACCGAGTCCTGGGTACATACGGATGAGGAATTTGATCCACAGGCACCGGAAGTGCGAATGGATAACGAAACAGCCCTCTCAATCTACGAAGCTGAGCGATGCATCGAGTGCGGTTGCTGTATTGGGGGCTGTGCCACGGCAAATATCAAGCCGGATTTCATCGGGGCTGCAGGCGTCAATCGAGTCGCACGCTTCATGCTCGACCCGCGAGATCAACGAAGTGATCAGGAATATTTTGATGTCGTCGGCTCTGAGGATGGAATCTTCGGCTGCATCGGCCTCATGGCTTGCGACGACAACTGCCCCGTCGGAATCCCATTACAGGGACAACTCGCTTATGTTCGGAAAAAGATGGCTTCCGCTGGTTGGAAGCGGAAATGAGTTAAGTGAGAGGTTGCCTTGTGGGGTCTAAAAACTGGCCTTGTAGGGCAGCTTTTCTTTTTTATGGGGGGATTTTTTGGGGTAATGCGTCCCTCCGCATGCCCCTACTGATCAGGTGGGATGATTTCGCTTAGAAGATCTCGATTCGTTCATAGGAGCAGGGGCCATTTTTGGAGATTAGGCCGTTTAACCCCCATTTTTAAAATTTAGGGAAGAACAATGGAAGAAAGTCGGTCTTTTTTCTATTTATATGGGGGTATCCTGGGTGAATTTAGGGTGTAAACAGCTCCCTTTTCGTCACGTCTGTAAAAAATGAGCCTTCAGATCACAAAATGATCGATCCAGGTCACAAAATAAGGGATCCCGGTCACGGGAAATGAAATCCTGCTCACATTGGTGTAATGGTTTCAAATAAATACCCCCACATGTATACCGCTGCCCTTATTTCCCTTCCCCCTCAAGTGAAATTCGGGCAATCAAGGCCCACCTTGCTTTGCTCAAGGTTTCCTCAACCGAACCGTAGGAGGAAAGACTATTTTGATCTGTTGCCTGTATCCCCCACACTACTGCACTTTCATCATCGGGCACAGCTACCTTTCCATTCATTTTGATCGGCATTTGTGCCGTATATTTTTTGTCCTTGGGAATGCTCCCTTTCATACTGGTGTAACCTTTGCCTTGCTGAAACAAGACGAGATTAAGATCATATTGGAAGTTTTCATCCGTCCCTTGCTCCTGCTGGGCTGAAATGATAAATTCCCCGTTGAAATTCCCTTGTTTATCCATATCACGAATATTGGAGGCCATCGTTTGGACCGTCTGAACCTTCTTTCCATTCTCCCAGATTTCTGTTTCTACCTTTATTTTCGTTTTAGATCCTTCATATTCCAATTTTACTGCTCCAGCTTCCGAACCAAGGAAGGGCTTAAACTTCTCCGCATCACCGGCAAATAAATCGACCGGTGTGACACTCAAAACCCCAACATCGGTTTGTGCAGGCTGTTGTGGCGGTGCACTTTTCTCACTCATGGAACAGGCAGTAATGAAAAGAAGTAAAAAAATGATACAATAACGCATTCTTCAAACCTCCCATGATCACCTATTTGTATAGACGGTTAGCCAAATCAAATAGCGGAAAATTTTTCCGCTAACTATTACTGATAGCGATTACAACTAACCTGAACGCTCAATAACGGAAAACTTTACCGCTATTGAGCCCTGCTCTCCCGGATCCTTCTGAATAACGGAAAAAATTTCCGCTATTATAACCTTCGGCCCCAAAAACGCAGCCAAGTACTACCCTACAATAATGCGTTCCTTTAAATAGTGATAGCCGCTTTTTCGCTCATCCTTTTTCAATAACAAAAGGAAAGGTATAATCCCTATCCGGCCAATAAACATGAGCAGCATTAGAATAGATTTGCTAAGGACGCTTAACTCCGATGTGATCCCAACAGAGGAACCACACGTACCGAATGCAGAGCTTACGTCATAAATAATCGCAGTAAGTGGAAATGGTTCGTGCGCAAATATGACGAAGATGGACAGAATCACTATAATTATGGCAAAAATGAACACCATCAAGGCTTTTTGCACATCGTCCGGATGTAATTCCCGACGGAAAATCCTAATTTCCTGTCGGCCTCTCATGTAGGCCTTAATCGCTAATAAAACGACAATAAAAGTAGTGGTTCGTATCCCCCCACCCACACTGCTTGGAGAGGCTCCGATAAACATCAACATGCTGATGAAGATCTGTGTGGGTTCTGTTGTCATTGCCATGTCCATCGTCGATAGCCCCGCACTGCGACTCGTTACAGAATTAAAAAGAGAATAGACGAGAGCCTGGTGCCAACTTTTATCGACGAGATAATGGTTTCTTTCCAACAGCCAGAATCCGATAATCCCGACAATTAAAAGCCCAAAATAGGTCGCTGTTGTTACTTTCGTAAACAGGGAAAAGCGAAATTTTTTTTGCAAATGAACCGTTGCCAAAAATTCACTAATCTCGATCAGAACGGGAAAACCGATTCCTCCAAGGATAATTAAAAAGATATTGATGATTACAATCACATAATCATTGGCAAATGGCTGCAAGGATTCTCCTGTAATGTCGAAACCAGCATTCGTAAAAGCACTTACAGATGCAAAAATAGCATGATACAATGCATCAGGCCAATTTGTGTAATATCCTCTATAAATAAAATAGACACTAAGCAGGATGGCTCCAACCGCTTCAATAATCAGAGCAATTCTTAAAACACTAAGCATTAAGGCAACAAGGCCAGCCAATGTCGATTGGTTTTGATCAACCATAATCCATCTTCGCTGCTCAAGCCCGATAGCCCGTCCGAGAATAATCCACATAAATGTGCCGAGCACCATGATTCCAACTCCACCGATTTGAAACAAGACAATGAGGACTGTTTTTCCTGCCAAATTAAAAGTTCCTGCAGTATCCACAACGGTCAATCCGGTCACACTGACGGCACTTACAGCAGTGAAAAAGGCATCGATGAACGAAACCTCCACCCCCGGGTTGTGCATGATTGGCAGCCATAAAAGGATGGCGGCAGTAATCATAGTTAGAGCATAGTAAGAAGCAATAATTTGGACAGAGCTGAGTTTTCTTTTTCGAGCCGATAATTCCACGTATTTACCTTCCTCACAAATAAAAAATAATATCCCTATATTACCATAAATTTTAACGAGGATGATGTTTTACATCATCCTCAAAATAACTATCCATTTAGCAACAGCACTTCTGGATCCTCAAGAAGTTCCTTGATTTTTACCAGAAAGCTTACTGCTTCTTTCCCATCAATAATCCGATGATCATAGGATAGCGCAACATACATCATCGGGCGGTTTTCCATCCGTTCTTCATCAAGCGCCACGGGCCGCCATTGAATCTTGTGCATTCCCAAAATGCCGACCTGAGGTGCATTTATTATCGGAGTAGATAAGAGGGAACCAAAGGTTCCCCCGTTGGTAATTGTAAAAGTTCCGCCTTGCAAATCGGATAGCTGTAATTTCTTGCTTCTCGCTTTCACTGCAAGCTCTTTGATTTCCCGTTCAATCTCAGCAAAATTCAAACGATCGGCATTCCGAACAACGGGTACGACTAGGCCCTCTTCCGCTGAAACGGCAATTCCAATATCATAATATTTCTTCAGAACAATCTCCTCACCCTGGATCTCTGCATTCACATAGGGAAATTCCTTTAGTGCACGAACAACGGCCTTAGTGAAGAAGGACATAAAACCAAGTTTGACACCATGTTCCTTTAGGAATGCCTCTCCACGCCGTTTGCGCAATTTAAGAATTTCATTCATGTCTATCTCATTGAACGTGGTCAACATGGCAGCCGAGTGTTGGGCGAAGACAAGTCGGTTAGCGATAGTTTGCCGACGCTTAGTCATGCGAATCCGTTCAATGGGTTTATCCGTCTGAATAAGGGTTGGTTGATTAACCGCCGATGGACTGATTGATTGTTGCCTTACAGCTTCAACCCCTGCTTCCATTTGTTCGGTTCCTGACCGAAGATCTTCCTTATAAATTCTTCCTAGAGGGTCCACCCCTTTCACCCGTTCAAGCGGAATTTGCTGTTCTCGCGCTAACTTCCTCGCTGCGGGCGATGCAATTACAGGGGATTCCGCGTTAGCTTGTGCAGGTGGCTGCTGATTCGGCTCTTTTATACCCGGCATCCCTTCTTCTCTTACTGCAATAGGGGCTGGGGTTACGTCACCCCCTTGTTCCTGCAAGGTAGCAATCACCTCTCCGATCCTTACAGTACTCCCAGATGGTTGAAGAATTTTGCTCAGCTTACCACTGTCTTCTGCATGGATTTCCATGTTCACTTTATCTGTTTCGATTTCCACTAATTCGTCACCCTGCTCGACGAGATCACCTGTTTCTTTCAGCCATCGTACGATTGTTACTTCAGTAATAGATTCCGCTAGCTCAGGCACTTTTACTTCAATCACATTTCTCTCCTCCTTGTCCTTTCCCTTATATCCCTCTCGTGGCTTCCTGGATAATTCGCTGTTGTTCTACTTTATGCGCATCTGCCAGGCCTTCTGCCGGACTTGATCGATCGGGTCTCCCGATATAGCGGATAGGAAGATCTGTAAGTTCTCTTATTCGTGGTTCGATAAAGGTCCATGCTCCCATATTCCGCGGTTCTTCCTGGACCCATAGCAACTCCTGCAGATTTTGATAGGTATTTAGAATCTGCAGGAGCTCCTTCTCAGGAAATGGATATAACTGCTCGACGCGGATTAGCTGAGTCTTCTTTTTCACAACAGCATCCGCTGTATTTAAGCCTGCTTCCAGCTCAAGGGCTATTTTTCCGGTGCACAAAATTAAGCGGCCGACCTCGTTGTCACCTTTGGTCATTTCCTGAACTACCTGGAACCTTCCATCTGCTAATTCCTGTGGCCTGGAAGATGCTTCTGGATGGCGTAGAAGTCCTTTGGGAGTAAAAAGAATCAGCGGGCAACCTTTTTGCGACCCGAGCATAGCTGCTTGTTCGCGAAGCAAGTGATAATATTGGCTAGCGCTCGTGGGAATGGCAATGCGCATATTTTTTTCGGCTGCTAACTGAAGGAATCGTTCCGGCCGCGAACTGGAATGTTCCGGTCCCTGCCCTTCGTATCCATGGGGAAGTAGCATAACGAGATGGGACGTTTGCCCCCATTTCGCTTCTCCAGCCGCCAGAAATGTATCAATTAACACCTGGGCGGCATTCACAAAGTCACCAAACTGCGCCTCCCATAAAACTAGGGCTTCCTTCGCCATTCCGTCATACCCATATTCAAATCCTAGTACCCCTGCCTCTGAAAGGGCACTGTTATATACCGAAAAGGTGGCTTTAGCATCTGCTAAATGCTGCAAAGGGGTATAGGAGACACCTGTCTGCTGATCATGCAGGACCAAATGACGGTGGGCAAAAGTCCCCCTTTGCGTGTCTTGCCCGGTCAAACGAATCGGCACACCTTCTTTTAAAATCGTAGCAAAAGCCAAGGTTTCTGCGTGACCCCAGTCTATTTTCCCCTCCTTTTGAAAGGCCTCTTTTCTCCGTTGCAGGATCTTGTCTAATTTCGGATAGATCTGAAAGTCCTGGGGCCATTCCAGCAGCTGTTCCGTCAATTGTTGAAGGTCTTCCACGGAAATTGAGGAGAGGATCAACCCTTCCACTTCTTCGGACTCTATCGCCACTTCATCCGGAAGGTATTTTCCGCCTTTCACCTTATCAAAAGCCTCTTTTAGACGAATTTGACTGGCTTCTTTGAGTCCCTGATCGTCTTCATTATTGATTAGCCCCATCTTTTTCAATTCTTCCGAATACAATGTCCGTACGCCTGGATGCTCCGAAACTTTATGATAGTGAAGTGGCTGTGTAGCATACGGATCGTCCATTTCATTATGGCCATAGCGGCGAAAACCAACCAAATCAATAAGAAAATCCTTATGAAACCGATTTCGATATTCATAGGCTAATTGAATTACTTGTAAGCATGCTTCCGGATCATCTGCATTCACCCGGACAATTGGAATTTCAAATCCCTTAGCCAGATCGCTGGCATACTGAGTAGAGCGTGAATCCATGCTGTCTGTTGTAAACCCGATCTGATTATTAGCGATGATATGAATCGTGCCCCCTGTGCTGTAGCCTTTTAATTTACTTAGATTCAAGGTTTCCGCAACAATCCCCTCGCCCGGAAAGGCGGCGTCCCCATGCACTATGATGGCAAACGCCTTAGAAAAATCTTGCCTGGGTGCACCCTGGCCTGTACGATCATCCTGGGCCGCTCGTGTGTAGCCTTCAACGACAGAACCAACAAACTCCAAATGACTTGGATTGTTTGCAAGCACAATTCGAACCGGATAAGAGTGCTCAAATTCTAACTCTCGATCCGCTCCTAAGTGGTATTTTACATCCCCCGTCCATCCATGGCTCATTCCAACGGATCCTTCAGAAGGGACAAGCTCGGGGTGTGGACTATGATAAAATTCAGAAAGAATGGTCTCATACGGTTTCTCCAAAACATGGGCCAATACATTAAGCCGACCACGGTGGGCCATACCTAGCAAAACAGTTTCTGTTCCGGCAATCGCACCTTTGCGTACAAGTTGTTGAAGCATCGGAACAAGAATATCCAAACCCTCAAGGGAAAATCGTTTTTGGCCAGCGAAAGTACGGTGCAGAAAGTGTTCGAATTGTTCCACGGCGGTCAGCTTTCCCAAAATTTCTTTCCGTTCTGAGGGTGAAAACTTACGTCGGTAAGCCCCTGTCTCCACCATATAATTCAGCCATTTCCATTCTTCCCGATCGTGTATATGTGTAAATTGGTAAGCTGTTGTCCCGGTATAAATCTCTCGCAAATATTCAACTACATCTTCCCCGTTTTTCAAGTGCTCGGGGGCCTCTGGGAAGAGGATCTTTGCTGGAATCTGTTGCATATCCTCAGGGCTCAACCCGTGCGCCGCCGGATCAAGGATTTGGTGATATTCCGGGGTTTTAAAGGAATTGACTTTAGCGACCTGATGCCCATGAATGCGAAGATGCTGGATCAGCTTTACTGCAGCAACCACCTTTCCCATGTTTGCTGTGGATGGTGTCGGGGAACCTTCCGATTTCACGGATTGTATAGAATAGGTGGGTGGCCCGCCCCATATGCTAAAGAGCTCCCTCCAATCTGATTCGACCGAATCGGGATCGCTTAGATAACGTTCATATTGTTCATGGATATATCCAAGGTTAGGCCCTTCCATTTCCAACCAAGGTGATTGAGTGATCTGGGCAGTCGTCATATCCCTTCCTCCTAACCATTTCAAATTCATTACTTCTTTTTCTATATCTAATGATAATCATTTTCAAATAAAAACAACTTGATCTGAGTCAAGTCATTTACCAATGAAAAGGTTTCTAATACTCTCCTATGAATCAGGGTTTCCTTGGGTATACTGGATTATGTAGGAAAAAACAACTATCTTATTTACTGAAACAGATACAATTATTTAACGAAGGAGGATCGTTTTATGGATTACCGTATAGAACACGATACCCTGGGCGAGGTCCAGGTCCCGGCCGATAAATTATGGGGCGCCCAAACCCAACGAAGCTTCAACAACTTTAAAATCGGAACGGAAAAAATGCCGGGAGAAGTGATTCGCGCATTTGCCTTAATTAAAAAAAGTGCAGCCCGTGTTAATCAACGCTTGGGAAAATTAACACCCGAGAAGGCTCAGGCGATCGAGTTTGCCGCCGATGAGGTTTTAAGTGGGAAGCTGGATGCTCATTTCCCCTTAGTCGTTTGGCAAACAGGCAGTGGAACACAGTCGAATATGAACGTCAATGAGGTTATTGCACATCGAGCCAATCAGTGGTTAGAACAGGCGGGCAGTTCTGAGCGCATTCATCCAAACGACGACGTGAATAAGTCCCAAAGCTCTAACGATACTTTCCCAACGGCGATGCATATTGCGGGGATGATTGTGATTGAGGAAAACGTTCTTCCCTCTTTAATTAAATTGAAAGAAACCCTGCTTAATAAATCAGAGCAGTTTCGGGATATTATTAAAATTGGACGTACGCACCTTCAGGATGCAACACCTTTAACTTTGGGGCAAGAAGTAAGTGGATGGCATCGGATGTTAGAAAAAAACGAAGCGATGCTAAAACAAAGTATTGAGTCAATGCAGGAGTTAGCCATTGGAGGGACAGCAGTGGGTACGGGGATTAATGCACATCCCCAGTTCGGACAAATGATGGCAGAGGAAATTAGCATGCTAACAGGCAGACCTTTTGTGTCTGCAGCGAATAAATTTCAAGCATTAACAAGTCACGATGAGCTTGTTTATGTGCATGGGGCCCTCAAGGCTCTTGCCTGCGATTTGATGAAAATTGCCAATGATGTGCGCTGGCTTGCCAGCGGTCCGCGAAGTGGAATTGGGGAACTTATTATTCCAGCCAACGAGCCGGGAAGCTCCATCATGCCTGGCAAGGTAAATCCAACGCAAAGTGAAGCTATGACAATGATTGCCTGCCAGGTAATGGGTAATGATGCTGCGCTTGGATTTGCAGCAAGCCAAGGAAACTTTGAGTTAAACGTATTTAAGCCAGTGATTATTTATAATTTTCTTCAGTCCTGTCGTCTTCTCGCTGATGGGATGAACTCCTTTAATGACCATTGTGCTGCAGACCTCGAAGCGAATGTGGACGTCATTAGACAAAATCTAGAAAGATCTTTAATGTTAGTAACGATCCTCAACCCCCATATCGGCTACGAAAAATCGGCGCAAATTGCCAAGTTGGCTCATAAGGAAGGACTCACCTTGAGAGAAGCCGCAATGAAAACAGGTTTCCTAACAGAAGAACAATTCGACACGATTGTGAAACCGGAAAAGATGATTCATCCCACGGAATAGCGGATATATTTTCCGCTATTTCACTTTGTCCCACTTATTTTCTAATATTGGCGACTGGTAGTTTAACATGCCTTCCACTAGTTCCACAGCATCCGAACCTGCTACGAACAAATTCTGGTGCGATGCTTTGACAAATCCAGCTTCTATCATGTGCGTGATGGTATGAAGCAATGGACTGTAAAATTGATCGATATTAAAAATACCAATTGGTTTTTGGTGGATACCAATTTGTGCCCAACAAATGACCTCGAACAGTTCTTCTAATGTTCCAAAACCGCCGGGAAGGGCGATATAGCCATCAGCTAACTCACTCATTTTTGCCTTTCTTTGGTGCATGTCCTCTACTTCAATCAGTGTAGTTAACCCCCTATGAACAACCTCTCCACGAAAAAGCCCTTTTGGCATGACACCCGTAACCGTTCCGCCAAGCTCGAGAACACGGTTGGCTACCTCTCCCATTAGTCCAGTATTAGATCCTCCATAAACTAATTCAATACCCTTGTCAACTAAGACTTCCCCTAGCTTACGTGCGCTTATTTTAAATTGTGAATTGGACCCCAAATTTGAACCGGCAAACACGCAGATCTTTCTCATCTTTTATTCTTCCTTCCTGACTCTTTCTTTTTATCTTACACAAATTACAAAAAAATTTAAAATGTAACCAACAGTTCTATGCTTAATCTATTCCTATAATCTAGATAGAAATGATATGATTATAGGGAAATAGGAACAAAGGAGGGAAACTGATGTTAAAAACACCGAATCAAGATGAATACCAAGAATACTATGAACCCTACGTGAAAGTAATCCCGCAAGGGGATCTGTTAGAAATATTAAAAAGCCAACTTTCAGAGATGAAATTGTTAATTCAAGGTTTAACAGACGAACAGGCCCTGTATCGCTATGCACCTGAGAAATGGAGTATAAAAGAGGTCCTCGGGCATGTGACAGATACAGAGCGAATTATGAGTTATCGTCTTTTGCGTATTGGGCGCGGAGATTCCACCGATTTGGCAGGTTTTGACGATCAACTTTATGTACGCAACGCGGACTTTAATCGCCAATCACTGTCAAATCTTCTTCAATACTTTACTGCTACCCGCCAATCAACGATCGCGTTGATGCCAACCCTTTCCGATGAAGCCTGGCTAAGAAGAGGGACCGCCAATCAGACTGAGGTTTCTGCGCGGGCGCTTGCCTACATTATAGCGGGACACGAGCGTCACCATCGTCAGGTGATTCACGATAAATATTTGGCAGAACTAAGATAAATCAAAAGGGGGTCAGACCTCAGTCGGAATTTGTCGAATAGCTTAAGCTATTTAACCCTGTGCAGTTTATACAGGATATAAATTCGACAAATTCCGACTGAGGTCTGACCCCCTAGAAGCTTTTCTTAACCACTTGGTCGATATTGTTCTCGTGAAAGTTCCTTAATACTTTCGATCCAATCCCGATAACTCTCGAACTGATCCCTCTGATAGCCAAAATGTTTTTTGATCAACTCAATGGACTTTCTTTCTTCGTTGCTTAATATTCCATCAGTAAAGACAATACCCAAAATTTCTGTTAGAGCAATCTGCTTGGATCGTTCACTCTGAAATTCCATCAGAATCCGTTCAATCGACCAATTTTGAATGGAATACTCTTCTTCTAATTGCATTTCCCTCTTATAATCTTCCAAAAATACTTCTTCGGATGTAGTCATTGCCCCATCAATCGAGGCAACTAGATGAGCCAGCTCTAAAAAAGCCTTCTTTTCCTGTGGTAACAATTCTGTAAGAAACATCCGCCCACCCTCCACTCTATATAATACGACCTATTCCAGTTATTATGAATAAGGTAGCGTTTTCATTTTCCCAACTGACTCAAGCTTACCCCAGATTTACACCATATTGCAAGTGGAGAAAGTCCCCAACTTTCATTACTAGCACCTATTGCCCTACCCTGCGAACTTTTAGCTGATTCATTTTTTGTAATTTTTTTTGGCAGGAATTAAAGAAAAGAAATCGAACAAGTAAGTAAAGAATGGTAGAAGTCTCCTTTTTACGTCAATAATAGCTTATGTAAAAAAAACAGAAAAGGATGGGATGGAATGCAAACCTACACATGGAATGGGGATTATCCACTCTACCGCGTGTTAGACGAAAACGGTGTTGTTTGCGGTCAATTACCCTCATTATCAGATGATAAAATAATAGAAATGTATCGATGGATGATCATAACAAGATACTTTGATCAGCGTGCCGTGAACCTGCAACGTCAGGGCCGGACTGGCACTTACGCCCCATTCAGTGGACAAGAAGCAGCACAGATAGGAAGCTTCGCCTTAATTGAAAAGGATGATTGGCTTTTTACAAGCTATCGTGACCTTGCCGGTCTTATGTATTACGGATTTCCCATGCATCAATCCCTCTTTTTCAGTATGGGCCACCCATTTGGTGGTCATGTGCCTGAAGGGATGAATGTTTTACCCTACCAAATTATTATCGGGGCACAGATATTGCACGCAGTGGGAACCGCCTGGGCTAGCAAGCTAAAAGGTGAAAATAGAGTCTCTGTTACTTATTTTGGAGATGGTGCTACATCGCAGGGGGATTTTCATGAAGCCCTAAATTTTGCAAGTGTTTACAAGGCACCTGTCATCTTCTTTTGTCAAAACAATCAATGGGCTATTAGCGTACCTTTTCAACGGCAAATGGCTACCCCGACGATCGCCCAAAAGGCTCTAGCCTATGGAATGGAAGGGATTCGCGTTGATGGAAACGACATTTTCGCCGTCTATAATGCTATGAAGCGTGCGGTTGAGCGCGGACGTGCAGGCGAAGGACCTACCTTGATTGAAGCGGTCACTTATCGCCTTGGGTCTCATACGACGGCTGACGACCCGACCCGTTATCGTGACGCTAATGAACTCATGGAATGGAAGGATAAGCGTGATCCGATCATTCGTTTAAGGAAATTCTTAGAAAACAAGGGAATCTGGAATGAATCAATGCAGAAGGATGCCGAACAACAGGCAAAAGTTCTTGTCGATGAAGCGATTGCCGCTGCAGAATCATTTCCCAAGCCTAATCCGGCCGAAGTATTTGATTATGTGTACAGCACAGCTACTCCAGACCTAGTTGAACAGAAGGCGAAATTTTTACAGCACGGAGGAAGGGAGAGATAACCAGTGGCAAACCTTACAATGATTCAAGCCATTAATGAGGCTTTAGGAATTTCATTGGAGCAAGATCCACGAACCATTATTCTAGGTGAGGATGTTGGACATAACGGTGGTGTTTTCCGGGCGACCGAAGGTTTACAAGCCAAATTTGGTGAAAATCGCGTCGTTGATACCCCTTTAGCGGAATCTGCCATTATTGGAACTTCCATCGGTTTAGCTCTAAACGGCATGAGACCGATTGCTGAAATCCAATTTCTAGGCTTTATTTTTGAGACGATGGATCAGATTGCATCCCAGGCTGCTCGAACGCGTTTTCGTTCACAGGGACGCTTCCATGTACCCATGGTCATTCGCACCCCATTCGGTGGAGGTGTTCGAACCCCCGAGATGCATGCAGACAGTTTGGAAGCCCTGTTCCTACATACGCCAGGTCTTAAAGTGGTGATGCCAAGTAATGCTTATGATGCCAAAGGGCTGCTTCTCTCTGCCATTGCCGATCCGGATCCAGTGTTGTTCCTTGAGCCAATGAGACTTTATCGATTATATCGTAGCGAAGTCCCAACTGAACCCTACCAGATACCACTTGGTAAAGCTAAGGTGGTACGTGAAGGCACTCATATCACAATTGTAACTTGGGGACCCATGGTTCCTGTGACCATGGATGCCGTTAAGCAATTGCAAGAAAAACACAACATTTCCTGCGAGGTTATCGATCTACGTACGATCTCACCCATCGATACGGAAACGATCATTCAGTCGGTTGAAAAAACAAATCGGGCACTTGTCGTCCATGAAGCAGTAAAAACTGGGGGGGTAGGAGCAGAAATCATTGCTAGAATCAATGAAAAAGCCCTCTACTCTCTTGAGGCTCCCGTTAGAAGAATAACCGGTTTTGATACACCTTACCCTATGTCTATGGTTGAAGATCATTGGCTACCAAATTCCGAGCACATTATCAACGCTGTGTTAGAAACAGTTAATGAATAAAAATAAAAGGGGGCGACTCGATGAGTCACCCCTTTTAGCGTGCTTAAACAGCAGCATGCTTTAAATTTTTATTCAAGGTTAATGTGAAAATGGTTTCACCAATCTTGGATGAAAAATAGATATCCCCGATATTCTTTTTCAGGATTTGTTTGCAAATAGATAATCCGAGCCCGGTACCATTTTTCTTCCCGGAAACAAAGGGAGCAAAAACTGTTGATTTCAGTTCCTCTGGAATTCCCGGACCGTTATCACCTATACTAATATAATAATAGTTGGACTCTTCGCTGCAACGGATGAAAATTTTTTTCGGATAGGGAACTTCCTTCAAGGCATCAATGCTATTATTGAGTAAATTGGTAAGGACCTGCTGGATTCCCCTTTTTTGTACGTATAGGTTGCAGTTAGGAAGAAGGTTTTCCAGTTCCAACTGTATATTTTCATCAGTTAAACGGGGGCCAACAAGCCGCAGAACTGTATCTATAATCTCCTTGCTGCTGCAATCTACAAATTCCTCCACCAGCTCCTCACTTTTGGAAAAGCTTAAAAAGCTTGTTATCTGCTGGTAGAGTCCACTTAACTCTTGCTCTATAACATCTATGTACCCGGTAATCCCATCAGTAGATTGCCTCTCAAGCTGGTAGCGAATCAGTTTCAAAAATCCCTCGATGGCAAACAGTGGATTTCGCAATTCATGAGCCATACTTGCTGCCATTTTTCCGAGCAAATTCAAGCGATCTTGCTGCAGATGACCGATTAATTCCCCTTTCTTTTCTTCTAGGTGCTGTATGTAAACAACATAGCATTGGCTGGCCATCTGTTGAAGCATGTCGATCCGTTTATGGATGTAAGCCAAGATCTCAAGTCCCTCTTTCACTTTATCGTCGTGGAGGAGGAGGAAATCATATACTACCTTCACAATGGTTTCACGCCAGATATGTGAGCTGTGTAGCACCCTTTCTATCGGGGTTCTTTTCTCGGCGTGATACTTACACATCTTCGGTATGACCCCAATTAATGAGTGTTCCTCAATTGGAATGTGGATGTCCCTGATTAATTTAAAATAGATCATTCCATTCGATCTTAAATCATACTTATGGTAATCGGCAGAAAATTCCCTTTGAATCCCATGCAACCATGTATCTATAATGTGTTCCTCATATCCATCCAGCAACTGGTAAATCCAATTAGGAAAAAACATGGATCGATTCTCCTTGGTTTTACTAATTTCATTATCTACTTTTATTCTAATAAATTTGTGCGAATTTTGGAATCATTTTTTCTTATATCTGCCCCATTCAATTATTTTCGCAATGGGAAAGGTTGCTGTCCCGGATGCTGGATCTTCCCTAAACGAATCGAAAGAAATATTGCCCCAAATGCCAAACCAGAAATCAATCCAATCCAATACCCATAAGCACCAAATGTAGTGAATTTTGCAAGACATAGACCGATTGGCAATCCTAGGACCCAATAAGAAATAAACGCCATCACAAAGGTTACATTTACATCTTTATATCCCCGCAGTGCACCTTGAATAGGGGCTGCAATGCCATCGGATAATTGGAAAAATATTGCATACATTAAAAAGTGTTTAGTTAACTCTAAAACTGTCGGATCCGTCGTATACAATCTTGCAATCTGTTCATGGAACACCAGTAGCCCAATAGCAGAAATAATCGACATGAGGGTTGAAAAGCTAATGCCAATCCGGCTATATTGCCTTGC